>JAABUP010000581.1_pt1 | contig 79631 bp, 106 predicted proteins | sample 5559201 | NCBI WGS metagenome assembly JAABUP01 (sample SAMN10711887, study PRJNA513373) | rock metagenome | isolation source: Antarctica rocks | place: Antarctica
AAGACTGGCATGCTGGTATGACTTCAGCAGGATGGCAGGCAGTATGTCACAAGCATGTACAAAGCACTGCAGTGGCTCTGCTCACACTGATATTCCAGTGTCTGCACACCCGTTGGATTTCTAGGCATGACATTACGGACTTTCATAGCCAGGCTTGAGCTATTCCACACAAACGCTGACACGTGCTCAAAATGGCAGCAGGCAAAACAAGCAGCACCCAAAAGCATTGCACTCCCAGGAGGTGCTGATGTGCATCCATGAAGACAGGAGTCATGATTGTGCTGACAGTGACACAGACAGCAGCTCTGACAAGTACAATGGAGTTACCTCACAGTATTGACAGCGCCTCTTTTCCTGAGCCTTAGCGTTGTTAGCTTCCACAACCATGAAGGCAGACAGCACTCCAACAGCTCCCCCACAGAAGGAAGCCACGATGGGGTCCACATGGGCCAGCTGACTAGGCAAGTGCATCATCTTGATAAACTCAGAGTATGTGGTTCCTGCATCCAAATTTGTTTAAAGTTTGAATTTATGTGTGCTGCTTGCTATGAGGACCTCTGCAAGCCACTTACAAGGGGGCAAGGCCACAAAAGCGTTTGCTACGAGTGCATCATGACAATGCATAGCAAAAGTGACAGAGCAGATCTGGCTGGCTTGCTCGGCAATACAGACTAGTTCAACACAATGATGCTGACAGCTTGCGCCAGTGCTTTTGCTTTACGAAGTGACACACTGCTTTTAGCTGTTGAGGAGCTGTGACAAGCGCAACAGCGTGGAGCATTGGGGTATGTCAATTCAGTGTGAAGCAATGAGACTTCTGAAGCACAGCATGCTCAGCATGCATGTCAGGCATCCACCATGCAGCTGAGATTTGAGATCTGAACAAGCAAAACATGAATGTGATGATCAACTTGTTGTACCTCCAAGACCTAGGTTCACTTCCAGAGCAGGAGACAAGAGCCCTCCAAATAGAATGATGGTTCCAACAGCAAAGGCATAGAACTGGTAGTAGTACTTGACGGTGCTGGCAGAGAGTGGGGGTAGGAAGGGGACTGCAGAGGGGTATCGTTCCTCCTGTATCTCCTCTTCTTGCGTTGGGCCAGAACCCTGAGAGCAAGCATAGTGTGAAGGAAAGGAAGAAGATGCAGTCAGCACCGCTTACACTGGACGGGATATGTCACACCAAATATGGATCCATGTGCAGCATGCACTAATTCTTTGTAGTGAAACTTGTGACCAAAAACAGGACCCACCACTGGGAGCTAGTCAGGACTCCATGTACCTCACTATGGGGACAAAGACGTACACAACAAATCAAGGAATGCAACATAAGTTTTGAGCAGAAGGTCACATGTGTAAGCCACAGCATGCAGCGTGGTGTGATGATGCTATGCAATGGACTGCACCAAGCGGAACTGCTTGGCTAATGATTGCTTGACAGAAGCAGTCTCAATCAACCTCCATTAGGAGCCCTCAACACCAGACAGACCGTTGTGCAGATGTAAGCTGCATAGATACCTTGACTCTTTGCTGTATCCGCAAGCGCCGAACTTCTTCCATCAGCAAAAATATGCGGTTTCTGCGTAACTCGATTGACTGCTGGATCTCTTCAAGTTGCATGTGGGAAAAGCTCTGCAGCAAGTAAGTGCACAATGCTTGTGCACTTGAAGTATGGAGCAGTTAGATGCAATGGAGTGAGTGAGGTGCACATGAGTTTTGTCTTGGTTGAACATGCTTCATTGGGCTTCACCACCTTATGCAAGCAGTGATACTCCTTTGCAAGTGCGCAGACTGACCTTGACTGAGTCTCGGCTCTCGATGAAACAAAAACTCTCTGAAAAGTCGCTCAAAGCACTGCAGCAAGCATTGCATGTGCTTGTCAATCTCCACGAGCTTGAGGCAGACGGCCTTCAGGCACAACATGCAATGCAAAACACTTGCTTGTTAGGAGGCTTGCTGGGCTTCTGGCCTGAGTGCTTATCGCTGCCACTTGTTCCTGCCTCTGAGTTGCTTTTTTTCCTTTCATCTGTACCGTTGTCAGACGGGTGTTCAGACGACTTGGGTTTGGAAGCTTGTCTGGCATGTTGCTCATTCCGCTGCATCCGACGTCTGCTTATTAGTGGCTGCAAGGTTGGACCACTGCTGAGTAGTTTTGGCCCAGGAACCGAGCTGCCAAGTGCAGATGCCTTTACTGACTTGTATGTCCAGCCGCACCCACACCTCTGGGTGCACGTATTTGCCATTAATATGCTGTTCATATAGCTGCAATACTTTGTCACTTCATTGCTCTCACTAAGCTGTCCGAGACAGGCGCAGCTCTAACTGCTGACTGCACCCGACGACGCAGAAGCAAGAACAGCGGTCAATATCGGCGGCCAGCGCGCGAGCAAGAACAACGTGTCCCCGTTTGCCCAAAATCGGAAGCTGCACCTTGCGCGCAGGATTTTTGCTTGCAGATGTCGCAGGTCAAAGTTTATCTAAGGATACCTGCATGGATACTGACGCAATGCGACTGACGCAATGCGTCTGCCGGAGAGCAACGTCATTTCGTTTCGCTCCTTTGTGGCTCACGAGCGCTGGACAGCGCATTCTAGCTCCTTCTCTGCCTCTTGACCACCGCTTGCATATTTCAATCTCCAATTATTCTCTAGTCCGGGCTTCCCTTTCATAGCGCATACTGCTCACTGTACAGTTGACCTAAGCTCTCAAGCAAGTACATTTGTTGCACGCACAAACAGCTTCAAAAGTAGAATTTAGCAAAGTTCGCGTTGTCAAAGCTCAATTGTGCTTGTGCATTCCACCGCCTGTGTCATGCTCAGCTTGAGAGGCCACGCCCCGTGTAGATCACTATTGAAGCAGTCAAGCACAAGCGCTTCCGTACGTGTGTCGTGCAAGCCATACAATTCACTCCGCGTTGTGCAACAGCAAAGCAACAAGCGTCGGCTCTGCACTTGGAACACAGCGTCTCTCAGCCAGAGCAGCACTAGGTCACACATCAGGTGTTCAGCTCAGCAGGATGTTGAGGTGCACACTCCTGAAGTCCTTGATGACCTTGATATGCCCGAAAACCTGCCCTCCACGTCTCACAGTCTTGAGGAGCAGCAGTTGAACACTTCAAGTCGTCCCCAGCAGCTAGCTTCTTGGGCGCTTGGTGGTCAGCACAAAGGGCTTACATCGCTTTTAGGCTTTGCTGGGGTTGCGCTAGCTGGCATAGGCGGTAAGCCATTAGTGATTAAGTGCTTTGCTTATCCATTTCAGTTGTAGTCCTAGACCCCGCCTGTCATGATAGGTCCTCTTATTCTGGTTTCGTGGCGGTATTCAATATGTTATTATCCTGCAGGCATTGACTTGCGTGGTCCTGGTTCCACATTACAAGCAATATCTGTTTTGGCGGCCATTGTTACAATACACGAGCTGGGCCACTTTATAGCAGCGCGGTCACAAAATATCCACGTCACTAAGTTCAGCATAGGCTTTGGGCCTATTCTGTTCAAATACCAGGTACACAACGTGCATGTGGTCATGTGCTTGCCTGTTGAAGAACATAAGCGACGTATTGGCTACCTGATGTGCACATGTCGCACAGCCTTCATGCACATCACACGCTAAGTTGTTGCAGCTGCGCAGTATGAGTTGCAAGTGAGATTTTCAATCTCAGGGTGCGATTTGCTCGTCACAAGTGGGTTTCAAAAATCCAGCTACCTACATGGCATATATTCAGGCAACACCCCTGGCATCAGCATCTGTTGTGTAGTCAGCGTTTACTGCCTCTTATAGCTGCTGTTTCTACAGAGAAGAAAAGAAAAGAAGAACTACACATTTCAGCGTCAGTTGAATGAGAAGCCAAGTCTTATACTGGGCTGCCCAGGGCTGCCACTCCTGCCTCCTCCACTCCTTATGAAGTGTTGTGTAATGCGCTTTGCAGGGTCCTGATGTAGAGTATGCTTTGCGAGCTATTCCTTTGGGGGGCTTTGTTGCCTTCCCTGACGACGACCCCAAGCTGGTAGAGAAGTACCCCAAGGATGACCCCAACTTGCTGAAGAACAGGCCCGTCAAGGACAGGGCCCTGGTCATCAGTGCTGGCATCATTGCCAACTGCATATTTGCCTTCTCCATTTTGCTGGCCCAGGTATGCCATTCAAGTGACAATGGTTGATAGACGTTCAGACTCTGCAATCTTTAGCAAGATGCAAAACGCCCCTAGCTTGGTTACTTCTGAAATCAGGTGGAAATTTATCCATGTCCTCATCTCTGCAGTTGTTAGCAAGATGCAAAAGGCCTCTAGCCTGCTTACTTTTGAAATCAGGTGGAATTCCACCCATGTCCTCATCTCCAGAGCTGCATGGTTTTGCATCTACAGGTAAGCTGAGGTATGTGTGCTGCAGGTGAGTACAGTGGGTGTAACAGAGAGCAAGTTCTCCACAGGAGTGGTCATCCCCCAGGTGTTTGAGGGCGCTGTTGGCCAGATGGCTGGCATCCAGGAAGGGGACACCATCATGAAGCTGAATGGCCGCTTCCTGAAGCCCAGCATGACTGCTGTCAATGACCTGGTCAACTACATCAAGTGCGCCTTGCTGCCGCCATTCCTGGGCTCTACAGCCTGTTCTCTTTGTGTACCTGTGTGCTACACAAGCCTGCCAGCTGGCTGTGCCACCAACCTGTGCCCTCATGCAGCCATATAACAACAGCAGCGCAAATGCTGTTCACAGCACTCATGGACATGTGTGACATAGCCAACAAGTGTGCCATGCCTGACACATGTGCAAGAACATGGCTGAACAATGTCTGCTGGCTATATACATGCACACCGCCGAGTTTCACATGTGGATATATGTATTTGTGATTGGCAAAAAATGTCCATCACGCCCCTTTTTGTCATTACTGGGCCATGTTGGCTGACAAGTGCTGCCTTCTGGCTGCAGGGTCCACCCAAAGGAGACCATGACCTTCAGCATAGACAGGAAGGGCCAGTTGCTGGACATCCCCATCAAGCCTGCTGAGGCCCCAGACGGCACTGGCCGCATTGGAGTGCAGCTTGCTGCAAATGCACAGTTCTCCCGCATCATCAGCAAGGACCCACTGCAAGCAGTCCAGCTGGCCAGCAAGCAGTTTGCCAAGCTGACCACAACCGTCGTCACAGGTCAGCAGCAAGCTGATGCATCCCTCGCTGAGGGCCTGTGCGTTCAGCTGCCCTCATGTTGACTTGCCCCAGCTGAGCATTAGTACAAGTCAGCTGTTCCATGTTTGTGCTTTTGCACGAGCATAGCACAGCATCAACCACATAATCCCAAAATTGATCTTGTTTTGACACAGGACCCATATTTGTCTGCTGTAAGATGCAATGTTTTACAGCTGCTGTTCTAGTTGTCTGCATGCTTAGCACAGCTGTGGCATGCTGCAGGTCTCCAGCAGATAGTCACAAACTTCTCCAAGACAGCAGAGAATTTGACTGGTCCTGTCGCGATTGTAGCAGTAGGCTCAGAGATTGCTAGATCAGACCTGTCCGGCTTGTTCCAGTTTGCTGCCATTGTCAACATCAACCTGGCTGTTGTCAACGCCTTGCCTCTTCCAGCACTGGACGGTGGCTTCTTGGCTCTTCTTCTAGCAGAGGCCATCAGAGGTAGGAACAAGCTTTGCTCTAAGAATCCATTGACCAAACTGGACTGACCTTTACAACTGTGTCACAGGTTCTCTTGTCTAGTGGCATCAGGGGTTTCTTTTGCATGCCAGCATTAGCAGACAGTGTTTGCAAGGCACTGCATGCAATGACATCAATCGCGAGTCATCTCTGCATCAGTGGCAGACTAGGGCATGCTCTGATCATGCATCAGACATATGGTTTACCAAGGACATGTGTGTCACGTCTAGCTTTGTTGTACATATAGGCTGGACCAAATTGCTTGTCATGCAGGCAAGAAGTTGGACCAGAAGGTAGAGCAGGGCATCATGGCTTCTGGAGTGCTGTTGTTGACTCTGGCAGCGGTGGTGCTAGTTGTGCGTGATACCATCAACCTTGGCTCAGGAAAGTCGTTTATGTAGATGTACGGCCATGTACATTATATAATACAGTTGCAGCCGTCACCCAGCAGAGTAAAGGCAATGGAAAGCCAGACTTTCAGACTTTCATGCATGTGTCTGTTTGGTGCATGAATGGTTTCCGATAGGTACTGCTATTGGTCTGTGAGTTGCTAGCTTTGAGTGGAGGAATACAGAGCACAGAAAGCTTGTCTGGCTTACTTACCTCATCTGAAACACCCGCTGGCAACGCTGAACGCTCTTTCATTTCCCCTCTGGGGTGATCAACAAACGCGTTGTGCCAATGGCAGAGTCTGATTAGCTACAGCCGATCACCGGAACTGCATGCCAATGACTTTTTCACCTGGATCCTATGCGGGTGTGTTTGAGGTCTTGATGAAGATTTGTCCTCCAGAGCTTGGCTATTACTTGCTTTGCAGCATGACACATGAATTGGCTTAGCGCTGTTGTGCAACACTCATCAAAAGTCTGGCTGTCATTGCTGGATATGAAGCAGGCTCAGCTTTGTCCATATAACATACATGCCCATCTGGCCAGCATTGAAATCATTGACATTGCAGAGCAGTCTTGCACCCTTCAGCTGAATGTTGGCCTGGCCATTTTGTGTTTGGCCGCATCTATTTGCATGTGAGGCTTGGAGTTCGAAGTTTCGATTCTAATGAGATGCATGTGTACTAACAGCTACAAAAGAACGTGCAAGACTTGCTCTGCTGCAGCACAGATGCACTGCTTGAGCTGGTTCTACTAGGGCCTTGCCTTTTGCTGAATCAACTTCAACAAAAGGCCCCTGCCTAGTACATGCCTCATTGCCTCATCAACTGAATTTTGACGTCTAGCCTGGGAAGCACCTCCAAATCGTACGCGTTACACAGACAGACCCTGACCCCTTGGAACATACTGTCCATACTTCTTGAACTTCTTACTGAATGACCTGTTCCGACTGAAAGCCCCTTCGACCGGCATATCTGCTTCAACGGCAGCTTTGACAGCTTCTGCCAAGGGCTTCCTGTCAGGGCTGTACAGAGATGTGACCTGCCCAACCTGTCCTTGCCGAGCTGTTCGCCCCACCTGCATGCACAAAGCATCATGAAGGCCTTCATGCCAGACTACACCAAAGCTAAAACATCTCCACAATGTAGAAATGTGTATTACTGTTCCCAGGCATTTCTGGTTGTAGATTCCCACTGTAGGAAGGATGTATCTGTACGAATATAGACGTTTTGGGATCGACAAGAGCTTCCACATACATATCATTGTTGCACGACGGTCTTTTCAGGGTACAGAAACATCAGTTTTGCTTGAAGAGCATTCCTTCTCTGTGTAAACCTACACCAAACAACGGCTGGGGAGTTAGGATACAGTGTGTCTACACTGGAGAGATGTGTTAGCTTGACAACCAAGCAGTCAATGCCACAGTGAAAAGTAGCTCATAAAGCAGCTCACACATGGCTCACCCTGTGAATGAACTCCACTGCGCTGGCAGCAAAGTCTGCCTGAATGACATGAGTGACATTCGGTATGTCGATCCCTCTAGCTGCTGCATCTGTGCAGACCATCACTCCCCCATGCCTGTAGGCCACACCCTAGCTCAGCATTTTTGACAAAACTTGCAAACTTGCATAAGCCAGAAAGACAGACTCAAGCTTGAGTCACATGCAACAAGAAACAGAACTGTCCCATGCGTAGACACGTAGGGGCAGGTGTGTGCAACTCAACATGGCCAAGGCTCGGCCCTAAAGCAGATGTAGGCATACAATAGACGGCTTATACATGATGAACACTTGGTGTTGTTTTTGATCAGAATGCTGACTCGCCTGACACATTTGCACAAGTCAGTTGGTTGGCTGAGGATGTGCATCCTCCTCCCTGTCCTAGGAAGCCTCTTTAGTGCAGAGGACAGAACAAAAAAGAAAAGAAAAGAAAAGGAAAAGAAAAGACTACGCCTTTCGGTGTCATGTCTATGAGAACCCATGTATTACACCGGGAGTGCAGAGAACAATGTGACTGGGTAAGATTGGCATGCTCACTTGGACATTGTCCTCAATGCTGCTGCTCTGTCAGCTGCCGAGACGCTTTTGTGATACAGCAGGGCGTGAATCCCCACTTCCTCCAAAGCATTTGCAACACCATTGGCTGCTGCCACTGTCTCTGCAAAGACCAGAATTCGCTCTGACAGGCCTCGCGGCTGTGCTCTGGCACTCAGTGCCTCCTGCACATTGCGTATCAAAGGCGTCGACACATGCTAATGAAGTGACTGTCTGTGTGAAGCCGTGCAGCGGACAAGCACCCTATGCAAGCGCATCAAGCTGAACTCTTAAATTGACTTGCATTTGAGGCTGTGCAGCCTCAAGCTGCTATTGCGTGTGTTTTGCAGCATAATTACCATCACCTTAGACAGAAACTGCTGCTGCTGCTGCTGCTGCTGCTGCTGCTGCGACCTAGAGCACCATTCACGTTGTACCGTGTCAACAGTTGTCTGTGCACAAAACAGCACTCTGGCAAACACTTGCAATGCATAAGATGGTTAGCAGCACCTGGAGAGCAGTCTTCCAAGTTTGCTGTGTAGTTTCCCGCCATGCCCAGGTCACAGTGGAGAGGCCCTGGTGCAGCCTGTTTCCCGCCAACCAGACCAGCTCAGGGAACATGCGGCGGAGATCATTGGCAATTGACTTCTTACCCTCTGACGGCAGTGTTGCCGCCACAAACACATACTGGCGCTCAAATTGCCTGCAGCAAAATGTTGGGAGCTGATATTGCTGAAGTTGCATTGCATGCCACTGAGACTACAACATTCATAGTACTATAGATGCATGTACTGCTGTACACATGTGCTTCAGTGCGCCATGCCATGTATGCACATAGCAGTATGTATTTCCAGCCAACAGACAGGAGCAATTGTTGGCGACAATGCTTTGCGACAAACTTATGCACAGCAAGTAAGCCAGGTCTGCAGCCAAATTGCTGTATGACGCACTCAGGTGTGATCTTAACACCAACCAGGCCAAGTGCTATCTGCAGGGGCCAGATCACAGCCCAATGACATCTTGCAGTTGTATTATACACAAATACAGCAGACTGGCATCATCTATGGGACCTTCTGCTAAAGTGCTGACACTTGGGGCAATATAGATTGCCGTAGCCATCTATAACAGAAGAACCTTCTGATGCAGGGCACTTTGATGCAGGGCATTTTGACGCAGGGCACTTTGATGCAGGACATTTTGACGCAGGGCACTTTGATGCAGGGCATTTTGCTGCAGGGCACTTTGATGCAAGTCGTTTTGACGCAGGGCACTTTGATGCAGGGCATTTTAATGCAGAGCACATGCCTATCTTCAGGAATGCTGTCACGGCCACTAATGCTAGGCTGCAGAATGTCGTCCTCTGGAGCATGTGGTTGGGCAGCCAGTCTATCATACCCAACATCAAGCATGGCCTTGATTCCTCCTGAAGAAGCATCGCACAGACAGCAGTCAGGGCAATCAACGAGGGCGAGCCACAAACCAGTCATTGATTCCTCTCACATTCGTCACAAATGAGGCTTTGAAGTAGCATCTCATAGTTTGTTGTGTTTGCCATGCTTGCATTTGTGTCCCCACAAGGTGTCTGGTGGCGTCCTCAGATATGCAGCAGCATGATGCGATTGAGAATGTGAGTTGAAACAAACCCAGGACCCACCCTCCCCCCCAAGCAACGCAGATCAGGGTGCATTGCTTGTGGTGCGAGCTGGAAGACTCCAAGGGGGGAAGTCATCACTGCAAAAGGAGCGCAGTGAATGGCTGCTATAGATGCAAACTTGACCAAATGGCAAGAGACTCTGGCCGTTTCAATCATTGCAATGCATCATTCAATCTCAGCTTTGTGCAGAGCACAGCATCACTGATCAATCCCCAAATCCTTAGAGCTGCACCTTCATAGGCAGCAGCCTTCACATGCTTAGGCAGGGCTTGGAATGCTTCCAAAGGGATGCCCAGTTCCTGGCTCAGGCAATGGGCTTTGCGCTCCCTGTCACCCTGCTTCATGCCATCAAGGATGCGGCTCACATCCCTCTCAAAGCCTCCACTGAGTAGCAGGTCCGCCTCATCCAGCACCACGTGGTGCATCCTGTAGTGTCAAATTTTTCTGACAAAAACCTACTTTTGGTGCATCCTGCAAGAGATGTACAGCTCATGCCGGCTTGCACATGGCAGAATGACATTGATTGGGCCTGTTGCAGGCATGGCAGCAACTGTGTCAACCTTGAGAGCAGGGTATTAGCGGGGTACAAGTCAGAGGTGCATGAATGCGCTCTGGTGCAGGTACACAGCCCCAACCTCAACAGATCAAGAATGCAAGCATGGTCATGCGTGGGAATGAAAGCTACTCAAACGTCAGCGTCCCTGAAATCATGCTAGACTGCACGTGACAGGGTTGGAAGGGCCCTTTCATGTATTTGAGACCAAGCATGATGCTATCAGCTTGATCTCCAACATATCAAAGGTATCAAGCTGTGTGCGGACTGCACAGTTAAACCAGTTAGTGCATGGACCAGTATGTATGCATACCTTGCTAGGATGCCACCTTTGGTCCATTCTGGACCGTAATGTGAGGCCTCAGTGATGTTGATGAGGCTAGCTGGTGTTGTAACAACAATGTCTGGTACAGTGAAAGGCGGCAGACTGCTGTTGGACACATGCGCTGTCTCTAGCAAGGGTTTACCATCCAAGTCTGTCAGAGAGTCAGCCACAAGCTTGACCTGATTGCATAGGGCTGCATTTGGACATAGCACCAATGCACCTGGGGTTATGATCCCTTCTCTGTCACTGCAAGCACATGCATTTGTGAGGGAATTGATTGCTGAAGCAACATGAGTGGCAGCCTTTAGAATGGCGCTTACAGCGCTAAAGAGACAAGGAAAACCTGTTCATACAGGCAGGAGTCTGCAGTCTGTCTCTGAAGTTGTTGATTGAATGTCTGCAGCAAAGTGCTGCATCCACTCACCTGCTAACAGATGGTAAAGCGTTACGGCTTTGTTTGAGCTGCAGCAGCTGGGCTATGACTGGCGCCAAATAGCAAATGGTCTTGCCGCTGCCTGTCTCAGCTGCTAGCACTACGTCTGTGCCCGCAGATAGCACAGGCATTGCCAGTTCCTGAGACAATTTAGACAAATAAGCTGACTTTGACCTATCCCAGCCTGCTGACTGTGATCTTTGCGCACAGGCAGCATACCTGAACTGTGGAAGGTTGGACGAATCCGCCATGATGAAGAGCCTCGACAACAGCAGGAGAAAGTCGCAGGGACTCGAAAGTCACACTGTCAGGCGCGAAAAAGCTGTCCTGCGCTGCCTTCTTGGGCAAAGCGTTCTGTTTGCTCTTCGGTGCTGTGTCTCTCGACTTGGCCAAAGCCGGTGATTCAGCGCCACAAACAGTGAAGGATCTGGTGTAGGATGCTGTGAAGGGATTTTGTGCCCTCGTGCAAGCGCTCTGTCTTGACACAGCGAAGAATCCTATACGCACAGCAGTCGACAATCGCTGTCCTGCCAAACACCAGCTGGTCATACCACGTTCGTCAGCAGCCAAGTCTGTGGCGTCGTCCCCGTGGGCTCAATCGTGATTGCTCGCAGTAGCGCCGGTCTGCAGAACTGATTTGCACTGCAGCCATAGCGAGTGCGAAACCTATCATCACAAATCAGCTGCTCGACAGCTTTTGAAGTTTCGTTGTGAACTGCATCAGTGAGCTGCATAAGCGCAACGATGACAGGCTCCACAGGTGCACGGGCCGATGCCTTGATAGTTTGAGTGAATCTCTCGATCAATCTGTACGACGTTTCAACGCAGAACAGCTCAGAATGCCTCACAATAAGATGAGTCTTGTTGACCTGGTCCAGGGACACTCAGTAAGCCCCTTACCTCCAGGCTCTCGCAATGGCAGCACTTCTTATAAGTACGTGTTACTCATTGGCATGCGATATGCAGTATGCCCAGAGATACCAGCGCAGACTGGCCGCCAAGGGAAGCTCCTGGCAGGCCAGTGGGAATCCTGCGGACACCCTCAGCTCTGGCAGGCAAGCTTCCCAAGCTGCGACGAACCTTGATGTTGCTGTCAGCACATCATATGCAAACAGTGTATACAAGCATTTGCTGGGCTTGTGGTCACCTCTGTATTGCTGACCTTCTGTTCTGATAAATTGCAGCTGGGCCTACTCCAGCGGCACCTCCTTGGGGTCAGCAGGTGGTTCTGCCTATACAGCGACAAACCCCATGTCAGCCAGCAGTAGCTGCAACACGGCAAGCATGGACAGCAGGTCAACTCTCAGGACTCATGCATGAAATGCCTTCACGCTGCCTTGCAACAGCAAATGAGACCTCAGAGTGGTCTCCCAATGCTCCCTTCTGTTGCTGATGGTATCACATACTGCATTCAACTACTTCTTTTTCGAACAGAACTCCCACCAGCTTGGTTTTGTCGCACACCACATACACTTGTGCTTTCAAGCCAGGATGTCTGATGAGTCACAACTGGCTCCACACCCCAGACTGTAAGTTATAACATGCAAAATACTGCACAGGGAAGATAGCCTGCAACACCTGGCCAGACTCACCAAGCAGCTGACTGACGCTCGCAGCTCAGTTAGCTTGGGAAGTGTCACCACGAAGCCTTTGGAAGCTGTGCGACAGGCAAGCAGTGCTCACACCAGGTAGCTGCATTCATACACGTGCTTGCCATGCTCACTATGCAAGCCAGCATACAGCAATGCAAGCAGATTGTAATTGACAGCACCTGCTGTAGCTTGCCTTGTGCTTTATAGTAGTCTCACATACGTCAGCATCTATCTTGCTAGTTGACAAAATTTTGATGCTGCAGCACACATGCTGACTACAATTACTTTGACCCCCTTTCGTTCACCTGAGTATCAACTTCTGCCTTGTGAATGCGTCCATTGATGTTGGCACAGCAGACAAGGCTGACAATACTTGCCATCGCAGGAGAATTTCTGGTGATCAAAACACACGGTTACCCCTGGCTGACGTGCTGAATCAGATTGAAAGCTCGAAGTCAGGGGGCACATCATCAAAGCGCACTCCACACAGCAACTCAACAGAATCTCATGGCACAGCTCAGCTTGCTTATAGCCGGAATGACAGAAAGCTTCCTGAGAATGGTAGCATGAAGGTTGCAGGGTCCCAGCAAGCCAGCAGGAGTGCTACAGCCTCCCAAGACTGTGTGAGCATGCAGAAGCTGCAGCAGACACAGCTGACAGAATTCACAGGTGCTCATCTAGCAGCAAATGCACTGCCAGCTGCATCTCGTGCAGGAATTGCCACGACACCACAGACAGCACTGGGAGCAGCAGCAGCAGCAGCAGCTGTTGCATCTAAGGCAGAACCAGAGTCAGCACTTGCTAATGCTGCCAAGGCAAATGAGCCAGCACAGGATCCTGAGCAATTGGTAGATATGCCTGTGGTGAAGGCTTTGGTGCAGTGCAGTGGAACAGGCTGTCAAGATGTGCTAGTTATGTGCGAAGGGGCCAAGCCGGCGTGCAAAGTGAGGCAGCGAGACAGCTGGGTCAGCCGCAGCTTCAGGGGAGAAGCTCACAGCTCGTGTACCCTTCAGCTGCTGCATAAGAATCAGAGGGGCATCTGCATCAAGGTATGCATTTGCCAGACTGCCTGCCTTGACACATCCTCCCAACCCTTTGCTCAGAGAAGAAAGGAAAAGACAAGACTACACCTTTTGGTGTCGGTTTAATGAGAAGCCAATTAGTATACCGTGCTGCCTAAGTAACCCTTTGCTCACCTTTTGATCCCGTGCCTGACCCCTGCACCATTCACCTCCCCTTCTGCTGTGCTGGCCATGCTGGTCAAATCCTTGCACTTCCCTCATGACTGGCAGCAGACACCCCCAATCCAGCCCAGGGGTAGTACCTTGAAGGGCAGGAAAGCCAAATTTGCATGGCCTGACATCACACCTGTACACCCCAGTTTCAGACTTGCAAGACAGCCTCTGACATGTGCTGCTCCTCAAAAAGCTGCCATAAAATTGGGGGATTTGATCACATCTAGCTACCACAGTGTAGCAAGCTGCAGATGGCATGTAGCTGTGTTTGCATTGTGAGGAACACAGAAAAGCACCGGCAGTGTTTGACCTATACGTTCTTTGCACAGGTATCATTCCTAGACGCAGCCTCCACACCATGCAAGGTTTCCTTTGCTCAGACTTGCAGCCTGAGCAAGGCTTGGCAGGAGCTGGGATGCATGCAGCTGAGAAGGGATGACCGGCAGCAGCTGCAGCATGTCTTCAGGCTGGGCGCACAGCATAGCATCAAGCGCTTTCTGCGCATCTGCTTTTCTGGTCACCTGCTGGGACAGCCTCCAGGTCAGTTGCCTGTTGCAGTCGGAAGGAAGGAACCTCACACAACTGTGACAATTGCCTGTCATTGTGGCAGCTATCGTCTGTAAGTGCGTTACAGCTTGCCCCGTTTCAGTGGTCTTTGACGTTGTTCTAACAACAGCAATAGCCGGTAAGAGTTCTGTTGACGGCCTGCCATCATGTGCATGCCACTTCCTAGTCTAGGTAACAGCTGTAGCTGGTGCTGCAAATGTCTAGCGTGTGCAACACACAGCAGCAAGGCCCTGTCAAGCTCACCATCACAGAATGATGCTCTTGCTGTCACTGCTGCCAAGTTGGTACAATGCCTCAGTGTATGCTTTGGTGACTAGTCAGGCGTGAAGAAGCTCTGTATAAGAGCACAGGCCCTTCACAACACATGACAGACCCCCTCCTCAAGGAAAAAATCCCTCAATGTTGGCGAAGGCATTCCTGCAACTCATGTGCACGTAACACAATCTTGTCATCTGCATGAACAACCCTGTTTAGCACAAGACAGCTGACTTGCGAACCCTCACGCCTGCAGGACTACACTCTGTGCGAAAACTGTCAGTGACAGCACCAGCAGCACTTTCAGCAGGCTGCTCAACACCATCCACCCAAGCTTCATTGAACAGCAGCCTGCCAAATGCAGCTGGACAGTGCATTGACTGTCACCTTCCACAGCAGCCGCAGGAACAGCAGACGGTTACACAGCCCCTGCGCTCGGTGCACCATGCAGAACAGAGTGAGGCTGCTAATGCTTTGTTGCAAACAGGGGTGAGGAAAGCTGCAGCAGATGCCAGTGGTCAATCCACTGCTGGTTGCCACCTTGCAGATGAAGCACAAGGTTGCAACAAAAGAAGCAGACATGCTCTTGTGGAGAGTAGTCTGGTGACCAGCTCTGTGGGTACTGGGGAGGATTTCAAGGTAGGTGCAATGTGATTTGAAAAGACAAGAATTCTTTTGTCAGCAAAATCACACATAGAGCAACATGGATCAGGCTTGTGTATGCACATGTCGTGTCATGTCATATGATTCGTGGCAGGAAGTGCTGTCTCAGGAAGCAGTGGCTGTGCATAGTCTGTAGTTTGACATTTTGACTGTGTCTCTCCTCGACAGATCTGCAACTTGAAGTTTTGACAAGGCACAGCAGCAGCAGGTAGATCTTGCACGGCTTGTGCGTGTAGGTTTACTACAATTGTTGCTGCTGACACTTAGTGGCATTAGTTGCCGTCTGTGATTGGAAAGTCATCGATCTATTGAAATATTTGGAACAATTGTCTGTATAGCAGCAGTTCTGTTGTGTTGTGCAATGGTGTAATGTCTCAGAGGGCAAGTGAAGGTGTATGTGCTTTTTGCAGGTGGATGCTGCAGGCAGACATTCTCCATCATCACCACTGCTTATTGCTCTTGGTGGCAGGTAATGCCTTTCTACTTCAAGACATGGTGCAGAGCATTGCATTATTAACACTTGCTACTTGCATCATTCTGCAGTGGAAAGGGCAACATGCAGGGACATGTACTGTTTTCATATGTGGTTGGTAGCCTATTTTTGGGCATAGTTCAGCAAATTTGGGTCAGTCTTGGGAAACTTTTATTGCTCGTGGGGTGGGTTTATTATGTAGATTTTGATGGTCATTTACTTGAGAGGGTGCTCGGCCAAGGCTGTAGTGCAGTGCCATGGCCAAGCTGCCAACCCAGCAATGCAAGCATCACTATTGGGAAGGCCCCCAGAAAAATAGGTTAGATAACAAGGGGGACAATGTCCCCCATTAGAGTTATCAAACTCTAAAGAACAGATACTACACTTGATCTTAGCCAAAAGGCCGAGAAAGGTATGAATTGCCTTGTTTCGCTTTGCATTAATATACACCGGCGACCTCATTAAATTGTCCGCGGAGTATGGGCTGCAGGCAAAACCCTGACTAAAACCCTAACACAGCAACCGACCTTGACTTCTAGTCATTCTGCAGACATGTTTGGTGTCATTTGCCTTTTTGGTGTGGCGTCAGTAGCTCAATGGACGTGAGTGAGACAGGCAATCCAACGTTGGATTTATCATCAGACTCCCATGCCAAGGCAGCCTCTGAGGGAGTACCTAGGAATGAAGGCCATTATGATTTTCTGGCACTGCCAGCTGAGTGCAAGCATGTTACATGTCATGTCTGCTGCAGTATCTGGCTGAGTCGTGAGTGCTTTGTGCAGGCAAATAAAGGCTGTTGCTCAGTTGCCACACTGCGAGGGTGAGCATGAGACAAGTTCGTTTGCATTGGCTGCTGCTAAGGTAATTTGTTACCCATGCAGTAGTACTAGTATAACCTACCACTTTGAAAAATCAAGCACATGCATGCATTGTCATGCTTCATCAGCATTGCAACAGCACTGGCATACTGTGTAGATTACCAGAGATGCTTGTGCGGCACTTGCAACCCAGAACATTAGTATTTGCATTCTGTCCATTCCAGAAAGCCTGGATTTCATGCTGTACATTTGTCTTTGCCAGCCCTTGCCAGGAGCTGTCACATCGACAGATGCGTGCAACTCTGTTGCAAACCTTTGTGACAGGTGTGACCAGCAGCAACACTAGCTCGTTTGACTATAAGCTATCTGTCTCTGCAGTTGGATGCCATAGCAGTATCGTGTCCTGAGAGCTGTGGGTCGGCAGCTGTATGCCCTCCCATGGCCAGCAGCACAAGTTTGCACCTGATCTTAGGTTGTTCTCAGCCCAGATACCCTGGTGCTGACAGCGGCAGCTATGCTTGTACCAGCTCAGAGTATGGGACAGTATTCTCAGAGGAATTGCAGGGTTCTGATAGGGCATCTGGTCTGGAAGGGATCTGCCCTCAACATGCGCCCAATCAGCCAAATTCGTCTGGGAATGCATCTGGTAAAGCACAGCATGTGGAGCATCCCCGGGATGAGCTGATCGATTCAAACTCCCAGAGCTTGCCTCAATCCCCAGCTGCGTGCTCTTCTTCCTCCTCCAGGGCTGTCAGCCGCAGCCCCTCTGTTTCTACTCCCCACAGCCTTCTCACCTGGGCTGTGCAGCACCAGCCTCATGAGGCAGCAGCATCTGACCAAAGCGTGCCAGGTTCAAGGCAAACAAGCCCTGGTCAAGCTGATGCTGCCTTGAGCACAAGTGATAACGAGGCTGCCAACCCTGCCTTGCTCTTGCAGCTCAGCACACAAGAGCTCACTGCCGAGCGTGAGCTGGCTTGCCAACGCTCAGATGCACTGCTCAGGCCAAGCAGTGCGTCTCAGCAGCTGAGGCAGCAGCTGGAGCAGTCACAGCAGCAGCTGCTGCAGGTGCAGCTTAGTCATAAAGATCGCATCTCACATGCATTTGATCAGTGCATGTCCCTGGACAGCTTCATCCCAGTAGCAAGCCGGCAGCAGCAGCAGCAAGTGTGTGAGCAGCCGGAAGGGCTTCACACTGACTTGCTGCAGACCAACTCGCTATCCATGGCGAAGTTGCAGATGCCGTCACTGCTTAGTAATGAGTCACAGCCTGGGACAAAGTCTCATTGCGCTGAACCATTGCCAAAGGTTGAAGGAGACCGGCATGCACATTGGCAGCTGCAGCAACCTGTGACTGGTGTACAGCAGCACATGTTCTGTCCTGGGCAGTCAAAGCATGCACAGCACAGCCTGGCGACGCGTCGTGTGGGGTTGGAGGAAGGCCTGAGGGGGTCAAATCAGGGCACTACAAGGGCAGCTGCAGGTAAAGCCCCTGATGATAAACATCAGCCCATCAATGTGCAGACTGACTCAGTGGCAATCTGATCATTTGCAGATCTCGTGAGAAGAGGCATGTACATTACCAAGTACCAAGCAGTGCATGCAGCCTTGCTACCTCATGCCTCATGGTAATGATGCTGAGACTGTTGAGTTGCCAGCCTACACCACGTTTGATAAAATGACTGTGCTGTATGTCACTGCATATGAGCTACACAGCATACTTGCTTTCCACACGCCACATGCTGCTAAGTTGACAGATGCTGCTGCATGCCAGCACACTTCCACTCAAGCATCAATGCAGCTGACTGTTAACAGTTCAGTGGTGCATTCAACATACATTACCATCAACAGCAGTGGATTTGCAGCGTACCGAGCTCATTATCTATAGTGTCGCATTAACAGCTTGGAATGCTGTGACACATCACTACAGCAAGGGATTCAAGGCACTCATCTGTACACATGAATGGCTGCAGGCAAAGGCAGAAGTAGCAAGCACCTGTTGATGTCATCCCTTGACATGGATGCCTATTTTGGCAAGGTAGCTAACAGCAGCCGCCCTCAGGCCGCACATGCTGATCACATGACTGGGCACCCTCACGCGTCTGAGCTGCTGGACCACAGCGAGAGCTTTCAGCAGTTTTCACAGTCCATTCCTGACCCCTTTGCAGAAGGCTACACACATGCCGAGCTTGATAGGGTTTTGGCCAAATCAGGCCAGACCCCACCCAAAGTTGGCAGGGTACAGTCCAAGTCAGGCAAGGGCTTGGCCAAATCAGGTCAAACCATGCCCATGCCTGACAGCAACCAGGTCAACTCAGGCAGGGGCATTAGCAAATCAGACCAGACACATGCCAGAATAGGCACCAGCAGCAGACACCCAGTCATGAGGGAGGTTTCCAAAGTGGATCAGGGCTCTTGGAACTCAGATGATTGTCAAGGCCTCACAGAGATGACGGCCTCCCACACAGGCACAGACATGCCTGATCTGCAGCTTGGCAGCCTGAGGCAGTCAAAGCTGCTGGATGCAGCCAGCAACACTGTTGAAGCTGCCCCAAGCAGCATGACAGTATCACATTCCAAGGCAGATGCCAGAGACTCAATGGCTGCAATGAACAGTCACGGTCTGGAGCAGGCTCAACAGCAGCAGCAACAGCAAGCAGCGTGTGTGCGAGAGCCTGAATTTGCACTGCATCACAGCACGCCAGCTGGCATCCCAGCAGGCACACAGCAAACGGCAGCTGCTGCTGCTGCTGCTACTGCTTCTGCTGCTACTGATACAGGGAAGGCAGGAACAAGACCATCTGCAGTACAGGGTGCATGGCCATTGATGCCTCATGTGACCAAGTTGAGGCATGGCCAGCAGCTGCGGCAGGCAGCAGCTGAAGCAGCTGCTGTAGCAGCTGGGCAGGCAGCTAAGGCAGAAAGCGCTGTGCCGCTGCGCACTCCTCCCACGATTGCTTTCAACAGCAAGGCTGCACGCCATGCAATGGCAGCAGCAGAAGCTGCCGCAGCAGCTGCCTCCCTTACAGGAGGCCAAGTGATGCATGCTGTGACTGGAGGCCAGGAGGAGCCAAATCAGGGCTGCAGTGGACAGGGCCTAAGGGCAGGGCGCTTGCATGCTTCAGCCCCTGCCTCTACTATGAATGCAGGCAAGCAGGGCAGCTCAGTGTTTCACCAAGCCTGTCATGGACTGTCAGCTGCTGTGGGTAGACGCACAGACTGCATCTCAGACGTAGTGGTTGTGGGCGCCCCTCAGTATGTTGGGGGCCCAGTTTGCAAGGGTCAGTTGCACAACACTGCATGGCAGTCATGTTCAGCTGGTGGGATGACAGGCTCAGCGTCTGCACCCAACTCGCCACAGCCTGTCAAGCATGCAGCAGGAGTGGAGAGCCACAGGGCAGCATTTGCCCAATCACAGCAGTCGGGTGTGCCGCACCACAAGGCATTACAGCAGCCACTGGACGTGACAGCTCAGCAGGCCAAAAGCCTATCAGAGGGTCAGGTGACATCAGGAAGTGACCCCCAACTTGGGGGTCACAGCTCGCAAAACCAGGGGTGGCAGCATGACAAAGAGGAAGAGCAGTCACCTCCTGAAGCACAACAGTGGTTTCAGCATGAGTCAAAGCTGGGGTCTCATTTAGCATCAACATGGCAGCAGCAGCAGGAAGAGGAACAGCGGATGCCTCCTGAGGTACAGCAGGGGTGCAAGGGCGGGTCACAATTGGGGTCTCGGTGGCAGCAGCAAGAGGGAGAGGACCCGTTCAAGGCATCAGCAATGTTCCCTGTGTATGCTGAGCTGGCAGGCAGCAGCAATGCCTCAGGCAGCAGCCCACTGACAGACTGCACCAACCAGCTGGCTAGAACAGGCATACACAGTCATCAGCATGCCTTGGTGCAACACACCTTTGCACAGTCAAGGCACAGGAGACATGCCTCCAAGTCTGCAGCTGATGTGAGTAAGGTAGCAGACACAGCACTGGCCCTTCATCAAGCTTCTGCAAAGGGAAGGCATACCTACTCAGGCCAGCAGGCATGTGGATCTGTGCCTGCAGCTGAACCCATGCCAGCACAGAGGCTTACCTGCTCAGCTTCAGATGCAGCTGCTGCGCTGACCAGCCTGAGTGAAGAAGACTTCTGGCAAGCTGCGCGAGCAGATCTTATGGATACTGCTGAAACAGTAAAGCACAAGTCCAGGCTGTGTGACGCTCTTCTTAAATCTAGCACTCCTGTGAGATTGCATCAGATGAAGGCACTCAGTGGTAGCATAGCTCAGACGCCCAAGCCTGGAATGCGTGAGGCACACTATTCTGGGATTACACCTCTGCTGGGTATGCTGATTCCTGCCTGTTCCAGCAAGCAAAGCCTGCTCTAGCTCACAAGTAGCTACTACACAGCTGCATACTGCTCTTTGTATGGCGTGTTGATGCTGAATGACAGCGTTTAAGTCTGGACTTGAGCCTGACTGTTGCTTTGCATGTTGTTTGTCTTGTGGGTCTCTGGGGTGTGACGCTGCCCACCCACCCACCCTGCATGATGGCAGACGTGACTGATATACAAGTACCATTCTGCGCAAGAATTGGCTTGATAATGTCGATAAATGACCTGAATCCATTGATGTTATGCAGATCATGGAGGATGCATCGAGCCATGCAGGCACACACTGGATACAGAGGATGAGGATGACCCCATGAAAGCTGACTGGGGGCTGTGAACACAGCAGCACATGTCTATACATACAGTGTGGATGCTTGCACATCATAACCCAAGCTGGACAGCGCTACAGAAATTGTTCCAGAGCAAGCTGATTGTCATGGCTGTCTGGTGCCTTGAACGCTGAAATAACACCCATTTTTTAAACGTTGCTCCTGATCCCAGCCTGTAGCGCAGTGACAACTGGTGTGGTTTCATGTCTTGAAGATGGCTCCTGCTGGTTGGTTGTTTGTTGTTGTGGTATGTATCCGATGACCAGTTTGTTATTTTGTCTGTTTGGTATCCGGTCTTGCTGTTACCAGATATGCACAGGAATTGGCTTGTTAAATTGGTGCACGTTCAGAACTGTTGATGACCAAACACTGGGTGTAGTCACCTAGCAAGAGCCTTTCTCAAGGTGCCAGTGCATGAAGATACCTGTTTGGAAATTATAGCTGTGTTGGAACGATCAAAACAATCTTGTATATCAGTACTTACAATTTAAAAAGGAACAGTGAATCATTTTGATGATGGTTCAAAGTCACTATAATCTTACTTCAACTGTACTGCACTAGCCTGTGCTGACGGGCAACAGAGCAAAGAATGGGCAACAGCAAGTGCAAAGAGTGCTGAAGCAGACAGCTTTCTACTACTGTTCATATGTTGGCAACACACAAGACAGGCAGGCTCTGAGACAAGGCAGCAGCGCAGCACCCCTGAAAAAAATAGGGCCCAGAAACGTCTGGGGGATGCTGTGTATGGCAAGCATACAGTTGGCTGCTATCTGTGCATTTCAGGAGCACTAGCTGAAACAGGACACTCAGTATCTGTAGTGAGCTGGCTTGAAAGGTCCAGTCACTGGGACGTTGATGTACTTGGCTTGGTCAGCAGTCAGCTTGGTCAACTTGGCTCCCAGCTTGGGCAGATGCAAGGCTGCAACCTTCTCGTCCAAGTGCTTGGGCAGCACATACACCTTGTGCTCGTAGCGACCTGTCTTGCGCTCATTCCACAGCTCCAGCTGAGCAATGACCTGAACGCAAATATACATCTCAGAGACAGGAGATAGCACCTTCACGAGCTGGGTATCAGACAAGCTGGGAATTGGGTGAGGACACAACATGCAAGCAGCGCAATGCACGTGAGACCACATCTGAAATATATGAGACCACGAAAAGCAAACAGCGCAATGCGCGTGAGGCCAGATCTGGATTAGTGCAAGTCAATGGGTATGACGGGCGTCGACGGCTACAGTGAATTCGCAACAGCAGGCACAGCTACTGCCACAGCAGCAATGCAACAGCAGCATAAGCAGGCACAGCTACTCCAGCAATGCAACAGCAGCATGCAGCATAAATCAAAGATGAGGGCTGAAAATGTACCTGGTTGGTGAAAGAGCAGGACATGACAAAACTGGGGTGTCCAGTGGCGCATCCCAAGTTCAGCAGGCGACCTTCAGCCAGCACAATGACTCCATGGCCGTCTGGGAAGATGAACCTGTCACACTGAGGCTTGATGTTCTGCCTCTTGATGCCTTGCCAGTCCATAAGGCCAGCCATGTCAATCTCATTGTCAAAGTGACCAATGTTGCCGACAATGGCATTGTTCTTCATCTTGGACATGTGGGTGGCCATGATGATGTCCTTGTTACCAGTGGTGGTCACGAAGACGTCACAGGTGTCCAGACAGTCGTCTAGAGGCAAGACAGTGTAGCCTGCAGCAGATGCAATAGAAGTGAGCAAATTTTCAGTGACTGTGTCCAAGTGAAGGTGCCTGTTTGTGCTTGATATGAATGTAAAAACGACCAGTACTATTCTTCATGAGTAGCAAAGTGAAGAGAAGTGACACAGCAACAGTTCCTCACCACAGCAATGATAACATAAACTGACACTGCAGCAGATCCTCATCACAGCAGCGCTGAATATGCTTGACACAACTATGCAAAACAGCCAAGTGACCTGCTGCACCTCTTCATTGCATGAGTAAAACAGCCCTGCTGATACTGATACTGCTTCTGCTGCTCAGAAAGAGTTGTCACAAAACTAGCATGATGTGTCCATGACCAGAAAGCAGGATGAAAAACGAAAGCTCAAGGATGTGCCTTCCATAGTGGGACCAGAAAGCAGGATGAAAAGCAAAAGCTGAAAGGCGTACCTTCCATGGTGGCTTGGAGGGCACAGATGGGGTCAATCTCTCCAATGAACACACGGGCACCAGCTGCCTTCATGGCAGCCGCTGAGCCCTTGCCTACATCTCCGTACCCAGCAACAAAGACTGCCTTGCCTGCATAATCAAGCAAGTGTCAACAAATTGGCGCAGACCATTCTCACTGTGCCACTGCATCTGTGCATGCAGCACAGATAGTCACGACTGGGTCCTGATGTCATGAAACATATTTACCACAGCAGCATTACGGCTGAAACATGACAGATTGCAAGCACATCCACAGCGTTACACCTGGAATGTACAGTACAACATGTGTCCAGACACAGGCAATCATCATCAAGCAAGCAAGTGGAGCAAGTGAATTACCTGCAAGCATGACGTCAGTGGCACGCATGATGCCATCGGGCAGAGAGTGTCTGCATCCGTAGACATTGTCAAACTTGGACTTGGTGACAGAGTCGTTGACATTGATGGCTGGGAACAGCAGGGTCTTGCTGGCCTGCATCTCATACAGCCTCTTGACGCCTGTGGTGGTCTCCTCTGAGACACCCTGGCATGCCTTGGCCATCTTAGTCCACTTCTGGTCATCCTTCTTCAAGGTCTCCTTGATGATGCTGAGGACTAGCTTGAACTCTGGGTTGTCAGTTGAGCTGGGGTCTGGGACTGTGCCATCCTTCTTGTAAGCAATCTCTGCTTTCTGACCCTCTGCAAAGATCAAGAACGTCAGAAACAAGCCTTAAGCGCACTGAAGCATAACCAATTTTGCAGCTATTAGGCCAGCCAGGCGAAGTCAAGTATGTGGTTCATGTACTCACAAAGGGTGACTGGTATTCTGCGACAGATATACACATTTACTCCGTGCAAGACACGCCATGTGCAAGACAGACCCTGTGCAAGACATACCGTGAATCAACAAAGTAGCGTCGCCACCGTCGTCCACGATTAGGTCCGGGCCACTGCCATCGGGCCAGGTGAGCATCTGCTCTGTGCACCACCAGTACTCCTCCAATGTCTCGCCCTTCCAGGCGAAAACTGGGCAGGTGTCACGAGCGATGGCAGCAGCAGCGTGGTCCTGGGTGCTGAAGATATTGCAAGAGCACCACCGCACTTCTGCGCCAAGAGCTGTCAAAGTCTCAATCAGCACGGCTGTCTGAATGGTCATGTGCAATGATCCTGCGATCTTTGCCCCCTTGAAAGGCTGCTGAGATCCAAACTCAGTTCTGCAAGCGGTCAGACCGGGCATTTCTGCCTCGGCCAACTCGATCTCCAGCCGACCGAAGTCAGCCTGAGACATATCCTTGACCTTGTACTGCAAGCCATGCCATAACGTCAGCATCAGCGACATCCGGCACGCTGGCCATCACTCAGCCAGATCACCACCACTAACCTGTCTGCCAGAAGAAGTCTTCTCAACGGAGTCGGTCATCTTATCTGTGCTAGCCATATTGAAGACTTGTGCTACTTGACAAGCGGCAAGTGAAGCAAGTGTAAAAAAGTGCTGTAAACGATCAGGGTATGCCGCCTCCACCAAACTTCGATTCCTTTGAGGTCCCCTTGCAGCATAAACACGACATCCGTCGACGTCAGTCGCGTAACTGGAGGTGCAGATAGCTCCGTCGCACGTGTCGAATCGAACGTGACGTGGAGCTCAGGTATGAGCCGGTTGTGCTGCTGGCACCAATCCAGGCTGACGCTGACGCTCTGTTTCTTCTTGCTTGAGCCCGAAAACCACCTCTGGGGAGCGTGCCATTCGATGATTCTCCCGGTTCCAGAACAACTCTCCTTGTGCAACTTGAGATCACACAACTTGCTCATGTGCAGGACTTGCGACTGTGCAGCTATGGTACATTAACTTTAACTACCCATGGCATGTCTTTGATGTCGCCGGAATGGATGTCACAACTTTTGTCACCCTGCAGCTTGCCCAGGTCATCATTGCACTGGTCAGCGCTGCTAGCAGGACTGTAGAAGCTTCAGCATTGAGCAGCACTTAAACGTATGGGGACACCCAACACAGATACAGATGAAGCGACAAGAGCCAGGTTGCCAGCAGACAAGTGTATCAGGTGTTGTTGGGTTGCCTGACTTGCAATGCGTAAGATTGCTTGCACTGATTACTCAGAGCTTGAGTATCTCTGTGCATGCATGCAAACTCAACTGCATCCACTTATTCAGCAGCATTCTGTCTACAGTGTTCAAAACACAACGTGCTGAATGAATGTCAGAACGTGGCATTGCTGTGAAACGTCCAGCTTGCTGTGAAGCTTGTTCTGGGGACCCCAGGGGGGCAGAGCCTAAGTCCTGATACTGCTGGGCCAACAATTGCACAACACTGTTCTGCCTAGTGCCACTAGTCTCTATAGGCTTACCAGCTAATGTCTTTCCAATTACCAGACTAGCTGCATGTCTGACAGGATGCACTGTCTGTCTGAACGATTGCCACAGAATGACAGTCAAACTCTTAAGCATGGCTAGACATGATGCTATTATTGCTGTTAGAAACAGACCGCTGGATAAAAAAATACCATGGCTAGGCTTATTGCCCAAAGAAAAGATGACAGAGTTCGGCACAACAGTTGGCAGACTTTGCAACACAGCAGCAATCAAGTTATGCATGCTTTCATAGCTCTCTAGGTCAACCCAGCCCAAGCCAAAGTACCTCATGTTATGCAAGTTGTTATTGAACCTAAAAGCGACCAAATATCCTGGACGTGTCCAGCGGAACCCAGGCAACCGGGCAACTTGCTTGATGCACAAAAGGACACGCCTAATGAAAGCACACGTGTCTAGCAGCAGGATCACTGGGATCAAGCAAGGGCCAACAACCAAGGACAGCAAGACCAAGACCACACCAAAAGGAGGTCTGACACCAGACATGTCGTATTTCAGGCCAAAAAGCTTATAGATGGCATGAAATGCAACAACAGCGCCAACCACTGCAAAGTGGAACAGAAGGATAGAGACAAGCAGTGCTGCCGGCCATGCGCCCCATACTTGAGCCAGCAGGATGATATTGGTGACAAGGTCATAGTAGTAGAATGCAAGCCCGCCTAAGCCCTGACAGGTGTCATACATGCCATGCATGACTGCCCAGACAGGCGCTGGCACAAGAGAGGACAAAGATCCAAAGCCCGTTGAGCCATGCCGGTTGGTGTGCCACCGGGCAGCTAGGTACACACTTGTCACAAACAAGCAACAGCCCCCAAACACCAGCCAAACAATCAGCAAAACCCTATCTGCATTGTGATTTGCACAAATGTTTGTGACAGAGGTCAGTTGGTTATCTATGAAGACGTTTGAAGCTGGGTCTAGAGCTGAATTTAGTGTAGCAATGGCCTGATCTGTGCCAGACTGCAGCCATTGATTAGCATCAATGTTGATGGCATTGGTTTCGTCCTATAGACGCTGACGCAAGCTTGGCAACACGGCAAGCTGCTGACCTGTCACATCTGCATTGTAGAGGTCTTTGTTCAAGCACAATTGCTGCCTCCAGTTGTTTTGATCAATAGACCGCTGCCACGCTCCAGCCACATCCAAGTAGGAAACATGAGACAGCATATTGCCCTCGTGCAGCCAAGATAGCGGCACATTTCCTGTCAATGCACTTCCTCGCAAGTCCAGTAGGGCAAGCTGATCAAGAGCTGATGGAGAATCCCACAAATGCCCAGAAATGGAGTTGTTCTGCATTGAAAGCATCAGCAGAGGGGCTGTGCTAGTCCAGAAAGCGTCCAAGCCAGAAAAAGAGCAGTTGTCCAGCAGAAGGGCACCCAGCTTAGAGTTGTTGAAGGCCGGCACAGAACCATGTAGAAGGTTGTTGACAAGCCACATGATCTGTAGGTTGGGAAACGCATGCACAGAGCCCCAGCTCGTTGGAATGGTCCCGTTCAGGGAGTTGTGGTCCATTTCAAGCATCACCAGAAGGGGGAATGCTCCATCAGAAGCCCAGCTGTCTGGCAAGTCACCGGTGAGGTCATTGAAATCAAGGGTCAGGAAGACAAGGGACTGAAATGCTAAGGGGCTGCCCCACTCTGCTGGCAAGGTCCCTGTCAAATTCATGTTGCCGCAGCCCAAGACCAAAAGCTCCGGAAAGGCTTCAGGAGCACCCCACTCTGGTGGCAGGCCTGTGTGCAAGTTGGTTCCAGCCAATGTCATCTGCTGAAGCTGTGTCAAGGAGCCCAACTCAACTGGAAGAGTGCCTGTGAAGGCATTGCTAGCCAGGTCCAGCAATTGCAATCTGGGTGGCCAGGATTCTGGTAAATTGCCTTTAAGCTGGTTCCCAGACAGATCAAGCTGCTGCAATGCAGGAGGGAAGCTGGGCGGCAAGGTGCCATTCAGTATATTGCTGGCCAGCAGCAGGTCCAACAAGGCTGGGAACGCGGCACCTTCGCCCCAAGATGGTGGTATGGCCCCTATGCACAGCAATTGCAGGCCATCAGTCTCCATGCACCCTGACAAGCAACAATGAAGGTGCATCAGATGATCTACATGTTCAGCAGAAAGTCATAGTTTGCATACCAATGCTGACTCTTGCACTGTTCCTTGCTTTTTTGCCATGTTGCTCAAGACTACACGAATCAAGCGACAGGCAGCTGCATGCATGACATATGATGGATGAGTGCGCAGTAGCATACGGTGCAGTCTTCAGTCATGACAAGCAGCCTGCCACCTCTCGCACTTAACAACATGTACAGCCTGCAATTGGCATGTCACAGTGTGGACCATGGTGGTTGGCCATGACATAACAATACCCGTGATCATGCACCCCTCAATGTCTAAGGTTTCCAGTTGCTGAAATGCGCTGGGGCTGCCCCACTGTGCCGGCAAGCTGCCCTCCAGCTGGCAAATGCTAATAGGGACAATGTCCTGTCCAAGCTGCAAACTGACCAGGGCAGGAAATGAATTGTTGCTGCCCCAGGACTGTGGCAGAGTCCCACTCAAGAACAGGTTGAGCAGGCTGAGATTGCCAAGGTCAGGAAATGCAGATGAGGTCCCCCAAGCAGAGGGCAATGTGCCTGCATACAAGCCACACCATCAGAATTTCCATCGCAACAATAAACACAGTAAAAGCACATGCATCAGACTGCTCCTGACCCTAATTGATATGCTTGTTGGCTGCAAGCTACACCTGTGTTGCCATATATCGTCATGTTGGATATAGCTTGCGTTTGTGATGTCAGTCACACTCAATGCCAAAGCCATTGTCAACTGTTGAGCACGTTTGGGCAAGTCAATGGTTGAGGCCAATGTTGAGGCTGCATGTAGCCCTAGCACGCTCAGCGTAGCCTACACTATTGAGCAGGGGACACCATGTTGAAAAGCACTGGCAGTCAGGTGGTGCGTCATTATGTCCAAGGAAGCCATGCTCACCTGTAATGCTGCAAGTATCGATAACCAATGTCTGCAAAAGCTGGAAGGCTTCTGAACTGCCCCATTCTGATGGCAAGCTTCCAGTGATACCATCAGGGTCAGTGCTGCCGCACTCAATCTCCAAAGAAATCAGGGCAGCAAAGGATCCATTGCCGCCCCATGACCATGGCAATGTACCTGTCACACAGCTGTTTGTTGGACCAGCCTGGTGTTTAGTGTAAGCGGCCCAGCATGTTGCAATCTTCGCTGGAAGCTCCAGCAAACAGTCTGGTATTTAACTGGTATTGCCCTGTCCTCTGACTTTGGTTGTAATGGCAGAACTTGCAGATGACTCAACATGACGCACGGAACCATTTGGAACACAGAAGCAAACATGCAGACATACTTGTGTCAGGATACCTGTGGTGTTTGTGTCAATGAGCAAAGACATCAAATCAGGAAACGCTGATCCGTTGCCCCACTCTGCCGGCAGCGTGCCAGACAACATGGGCAGTTGTAGCTGCAGGTTGTTTAGAGCTTGGAAGCCACTGCTGCCCCATTCAGCCGGCAGTGTGCCAGACACCATGGGGAGTTGTAGCTCCAAGTCAGTCAGAGCTGGGAAGCCATTGCTGCCCCACAATGCAGGTAGTGTTCCCACAACAGGTAAGTCCAGCAGCCACAGTTCTGAAAGCTCAGGAAATGCTCCAGCGCCTGCCCAGGATTCGGGTAGCGTGCCTGCAATATCAGGCTGAGATGTCATCACCATACACTCAATCAATCAAGAAGAAAGCAATCTTTTTAACCTCAATTTCACTCACTCAGCAACTTTCACTGAGTGCATGAGTGCACGAGTTCATTATTGGTGTATGCAATTCGTGCAACTAATGACGCAAGGCCATGAGACAGTGAGCGAGCCTGACGTTTGTTTGACGTATGTGCAAACGATGCTCAAGTACGTGACACAGCACAGGGTGTAACACATTTCAAGTGCATACACATGCTGGGTGACCAACAGCATCAGCAGTTGCAACAAATGAAGGAACGATCAAACTGAAACCGGTATATATAAACGCTTTTCAAAACTTGCATCACAACTTGCACACAGCCTGACACAACACAAAAAACCATATTACCCTGAATGCCGCTGCTGCTCAGCTGCAGGTCTTGCAGAGCTGCAAAGGCTCCATTACCCCCCCATGACTGTGGCAATGTACCTGTCATACACCTTTTTGTCAAATCTGGTGTGATAAACCTTGAAGCTGATGTTGTGCAATGTAGTGCCATCATTTTCATTGCTTGCGCACTGAGACACGATACATTTGCAGCTTCAACTTGATGGGTAGTTCACATGGGTACATATATGTAGGTATGCAGCCATGCACAGAAGCACTTCATCTGCCTAGGAAAACAAAGGGCTGGGCTCTGTTGTACTCCCAGCCAGGAGAAAAGCTCAATGGGGTGACAAGCAAGCACCAGACTCAATTGATGGCAGTATTGATAGCAATCAGGAATTGAGTGTATAGTATACTACCACTATATAGGTGATTGTGCTGTCAGCAAGATTGCCTCTCCTTGCATGGTGCTCAACCTGATTCAAAAGCCGCTGAGATTTGGTTTCCTAGTAAAATTGGCCGCATGGCTACAGCACATACAGCAGCCGATGACAAGACGACCTGCGGACACATCACATCAAAACTGCAAGGATCTGCCACGTTTGTGTTGAAAGGCTACCTGTGATGTTTGTGTTGCTGATGGTCAAAGAGGTGAGTTCAAAGAAGGCATCAACACTGCCCCAGCTGGCAGGCAGCACACCTGCATGCATAGTGAAGATGAGCACTTTGCATGCGTACTACATCTGAGCATTTTGCATGCGTGCACAGAAGAAATTACCACATGATGCCCATTGTGTGTGCAGTCAGACTAGGGTCAGGGAAATGTGGTGACAAAGCTTAAGCGCAAAATTAGCAGTGAGATACACTACTGCAAGGCATTCAGGCACCTGATCTTCAACCTTTGTGGCAACTACCTCACAAAGACTGGAACTCAAGTACAAACAACACTCTGTGAAGACTACTAGTATGATGCTGTTTGACCAGGCCAACATCAATGTCAATGACAGACAGTGAAAGTGAGCCGCCATGCAGCTCTGCACCATCATACCAGAAACTTAGGTCACCTGTGATACTACAATTTGTGAGAAGCAATACGGTGAGGTTCTGCCAATGTGTTGCACTGCCCCACTCTGGTGGCAATGTCCCAGAAAAGGGTGTAGCGCTGGGGCTGTCAGAGCCAAGCTGCAAAGTATCCAGTACAGGGAATGAACCGTTGCTTCCCCAGCAGGGTGGCAGTGTGCCCGTGAGGGGTACATCCTTGAAGACCAGGACAGATAGGTTTGGAAACGCCCCAGGCTGTGCCCATGTCTTGGGCACTGTCCCTGTCAACATCACACAATGCATTGGTACCAAGTTTGCACCCAGGCTCAAATGCTGCTGTAGCCTGGTGCAAGAGATGCTTTGGTATGCTTCAAAAAAGGAGCAAATGCTTCAGACTCAAGATGCACAGACATGTGCGGCCCGGGATACGTATGCCTCTGTACAAGCAAGCCAGCCAGCCATCAAGTCCTGCATTCAGAAAAACCACCCTTGCAGATCCTGCACTCCTGAGCGCATTGGCATGCAGCTCACAAAGTTCATCTACAAGCTACAGGCAGCTTTGCTGGCCAAGAGGCCAATAAGCACATACACACACACCTGTTATGTTACACCCATAAATGGTTAGTACACGCAGTTGCTGATAGGCTGCTGGACTGCCCCACTCAGGCGGCAGTGTGCCAACCTGGCTGCTCATTCCAAGTACCAGCTCAGAGAGTGCTGGGAATGCGCTGCGCCCCCCCCAAGTTGCTGGAAGAGTGCCTGTTAGGGAGGTGTCATAAAGAGATAGAAATGACAATGACGGATATGCCCCAGCATCTCCCCAGCTTGATGGCATGGAACCTGCAGACATATATACATGCTCAATAGTATAATCAACACTTTTTTATGATTTGAATGTATATGTATGTATACGTGTGTGTGGGTGTATATATGTATTTACGTACATGCAGGCACATGTAGAAGGTCAGGCTGCATATCTAGGGCGCACAGAGGCAGGCCTGCCGGTGTTCTATCAAAATAGCATCTTTGCACAGCTTACAAGAGCGTGTACAATGCAGTGTCGCCCTTGTAGAATGGCGTTGGCTGCAGCCGCCTCAGTACTGTGAGACTCCAAAGTGATGACTGCTGCCCACAGCATAGTAAGTACAAAGCAGTACAATACCTGAAACGTTTGTGGCATTCAGTTGCAACTCTACCAGTTGGCTGAAAGCACCAGTCTGTGCCCATGCGGCTGGAAGTGTGCCTGACAGCTCTGTTCCGCTCAAGTTCAGAAGTCCCAGCTGTGGAAAAGCTGCACCCTGACCCCATGCGTCAGGCAAGGGACCCCTCATCTGTGCTGTGGAGAGGTCGACAGCTTGTAAGGTCGGGAAGCTGCCATTGGTAGCCCAGGCATTTGGCAAGTTGAACAAGCTGCCAGTTAGGGTCAAATTTGTCAGGCTCTTCAAACAACCAAGAGACTGCCATGTCTGCAATGAGCAGTTGGATGGTAGCTCTGCATTGATGGAGTATCCACTTGGGTTGTACGCTTGTTGCCAGCCTAGCAGCTGCAGCACTTTGTGCTCGCAGTCTGGTATTGAAGCCGATGGGGAGGGTGCAGCTGCCAGTTGTGACACAGGTGCCATTGACATTGCATGTGATAGTTGACCTTGATTGGCTGCGGCAACAGGGCTGCTGAGGGGCTTGGGTAACGTCTGACAAGCTATCCTCTGGAAGCACACAGCCAAAAGGAGATTGACTGCAAGCTTGGTGGAGCCTCTCATGGGTTGCTGCCTGCAATCACATCACACGCATATATATGCCAGTATGTTGTGGGCTGGTGTCAGTGCGTCAGAAGAGTACTCTAGGACTAGTCTGACTTACTTAGTAAGAGTTGATTGGCAACACACTTTGCTACAACTTCCACAGCGCAGTCACTTTGCTCCAATTTCCACAACGCAGTCACTCAGGAAAAAGGTTGTGAACAGTAATCTCAGCAAGTCCAATGCACTGCAGTAACTGTTTGCAGGAAGCTGGCATTCAACTACTTTAGCTAGTTAGTCACAAAGTTATACACAAAGTATTTATCAGTATCTGGTGAATGACAGGGCGACAGTCACTGGAAGAGCTTGAGCTAAACAGCAGATAGATCAAGGCACAGTGGACCAAGGTGATTGAGTTCAACTTGTTGCAATGTTGCGACAGTCTCCAGTCAAATATACTCTGCGGAGCATCGACCAAATGCGGCCTGAAACGCGGCTGCGGCGACCTACTTGTTACAAAGGCGCAGTCTCTGTATGACAGCCTACGAGGGACTTGAGACAGGCCAAGACTGTTGGCGCACCACCCGCGCCGATGATCTGAACAAACAAGTTTGCTTAGACGCGCTGGCCTGTACTGAGGACCACTGAACTTGGCACAAGCATGGGAAGCCGCGGGCAGTCTCAGGGAGGTGGCGATACAGGCACGAGATTGCCAGCAATCAACGCAAGCTCGAGGAGTCTGGATTGTCGAAGGCACAGTGAATCATGGATGCATATGCACCACAGCAGGGATGCGTCCAAGAGCACCGGAGTACAAATCCTTAAGAGGAAGCCACCGGAAGCTGTGTAGTTGTCAAAGCCTGTGCGTCTTTTCTCGACGGTCATCCTGCATCACGCGATCACGATGAATGAAGCAACTTGCACGGTGTGAGTCATGAAAGGGGTTGCGTGCTTTGCAATGTGTACGATTGCATGCACTTATTCAACTAGTTGGCGCTACAATATTTCTGCAGAGCTGTGCATGCAAGCAAATGAACCCACAGATTTAACCAAAGATATTTCTACATTGACAACATTACGGGCTTAATGCTCAATGTCAGAACGAGGCATTGCTGAGAAATGTCCAGCTTGTTCTGAAGCTTGTTCTGGGGACCCCAGGGGGGCAGAGCCTAAGTCCTGATACTGCTGGGCCAACAATTCAATAGTACTGTTCTGCCTGTTGGTACTGGTCTCTACAGCTGTCTGCTTACCATCTAATGTCTTGCCAAGTACCAGACTAGTTGCATGTCTCACAGGATGCACTGTCTGTCTGAATGCCTGCCACAAAATGACAGTCAAACACTTAAGCATGGCTAGACACGACGCTATAATTGCTGTTATGAACAGATTGTTGGATAAAAAAATACCATGGCTGGGCTTATTGCCCAGAGAAAAGATGACAGAGTTCAGTACCACAGTTGGCAGACTTTGCAACACAGCAGCAATCAAGTTGTGCATGCTTTCGTAGCTCTCTAGGTCAACCCAGCCCAAGCCGAAATACCTCACGTCATGCAGCTTGTCACTGAACCTGAAAGCAACTAAATATCCTGGGCGTGTCCACTGGAATCCAGGCAGCTGGGCAGTTTGCTTGATGCACAAAAGGACACGCCTAATAAAAGCACATGTGTCTAGCAACAGGACCACTGGAATCAGGCAAGGGCCAACAACCAAGGACATCAAGACCAACAGCACACCAAAAGGAAATCTGACACCAGACATGTCATATTTCAGGCCAAACAGCTTATAGAAGGCATGAAAAGCAACAACAACGCCAACAACTGCAAAGTGGAACAGAAGGATAGAGACAAGCAGTGCTGCCGGCCATGCGCCCCATACTTGGGCCAGCAGGATGATGTTGGTGACAAGGTCATAGTAGCAGAACGTAAGCCCGCCCAACCCCTCACAAGTGTCATATACGCCATGCATGACTGCCCAGACCGGCGCTGGCACAAGAGAGGGCAACAATCCAAAACGCGTTGAGCCATGCCGGTGAGTGTGCCACCGGGCAGCCAGATACACGCTTATAACAAACAAGCAACAGCCCCCAAACACCAGCCAAACAACCAGCAAAACCCCATCTGCGTTGTGATTTGCACAAATGTTTGTGACAGATGATAGTTGGTTATTTATGTAGGTGGGTAAGTGTGTAGGTAACCAGGCGTTTGAAGCTGGGTCTAGAGCTGATTCTAGTGTGGCAATGCTTTGATCTGTGCCAGACTGCAACCATTGGTTAGTATCAAGATAAATAGCATTTTTTTTGGCCAACAGTTGCTGTTGCAAGGCTGGCAAAACAGCAAGCTGCTGACCTGTCACATCTGTGTTGTAGAGGTCTTTGTTCAAGCACAACTGCTGCCTCCAGTAATTCTGATCCACAGACCTCTGCCACGCTCCAGCCACGTCCAGGTAGAAATATGAGACAACATGTTGCCTTCATGCAGCCAAGACAGCGGCACAGTCCCTGTCAATGTGTTTCCTTGCAAGTCCAGCAAGGCAAGCTGATCAAGAGCTGGTGGGGAATTCCACAAATGCCCAGAAATGGAGTTGTTCTGCATTGAAACCATCAGCAGAGGGGCTGTGCTAGTCCAGAAACCGTCTAAGCCAGAAGTAAAGGAGTTGCTGTCCAACAAAACCGCACCCAGCTTAGCATTGTGGAAGGCCGGCAAGGCACCGTGTAAAAGGTTGTTGTCAAGGTACAAAACCTGCAGGTTGGAAAACGCGTGCACAGAGCCCCAGCTTGCTGGAATGGTCCCGTTTAGGGAGTTCTGGTACGCTTCAAGACGAACCAGAAGGGGAAACGCTCCATCAGAAGCCCAGCTGTCTGGCAAATCACCCGTGAGGTCATTGGTGTTAAGGGTCAAGAACACGAGGGACTGAAAAGCTGAGGGGCTGCCCCACTCCGCTGGCAGGGTCCCTGACACATTCATGTTGCCGCAGCCCATGACAGAAAGCTCCGGAAAGGCTTCAGGAGCACCCCACTCTGGTGGCAGGCTTCCATGGAAGTTGTTTCCAGACAATGTCATCTGTTGAAGCTGTGTCAAGGAGCCCAACTCAACTGGAAGAGCGCCTGTCAAGGCATTGCCAGGTAAGTCTAGCAACTGCAGTCCAGGTGGCCAGTTGTTTGGTAGGTTGCCCTTGAGTTGGTTCCCAGTCAACTCAAGCTGCTGCAACGCAGGAGGCAAGCTAGGTGGCAATGTGCCATTCAGTGCATTGCTGCCCAGCTGTAGGCTCAATAAGGCCGGGAAGGCAGCACCCTCGCCTCAAGCTGGTGGTATTCCCCCTATACATAGCAACGGTAGGTCATCAACCTCCATGCATTTCTCCCACATTGGCAAGCTCAAGATTGCTCGCAACTCCACACAAGCAGCTGCATGCATGGCACACATGACATATGACTGACAAGCACGCAGTGGCATACAATGCAATGTTGCATCACGACAAGAAGCTTGGACCCTGTCGCGCACAAGAACACATAGACCCTGCAACAGGCATATGAACCAAGGCGGCTGGCCAAAACGTAACAATACCTGTTATCAAGCACCCCTCAATGTACAGGATTTCAAGCTGTTGGAATGCGCTGGGGCTGCCCCACTGTGCTGGCAAGGTTCCCTCCAGCTGGCAATCTCCAAACAGGACGACATTTGGTTCTGGTCCTGGTGATCCAAGCTGCAAAATCACCAGGGCGGGGAGTGAGTTGTCGCTGCCCCATGACTGTGGCAGTGTCCCGCTCAGAAGCAGGTTGGACAGGACGAGCTTGCCTAGGTCAGGGAATGCGAATGAGGTCCCCCAAGCCGAGGGCAATGTGCCTGCACGCAGGGCCATACAATCATAAACTACATTGCAACATATATAGGAGCACATCTCATCAGGCTACTCCTTCAATTGAATGTAATAAATAATGTATTAAATGTACAAATGTAATTGGCCACAAGCTACACTAGAGTTGCAACATACAATATATCATGCATGTTGTCTTGAGTGTAGCGTGCAGTTCTGATGTCAGCCACACCCGGTGACAAAGCCATTGTGATGTTGCCTAGATGCCACGCTCACATTGAGTTGATATCTGTAGGTTGTGAGTCTACAGCTGCTACTACTCAGGTTTGAGGAGCACATGGGAAAATCACATGGATGGGGCCAACACTGAGGCTGCATATGCATGTAGCCCTAGCACGCTACACCATTGAGCAGAAGGCACCCATGTTGCAAAGCAATAGCAGTCAGGTTGTGGCTTGACGTTTCCAGGTGACGAGAGGAAGCAATGCTGACCTGTAATGCTGCAACCATTGATACTCAATGTCTGCAAAAATTGAAACCTTTCTAAGCTGCCCCACTCTGATGGCAAGCTTCCAGTGATACCATCATTGATGCTAGTGTTGCTGCTGCAATCAATCTCCAATGAATTGAGGACAGCAAAGGACCCGTTGCCGCCCCATGACTGTGGCAATGTACCTATCACGCAGCCATTTGTTAATCCAGGCTGGTGTTGAGTGCAGGCAGCGCACCATCTTGCAATCTTTGCTGGAGGCTCCAAACAAACTGTCTAGCTTTGCCCTGCCTTCTGCCTTTGGCCGCACTGGTAAAGCTTGCAGATGGCTCAAACATGATGCACAGATCCAGCTGCAGAAGCAATCAGGTAGACACACTGTTGGGGTGGGGTGGGGGGGGTGGGTGAGTCAAGCAGGCCTGGTTCTCACTCACAATGTGTTGCATCTAGTTGTTGCTGCCAGCATACCTGTGATGTTTGTGTTGTTGATGAGCAAAGACATCAGTTCAGGAAATGCTGACGGGCCGCCCCATTCTGGCGGCAACATGCCAGAGAACTTTGGCAAGTGCAGCTCTAGGTCAGTCAGAGCTTGAAAGGCGTTGCTGCCCCACTCTGGCGGCAACGTGCCAGTCAAAGTGGGCAGTTGCAGCTGCAGGGCAGTCAGGGCTTGGAAGCCCCTGTCGCCCCAGGATGTAGGTAGTGTTCCAACAACAGATAAGTCAAGCAGGGACAGCTCTGACAATTCTGGAAATGCTGTTGGACTGCCCCACTCTGGCGGCAGTGTGCCAGACAACATGGGCAGTTGCAGCTGCAGGACACTTAGGGTTTGGAAGCCATTAATGCCCCATTCTGGCGGCAATGTGCCAGACAGAATGGGGAGTTGAAGCTCCAGATCAGTCAGAGCTGGGAAGCCATTGCTGCCCCACAATGCAGGTAGCGTTCCATTCACGGGTAAGTCCAGCAGCCACAGTTCTGAAAGCTCAGGAAATGCTCCAGCTTCTGCCCAGGATTTGGGTAGTGTGCCTGCAATACCAGGCTAAGGTGTCATCACGATGTATGGAATCAGTCAAGAAACAAGCACTATTATTGCCTTCAGTTCTACTGACTCAACAACTTTCATTCTGAGCATACGAGTGCATGAGCGCATGCAAATGATGAAAAGTATGGAACAATGAGCAAGCTTGTGTGACAACGATGCAGAGATACATGAAACAACATGAAGTGCAAGGCATTCAAGTGCACACGCATCAGAGATTCTTGGATAAACAAGAGCATGAGCAATTGCAGCAAATGAAAGAATGATCAAACTGAAGACAGCATGTATGAGGGCTTTGCAAAACTTGCATCGGAACTTGCACAGCCTGACACACAAAAAAAAACACATTACCCTGAATGCCGCAGCTGCTCAGCTGCAAATCTTGCAGAGCTGCAAAACTTCCATTGCTACCCCATGACTGTGGCAGTGTACCTGCCACAAAGCTGTTTGTCAAGAATTGCTCTAACCATCCTGAAGTCGCAACTTGTTGTGTCCCACTGTGCGAGCAATGAACAGGAAGACGTTAAGGTCTTTTGCAAGACATAGGTGATGGTGCTGTCAACAAAAATGCCTCTCCCTGCAAGATGTTTCAAATGATTCAGAAGCTGCTGTGATTTTACTTTCCTTCTGATATTGCTGTTTCGCGGCAACATGCACACAAAGCATGCTGTGACAAAAGCACATGTGGAGGTCAGAGCAAGACTGCAAGGACCTGCCATGTTTGTGTTGAAAGACTACCTGTGATGTTTGTATTACTGATGGCCAAAGATGTGAGTTCAGGGAAGGTGTAAGCACTGCCCCAGCTGGCAGGCAGCACACCTGCATGCATGCTACATGTGAGCAATTTGTGTGCATACACAAAGCAGATTACCACATGATGCCCCTTGTGCGTGCAGTCAGACTGGGGTCAGGGAAGTGTGGCTTCAAAGCAGATGAGGTACATTGCTGCCAGGCTCCATTGACCCTGAGGCTGTGTAGTGACTACTGCACAAAGGGTGGAATGCCAGAACAACTCTGTGAAGACTAGCATGCTGTTTGGCCAGGCCAACGCCGATATCAGTGTGCCACATTGTGAAACAACCTTGATGCAGCTCTGCGCCAGATTTCTTGAAAAAGCTGGGTCACCTGTGTCACTGCAATTTGTAAGATGCAATACTCTGAGACTCTGCCAGTGTGTTGCGCTGCCCCACTCTGGTGGCAATGTCCCAGAAAACGGTGTAGCACTGGGGCTGTCAGAGCCAAGCTCCAAAACACCCAGTACAGGAAATGAGCCATTGCTTCCCCAATGGGGCGGCAGTGTGCCCGTGAGAGGTACATCCATGATGACCAGGACAGAAAGGTTTGGGAACGCCCCAGGCTGTGCCCATGTCTGGGGCACTGTCCCTGCCAACACCACTTATTGCATTGGTGGCAAGTCTGCACTCAGGCTCAAAGGATGGGCTGGTGCACGAGATGCTGTTGGTGTGCTTCAATGCAGGACCAAATGTCTCAGAGTCAACATGCACAGACAGCCAGGGAGCAAGCCAGCCATCAGGCTCTGCATTTAGACCATTCAGATCATGCGATGCTGAGCGCATTGGACATGCATCTCACTAACTTCATCTACAAGCCATGGGCAGCAATTTTGGCCAAGGGGCCCATAAGCACACACACCTGTTATGTTGCACTCATATATGGTGAGTATACGCAGTTGCTGATAGGCTGTTGGACTGCCCCACTCAGGCGGCAGTGTGCCAACCTGGCTGCTTATTCCAAATGCCAGATCAAAAAGTGCTGGGAATGCATTAGGCCCACCCCAGGTCGCTGGAAGGGTGCCTGTAAGAAGGTTGTCAACAAGCGCTAGAACTGAGAGTGAAGGAAATGCCCCAGCATCTCCCCAGCTTGATGGCATGGTGCCTGCACACAGATATACCCACATGCTCAATAATAGAAGCGGGCATATATGTGTGCATGTCTATGTATAGTATTGAAGGTCAGGCTGCATGCAATTTGTCAAACAATCATGGTAGTAATTATATGCGCATTGGTGCTGCTTAATCAAGCCTCATGCTGAGCAAGGACTGTCTTGCTGCTGACAATGTGGGTCACCAAGGGCCCACAACGGCAGGCTTGTAGTTGTCGTCACACAACATCGTCTTTGAACAGCTTGCACAGCTTGCAAGAGCTATGCATGAGGTAGGTAGGATGCACAATGCAATGTTGCCCATTTAGGACGAGTGCAGCTGCCTCAATACTGTGAGACTCCCATGTGATGACTGCTACCAAGTAACAGCAGATGTTGAGTAAGCACAAAACAGTACAACACCTGAAATGGGTGTGGCATCCAATTGCAGCTCTTCCAGTTGACTGAAAGCCCCAGTCTGTGCCCATGCTGCTGGAAGTGTGCCTGACAGGTCTGTTTGGCTCAAGTTCAGAAGTCTCAGCTGCAGAAAAGCTGCACCATGACCCCAGGTGTCAGGAAAGGGACCCCCCAGCTATGCTGTAGAGAAATTTACTGCATGTAAGGCTGGGAAGCTGCCATTGGTAGCCCAGGCATCTGGCAAGTTGAACAAGCTGCCAGTCAGGGTCAGGTTTCTCAGGCTCTTCAGACAACCAAGAGACTGCCATGTTTGCAATGAGCAGTTGAGTGGTAGCTCTGCAAAGATGGAGTATCCACTTGAGTTGTATGCTTGCTCCCAGCCTAGCAGCTGCAGCAGTCTGTGCTCGCAGTCTGGTACTGAAGCCAATGGCGAAGTTGCAGCTGCCACTTGTGACACAGGCGCTATCGACAGTTTTGGGGATGCTTGACCTTGATTGGCCGCTGCAGCGGGACTGCTGAGGGGCTTGGGTAATGTCTGGCAAACTATCCCTTGCAACCACACAGCCAACAAGAAGTTGACTGCAACCTTGGTCGAGCCTCTCATGGGTTGCCGCCTGCAATCACATTGCATGCCGGTATGTAGTAGGAATACGAGTTGATTTGCCACAATCTGCCATGTACAGTTTGCTCAGCAAATTTGTTCAGAAGAAGACTGTGAACAAAAGTGTCAGCAAGTATACTGCGTACAGATGCAATGGGCAATGTACAAAGCCGAACTAAGTCACACAGTTGTGCACAGTATCTGGTGAAAGGCAGCTGAAAGAGCTTGAGCTGGCCAGCAGCTAAAGAAAGCACAGTAGATCAAGGTGCTGTCAGTTGTTGTGATGCTGGGACAGTCTGGAGTAACAGGTAACCTGCCGGGTCATAGGAGATGCGGCTGCGGCAACTTACTTGTCAGGATGGCGCACTCTCTAGATCTGTATGACAGTCTGCGACCCGAGACAGCCTGCGACCTAAGACCATCGGCGCACCACCCGCGCCAATTAACCTAGGCAAACAAGCTTTGCCCAGATGCGCTGGGCTGTACTGGCGACCCGTGAGCGTGGAGCAAGCATGAGCTGCAGCATACCAATTCAGAGAAATAGCGGAGCATCCACAAGACTGCCACCAATCAGCGCGAGCTCGAGGGGTCTGAATAGTCGAAGGCACAGTGAGCAATTCACACTGACTCGTGGATGCATATGCACAAAGGCAAAGATGCGTCCAAGGGAACACCTCAAGGAAGAAGCCATCGGAACTCCTTCGAAGCGGTGTGGTCATATTTGAGGCTTGATCTATGCGTCATTTTCCCAAGAGTACCATCCTGCATCCAGTCCTGCATCGTACCATCACGTAGGCACGTAGGCACTGCAGAGCATGCATTGCAAAAGATAGGTGCATGCAGACACTACGGTCAGTCAGGACTGCTGCCTCATGTATGATTGCCAACAGACTCTGATGCTAGTCTTGCGTAAGCTGAAACAGACAGCTGTACATATACAGATCACTGGATCTCAGCATTCGTGTTGGACCACAGAGCGCAGCATACCATGATGTGACAATCATCGTGAACTACCTGCGAGGAGCAACCTGCTGTCAGCGTTCTGCCACTTATCCTCTACCATTGAGGATTGAACTGCCCATGTTTATTAGTAATGATTGCGCTGCCACGTGGGTGCACATTGGGTATATGCAGAGTAACCAAGTCCATGTGCATGCTGTTCAACAACTGCTGCTGCAGCTCATGGTGCAGCGTTGAGGCAATTCTCCAAAATTGTAAAGGCCTGACCAGGCCAGCAGTGAGTTTTGGGCTGCAGCCAACAACTCATGATACGGGCCGCTGTGCAAGAGTAGGTCACCGCTCCAACAACGCCATGTCATGTTGGCAAAGGGACCATGTGTTCAAGCCTATCAAGCTGAAGTCTGCCTGAGAGTCTCAGTTGCAGCCCATGGGCAGCAAGGCGTGTGCTATTGCACAGGCAGGCCTTCTCTATTGTGCCACGCATCAACATGCTGCACTTGCTGCCACAACTATGCAAGACAGGGTATCATTGTATGCAGGCAATGAAACGCTCAAACTGTGCTGCATCTGCTCACTCCAAATGCAGCACACACTATTTGCACAATAATGGCAAGTCTGTCATATGTCGTTATCCTGGTGAAAGCAACACTACATTCATCTCTGCATAACTGCCGTGCTCAAAGACTGCATGCTCTTTATCATTGCAGTCACATGTGCTGCAGGACAGACGATCCGAGACCCACTGCCAGGAAGGTGGCTATTGCATATCCCAAAGTTCCGACCAAGAGTGATGGCACTATTGAGCTTTTCCAGCCTTTTGCTGCTGCCATGCCAGCTGCTGTTGTCGGTCCTGCAAAGCAACAGCATGATGATCTTTACACCTCAGTGTTCACACCCTGCTCAAACATGACATCAAAAACCAGTCAGTCCATGGCACTCACTTCAATGGAACTTGCTGTGTGCGCATGCAAGTCTGTTCTTGGCAGACAGTTGGTTTAGACTGCCTTCGATGCTCCTGTAATTCTTACATTTGCAGGCTGCCTTGACACTTAATCAGCATCATCAGCAAGACAGCTGTTTGAAATCCAAGCCAAGCAACCCGGAGCAAATGGCTGGCACCAGAGCACAGCTTGGTGCTGCAAATGACTTACCACCAACATTAGCGTTTGATGCCAGCAAGAGGTCTTTGCGCTGGAATCCAAACAGCTTGCCCACGCCCAAGGTAATGGCCAAATGGATGCTGATTTGGATTGTGGAGAAGAGGAAGAGGGAAGGGGCAGTGCGCATGACAATTCTGATGCTCCCAGCAGCTCCTACTGCTGCAAAGAAGATCTGGTACAGCAAACAGCACAGCGTCAGCATCCTGGGGATTGGACACATCAGGAGTTTCAGATGACAAGCTTGATCCAGATGATTTGCTTATTCCTTCAGAGAGCACCATCAAGAAGCACAGCCTGCTATCAACCGCAACACACATTGACCACTGTATACCATGCTTGACTGACTGTGACAAAGGTATGTGCATTACATTCGGTTGCGTTTCAACCTTACCAAACTCATCATGTTGGTGTATGTGGAGTGGCACGTTGGTGTATGTGTGTGTTGTGCATCATCCATCGGTATGTTCATGCATGTCGAGTTTGAAGCTACCACAAAGATACGGTGACTGGCTCATAGCAGTGTTGGGAGGTGGTCACCTGCATGAGGATGGCAGCTATGCCTTCGGCTGAAGGCACCAAGGGTTGCAGCACTCCAGGCACAATGGTCGCCAAAGCCACTGTGATGCCTGCACCACAATACCACCTCATGACCAATTCTAGGCTCTTGTGCCAATACACACATGCCAAACAGGGACACATGACACGTGTAAATGAAAGCAACTGCAGCGTTTCAGTTGTGCAATATGAGAGATTGTTGAGACACATTCACAGCAAGCATGCACCACAGACGGTAGGTATTGAGTGCACCTTCGTGATCTCACAACCACTATGCATATGCCAGATGCGCGCATGGCATGGCAAAAGAAGGAAGGGAAAACAACTCATGCAAATCAAAAGAATACATGCAGGAGTCTGCATACTGCCGGCACTTGACATGGCCTACCTGTGACAACAGGTATGACAGCGCCAGGCAGACCCAGGCCTTTGGCCCCCAGACTACCAAGCTGGCAAATCAGGCATGCCAAGCCAACAGCTGTTGCACCCTCCAACACCTGTGCATCTCAGCAGCGCCCATTATTGGTAGGGTTGGATGATGACGCACACCATTGACTTCCAATGAAGTTGGCACATGGCATCTAGAGAACAGCTTGTTTGAATTGCCCATGCTGCGCTTTGTGCTAAGTGACCATTGCATAGTAGCCAGTGCAATACTGCAATGCTGTGGACCTGCTGGTACATCAATGCATAGGCAGCGTCTTGATTTAAGCTAAACTACAGGAAATGACTGGCAATTCAGAAGCAGTATAACCCGTCAACCAAACAAATCTGTATCCTTTTACCTGAATGCCACCTGTCTCTTGCTGTGGCTTACTGTCAGCCCCAGCTTCAGGTGCAACAGCAGCTTCTGTTGTGGACGCATCATCCGGACCAATACTGCTGGCCAGCTTAAAGATGCCAGCAAAGTAGAAGGCACAAATGAGGGAATCTGCAGCTAAGCCTGCTGCCTGTGCTGATGGAGTGATTGACAGGGTCTCAGCCACGCCCACATAGTTGACAGCCCCTCCAATATGCCTCGCCATTAGGGCAGATGCTACCTGATCAAGGACAGGCTAGCTATATCAAGCACCGGCACATCTTGCACTGCGTATTCCTCGCTTGTATAGTGTGATGTGCATGTATCTCAGCCCTTTGTGTATAACATCACAAATAAAGCACAGCTGACATGTTGGGAGGGAGTTGTGCGAGCCTTAATATAATTAAACATGCTTCCAACATGACATAGTTACAGCTGACCAAGCCTGATAGAAGGCTTTATGGGTGAAAGCAAGGCAACAAGAGTCACACCTTCCACCCATCAACACCCATGTCTGTCAAGGGAAGCAGTTTGATAGCGACCAAGGTGCCTGCAACCGTTGCTACTGATCCTATCAGGAATGCGACTAGAAGGCGTCCAGTGTCCTTGAACACGCGCCTGTGTGCAACAAAACAGTTTGACGCCAGAGGGAAACATGATGTGCCTAAGGCCTTGCACCTACTTCATTTGCAGCAACGCCAAGTTTGACAGTGCCTGCGGTAAGAGAGCAGCTTGCTGCAATTGTCATGGCATGGCATGCAGCCTCGCCTGAGATCAGCTGACAGCAGCAGCAAGGGGACTGCCATTGTCAATAGGTACTTGTTGACTATGCTGTACTCAGCAGCACTGGGAGATATCAGGCCTAAGTTGCTGAGGACTAGGCCAGCCAGTGTGCTGACCAGAGGCCTGTGTGTCACAGTGGTCAAATGAGCAAGGCCTTCATTGGCGACCTGTCAAGCGCAAGTGATTGTTGGAAGCCCATGCTTACCCGCTCAATTCGTTACCCCATTTGGTCTTTTCAGACCTGCAGGCAGTATCACGCTCATGGACCTTGCGAGTCAGCAAAAGTGCAATGAAGATGCTAGACATGTATCTTCTTACCAGAGGCCTGCTGCGCCAGCACAGGTCAGGCAGGCCCACACTCGCCACGGGCTGCTTGCAGCTACTGACAGAGCTGCGCAGACTTGGACAGGTCTGGCACGTGCCATGCCGCGTCGTTTACTTGCAACTCTACGTGATAAACTTCGAGTCGCGAGAGAAAGACACTTTGATGATCGGAGCGCCGGGGACAGGGTTCGAGCATATGGTGCCGAGCAGGGCAACATGCCGTGCATGCATATCGAGCCGGTCATAGAGACACGGAAGCAAGGCTAAGTCGGCATCATCACAGCGCTGCCGTCAAGCGGATGTGCAGCTCGTGGGTGTCGCGTTCTTGTTACGTAGCTTCCGTCTCAGGTGCCTGATAAGTCAGAGCTCCTGATGATCAGTTTGAGGCCGACGTTTTGAGGCTGCTAGCAGCAACAAAAGGTCATGCAGTGATACAGTTCTTCGCTGCAACCAAATCGGGCGGGTTGCCCATCTCTACTAAGCGACATGCGTCCGTTTTGCCTAACGTTCAAGCCTACTGCTCACACGTATCTCTCACAAAGACAAGCGTCATACACCGTCAAAACCGAAGCGTCCAAAGGCAACACAAGAAGCAGAAGAACAGAAAGTGAACTCAATATGATGGGATTCACAACAAATGGGCAATCTGTTGCATTTTCTGCTGTATTTGTGCCAGTTTCTGCTCGCCCTCAGCTGCAGCTTGCTGCGCTTCCTTGACCACCTCAGGTTTCGCATTTTGCACAAACTTGGGGTTTTTCAGGCGGCCTTGCAGCCCTTGCAGATCTTTTTCTAGCTTTGCTTGTTGCTTCTGTAGCCGCTGCTGTTCTTTGTTGGCATCAAACAACCCTGCAATTGACATGTGCACACATAAAGGCCAGACAAGTATCTGCTTGTGAAATGCATATTTGGTGCACGCACCCAACGACAGGTGGGCCCAATGTATGTGCATCCAGCATGTACTGCAGACCTTGAACACACCGCTTTCTTGCAGAGTCTGCATTGGCCACTCAAAATTACCATTGAGCTTGCCAAATAGCTGGTTGGACACGTGAGCAGATGAGAGAGCTGTCACCAAGCTGCAACAATGCAATTGACTGTTGCATTTGCAAAAATCTTTCATGCATTGACGTACACTGCTCGCGCAATAATGGTCGCAAGCAAGAATCTCCAGAACAGCATACCTGCCATGGGTAGCAACACCTCCAGACCTTCCTGTACAACCACGGTGATGCTGCCACTCTTGTCATCGGATGCAGCATCTGCAGTGGTGACTGCAGAGGCAAAGCTGAGACCAGACCTTTCTACCTTGGCTAACAGGCACAGGATGTCAGCCTCTTCTTCCAATGCTTGCCTGCAGTGTCGCGCATGCCTGACCAACATACAACCCTGGGTGTTCAGTAGGCCATGCAAACCCTCCACATCTTGCTCCTTAAAAGCTGTGAGGTCATTTGCCAGGCAGCATGCACATGACGCATGGCTCATGAACATTCAAGGCTGTGCCAAAGCACATGTCTGGGTCTGGCTAGAAGCACAATGACACACTTGCTATCTCTGCTTTGCTACTTTCACGCAGGATATTCTTGAACTCATAATGCCAGAAAGAGTGCTGCAACAGACAACAGGATGCCCCTGTTACTCAGCTTGGTGTGTTGACATTCTGAGGCTGGTAGTGTCGGTATCACATGTGTATTGTTGGTTACCTGGTGCTGTCAGCTGCCACGCAAATGGTTGCAGGGATCTTGTGACCCAGCTCCACACCGTACTCTGCCCGAGCATTTCGGATAGACCTCACAACAGCTTGCAGGGCCTCAAACTGCTGCACTGCAGCTGTGTCTACAGCACCATCCTTTGAAGGCCAAGGAGCCACAATCAGCGCCTCCCCTGCAACAGTCACACAGGGCACACCCAATCTCAGGCCAATGTGCAACAAGAGTGCTCCTATGCTAGAGATGGTTTCAAAACTCATGTGACTAATGCAAATGCAGCAAACATAGACATGCAAAGGAGATCCAGCAGCACAAGAGCCAGGCAGGCTGTATGCAGCTGCTGCTGAGTAGGCACGTGAGTCAGCAAGGGGCACCAAGATTTGTTACTGAGAAGGGAGGGAAGAATTTGAGAGAGGGCACCTTGATGGGGCATGGCCTGCCAGAGCTCCTCTGTGATGAAGGGCATGAATGGGTGGCTTAGCTTCAGCAGAGCATCAAAGGCATACACCAACACCTGCAAGACGTCCAGAAGTGAGTGAATTGTGACTCAGTGGGTGAGTGAGTGAGTGAGTGAGTGAGTGAGTGAGTGAGTGAGTGAGTGAGTGAGTGAGTGAGTGAGTGAGTGAGTGAGTGAGTGATGCTGTATGAGCTAGTCAAAACAGGTAATTGAGCAGTGGCGGGCAGTCAAATCCTGACTATGAGGGAATGCTGTGTAGAGCAGGTGCCTCACCTGTCTGGTCTGTAGGGCAGCCTGTGGGTCCTGCCCATACAGCCTGGCTTTGGCGGCCTCTATGTACCAATCTGCAAACTCACCCCAGAAGAAGTCATACAATAGGCGCCCAGCATCGCCAAAGTCGTGCCTTTCATGGGCTGTTGTGCTCTTGTCCACCACCTGCATATGGTGCACTGCATTTTGGTACCCTTCTGTTGAAGAAAAAGGAGCTGGACCATGCCAAGAATGTACTGACATGTTTGCTGCAGTGAGTCGCACTGTGACTGCTGACGGCTGATCTGAGGGGAACATCAGCTATCTAGGTGGCTAATAAGCTCACCATGGTATCAGTGCACTTCAAGACAATGCCAGCTTTGTGTGACAGTTACCGAATAGCATGCACCACCCAGCCAGATGAAGTGCAGAGAGCAGTGGTGCTGCAAGTAAAGTAGTAAATGTTGGCTGAGTGGAGTGATGACTCTGACCTGGTGCAGAGCGCTGACTACCCATCTCTCAGCTAGGGGCAGGTCTGCAAGGGCATCAGGGCTGCTGAAATCTGCCCCTGCCAGCTGCTGCCATTCGCGGTCATCAAGCTGCTCTAGGTTGAACAGGATGAACTTGCCGGCGTTCCACAGCTTGTTTGTGAAGTTGCGGCTGGATACTAGGCGGTCCATGGATAGGTTCAGATCTTGGCCTGCTGTAGTGCCTGCACTCGTGCTTGCAGAAGTGAGGTGCTGCATTTCAGCCAGAGTTGTAAGCCAACAGTCTGCTAGCACAGAGTCCATAGACACTAAGCTGAGACAAACACTGACTATACATGATATAACATCATGCATGCACATACATTACACCATTAGCTGATTGCACCCCTTGTCATTCCCTGGAGCCAATGGAAGACATGTTCCTGGCAATCCTGAAAGGTTAATGTACACATTGAACAGGCACGTCCTTTGCAATCTGCAAGCTACATATGTCGATCTGCCATGCTAGACCCATAGGACAACAGTGAATAAGCCTGGTGGGTCAAGCTTGCCTGTAGCTAGGGTGAACCTGAGCGCATCTGTGCCATACTTGTGAATGACGTCCAGAGGGTCTACCACATTGCCCAGTGTTTTGGACATCTTGCGCCCTTGCTCATCCTTCACCTGCAGTGCAAACGCCAGCTGAGCTGCATGCTCTTTGGCCCAGGTCTTCTGCTAGACAGACACTTGCTGATGGATCTTTGTGCGATGCAGTCAGCACAATCTGAGCTACCCCTTCCAAGCAGTTCTCGGGTTTGTCATAAGCCAACTGACACCTCCAGGCAATACACAACGCGATGAAACCTTTGCTGAATGCACAGGATTGACACATCCAAGCAACACAAGCAGGTTGATGATGTGCAGCAACTCCAGCTTGCAGCTCTGTGGCCAGTCATACCAACCAAGGTGATGGTCAGGGATTCAGCGTGCTGACAAACAGCAGGACACAGGGCTATTACCAGGCCATGTAGATAGATAGTGGAGAAGGGCACTTGGCCTGTGCATTCTATGCCCATCATGACCATGCGTGCCACCCAGAAGAACAGGATGTCATGGCCTGTCTCTAAAATGGTGGTGGGGTAGAATCTAGCCAGATCAGAGGGTGGGGGGTCTGTCTGGGGCCAGCCTAGGGTGCTGAAGGGCCACAGGCCAGAGGAGAACCAGGTGTCCAGCACATCTTGCTCCTGACGTAACACAACATCATTGCCATGCCTGCAAGCATGTGGGACACATGACTTCATTGCCATGCACCGATATGTGGTCTAGGGCTTCCATCTAGCATCTACACGTTTGCCACCATCAACAGCTTATCCACAGCACAATATGTCTTTTGCGCATGCCTACACCTTTGTGCAAAACACTGCATTGTCATGATGACAGGTTTGTCTTGCAGTGCACACAATCTGCTCACACTATCTGCATGAACTTGCTATGCCCGCCTGCCAGTGACGCCTAACATTCTATGCTTTGCACATGAAAAAGCTGCAATAATTCCCGCTGCTGGACTGGTGCTGCAGTCAACTTATCCAAGAAGGGCAAACAAGCTGTGCTTTGACTTTTGACACTACTTGTGAATCAAGATGTGCACAAGCAGCCCATGCATGCAAGGAGAAGATCATGATGAACGTACTGTGACTTTGCCTTTACAAGCGCCTCGTCCCTGTTCTTGGCAACCACATACTCATCACACCTGCCTGTCTCTGATGCATCTGCTGCCTCCTGCATGTTGATGCAACCACAATGACTCAAAGACTCACACACAAACATATGACAGTTGAGATGACATGCCAAATGCCAGGACAAGCCCTGTATCTACAAGCCTTCCACACGGTGGTTCACTAGTGATTGTCACGACCATACAGTGCTGTAATGCCAAATTTTATGTCACTGGAGACAAAGCAGCAGCAGCAAAGGCATGCCTGTGTTACTGGCTTCACCTCAAGTACACCTCAAACACACCATCAGACAGTAGAGTCATGCGCAGCTCAGATCAGGACATAGTCTGAAAGCAAGCACCGTGAAGAAGTTACCTGGTTTGGGAAAAGATAGTAGACGGGAATTCGGTGACCCCACCAAAGCTGCCGGCTGATGCACCAGTCCTTGATGTTCTCCAGCCACCTGTTGTAGATCTTCTCAAACCGGTCAGGCACAATCTTGATGTCACCATTACTCACAGCCTGCACATAGCACAACATGTGTTGCATCATTCTGTGGCAAACCCATTGCTGCAGTTGGGAAGATATGTGGATTGCTGAAATTAAAAGTCCTGATTGCCCACATTGTAGCTGCAGGTGCCCATTATCGTTTCTCAGGGGCTGACACACCATGACTTCAGCAGCAACCAGAGCAAGTGATTGATCTTTGCAGAAGTCATTGTAGCTTTAACTGAACGCCAATGCAAAGTGAGGTGGGCCTGAAGTCGGAGATGGGGGAGAGGGGTTTGCTCTTGAGGAGGTGAAGGGGTGAGTGTAGAGCTACCTGGAGGGCAGGTTGCGCCAATGGTTGCATGCGAACAAACCACTGCTCTCGGATCAGGGGCTCCACAATTTCGCCACCTCGTTGGGAGCGGGGCACCCTCACAGTATAATCCTCCTTTCTCAACACCATACTAGCTGCCTGTACAAGCACACAAATCCAGATGTTCAGTCAATCCACTCGACTGATCTTTTCTTCAGACAAAGTTCCTGTGTTGAAAGGCCTGACAGGGATGCACAAGACAAGCTGCTCTGGAGAGACAAAACTCGTCCTGCGTATAACTAGGTCATCATGAGCTGGAAAGTGAAAAACATCATCATTTGTTGTCAGTGTACCTGTTATGAGCAATGCAGCCACAACAAGCTTTGTACGAACGTTCACCACAGAAGTTGGTCTGCTATGGCTGAGGTACACGTGAACGGTCAACGGTCATGACACACCTTTCAACAAAATCAGCATGTACAAGTTGGCTGTGCTGCGATTGTGTGTATATATGCGACACTCACCAAGCAGTATCAACACTTATTGCATGTCTGACCAACGCATGCTCACCGGCGACAACAAATGGAATGTGCATCCATGACTCAGCAGGGCTTGCTTTCAGTCTGTTTTGCATGCAAAGCGTTTTGCACCCAAAAACTCTCTAATCAATTGTTAATCTTCAAGATCTAAATCACATTTTCACACCTCCATATCTGCCCACAGCTTGCTTCTGACATCGGATCTGTCCATGTCGCAGTAGGGGCCAGCATTCGCATTCAAGGTGCCGTCATTGTTCATGATGTTGATGACATCCAGCCCGTGCCGCTTGCCAATCTCATAGTCATTGGGATCATGGGCAGGTGTGATCTTCAGCGCCCCTGTGCCGAACTCCCTGTCCACGTACTCATCTGCGATCACGCTGATCTGCCTGCAAATGGTAGACAATGTCTACAGTCGTGACAGCATGCTGATTCCGTTCAATCTCAGTGTAGGCAACATGCAAGCTCAAGCTTGGCATCAGATGATGATCGGGTATGCATCCCCTTGTCACGCACCTTGTCACGCGCAGCTTGAGTAACAACACCGATGAATGGCAGTCCAGTATGGCTACAGAAAGCCAGCAATACGGGTAAGCAGTCATACATGCACTTGCATAGCTGCAGCAATGCAACAGCTGCAAAACCAAGAGATTCAGGGAGCAGACAGGCACTCTGCCTTTGCAAACGTTGCTTGAGCATCATTGCATGGTGTTGAAACCTATGAACAGCATCCGAGACAGACTGTATGCTGTTTTACGGTTATACGGCCCATCAGAACCACGCAGCCTGCCTTTCCACACACAATGGCTGCCAGTTGGGAAAGAGCAGCTTGCCTATCAGTGAAGGGCACCATGCACTGCTTGCCAACAAGGTGCCTGTAGCGGTCATCCTCAGGATGCACTGCCACTGCAGTGTCTCCCAGAATAGTCTCAGGCCTTGTTGTGGCCACAGGCAAGTACTCCTCAGAGCCCACTACCTGATACTTGAAGAAGTACAGGTGCCCTGCCTCCTCGCTGTACTCAACCTGCGCTCATTAGCCTCAGATGGAGTGATGCATTGAACGTTCCGATTTTGTTTTCACACCTCTGTTGTGGCATATTGCTTGCGTGCCACTCAGCTACAACAATTGCTGCATCAGAGCATGTTTCAAATCTCTGACTACCCTGGTCTGACCACGGGTCAGGCTATGCTGAAGTACATGCTGGCCAACAAAAGCAGAAGCGTAGACAGCCAATATTTTGATGTTTCAGATTATCTGTGCATCGGGCCCTGGCATATGATGAAAGGCAGGGTTCTGGGAAGCTGATGATGCAGGCTTGGGCAGCATTCCCAACAAAATACCACTGATGCACTTTTGTCTCAAGCACACCCAATGTAGTTGAGAGTCTTCCCTTTTCCCTTGTGGAGTGTAGGACGTCAGCTGACATCCTGAGTCTGTGTGCTTGTTCACCATTTTGCAAAGTAGGGACACAGTGACAGTGGGCATGTGCAGATGCAGAAGGAGGAACACAATAACAGTGGAGTTGTGCAGATGCAAAGGGAGAATGACAATGACAGTGAGGTGTGCAGATGCAGAGGGAGGGACACAGTATCAGTGGATTTGTGCAGAAGCGGGGGCAGTGCAAAGCACACCTCCAGGTCAGAGACAGCAGTCTGCAGCTTGGGCGCCCAGTTCACCAGATAGTTGCCTCGGTAGATCAGCCCCTTGTCATGCAGGCGCACAAATGCCTCCAGGACCGCATCTGCAGAGAAGCTAGAGGGGTGAGCTGCGCAGCTTGCCACAGAGAAGGTGCTGCATATTGCATGTTTGCTGCTGTATCACTGCAAGAAAGCTTCATTGCAGCCAAGCAGGCTGACCAGCAGATGTGACAGTGACACAGGCGGGTCATCAGGCAGACAAAATCTCAGATGAGGTCACGAACCAGCTGCACAACTGCAACGTTGACGAATTCGAGCAAGTGTGCAGCAAACAATGGGACGTCTGCAGAAGAATGGCTGTTCAGGAACAATGCACTCTTGGCCCTGCTTGCACAGCTGAGTGAGTTCTGGTATGACTTTGCCAGGACGAAGGTGTATGCCTCACAGGCCGTCATCACTAGTGATGCATTCAGTCTACTGGTCCAATGGTCATGGTTGGCCCCGACAACCTTTCCAAAATCTAACAAATGATTGATTGCATGAAAGTGTAGGGCTACCAGAAAGGTGGCTGTCCAGAGTGAAGCGCTCTCGGCTCCAGTCACAGGAGGCTCCCAGGCTTCTCAGCTGCTGGCTGATGAAGCCGCCGTACTGCTCCTTCCATTGCCACACCTCGTGTGTGAAAGCCTCCCGGCCTATCTCCTGCCTGCTTCTGCCCTGCCCTTCCAACATCTTCTCCACCACCATCTAGCAGTAGGTATATGAGCTTGTCAGCATGCCATTTTGAGGCAAATATGCAGACTATGCATGTATCCTTGATAGATTGGATCTCAGATACGCGTTCGCAAGGATACACTGATTTGCAGATTATGCATGTATACTGCCTGTCTCTGTGAGGCTTGTTAGGCCACAGTCAAGCAATCACTTCAGCAGGTGCACAATGAAGTGGTTGACCCGGGTACCAGCTCTTGTATATTGACAATTGTGGCATGCATGCACGCTCATGCACTGACAAGCTGCTGCTGCTGCTGTTAGACGGTGCTCATAGTGTGCATGTGCATCTAAGTCATGTACATCTCGTTCACACTTGAGCTGATGTCAGGTACAGGATCACGGATACAGAGTGCTTCACCAAAGCACACCTGTGTGGCAATGCCTGCATGATCTGTGCCTGGCAACCACAATGTGGGCCTGTCACACATCCTTGCAAAACGTGTCATGATGTCTTGCAGCGTGACAAACATGGCGTGCCCCATATGCAGCCTGCCAGTCACATTGGGGGGCGGCATGGCCATGGAAAATGGCTCGCCTTCGCCTGTGTCCTTTGGCTGAAACATGCCATTCTGTTCCCACCTGCCACAAGCAAAAGTGTCTTGATTGGCACCTCTCAAGAAGATTCTCAGGATGCTGAGCCATGTCTCAAGCCAACACGCCATACCAGTCATAAAGACGCTGCTCAGTGCCAGCAGTATCGAAATTCTTGGGCAAAGTTTTTCTGATTGGCACAGCACCTGTGTCAGCAAGTGTTGTGTCATGCACTCAGCAGTGTTTGGCACGTTTCCTGTACTGCGTCTGAAGCTCACTTTCGGTCAAAGTGGCTAGGACTCGCAGGGAGTGACCGTGACATTTGTCTGCCGAGTCCGCGCTATTGGTCCGGCAAGCCCAACGCAATGAGGGCGCTCGCCGAAAGTATCCAGACGCACTTGAGGGGTAGACCACTGGCACAACTGATCGTGCACAGGGCTTTGTAACGCGTGCGGACCCTGTTCCGGCAGTCGCACAACGGAGCAGATTGTGGCAGTCGTGGATTGCACTGGGTGCAATAAACGCGTTCATGCGTCGCATGCGCTAAGCGTAGCCTATCAAGACTACGAAGCATGCACTAGCATGGTAACAGCTAACTCCACCGCAAAGGACGCAGAACACAGGGATATCGGTACCCGAGCATCATACATGATGGCCGGAGTTCAGTTTGGAGCGCTGTGCCATTGCGCAATATGAGAGCATAGGCAGGAGAGGCCAGCCCTAGTCGCCCCAGTGGGGCATCGTGAAGACAATGCCACACACACACATACGAACACTAGCTCTCAGGCATTACCGTAGTATTTTCTTAGTGGTATGAATCCGATGACAAGTTCCCGAAACTGCACTCTTCAGCAAAGCTCGGTAAACCGTAGTATTGATCGACAACTCTGTTACCCAGCCTGGCCTCCTAGGAAGTGGCAACTCGCTCTCGGGCGTCGTTTCCTAGGAAGTGGCAACTCTGCAAGTCTGAGTGCATGAGCAACTGTGACTGAGTGTAGCAAGCTCCTGTGCATTTCATTGATAGATCTCATCTTAATGACACCTTTTCAGGGATGCACAAATGTGCAGAGCCTGATAGACTGCACATTGGTGTCAATACCAAGCATCAAGGTCCTCACAATATTGCACACCAAGGAGCAGTCATATCAGACTAGCAAGTTGTACAGATTGCTTGGCAAGCCATGAATGTTCTGAAGGCAAATGGACCAGGTAGCAATAACTGCCATCATTATCAATAATTGATTTTGCCCAATATGACACCCAACATGGCTGAACAGCTCAACAAGCAGTGAAAACCGCTAATGATTATCTGTGTATCCTTGAGATGTGTATCTGACATCCAATCTCTCTAGGAAGCAGTGATTACCCACAAATCATATGGTCGACCAGACAGGGCAGCTATTCCTATTACTCATCAAAGTGTACTTTATGTACCTGCTGCTATTGCCAAGTCGGCACACAATGATAAAGCGTGTCGGGCTTATGCATGTTGCCCATGGTCAGCGAGGCAACACACCATGTGTCAACTGCTAATACGTAAGTGAATGTACAAGGCAGTGTAGGGTGGATTCAGAACTACAGGCATACACATGTCACTGCAACAACTGCAGTGCCAGGGGCTCCACAGGCAGGCTCAGGTTCATCAATGCGCATCGCATGTCATATACTGCTGCTGCTTTGGGAGCTGGGGAACTGCACAGCAAGTAACTTGACTCATTGGATACTTGACTCTGCAGTGCAGCTGTATCACCACAACAAGCATGGCTTCAGTTCATTCATACACAATATGCTTCAAGACCAACAAAGCTCCATTGAGCATGGAGTTTTGTAGTTCTCGAAGCATATTGTGTATGAATGGAACGACGCCATGCTTGTTGCTGTGATACAGCTGCATTGCTAATGGAGTCTTGTTGCTCTTGTTGACTGGGCTCAGCACATCCAGGAGGGCACTGGTTGTCACAAAGCGCTGACTGTGAATTTCAACCTGTTTGTTTGCCACCTGTTATTACGAACAGGTGATCAGGCAATGTAGGTGCATACACAGCTGTTTCATGCTGTTGCCGAACTCACCTTTTGCAGGATTGCTGATGGCTTTCAACACATTTGCAGCAGCACCAAAGGCAGACCCTAGCAGCCTATTCTTCTTTTGCTCAGGGCTGCTGTTTGGGGATCCAGAGTGTCCCTGCAGCTCCTGCCAGGTCAGATTCAGGGATAGCGGGGGCTGGTGCTGAGCCAAGGCCTGGGCACTGCCCTGACTGTCTGAGGCTGCTTGGGGGAGACATGTGACAGCCACATCAGCAAAGCCTACCCCTCCTGCAGATGTTGAGTCATAGAGACTTGGGCTGTAATACAGAAGCTGCTGTCTTGTACATGGATCTTCATGTGCCATCATGCTGCATGTCAGACCAATAATGCAGGTGTAAGTTGCCTTCTTATAACAGTCAAAATGCTATCTGTATGTTGCCAACCATGTTGCCAATGCTTGCATGCAAATACTGCTGCAACAAGGATGCTAAACTGCTACCCAACAGCAAGCAAGATTAGTGCATTATACACAGCACAACCACAGTGTGCAAAAGAAACACAACAGATACCTGGCCCTCTCATTCTGACTGGATGCGGCCCCTCAACATTCCTATGCATCCATCTGGGACCCTTCTTCTGGTCCCCAAGTAGTTTCTGCTCCAGCTGATCATAGCTCACAAAGCCTGAGAAAACAGTCAACTTGCGCGGCTTGCTGCTGCTGCTCTTGTCCTTTGCAGCGCCCTTGCCTGATGAACCTTCCTGTGCATCACTTCCCATGAACAGTCTGGGATGTAGCTACATGTACAGCTGTCTGGAGCATTGCGTTACTCCCACAGATCCCCTTGTGCAGTGCTCCCTAAGCAATCCTCATCAGAACATGGCAGGCAGGCACACCTACTCACACCAGCACTAAGAACTATACTGTGCTCATTGAACAGCTTCGCATGCAACTTGCTGGGTCACCACAGTCGCATTCATGAACTGCGCTTACCGGTGTCTGCTCATCTGCAGCAAGTCCAGAAGCTTGATGAGTCTCCTCTGGTGTGGCAGCTTGAGGCAAGCCTTGTTTGCTTTGCTTGCCTCTGAAGGTCATGCCAGCTGTGGCTGTGAGCAAGACCAGATAGCACTGGTGAGGCTCTGTCAACAGCTGCAGCAACCACACCTTGTTCTCACAGGGAGCAACTGACAACACAGGATACACAGGGTCATGCCGCTGATAAGACATGGTAAGCTCTTTGGTACATTCGGTTTGAGCATGATTGCTGTGACTGGAAACACATCTCCCGCATATGCGCAGAGCACAGCTAGGAAGTGATTCAGCGACTTCGAGTAGGCATGATGGTGATAGCCACATGAGCAGGCACAATTCTGACAGCAGGCCACGGTAACAAAGTAGGACTGTGGTCCAGGGCCTGTCAATTCATTGATGGGCAAAACGATAATCGAATGTGGTGCAGACATGTTGCTCTCTGGCATTCAGAAACTCCACTTATGTTGGAAACGCTGTTGTCACAGTGTAGACCTGTATTCAGATACGCCAGAGGACAAGTATCAGGCATTGCCGCTTTTCAGGGAGATGTCCTGGATTATGCAGATGGGGTTGCACAATCTTGGGCGCTGGCCAGGACCTGTACGAGGAAAACTAATGACAAGTCATATGGAGGAAGACAGACATACCAGGGACTCAAAAGCCTCTTCGAAATTTTCCACAGCGAAAGAGATGTCTGGGTAGGTGAGGGTGGGATTGGCATCATCGGCTCTCTTGTTATTCAGGTTCAGCTGGGACTTTGTTGTGGAGGCGTACACAGCTTTGCTGACCTGCAGAAAAGGCAGTCAGAAAAGACTTTAATACGATGTTTTGTTTCAAAAAACAAAACATAAATTATTGCGCATAGTATCCCTTGCGTCAGCTTGCATCTGCAGGTTCCACAACTGTGCAGTATCACTGCAAAAGCAGCGCAGCGACACATACTGCACAGGAGCTTATGCATAAACACATGACTGATGCTGGGTGAAAAAGGCTTGATCCAACTTGGGTAAAGCATGTTAGGGGCTGAACATTGTCTGCTGCCTGGTCTACGCAGGCTGACTCTGAAAAGAAGTAAGTGGTGACCAGAGATTAGACAGGCATGTCCAGGATGCGTGGAGTCACAGGTGCTGCTGCTGACCTGCACAACATGCTTGCCCAGGTCCTGATTGCCCCCTATAGATTGCAAATGCTCCCTTTGGCAGGCAGATACTGTCAAGCTGTAGGTGGTTTGAGTGACCAAATTCAGCAAGACTGAGCGTTTCCAGTCTATCTGATGTGCCTTGTCTCCAGCTTCTTGCAGATCCACGGGCAGAGCCTTTGTCTTGCGCCTTACAAGATACGGCACCTCTGCCTGCACATGCAGCCTTGTTCCTGCTGATCACTGTGGTCTACCGAGTACTGTTTTGCGGTACACAGGTCTCTAGTGGGCATCAAATTGCTGATGTGCACAACATGCCTCTGCTCATGCCAGGTGTAGGCTGCAAGGTTTACCTGGTACGCTTCCAGGTATACAAAGAAAAGCAAATCATCTTGTTCCTCAGCTGCTATTGACGCAGGTGGTGCCTCAAAGATCTGCAGAAATCCGAAAGGAGGCACATCAATGAACAGCTGGCACGGTCTGAACGACTGAGTTGCGACTTACGGCAAACTCACGAGCAACAACAGAAGGGCATACCAGCACTTCGAAAGCATTTTGCCACTGCTGCTGCCGCCAACGTTGCGTCACTTGTTCATGTGAAGGTAATGCTGATGTGCCTTCCGCCAAATCAACCCAACTGCCGTTGGCTTTGCTTTCTTCTTTGGCTGCGTGCGCCACCTGTTGCTTGACTTCAGCAAGAACAGCTAGCCAGGTTGAAACGGGCATCTGCAACTAGTGCTGAGACCGAACCACACGCGCATTCATATTGACACCATACCCATGTTAGCAAGTGTGCCTGAATCTTATATGTTGTGGCAGTTAGAAAGACACAGCATGTCCATGCGATGGCAACGACTGCATCCCGGCACCTGCGATGGCAGCCATGACTCATTGATTTTTGTTGATACAAGACCGATCCAATTGCATGCTCTGCATGATGTGAGAAATGTCACACGAAACACTGCTTCAGGCAGTGATGATTTGGCGTTGCGTCAACGGTTGCATCAGAGTGACGTCACAGAGATATTCGTTTGCGTGACTCTACAATTGCGATGGCTTGGGATTGTATGTAGGCTACGGTAGTTGTAGCAATGTTGACTGCCCACAAGGACCATATGTCTGCACCTCAGCTGCAGCTTTGACCAGTCTTCTTACCGCGCTCACTTTGGGTCTACAAGGCAATTGCGTCGAGCCAGGACTCGGCGCATATAAAGATCTCTGTGTTGCAGTGCTGTGAACGTGCATGCATGCAATGCAATGCGCACAATGCAATGCGCATGTGTGCACTTGCCATGTGGATATCAACGTTGACAGCAAGAACGGTGTCTTGAAAAGATTGTTACAGTCATACTGACCAGTGCAGTAGCTGGCTGCTCAGAATCCTAGAAGAGTTTTGGAATCCACTTGGAAAGTCAGAGTGGACTAATCTGTAGATGCAGAAATCAAATAAGCAGCACATGGTACACACTCACATACATAATGACTGAAAGCTATGGGGTAAGCGGGGGTATTGGTGTAAACAATTGCAATCTTGACAGGCTATGCTAGCGTATTGATACAGAAAACATCTACCATGCACACACCCTATCAATCAAATTATCTTGTCACCCACGCGCAAGGCACACTCGTTACTCACTCTTGATGTTCATTTGTTAGCAGAGGAAAGGGCACATTTCATAGCCCATTAAACGTCAATCACCAGAATTGTCTTCGGTATGATGGCAATCAGTACCAGCTGTCATCCTCCAAAGGCAGAGGGCGATTTTTCCAGTCCAGCAGAGGTGCCCAGCTGACTAACTGCATGAGGTAAAGCTCTACCCCACCCATGACAATGCAGTCAATGCCAAGCAGGGCCCCAACTTTGCTTGCTGTTGGAACACCACGGCGGCATTCTTCTAGCTTGGCAGCCAGCCACAGACATCCCAAAAGCATGGTCTCCCAGGGCTTCTCAGCCCCCAGCAAATGCATGTAAGCAATGCTCACCTGCACAAAACAACACGACCATCAAAAGGCTGCACTTACGTTTTGTCAATCCATGCACAATCATCCAAGGTGAAAAGCTCAGCCATGCAACGCATGCAAGGAGGCAACGATAGACCACAAAGAAGACATGCAACAAATACCAGCACTGCACATGCGTACTGTACAAAAAACATGTGGGAGGACAAAAGGTGCTTTGTGGGCACAACCTAAAGCAGACAGGCATCAGACACAATGCAAATGGATTTGCCATGAACAAAGCATGCGGCCCACCTGCTGCTGAACCCTTTCCCAAAGGTGACATGCCAATTGCACACTCTCGCAGCGCTGCAGCTTCAGGCCGTGAGCCCAGTAAGCCACCAGCTCAGCAAAACCCATTGCAGGTCTGGAAGCAGGCACCGTTGCAAGCTGCCTTTGAGCATAAGCTTGCTGCTGTTGTGCAAGATGGTGCTGCATGCAGGCATGCTTAGCCTGAGTCAGCTGCTGCAGCATGCTTGCCCGCTGTTGCACACGCAGAAGGTGGCCAACTGGGTAGGCAGCGCAAGTTTGGCTGTTGTGCAACTCAGATGCTGGTGGTGAGCTCTGAGTTGAGTGCAGCAAAGACTGCCACAGCTGCTCAGGCTGAGCAAGCTGGTGTTGACTGCTGAGGTGATGCGCATGAAGCTGTGCAGTCTCATATGGGACAGAATGTGGTGCAGCCCTGTGCTGGACCTGCCAGTATGCCTCTGGGTCAATGTGAGGGACACTGCTGACCTGAAGCTCCTGCTGCTGAACAGGAGTTTGAATGTCAGGCAGTTGATGCATGAAGCTATCCGCAGAACCACGAGTGAAGTCCATTGCATCTGAGTGAATCAGCCTTGACATGGGTTGGTGCAACTGCTGCTGCTGGTGCTGCTGTTGACCAATGAGGTGATGGCGGACCTTCAGAATCTTCCTTGCTTGCGCAGCGAAGTTGTGGTGAACGCTTGACTGCTGTGCACACACTGTTTGGGCTGTGTTTGTCTGACAGGCAGCAGCACTTCGCAGATGCTGAAGCTGTTGCATATATGCAAACAATGTCGAGGCTTGCTGGCCGGAGCTGTTCTGCAGCATTGTCTTGACGGCATATAGCTTCTGGGCATCCGACAGGATGGGTGGTTGTGCTGAAGCATGCTGCTGATGGAGCGAGGCATGCTGCTGTTGGTGGTGCTGCTGCCAATGACAGCTTTGCACATGTGCATGCGCATCTGGGGTGTCTGGAACTTGACAGGAGTGCAGGCAGTGACGCTTTGGAAGTGGACTATAGCTGCTCGCTTCAGAGTCCATGCTTGCACTTCTGTTGGCTGCACACCCAGCAGCATAAGGGACAGCGCCAAAGGATTGAGCGCTATATGCCGCAAAAACTGAAGACGGGGGACTAATCTCCTGCAAGTAATTGCCATTTAGATCAGACCTTTCCAGAAATGCTGCGAAGGTGATGGTCACAGGTATGTATGGAAGGAGTATTACCTGAAAGCCCATGTCATGCATCCTCTTGCGACCTCTGCTCGGTGTTTGAGACAAGCGAATGAGAGACTCGGGTTTCATGGCGGTTGCGATGGCGCGGCTGTTGTTGAGCGAAGTGGCCGCTGTGCAGTGCGAGTCAATCATGCCCGTTCCACAGCTGTAGCCCTGCACAAAGCGACCGATGAAAACCTGTGCCGTTCTACCGTTCTTGCTGGTGCGATTGCTACTGTTCAACCCAGCGTGAACGCAACAAACCGATGATGGTAGCAGTAGCTGCAACTAACTTGGAAGGATGCAGCACGGCGACAGTGCATTAAGTCTAATACGGTCAAATCTCCCTACGATGGGCACACTCTGCAGATGCACGCCCAGAGAAACAAAAGCAATCTTTTGTAACACAAAGAACCAGCAGACCTCGCTAAATGTGACAGTTGCGGTCTGTGAGTCAAGCCAGCACTGCTGCGCAACCTAGAGTGCGACACCGCAATAGCCAGTGGGCTGGTCGGCAACGCTCATGTCACAAGTGAACACATACGCAACATGCCCTAGGCTCTCAGAAGCTACTAACAGGCTGTAAGCGCAGTACAACTCCGACAAAACATCACGACAGAACCCACAGGAATGGACTGACTGGCCAGGAACTGCAGCAGGATGAAGACCGGTGCTTACTTGGGTAAAGCCTCCTGCGGTGCCCAATAAAGCTGTTGAGGACGGCAGCTGCACCCAGCTCCTTCTGTCGGCTGCAACGGACAGGTGCAGCTACCACTTGCCAACACCTAGATTGCGGAGCGTCGACCACGACGAGGCCGTGCTGCACAACGCTAACCCGATGTAAGACGAGAAACAGCAGTGCAGCGTGCTCCTGAACTGCATGCTCAGCTGGCACAGCGCCAGCTGATCACACCTAAAGCTTCCTGCTTTGCACGAGCTGTTCTTCTGTTCAACCCCATTTCCTGCATCCGTACCGACATCAGCCCTTTCCGCAGCGCCAGAATGTGAAAATTTGACCAAATTTGTGTTAAAGTACGGGAACACGTCACAAGACCGCCATCCACGTGCAACACGTGTTTCAACAAGGCGCTGAGAGACGCTCGTCGGTCGGACACGAAAAGCTGACTTGGCCCTTTACCTGAGGGTCACGCCGAGATCACGATTCAAGAAAGGCTCATTGTACCGCCAGCCGGCAGTAGTTGTATGATGATAGCTTCGCTATTACGCATGTTCTGCAATGGAAGAAGCTCCTACGTCCCCGCACTATCATGTAATTGGTGGGATTTACAGGATGCATGTAATGTATTGCCTACAAGGCATTTCAAACTGACGGCAGCTGAGTTGCAACTAGTCGGTGCCCTATGGCAGAGACGACCCACGTCAGGAGCCCTACGCCATTCTGTCAAAGGGGACAGGCGGTAGTTGGTTTACAACCTTGCAACTGCTGAATGACAAGCAATGACGCGCCTTATCATCAAATGCTGCCCATACTGTATGCACTGTTTTTCCTTTTTTGCAATACTGGTTGCCGTCACTTGTAATTCCATTGTCAGCTGCTTCTTGCTGGTTAAACATGTTGCAATGGCATGTAGCTTGTTTTGCTTGAGTACTGACAGCTGGCTCCATGATATTTGACCTTGGTGTGATCTCTCATCAGCAGCAATCAGCTGTACTGTCTGTGGATTGAAGATATTCTATATGCAAAGCCTGTTCAACAGGATGCATTCCCACAAGCTGCCATCATGTGCTGAGCCTTCTTCGAGATTTGGCTCATGCGTCCTCATTGCCACCATGAATCTGTCAAATAAGGAGTGCCAGCCAAGCAGCGATGAAAGCTATACCCCTGCCCGTATCACAGAAATGAACTTTTTGGTATGTAAATACATGCAGAGGCCTGCAAACATTGTTGAGCTCCATAAGCGTCCATGCAGCCTACCCTGTTGGAGCAAGCTTGGAATTTCTGTTGTCTTCTGTCAGTGCAGTTGTGTACAAGCTGTAGTTCCAGCATGTTATTGAGCATTTCGTGGCGCGAAAACAGACTCCAGCGCGAAGTTAACAAGCACCAGATTACCTGCCGCAAAACAAGATCAACCCCGCGCTCGTCAACGAGCCCACAAGTAGAGGCTTTCTGAGTCAAAGACACGGCATGTCAGCTTGCACTGCTTGAAGAAACCAAACTGAGTCTCACACACCTGGTACTGGGTGCAAGGCCTATCAGCAACGAATGTACAAAGTGGTATTTGTTTGCAGTCTCAAAGGTACTGAGGTAATGGTTGTCTTTCGGACGAAAGGCATGTGCGCCGTAAGTGCCGAGAATGACAGCGCTGGCGCCTGATATGCCAGCCACTCTCAGCCAGGCTTTGCTAGATATGGCCATCCCTGGCGAGTCAATATGGGCTCGTCTGTGCCAACGTAAATGAGTACCTGTGAAGCACAGGCTCACAGGTTGTGATGCCCACACAACGTGGCTTGCATGCACAAAATCCAAACTGCATTTTGTCTGTCATGAAATGACAGTGGTGACCATGGTGACTGCTCCTTCCAACAACATGAGCCCTTCACAAGACTAGCATTGGGACAGCATCATTTGTTTTCAGCAGGACAAGCAATGACTGTCATTCAAAAGGCGCAGCTATGCCATGTCCTGCAGGTTGCCTGTGACAATTGAACCACAATGAGCAGCCAGCAGCTCTACACTCATACGCCCAGGCTACAGCTTGCACTGCTAGGTGTCATCACAATTGTGCTGATGGCACTGGTGCTGCCGGTTGCTCAGCCTCCCACCACAATGGGGGTGAGGATGGTAAGCGCTTTGTCAATGCTTCACACCCAGTGGCTGTCACCAACAATGTGTGTTCAAATTGTGCACTCCTTTTGCCATCTTTGGTTGTGCATGTCCACTCATCTGGCCAATGCGTGTCTTTCCATACCCCAGCATTGATCATGGGCTCTATTGAAAATGTCATGCCCTCCCGCATGATGCCCTTTGCCTGCAGTGGGCTTTTTGTCAAGTAGTTGTGACACACAGGTACAAATATGGTGCAGATAGGCCGCAAAAGCTGTGGCAGGAACACAGGCACACGCTTTCCAGATGTTGCTCTCTACTACAGCAAGACAAAATACACACACAGCTCTCTGAAGCTGAGTCATATTGTCCTCCAGCAGGAACGCACACACTTCTCCACACAACTGACAACATACCTTATTGCGGGAATAGTGGGGAATGCTGGGCGCACAATGAAACAAATCTCCAATGCCATGCCCACAGTAAGACCTTACAACTGAAAACCTGCACATGAGCTGACTTGTTGAGTTTTGTGGTCACTTGCAGTCTATTACAACATGACAACTGGCAAATATGATGCAGCAGAGTATCAGCAGACACAGTCCAAATTGCACGGCAGGACCAACAGCAAGTGGTGATCCTGACAAACCCACTACAACCCTGCAGCATTGAACAATGTCACCATAGCACCTGGACGTGCAGTGATGGTAACAGATACAGACGTTGGGCAGAGACACACCCTTGTTGCTGGGCGTGTTGGGAGATGATGTCTCCAACATCCCGGAACTTTGCTCCAGGCTTCACTTCCGCCATAGCTTTTTGCAAGCACTGCAGCAGCATGCCAGGACACCCCTCACGTTATACAGCTGCTACCACAGCTGTCTAGGCATGAGTTAGTCTTGCGCATGCAAAGCCATTGACCATAGCTGTAGGGTAAACCGTGACATGATGATCACATCCTGCTGAACAAATTTTCACAGCAGGTGTCACAGCATGCAATGATGTACATTGTGATGCTCGATGTGCTCATGACGGGCGTATCACAGCATACGGCCTTCAGATTGGGGTGAGGCATACCTGATACCTACCTGGCTGATGTGAGAGGAGAAGCAGGCACAGGGTCAAGTCGATCAGAGATGCATGTCTGTCACACGAACCAGAGGCATGCAACTGCGCAGGGCCTTACGTCATGAGCAGCCTTGATGAGCTTCTTGGATGCATCATCAACCTGTCCAACAACATACGTCTCGTTCAAGTCCCCATGATACCCCTTGTAATACGCTGTCACATCAACGTTGACAATGTCTCCATCCTCAAGCGGCCGCTTGTCTGGAATACCATGACAGATGACCTGCGCAGCAGCACCTTTGCTGAACAGCCATGGCATAGCAAATCTGGCCATGCAGTGATGCACAGATGCGTTGTAGGCTGCAGCAGGCAGATGCTGACACTGTAGATACCTGCAAAGCAAGATCCACATGCTGCTGATGCAGTTGTGAGACAGCGAGCAAGGCAGCAGAGTGTATGCTGTTGGCATAAAATGTGTTCGATCCTCAGCTGTGCTTTGGACCAAAGCTGGTGAATCCTTGGCTGAGCGCATACCTCATTGACAGACGTGCAGACAGACTTGGGAAAGTGGAAATAATTGAGAGGGGATGGATACGCTCCAGCCGATATCGTTGCTTCATGCACCTGAAGCACAGCATGCATAATGAAGATCTCTTCTGCTTTGCTTTCAACGAAAGGAATGATGCTCAGCAGAGTCTGCTGATGCTTGAAGCTATGTGACATAACAGGTCCTGTGAACAAAATTGCCTGTCTGAAAGAAATGCTTGACTTTTACTTCCTAGCAAACTTTTGCTGTACAGAAGACAAAACCAGCATGTAGTATCTATGACGTATCTAAATGCAGAAAACAATATTTTACCACTTGATCAATCTCGTCAGTGGTCACACCGGGCTTGACGGCAGCATGCGCTTTGTCTAAGATCTGCCTTGCCAGCTTACATGCTGCTCTCATGCCTGCTATGTCCTTGGCATTCCTGATTGGCACTGCACAATGCATGCATTTCATGTTGTCTGCACACTCCATTTGATGCAGCAGACAGAATCTGATACTGGCTGTATGGTCAGCGCACATTGACTGAGTCATAAAGTGCATAGACAGGGCAAGTGCCATGCTGATTGTGCAGCCATGGCCTGAACAGGAAGCATGGCAAAAGCAAGTAGCTGATTGTCTGCTGCTGAGTGTGAAGCAGTGCGACGCCATCAGGTAGGAGGACTTGTCTGCACCTGTGTTCTGCTGACGAGATTGAACCTCAGAGTAGGGCATACCATCCTGCGCGTAGTCTGGCTTGGGAATACTCTCTGGTACCTTGCAAGTTGGCATCTCAGTTCAACAAAACATGGATGTAGACAATGTCATTATGCAAAGTGAGTCAGCACAGCAGTCAGGACCATAGACAAAACCGTTACATGAGCAGATCTGGCATGTTCTGATAGACACTGTGCTGTGTCAGCTTTACATACTGCGTATGATGAGCTGCAGCACTCATCACACAAAAGGCCAATGTATCTTCCAACTGTGCATCATGGTTACCTGTCGTGTAGGACCAACGAGGTCTGGTCGCAAGGGCCCTGTCCAGTCACACTGTGGCATCTTTGCGCTGCGTTTCTGTATGCAGCAACTTGCCCAGTAAGCCAATGTCAACATGCCAAAAGACCAATAGTCCATGAGAAGAGTCAGCTCAACACATTTGAGCAATTTGTGTATCTTTGGGGAGGAGCGTGTACCTGTCCTCTGTTTGTCACATACATCCAGGTATTTGTGACCTTGTGACACTTTTTGTGCTCAGCCCAAGCTGTCTGCAAGCGAAATGACCAACAAGCTGAGACTGGCAGCTCATGCAACAACATCAATGCAGACTAGGCAGAAACCTATAGCAACAGAGGTTTTCTTTCTTGTACCTTGAAGCACTCCTGAGAGCAGAACACGCTTGCAGGTTTGGGTAGCTGCAATTCTAAACATTTCGGACACTGCAACTTGCCAGGCTTGCCGCAACTGCAAAGTTGCACACGTTGGGATACCAACTCTGTGCATGCTACGGGGCTGCGACAGAGCAGATTTTCGAAGAATTTGTCAATGTTTCACCTTGTACAAGGGATCGACCCTGTGTCTTGCTCTGCTGACGCAGACTGGCTCGAGCCGGTCTGTTCATCTGCACTGGCTCCCCCTGCCATTGTACTGACTTTCTAACACGCTGCTGCAGCGAATTTGAGGAAAGGCCATTCGAAATGAAACTCAACAAGCAGCCGCTGGGGCTGCCCGCATACCGCCCCGCCCTCGAGCAACAGCCTGGAGGAGGAGTATTTACACCTTCAATCGACCAACTGGGTTGAACAGATGTGCCAAAATTGACAGAAACTTGGCCAGAAACATCAGTACTAACTGCTCATCACGTCTAAACAGTCCAAAACATACTTGTAGACAGCAATATGACCCTTCTGCACATAATTGAAGGCCACTGTTAAGAGGGGTTGCACAGAAGAGGATTGGGGGCTGAGAAGGGTTGTTTCTGAGTGGCTGCAAAGTTGGACACTACAAGACAAGACGATATTCATCCCTAACTAGCATTAGGGAACAATGCAGGCAAAGTCTTGCTAATCTAGAAATAGGTGGTGTACAATATCTGCCTGTCTTGGTCACAAATCTGAGGCCCCACTATTCGTATATGGGTACGCACCTAGTGGGCGGCTGAGTCTGAAATGTAAGAGGTGCTTGATGCGCTTGCCAGAAACAGTTACTTTTGCATGATTCTGTCTATGTTGAGATATCAGATGACCTGCCGATAGGGATGCTACAATGCTGCTTTGCGGCAAAGCGGTCCTGGCCGACAAACAAGAACCTTCGAATTCATACCACTAAGAAAGCAAGAAGCTTGCAATTTGCATGCTTGCATGTGACATGCATGGGTCAACATGCAACATGATCTGCTGCTGATGTGCCCTCCAATGGGCAGAAGGAAGAACCTCCATCAGCAACAGCTGCACAGCACCTTGGTGGGATTTCTGGTTTGGATGAGAGCATCTGTGAGTCCGAGCAGCTCAGGTAAGAATGGTTGACAGTGCATTTGAGCCATTGATGTTTTAGATAGTATCTGTGGAACATTCAGCATGCGTTTACACCACCCTATACTACTGCATGCAAACAGCCCATCACCTCAACATGCCTGTCTTTTGCTTGTTCTGGTTGAAGTGCGTGCATCTGCTGTTAAGATATTCAACACGCTGTAATGCACATCCAGACCAGCCTGCCTGAGAACTGATTTTGCGGCTCGTATTTCATGCTTTGTCAGCTGTATGTCTCACTTTCTTGCGCCTGATTGCAAGACTGTTCTGCAGGCGTGAGTTGCATGACCAGCAGCCGCCGACATCTGGGCGCATGGCTGCTGCTGATGTGCTCTCCAATGGGCAGAAGGAAGAACCTCCATCAGCAACAGCTGCACAGCACTTTGGTGGAGATTCTGGTTTGGACGACGGTGTGTGTGAGTCCAAACAGCCCAGGTGAGAATGGTTGACAGCGAATTTCGAGCCGTCCATGCTTTCATAAAGTCTGTCAGTTTATAGCATGCATGTGCACCACCCTGTGGTCTTTTATTGTCGCGCAAGCTGACATAGTGCGCTCAACACAGCAATGCATGTCCAGCATGCTGGCTGTGTGACCTGATAGTACCTGATCTGCTATTGGCTTGATCTCTATAGAGGCATGAGCCGCAATGGCAGCAATACTCAGTACGTACAGTCTATATCATGTGCCAGAGCTTCTGGTCCTTCCTACCTCACTCAGACTCTTGTGGCTGCTCAGAGAGCCTCACAAGTCTATTGCACGGTGCTGTGATAGAGCAAACAGACTCATGAGAGGCCCACTGCTGTCTTGCAACAGCGCCTGATGCTTCTTTTCTTGTGCACAGGTCATGGTCATCCAAGTGGACAGGTGCTCTTGGAGCTACCTGGAGGGGATTTAAGAAAGTGGCCAAGGGAGTTCTGCTGGCAGGCGCTTTGTCGGCCGTGTGTCTTGCCATTGTTGTGGAGTACGGTCTAAACTACGCTGCTGGGGATGACGTTGTTTACCCTTCCTAGTGCTGCAATGTCAGCGGTTCTCACACCCCATCAGTCAAGTCCTCACATGCTGCACAACAGTGGTGTGACCCCTCAACCAGCTGAGACTGCTGTCATAGTGGACCTGTTGTAGCTTGAGTTCTACTTGGTCGAGTTGAATGTTGCGTAAACTTTTGCTTGGTGATTCCAGCATGACCACAGCTGAGTGCCCCCTGTGTCTCGTCAACAGCACATCATGTTATATTTCAGCAGCCTCTGTGGCCTAGGCCTGCTGGTATACTGTGATACATCTCAGTTGCGACACGCGAGCAAGAACAACACTGATTTTGCAACATTGTTGAACATGGATACATGCTCACTGCAAGCATCTGCTTTAGGTGTGATGTGTGCACTTGATGGCATGAGGATCCTGCTTGCACAGGTTGTCTGTAGCAGCAAAAGGCGTCACCAAGAACTTTCGCAAATTGTGCTCTTTGACACCGATCCCGGATTGCTGCTGGGCCAGCAACAAATTAAAGCCAAGAATGACAGCCAAGTCACAAGCAAATTGATCCAGAAAGACTGCTTGCACAATGATAATAATACTAACAATAATAACTTACAGGCATTCCAGCTAATTGTTCTTGCTAGGTACCTACTAGGTGTGCCTAAACCTAGTCCTGTGAGCCGACATGCACTAACATGAGACACTAATTGCACCCAAGGGGCATATTCATGCCTGCGTTTTATAAAAGCCTCATGCCCGCAGAAAAAAATCTTCAACAGCTGCCAGTGTAGCTGTGCAATGAACAATCCTCCACTAGTTTCCTGTACTATAAGCTGGCTGAGCATGCTAATGTTGATCTGTACGTGGCACCATGATCAACCTGCGTGTACCATGTTCTGCATTGCAGGCATTGCATGCTGCTTAGAGCAGAGGTTGTACATAATATTATGTACCATCTGACATGTCTTGATTTCATATATGCAGAGGGTCTGTAGGCAGGTGTGCTTGATAAGTTAATTGCAGTTGAATGCCAACTCTTGTACCAACAGCTTGAGAAGTTGCAAAGAAAAAGAAAAAACTACGCCTCTTGGCGTCAATTTAATGAGAAGCCAAGTCTTATACCGGGGTGCCCAGGCGCTTGAGTAATCAGTGAATCCACTGATTAAGGATGACCAAGCATCCATGTGTATACACTTGCATGGCTATGTGTCACACCTCCAGCATCTTACGGCTTGGGCCATAGCATGAAGCACCGGATCCACCATTGGCATGGCAAACAAGGCCGGCACAGCAAGTATGTGAGCTGTCACAGCTGCCTCCTGTCGCGACACATGTGGATGGAGGGGTGTTGCAGATGATCTGTCCGTTGACATTGGTGATATCGGTGCATGTTGCTGGCGCCTCAGTGCAGGTCAAAGGATGGGCAGTGTCATATGGAACGCAGGCCGTGCAAAGCAGACAGTCTACTGAAGGGTTCTGAGTTGTGACCCATACTCCAGGTGAACAGGTTTCCCTGTAGCTACCTCCTGTCAGCCAGCACCCTGCTGGCGACTCTGCATACAATCAAAAAAGTTATTGCTGTCCTGTCAAGCCACAGAAAGCTTGCAAGCCCTTCGTCAAGGATTGTGTGTGCATCTCTCAGTTGTGCGAGTTTAAGCCATCACATGCATGTGCTTAGTCTTGAATGATATAACTAGAGTGCACACATGATGGGACAATAACTAAATGCAGCCCAGCAGCTTGTCTAAGATCATCCATACACATGTCTCAGGCCAGCATTCGCTTTGTAAACATGAAGTCTGAGCAAAAGCTGGGCAGATGTGGGCTTTATTCAATAGCTGAAGGGTGTTTTGGGCATGCTCCATCACTTGAGGACAGCACACAAATGAGTGAGAACACAATGCTATGTAGTTATCAAAGGCACATTCAAGCATGTAATACACCATGCTGACATGTGTCCGCTCGGTGGTTACCGTAAATAAATGCCAGATCATGGCGAGGGGCTAGACCCCAGCTTGGTCCATTGTAATTAGGCAGCATCTTTGCTGCCCCAATTGGAAGAAATTCGCCAAACTCCAGGGCTGGAATGGTTCCAGTCCAGTCATCGCCATCAAAGGAGTACACAGGCAAGTCTGCACCAGAAGGTAGGCTGAACAAACTCGACACAGGTGCAGGCCATAGGAGAGTTGTTGACTGATGTGCACATACGCATACATGGGTGATGAAAGAGCAGCAAGTTTTGGAAGATGTGGACTGAACCAACAGGCTGCATATGCAGGTTTGTGAGCTGAATTACATCTGGAAAGCAACACACGAGAAGTTCGCTGAAACTCACAACATCACTTGGACATGCAGCTGCCAACTGTGATTTCAAATTGGGCAGTCCTGACCTTCGTTGCAGTCCAGCAACATCTCGTCAAAAGTTACGGTGAAGTCGCCATTGGCTGGGCCGTGCTGAAGGAAGACCACTGTGCCTGACCGCAGGGCAGTGAATTCACAGTCCGGGTCCAACCACAACCGCACCACTGAGGCGGGAGCGTTCCTGTTTGTTGGGTCGACCAGATTGCTGGCTTGCTGCTGACCCATTGAAAGTGGTTGTTCAAACAGAACTTGCCCAAGGGCTCTGCCGAGGCTTGTGCGAGCTTGACCCCAACCGTAAGCGGCACGAACTCCCGGAGTTCCATACGCTGCAGCGATCAGCAGCAGCAGCCAGGTACCAGACGTGCGCACGAGCGTGCTCATCCTACAGTGACATCATCATGAGCATCGTGTGTGGCCCTTTGCAGGTATGTAGCTTCGTCCGTTACCTAACGTGCTTTACGCTGTTTACGACCGAACCAGTGATCTCGACGCGGCCGATGTCCAGCTTGCCCGTCAACTTTCTTCCGTCCAAGCACGGAAACTGTTCGCGCTTGTCTTGTCTCGTGGAAATGTAGAACACACATAGTGCTTCAGCAGGGTGCGAGCTTCAAGCGGTTGCTTGATGTCAGCTTCAGTCTAAACCAGCTAAGCTTAGGTCACTGACCTGCATCTCACACATTCATGAGTAATACTGCTGGATCGAGGTACCGTTAGCTATACAGCTTTCGCTGTTGATACGTTACAGTCAATTTCAATGATTGCTCAGACAGAGTAGGTTGTGCGGACGGTCAGCAGCTGACTGACTTGCTATGTTGGGCTGCAAATTTGAGCCAACATTTGGCAATGCGCTGTTCAGTCATTAAAGTGAGCAGGTGTTACTATCATGAGTGACACTTAAAGTACTTCTTAGGAACGCACAGTGTACACAGCCGTTTGTAAGCAGACAAGTGCGCTTTGTTGACGAAATGCTAGAGGATGACTACAGTAGCTCATAGTGGTGTATTGTACTGCTGTTACAGTAGAAGGGATGTACGTAAGGTTACTGTGACGGTACTAGCTACGAATACTAGCCGTCTGCACACAAACAAGTATGCACCAAGAGTTTCTGCGTTGGATGGAGATGATGATTACAGTGAGTGGGAGTATGTATTGACACCTTAGATATCTTGACTTTGCAGCGCAGTCATTTGAAGCCCCGCTGCGGATACCCTACTGCATAATGATACAAGGAGTTATAAACTCAGTAACACCTGGAGGACAAATGAGCAGCAGTCTACACAAGCTGCCACATGGATGCTATGTACGTGACTCATAATGATGATGCTGCCCATGGGGTCGCGTATAGTGCATATATTTTTGACTGCTGACATACTCTGCTGTCACATGTGCAATACCTGTACAGCGCCAGGAAAGATGAAGTCAAACTTTCAACTACATTTGTACTGTTCCTGACAGAAGCATGATGTCTGCACCATAGGCCTTCACATACTTGGCACACCAGGGAGAAACACATGAACGTCAACATCATCGCAACATAGAGTACACTGTCGAGCAACAGACTTTCTCTGCTGTTCATTCTTGTGGTGGCTGCTAGCATGACCAAAATTTGATTTAATTTTAATCCAGGAGGCCCAGCTGGCCTGCCAGTGCACATGCCATTACCAGCAGTGGTGCCACCGCCGAGCATCTCACCAAACCCAGCAGCAGAGTGCAAGCTCCAAGGCTCATATTCATTCCTGTGTTGCTGTTGGTTTAGTTGTCCGTGGGAGGTGCAGAAGTAAGCAAATACACTCTTACTGGTAGTGCCTGCTATAGGACAATTACCAGGAGTTTTGCTGCAGTTGCTGCTGCTGTCACTTTGTTCATAGGGGCAATTGCAAGCCTGAGTCAACATCCTCAATGCCTGTCTTCTGCTGCCCTTGCCTTTGAAGGGTGGGCCTTTTCTCGGGTGCGCTCAAAACTTCGCACCTATTGATAGCTGAATCAGCAAGGCATGCAGAAGGGGCAGGTGTGGGGCTGCTCACCAAGCTCAAAATGTCACTCATCACTTGCAGCAGCAAATGGACGACAAACTGGCTGGCACACACAGCCATGCTGTTCACTCTGTAATCCTGGCATTACATCTATTGCTCAGGACAATGCACTTTTCCCACCATGCTGCCATCAGCATTCCTAGTGATGGTCAGCATAGGTAGCTTGTTCCTGCACAAGTGAGTGCAAACATCAGGTTGCTAGCGTCCAAGTTTAGAACATGTCTTGAGGTACAGGTACGCTGAGGGCAATCTCCTGATGCTAGACGTGGATGCATCCGAATATGCCCAGTAAGCAAGACTGGGCAGACTCATCAAATGACTCACAGCTGCATCCTGCATAGCAACACTGGGAAAGATTTCAGCGTTCTTGTCTGACTGAATGCATGACTGTTGACCCCGGGGTCAAGCTTGGTAATATGCAGGAGTCATCTGGTCAGCCTGTTTCACATGCATTCACCACATCAGTGACACCTTGCAATTTTACTGAAGAACGGAAGGCTATGTCTGCTCCACCACACAAAGCATTTCCTGTGGCATCAACTGCGCAGGCAAATGCAGAAGGACAGCAGCATGGTGGTGCCAGTAGCCACAGAATGGCAAGTGTACCAGGCTGGCTGAGTCTCCAGGTGTCAAGCATGCCTCCAAAGCCAACTTGTGAATCAGCAGACAACTGGAGCTGCCAACAAATATGTCCAAGCTAGCTTGCCTGCATTCGAAAGGGCAACAGATGCGTTTGACATGCTAGCAACAGATGCCTTTGACATGCTAGCATTGGATTCAACTCCACCTTTACAAACTCAGACAAGCAATTGCAAACCTTTTTGGTACGCAACGGAGAAACGGTCAAGGATCCTTCTGGTGCAATATATGACAGCTTTTGCTTTTACACGGGCTATCGTGGACGTCAGTTTCAGGTTATCTTTGTCAAACTTTGACAGGGGGAAACAACTGGGCATCTGAAGTCAAAGCAGCATGTTCATCTTGTTTGGACCGCCAAAATGTGATCATTCTTTGTTGCACGCCTCATGCAGGATCTGCAGCATTTGCTGGTGTACACGTCTTGACCACCATGGCTCCGAAGCGTATAGCCATCAACGGCTCGAACTCCAAGGTCGCGAAAAAGGGCAAGGTCTCAGACGTTCTGACCAGAGCGATTGCTACGTTGCCGCGCAAAGAGCTTGTGGAACTGTTTTCTACGCATGTGCTGCCTGGTGTCATTGACAAAGCGTTCAGAGGTATCTTTCAAGAAGCGTTGAATGCACACAGTCGCACTGATGCTGAGAAACAAGAGATCAAGTGGGATTCCTACAAAAAAAGCATTGCAAGGAAGGCAAAAGAATTGAAGAAGTCTCTCAGGCGCCTAGAATTTTGGGAGGAGCAGTATTGTATGACCTGCGACATCCTTGGCGAGATAAGCGCCTGGCTGAATGACCTTTTTAAGGTTGCTATCGAGAAAGGCTCAGACCTCACAAGTGTCCAACAGCATCTCATCTTCATTGAAGAGCATATGCTGGAGATTATGCACAACAATTGCAGATCGGCATATTCTGAGTCAGTGTCAGATGGCGGTGATCCCGAGTCTGCCATTACAGACTCTACAGGTGCCACAAGATACCTCAACACACTTGATATGGTCATCCCCCTGTTTTGGCGAGACCTCCTCCTGACAGCCACGATTCAAAATGATGAAGGAGTTTTACAGAGGTTTCACATGCACCGTGAAGGTGCTGACACCAAGCAAGAGGTCAGGAAGCAGATCTGTGGTTACTACAACATGCCTACAACCTTGACTAGTCTGCTGCATTACACACATGATCCAACCTGTCCAGAGCAGCTCTCAGGTCCTGATGGTCAGTCATTTGATGACAACTGGCACACGCCTGCCATGAAGGCTGCAGTCCCACGGCTGCGTGCATTTCTGGACAAATGCGATGCCAATTGTACTGATGCATGAATGCTTCAGCACATAGCTTAAAAGAGTGCAAATGGATGACAATATCCGCAAACCTAAAATCAAGAAGCATCAAGGGTTAAAGGATAGACTTGCATGTCATCTTGTCCGACAGATGCTACGTCTTGTCTCACTGTCGACGCTTGGCACTTCACCATGTAGAGCAGTAAACAATGCTTGAGCAGACTTAGGTGGCATGTTGTATGTGACTGTGGTGAGACATGTATCACACTCTTTCTGTATCTTTGTTTGCCCATGTTTGTAGGCATAATGTGCACAATGGCTTGAACATTCCTTTGAATGCAAGGGTTGTCCCTCTTGAAACACATGACAGTGATTCTTTCATAGTCACATGGTGGACATGATGAAGCACCATGTTATGCTTTTGTGCAAGTGCTGGCAGGTTGCATGTAAGACTACCTTGAAGGAGCCCTGCCAGAACAGTGTTGCTGACAGCAGATATACTTTTGAAGGATTGGCATCTTCTGCTTTGGTGCTTACAATGCGCTGAGGAATTACTCAGCGCAAAATACTGAGCTGTGATGATGCTTGGAAAGGGCAGTCAAATTGTGCAAACCTCAAGGCATGCTGAATCACAACGCTGACATAGGTGGGAGTCACACTGTTACACACTCCAGCAGTGCAAACGTCCAGACCTGAGCTTATGACTCAAGTTGTATGCAGCTGTCGCAGTGCCACTGGAGACATTCAAACTCTGTGCAGTCATTGCAGTGCATCAACCGACCGCTTCCAGGTCAAGGCGGAGATATCCGTGCGCACAAACATCTCCACGTAGACGCAAGTGAGAGCACAACCAGCGGCTGCAGCGATCATGACCAAGATCAGGCGACACACCTCAGATGATACACACTGGACCTCCAGAACAAGCATAAGCGAGCAACTGGAATACCTTGAGAATCATATAGCAGAAGAATGGCACGATGGCTGGCAGGCACAATGCGATACGATGGGCATGATCGCTGAAGATATCTCTGACTGGCTAAACCAACTGTTCAAAATTGCGGTCGACAGGGGTGTTAAGCTAGCTGAGGTCCAAGAGTGCTTGATGTTCATGGAAGAATCCATTATGCAGATGATCAATAATCGATGCAGAATCAAGTATGACGATTGCACTGATGCAAACACTGATGCGATCACAAACTCAAAGGGCAAGGTCTGCTATGAAGGTCCACCCGAGTGGGTAATACCAAGATTCTGGAGAGATGTTCTGATCATGGCAATCATTCAGAAAGATGCTGCTGTCATAGAGGCATTCAAAGCTTACAGGCAAGGGTGCCAAGAGCTGATAGAGGACAAAACATACCATGACAAAGTCATGCTGAGAGAATTGCTAGAGGTTACACGTGATCCTGACAACCCTCAGCGAATCGAAGATGAGTACGGCATTAGATTTCAAGATGAGTGGCACACAGATGCAATGAAAGCTGCACTTCCTGAGCTGTGTGCGCTATTGATGTGAGAGAACTCTGCTCCTTAGGGTCTACATAGTGCTTAGCCCCAAGTCAGGCAGCTTACCTGTGTTATGTGTGATTGTGAATGCTTTGCTATGGCATGTAGTTGTTTATCATTACCATGACAATGGCTACCAATGTGTAGAAGAACTTCAGCCTCTATGTGTGTCCATGACCATTGGCTTCAAAGTCTCTTGTCAGTTCAAACACAATAAAGAGTTGCAACAGCTCTGATAGACTAAGAGGTGAACGTGAGTAATCTTGATGAATAGGATCCAAACACATATTCTCGATGATTCACTGATCTGCAGGTTCTGACAGAATGCCTGTATGGTTCACAAGGTTCAATTTAAGACGGTCCAAGGGCACGTCGCTAGATTGTGTAGGCCTGGGGCTGAATTATGCATCAATGCAATGCCACATTTCGATACAGCTTATTAGCAGCTGTGTTGATCTTGACGTACAATGTGTGGCTGTACTGACATCGGCAAAGTAAGGACCCGGTACCGGCATGGAACGCTGTAAACATCTCGTTCAGACCTTCAACAGCAGCTGGTTCATAGCCCAGATGTCGAACTGATTGTGACTACAATATACTGAGGCATGAAAAGTCAACTCATGATCGAATAGACTTGGGACTTTCTAGCAGCATGAACACGTCAATGCAAGACGCAGAAAATCCCACAGAAATCACAATAGCATGCTGACAGGGTCCTCAATGTAGCCTCGGAAGGCCTGCAGCCATTGAGCACCCATGGCACCATCCACCACTCTATGATCACAGCTGAGCGTCACCGACATCATAGTCCCCTCCTCAAACTCGCCACTGCTTCCCACAACGACACGCTTACTGCTGCCACCAACAGCTAGGATCGCCGCCTGCAGCACAATTGTAAACTGAGTACAGGGCATGGTGATGTATGGTTTACGGAGTGTGTAACCACCGTGCAGGACATGGTGATGTACGAGGTTTGTGACCTCAGCACACAGGGCAAGATGATGTATAATTGCAGAGTGTGTGACCACCTGGTGTGACAACCCTTGTACAGCTGATACACACATGGTTCAAGAATGCATTGCTCGTTGCACATTTTGCACTGCATGCATGCATGCCATCGTTGATGCCTCCCTGGCAACAAGTCCATGCTGGTTTTCATCCTGAATGCTCCACAGATGAGATCCAAAGTCACACAGCATTGAATAGCATTTGGTGAGAACTGCAGATGTGAATTGCAAATGTGGCTGTGATGGAGGGGGAGACTGAGACCTGAGGTGGGTTGATGACAGCCGAGAAGTTGTCAACGTTGTACATGCCCAGGTTGGAGATGGTGAAAGTGCCGCCTGCCATCTCAGCAGGGCCCAGCTTGCCTTCCTTGGCCTGCACTCACACCATCACATCTGCTTCCAACCATTTCATGCATGACAAACATCGAATTGCTAATTGAGTTTCCGGCTGCAAGGCAGACATTGGAATTTGACTATTATGCAGATATTGATTGTCATACTGTACCTAGCTCATCATGAGCTGGCAAGCGTTTTATAGCGTTGTTATGACACACAGACACTGGCAATTTGCATCAGCTCTCTAGCTTCCATGATGCACACCTTGCCAGCTAGGTCCTTCACAGCTGATCCGATCTCAGTCAGGCCCTTGGAGTCGGAGTCCTTGACAACGGGCACCATGAGGCCACTGGGAGTCTGCACCGCTATGCTGATGTCAATGTTGTGGTACTGCCTGATGAAGTCGCCGTGCCAGGAGGCATTCACTCCTGGAACCTTCTTCAGCGCCTGCACAGGTTTTTGACACATTGTCAAGCAGAATTCAGGCTTCTAAAGTTGAGATGACAGTTTGCCATGCAATTGCAGC
>JAABUP010000582.1_pt1 | contig 79539 bp, 130 predicted proteins | sample 5559201 | NCBI WGS metagenome assembly JAABUP01 (sample SAMN10711887, study PRJNA513373) | rock metagenome | isolation source: Antarctica rocks | place: Antarctica
TTGTATCTGTGCCTTTGTGTCTGTGCATGTCGCTGCAGGTTGGCTCTCACAAGTCAGTGCTTCTCAACAGATGCACCCACACCACTTGCTGTTCTGAAACGTTGTAGAGAGTCCATGCCACAAGCAGAACTGATGCCGCAGTATACTGGACTGACACCACATGTTTTGTTGTACAGAATCATGTGGATGACATCCGCAAGATGTATGAGAAGGACTGGGACAGCAAGGATACACAGCGCCAGCAGATGGGCTGTGCTCTCTACTTCATTGACCAGCTGGCCTTGCGAGCTGGTCATGAAAAGGATGAGGACGAGGCAGACACTGTTGGCTGCTGTACCCTCAAGGTTTGGCCTTCTGCTGCCTGCTGTCGCAGCTGACAGTAGTCTCTTGGTTCAAACTGACCATGCATCAGTGTGTCTGTCACAGTTGCCCATCTCTGTTGTCACGCAATGCTGCACTTAGATGACAGGATACAATGTGCTCTTGAGTCTGATTCACAGGCTTGATCCAAAGACACATTGTGCTGCGACCATGATGCCAAGCACTGTTCTGAATCATGTACTGGACAGGCAGAAGATTTCACGACATGTAAGCTGAAAGAATGGGAACACACTGAAAGGTATCAATTTCTGTTCCTGCCGTCCGGACAACAAGCATAGGTACCATGCCAACTAAATATGGGCCAGTTCTTGTCCAAGACTCCCTTGTTCATGTTGCATGTGGATGGCAGCCATGAGGTTCCTCCTGTCATGCTGCTTGTCAGTCACCAGTGCCTGGGTTGTTGTCTTGTGCAGGTTGAGAATGTGGAGTGCATGCCTGGTGATCATATCAAGTTTGACTTCCTGGGAAAGGACAGCATCCGGTATGAGAACGAGGTGGTGGTGCATCCCAAGGTGTACGCGCTCATCCAGAAGTTCTGCCAGCATTCTGCCAACAACAAACGTAAGGGGCCCTGCACCTGCACTGCAATCTAAATGGTCATCTTTGCCTCTCTGCTGACAGCTAGGATTTGTAGCGCAATGACCAAAGCATGTGCAATGTTAATGCAGTGTACTTGCTTTGCTATGTTCTGCTGCTTTCTTGCTCAGTATTGTTCACTCGTGAGGTCATCAGATCTGATGGTGTCTACATCAAATGGCAGATGACTAAATGTAGTTTGTGCATACTTCATGTCACTGTGGCAAGCCAGCTTTATTATCCTACTGACATTGTCACCAGCATGTCCTTTGTTTCTTTGTCAAATCGCTAGGTGCAGTAATATGCCGAGTTGTTCAGCGCTACTACTCGCTTGCGTGAAAGGAACATGATGCAGCAGGAAGGCGTGCAGCATACATTTTGGGTATTGTCACTGCTCAAAGGCTCATCAAGCATCTGCACGTTGGCAGCACTGAAGGCCCAGCCTGCATCTCAGCCCTTTCAGCCTCGTCAGTTGAAGGAACTCACGCTCTGATGTGTGTTGTGCACTGTCTGCAGCAAAGAAGCCTGAAGATCAGCTGTTTGAGACCATGGATGCTACAGACCTCAACAAGACTCTGAAGGACCTCATGGACGGGCTGAGTGTGAAGGTGTTCAGGACGTACAATGCCTCCATCACTCTGGACAGACTGCTGTGGGAGCCCTCGGACAGCGAAGTCATTGACGCCAAGAAGGCCGACTATGACCGAGCCAACAAGGAGGTGCTGCACAGTCTTGCTTTGCTCAACAGTGCACGTCTGCATGAGCTTGAGGCATGTGCCCAAAGCAGGTGTATAGGCAATGCACATGGCATGTGCTGTCCTGTGAAGACTGTCACAAACTAGTTGGCGGTCATAGCTTGCAGCATCTGTCTTGGGTGCGTGTTTCCTTTCAAACGCTGTCCTTTCGCGCAGTCTGTCTGCAAGAAACATGTTGCTCTCAAGGACGTGGCCGGCATCTCTGTGCAAGTCTGCGTAATGAGTGTCAAGTGCGTGTCAGGCAATTCAAGTTGAGCTGAGATGACCAATTTCATGCAGGTGGCCATCCTGTGTAATCATCAGCGGGCAGTGACGAAGGGGCATGCTGGCCAGATGGAGAGGCTATCAGAGCGCATGCACAAGCTGAATGAGGAGCTGCTTGAGCTGCAGCATGAGCTCAAGGCCTCAGAGAAGGGCAAAGCCTATGGCGACAAGAAGAGGCGGGAGCCAGAAAGGTGTGCCCTTGTTGGACTTGCCAGGCTTTGCTGTGGCATGAAGATGTACTTCAGTTTGGTCAGTTTTGATGAGAGCTTGAATGTCAATCGGCATCAATCCTCCTGTGCTGAAAACGCATTCAAATTATAGGCCTTCTTGACTTGCCCTATTGCACTCTGCCTGCACTATGGACCTTGCATTTGGGGAATTTTGCTCATACTGCGTTTGATCGCAGAATGAAACACATTGTGTCAGGTGTCCAAACATGGATGCTTTGCAGGGTCCATGCAGCCATAGATGCCAAAAAGGCAGTCATAGCAAAGGCCGAGATCAACGCCAGCGTGAAAGACGACCTGAAGACAGTTGCTTTGGGTACTTCCAAGATCAATTATCTGGATCCGCGCATCACAGTGGCTTGGTGCAAAAGGAATGAGGTCCCCATGGAAAAGATCTTCAACAAAACGCTGATCACAAAGTTCTTCTGGGCAATGGATGTGGCTCCAGATTTCAAGTTTTGATGTCGCAAAACGCCATGCTGGAACATGTATCTTTTACTTTGCCATGTGCGTTGTGATGCTGGCACCATGGTTCTTAGCAGCACACGCTTTTCCCTGAATCTTGTCTTGATGTGGGCCTGAACACTCTGCCTCAGAGTCTGCATTTTATGTCCAGTCCATACATGGCACCAAACAAATGATCCTGCCATGTGCCACAGGGCCTGGAGATGCAAAAGAAGTTCTGCAGCATGTGCTGATGCACTACAATGAAGCACTGCAATGGCATGCGCATTTACTTGCAATCCTGTCAAGGGTCCTGTGATGATGCAGCGTGCTTACGGTGCTTTTTGAATTGAGATGTGCTGCAAGGACTGAGAACATTTGACTAGTGCTTCTCTCGTTCGTTCATATCCATGTTGGTCATGCTTGCGCTGTTGCACTTGAGAAGATGCTGTTTCGAGATCCGTGGATGCACATGTTTGCTCTACAAGCTTCCGTCTCGATAGCTGATAAGCTAAAGACAAAAGTTGTCCATCCTCATTACACCCCATACTGCCAGAGTCTCTCAACACTTTATGAGATTTAATTAATGTCACCATTCATTATGGGTTGGTGCGCAAGACAAGTCTATGTGATAACCACGCCACCATCACCCTGATATCAGCGCCCTTGAGGTAGTTGTCCATGATATTGTAGTATCATCCTGATACATGAGGTGCCTTATGTGAGTTTGGGTAGAAACACACTTAAAGAGTAAACAAGAGTCTGTTGTAACAAGACAAATATATCATGAGAGCATCAGAGTTGAGTTTGGACAGCATAGACAAAAGCATTCAGAGCTTCGAACTTAAAAAACCAAATGGGGTCAAAAAGCTGATGGCATGTTTTCCGATGAGCGGTGATGGATCTCATTTGTTGTTGTAAGCACACAGCTGAGCATGATTCATTCTTCCATCACAGCCAATTCATCACTAGATCCGCCTTGAAAGGCACTCGACATACTGAAAGCAGTGTACTGATGTTGCTGAAGGGCTGCTTGTAACAAGCTATACGTTTTCTGAAGGCTGACATTAGTCCCAAGTCGCGTCATCAGATTTTTTATGATGCGGAAGGGGAGCCACACTTTACAATGACCTTGTCTGCTGTTAGCATCAGCCTGTATCAGCAAGCAACCTTGTCTGGACATCAAGCTTGTGGCATAATGGCAAGAAATCACTCAAGATTTGCTGTTTTCTGCTATTTTTGTTCCACATTTTTGCCATTGCGGCTGTTATGGCAAGACATTGTTGAACGCAGAAGATTTGCACAACACAGATGTTGGCAAAATTGCAGGAACAGCTGAAAGCGCCATGGGAGTCAAAGAAATGGTGAGTACACAACCACATAGCACACCTTCTGATAAGCAGCCAGGTGACTCAGGACCAGATCTGCAGCATCTGTCAGCCTGTCATACTGCAAGTAAACAGAAAGCAAGGCAGCAGGGTCAGGGCCCCTGCCAGCCATCCCTGTCAGTGGTCCCTCAAGTGGTGCCTGCAAACCACACAGTCTTTTGAAGTGCAGCACTCTGGCAACCAACAGCAACGGAGCTTTGCAAACGGGCAACATGATGCCACGTAGTCTTTGGTGCGCTGCAAGTGATACGCAGACAGCACACTGAAGCTGACAGACGCTGTCCCTTGTCAAAAGAGCCCAAAAAAAAGGTGGGTCCTCAACAACATGTGCAGGTTGTGTGTCAGTTAGCTAGAAGCAGATCTTGAGCTCCACAGGAGAATGGCTCCTGCTGGGGTTGAAGCAGCACCTGGAACGGTGGAAACAACGCAGCTGGCAGCTTGAGGCGGCGCTCCTTGCCAAGGGCAGCGCGCACAGCTGTGAGATGCAGGCAGTGCTTGTGGTGACACGTCTCATGCTGCCGCAGGCTGTCCATCACAGCGTGCCATGTTGCAGCAGCTGACAGATCCTCAAAGTCAGGCCGCAACTCTGCGTCGTCACCAAAATCTGCAGGGGCAACAGGGACTTGTCATGGAGGTAGTCTGTCTGTCCAGACAGTAGTTGTACAATCACAGGTATGGAATGGTGTGTCAGTGACAGGAACATGATGCACACTGCTGGGCGGGTCATGCATGCTTCAGTGGCAGGGCAACACTCGCTAGCCATGTCCATGAAAGCTTGTTATCCATTACCAACAAAATGCAATGTCAGTTGAGTGTATCTCTCAGGCAGGCTGACCATGCATGATTCTGTTCCTTGCTCCACATGCAAACGCCTGTGCATGATCACACGGTCATGGTGCATGGTCCAGGGAGGTCAAGCAGCACCTTGTGAGCTTGAAGCCTGTCCAAAGATGGGTGCCGAGGAAGGCAAAGCCAAGGAGTCTGACTGGCAACTGTCCATCTGCTTCTGGACACAGGCTGTGACCATGGCAAAGATGGCAGCCTGTAGTGCCGAGCTCAGGCGCCGGCCGTGGTATACCACAACTGCCAGAGAGAATGCCACCTGGAACAATCCTGAACCAAAGGAAGCAAAAGCAAAGTCATGTATGTATCCATCACAGCATGGCATTTTCAACACTTACTTGGTTACTGAACAAATTGATGTTGTATGTGGTTTGAGTCAGGAAATGGGACAATGCAGGCCATGCAACAGTGATGCCTTTCATGAACAGAAATATGACCACTACCTGAAATATCAGGCACAACACAACATGCACCAGGAGATTCAATGCAATGCAATGCAATGCAAGGCAACTAGCCCTGACACACCCACAGCAGCCGCAAAGGCAGCCTGTTTCCTGGAACATAGACCGCTGATCCTTCTGCAGAGGAAGGCACATTCAGGGCCACTATCTGGAATCCTTTGCCAGCTTGAAAATGCTTGTACGCACATGACGACCAGAGGACCATCCTTTCATTAGTGAATGAATCAATGATCTTCCATGTGCATACAAGCAGTCTCAAGCTGGCCGAGATTCCCCATGATATCAGCCCTTCAGATCCTCCAATGCAAGTTCTGAGTGTTTGCCATTTGTAGTTGCAGTACAGCAAGCAGCAGGAGTACTTACCAAGGGCCAGTGCCTGTTGAAAGACATCATCAGGAACAGTGGCTTTCTGCTCAGCATCTGGCTGAAGGCGTGCTAGCAGAGCATGAGCATGCGCAGCTGCATGCTCCCTAGTAAGGTCAGCGTACTGACACTTGCTGCTCAGGGCTTGGCTGCTGTCGCTTGTCAAGACCACGATGCTGTGGGCAATGCCTGCCTTGCATCTTGAGAGGGCTGTGGTGGAGGGGTCTGGGGAGGGGGTCTGGGGGACAATGAATGGTTGGGGCGCTCTGAGGGACTGAAGGAGGGGCGCTGAATTTAGTAGCCAGCGCTGTGAGGGCTCTACCATGCTGAGTGCTGTTGCTGAAAGCACTGTAGGCACAAGAATGGTGTCTTAGCAACAGTTTAGTGTTTGCCGAAGGGAGCATAGGCAGCAGACCCTATCTGTGATGTTGGAAGACCACAGTGTCTCTTGACGGACTGCCACACCAGCTGTCAGTGCAGACAACCTGCTCAAACTGTTGGGATTTGCATGTACAATGCACAAACTGCACAGACTGTGCATTAGCAGCAACGACTTGCACAAGGAATGCAGACAGCTGCTGACGGCACGCCAGCAGGTACACAATTTACACAGATTGTATCCCTGCTTTTGACAACCTAGCAGAACAAAATTCCGCGCCAATCCAACTGATGACCAGCGAGGTGGGGGAAAGAACAGAAAGGCTTACAAAGTGCAGCTGCTCGTTGATGCAGGCAGTGAGGCACATGCTTGGCTTCATCTCTCAAGCGGCAGGCCAGAGTGTACTGAGCTGCCGCCGCTGCCTTGAAGTTGGAGCGCATGCAGTAGAAGTCATACAGCACATCGTACAGCTGAGGCTGGCTGTTGAGGTCTGCTGAGGACGCCCGCTGCTCCAGCAAATCCTGTGTGACTTGCAGCAAGGACAGGATCTCAAACCTGCACAGGGACTCAACAGGTCACAGTGCTAGCTGACCCATGTATAGGGTGCGCGAGCGCAATACTGACATTGACTGCTGGTTTTGTGGCAATGGCAGATGTTAACAGATACCATGTGTTGTATCACTGCAAGCATCTGCCTTGAGTGGCATGCAGTATACAGGAGGCCTCTGACAATGTCTGCAATGTAAGGAGCCTAAAGCATCCCAATAAAACACTTGGTAGTCTACTAGCTGAAGGGTTCAGAGCAGTAGCTTCCAACTTATCTGGACAGAGGGCTCAATGGCAGAGAACTGGATGGTTTTTTAGCTGTAAAGTCGCAGCAGGCAAAGCAATTTTCAGCTCGGAAAAGATTTGTTGGCGCAGCTGTATCATCCTAGGTATCATCCTTACATGCACAGCACTGAAAGCAGCAAAAGCTGGCGTCATTCTGCAAGGGGAAAGGGGCTTGCCTGCCATCAGAGTGCCTGACAGTGTAGTCAGCAGCGTATGGCAGGCTGCAGAGAGTGACAATGTTGGAAGTGTTGATGAGGGTGTTGACCAGGCGCTGCAGGGTTCCCAGGGCAACATGTGCCACCGGGTTGGCTTGGACTGCCGTGTAGGCATCCTGCAAAGGCCCGACAATCCACTTCAGTCACTCAGTCAGTTGTTTTGCATGTCTTGGGTCCAGTCTGCATCTGCAAGGGGAGCTTAGCAAATTGTAACTGGCAGTGAACGAGTCAGACAACCATAGGCTGATGGTGGGATGAGTTTGCCAACCTGCAATTGCACACTCAAGTTGGATGAAACATCTGTTAGCAATTGCTTGTAAGTGGACGAGCTGTGAGCTGACAGCAAGCCTGCAGGGAATGAGTAGGTCTCATCAAGTCCTGACTCAGCCCAGCTAGCACACGCAGTGCCTGATGCCTGTCCATTCCAGATTGTTCAGCAGTACACAGCCCCAAGCTTCCAGCTGCATGTGTCCTCCCAGAGCATGCCAGAAAACAATTGTCATCTGGTACTGCCCAGAGCATGCCTAAGAACAGGTCTCACCTGGTACTGACCCCCTTCCAGGGCATACACAAAGAGGTTGGCACAGAACATGCTCTCCTGGTTATGGCGCTGTGCCGTCCAGTCGGCCCTGTCTGCATCAGACGCAGGAGCGTTGTCCTGACTGTACACCACCTCGATCTGACGCATGGCTGCCTGGGCAAAGCTTGCAGCTGCCTGAGGCCATCCCCAGTGCTCACTTTGCATCATGAGAGCTGTCAGGTACTGCAACTCCTGCCCCTGCAGTTCATATATACTTGGGTCATACAGTCTGCACAGGCCATGACAGCTTTCAACAGCAGCATGTATGTACAGAGACAAGGAGAGCAGAGTTTAACAGCTACAAAGAGGCTGCAGTGAGGCTGTGAGACAGAGTTGCCTTTTGTATAGCTAGATGCAGTGGCTTGTTGGCAGTGACAGTGCTGCAATCCTGAGATGGCGAGGAGTGCATGGAGTGCAGAGTGTGCGACCTGTGGCCCAGGTCGGTCGCAGCTTCCCGCCAAGCCCACAAGGATGTCGTGAATGACATGCTTGATCATATTGCAGCTGTCTGTCAGGTCCTTCTGCTGCCCATACTGAGTTGGCTGATTGGCAGTGTGAAAGACTGCCATTGCCTGGAATAGGTTGCCCACAGCAATTTGAACAGCTTGTTTGCCCTGCTCAGCTGATGTGCTGTTTTGAGCCTGGTGCAGTCCGGCATAGCCCTGCATGCATCGCAACCATCAGCCATATATATTGACGGCTGTCAAAAGCTGATGAGCAAGAAGTGCGGCGCTTATGCTGCCATTAGGATGCACAGCAAATCAAGGAGCTGGTGGCAGGTATGATGAGGGACAGCATGCGGCTGGTCAGAACTGTCAGGCCACCAGCATGAAAACACGCCTCATCATCTGAGCACAGCAATGCAGAGTCACACATCAGCCCAGCAGAGAAGCAAGTGATGACAAGCTTGCGCATCTGCAGATCAATCACAGCTGTGCCCAGATTTGCGTAATGTCTGTATTCTGGCTGACCCAACAGCCACATGAGCACATGCACCCACCAAGGCAGGAAGAGCAAACGCACAGCAGTCCGGTGTCTGTCAAAGGAAGCAGAAAGCCTTCGTCTGTTGACAGAAGCAGTCAGCATCTGCTACTTGTACAGGTGCATTGCAGGGCTGGTGGTGGAGGCTGTGTGAGTCATGCAACCAGTTTCCATCATTAGGACTCATCAGGGGAGTCAACAGACAATGCCTGCGAAAATGCTGACAATGCTGAGTTTGAATGAAACAAGTCATTCAATGCTGTTCAATAGAGAGACAGGAGGCTGACCCTGAGGAAGGCTGCTCCCGGCGTGTCTGTGGCTTCACCTGCCAGGGCTAGCAGGTGATGCATGTGGGCCACCTGGTGTAGTTGTATGAGCTTCCGCCCCACTGCTACCACCTGCTGCACCACCGTGGAGCCCGTCAAAGAGGACGGCACAGTTGGCTGGCTGCAGCCTGCTTGGAAGTAAGACGCCAAGGCTGACACGGGCACATGTGGCTCATGCCCCAGGCTCACCCCTGAATAGATCACACACCCATGCTCAGGGGGCTGAGCAGCTGCGACACAATGGCTTGAAATGGCGATATAGCTGACAGGAGAGTTGCTATTTAACAAGTCATGGGACGTTGGGCAGTAGGTTTGGCAAAGGTGCAAATAGCAGCATGGAGGTTAGTGGCGTTTGTGGTACCTGAATAGATAGTGCATGGTGCAGCAGTAAGAGGCTAGCAAAAGCATGCGGGAAGGAAAAGTCACAGGGAGGGTGACCGGACATACAGCGCGCAACTGAGAAAGCGGGCAGCCTTACCATAGAGCAATCACAATTGGCACAGCATTCTAGCATGCACAGTTGGTGGGTTGCTCAGCGCAGGTATCAGCGACCGTTGGTGCAAGCATGCTACATGCAGTATGCACATACAGTATGCTAGCCTGCACAGTCTGTCCACAAAAGCATTGACAGAGGCAAAAATACAGAGATGACAAAGCAGAGTGAGGCAGGCAGTGTCTCACCCCCACAGTGAGCAGCAAAGTCTGGCAGGAACAGCTCTGCAAGGCACTGCTGGTGGTGCGCCTGCTGCTTGCCGCCTGATACAAAATCCAGGCTCGCTAACTTGCTGCTCAGCTCAGAGTGCTTGAGGCGAGCAGCCTCATCATCAGCAAGAGCAGCAGCAGGCGCAGTGCACAGCCAAAGTGTGATGGAGGTGCAGCGTATGTGGGCTTGCAACTGTGGTGCAATGTCTTGCTTCAGGGCATTAGACACTGCAGCAGTGATGTGCAGGGCGCCTGCTGCTCGTAGACTGTCCAACCATGCTAGCAGCAGCATGCAGGATGCTGACTGCAGCTGCTGCGTGGCAGCTTGCCGTAGCATGATGGTCAGTGCATGGCCAGCACTGTGGGCAAGCTGTGCTGCGCTCTGCGTCGACATGGCACCTGCTGAGGCAGCTGCTGGCGCAATGTGTGTGATGTAGTCACGCAGAGCTGGCACTGGCATGCCTTGACTCATCTGACTGATCAGGAGACCCAGCTGTAGTATGGCTGCTGACCGCTGCCGCCTCCAGTGTCTCAGAGCATCATGTGTATCGGCTGCTTGTGGTTGGTCTGATGATCCTCCAAGCTGTGGGCCGGTGGATAGCACCTCAGTGAATGCGCAGCCTATGCTGTGCAGGCTGGCATTTGCTGGTGGGTGAGCACACAAGTGCACAAACAGATTCACCACATTTTGCCCAAGAAGCTGCTGCAGCAGCTCCACACACTGTAGTAGTAACCCTAGATCCCCAGCCTGACTGGCGTGGGCAGGGCTGACGTCTGCTGAGATGCCGGTACCTTGCTGTGAGACTGACAAGGGGTCAGCCTTCTGCAGTAGAGTCAGCATGTGACCGCTTCTGACAATGGCAATGGTTCCGTGAGGCAGCTCAACGAGGCCAACAGCACGGTGCAGCTCCCCCCAGTGCTTCCAATACGTTTGGACTACACGCCGCCAGCTGGTCAGCTGAGAACACTTTTCCCGTGCCACTATGCCCTATGCCACACACTTGTTTAAGATTGCAAGCCTGGGAGCAGCATAGCTTGGGCGTCAAATGTGAGTGCGCAAAACTGGCAACATGGTGATTTGAGCAGGAAAGATGCAAGACAAGCAGCATGTGTAGCAATGAGGTCTGCAACAGTTGGCACCTCACAGTAGACCTAGGGAGGAGTGGCAGCTGACATCAGCGCTCTTTCACAGAACCACTGATGCAGTCATGACCAGCAAAGAGTTTGCAGGTCGTACTGACACCTAAGCTTGGGGCGTTTGGTGACTTGCTTACCTGTGCTGCAGCAGTAAGGTGCTGCTGCACTTCTGGCATGCTGGCATTGTATCTGGACAAGGGTTCCTCTAATTCCAGCAATGCATGTGACAGAGCCTGTTGGCTCAGAACGCCGGGAGCCAAAAGTTGCTGCATGAAATGGGTAGGAAGAACATCATCTTGTAAGCTGTGACCTGTTTGCTCTAAGAGGCTGTCCTGTATGCTCTGCCACAGGCCATCCTACAGCACATGACTCAGGTAAGCACATGACACCCAAGAAGTTCTGCTCACGCACATATATGGAGTTTGTTCACAAGCAAGCACACTTTATGCTTTTATGCAATGTCCAGCTAAGATCTATATGCTGCTTGGTCCTTTAAGCGCACTTGTGCGTCTGCATACAGACTGTGGCACATCACCGCTTGCAATGATGTATGGCACAGACCTGAAGCTTCTGCTGGCATGATCCTGTGTCCACTCCTTGCTTTTCCATCAGTATTGCCCTGCAGGACTCCTCATGTGGCGTTCCAGATACACTGCTGATGATGGCATGCAAGGAAGGTGCATCTGAAAGCAGCCAAGTCTGTGCCGACTCCGCATCTGCTGTGCTTGCATGTGTAAGGATGCTCTGGAATCTGAGGTGAGAGTGCTCCAGCATGCGCTCCCTCATGTTCAAAGCCAGCAGCTGACCACTTGCCTGCTCCAAGTCCATGCTGACAGCTACTGTCTGTGGCGGGACCCCTGTGTCTGCCTTTGGATCTAGGTGCACTACTAGCCTCAGGTGGCCCTGTGCACTGCATACTGATCCAACAGCTGTGGGGGTGACATGTCCTCTCTGCCCGGACTGCTGTAGCAGGTTCTCCACAAGAACTCGTTGCTGTGTTCTGGTGTTCCAGAAGCGCAAGGAACAGTCTGAATGTAGCGCACAGAGGAGCTCTGGAGCAAAGGGCTGAAGGGAAGCTGTCCAGGTCACTGCTGGAGTTGAACTCTTGGAGAAGAAGCCAAGGTAGCCACTTGGAGTAAAGTGGAGCTCATGACAGCCAGATGCTGACTGGGTCTCAAAACAGTTGGCAGGCACAACAAGTATGGACCCTGTCTGGCCTCCAATACATATGCTGGCTTCGTCTGGCTTGCTTGCGGTGCCCAGAACCAGGGTTGTTGGCCCTCCAAGCTTCTGTAGTTCGCGTCTGAGGTTCACACTTGAGGTGGCGAGGCCGTCAAGCAAGCTGCCATGCCGAAGCTGATCACTTAAAGCTAGGCTATGCAGAAGGCCATCAGCCGTCAGTACGATGATACCCTTCGCTGGATGAAAAGCAGCGTGCGGAAACAGCTTGGCTCCAAACGATACTGTCAGTTTGCAGTTGCCGCGCTGCCCGTCGATATACGTCTCCGTCAGCTGCAGATCGAGGGGCTCGGCCTCTGAAATGGTCCAACTGAATACGCCGTCAGATTGGCTGGATGTTGATGCAGGGGCGATGCCGCCTCCGACATCTGCAGGTTCAACGTGCAGAATGTCTGACCCATCTGCATGCTGAGACACATGCACAGTATCAATCGAACGCCAGTGCATGCATGACACCTCTTGCATGATGGAGGGCATGCCGAACAGTAGGCTATGGTTGCATCTAGGACGTCAGCGGCCGACCAGACGCCCCGCAGAATGGTGGTACTGCTCATGCCCAAGCACACACACACTCTCAGCTTTGCGCTCTGCGTATACTCTGGACGGGGCCCGTCCGTGTCTAACGACGACCAAGTTGTTGCAACAAAAGGGTACCTTTCTTGCAATCGCGATTCGCAGGGAGGATCGCTCAGAACAATACAGCTTGCGCCCTCGTAAAGACATCTAGTAGGTAAGAGGTGAGACGTGCATTCTAATGAGGCATCCCAGCGATCCATGCATAGGGCACGGTTGGGCTGGTGCTTGTTCAACAACGCCAGTGGGCGCAGTGATACGATTTTGCTGTGCGCAAAATTGTCACACAGTCTTGCAACGTTGATATTGTTCAATGCAGACAATACACCCGTTCAGACCCGCTTCCTGTTTGCATGGTTCAGCATTGACTGACAATCAACGGGTCTGTCAGCTGCACAGCTAGCCGGGCAGGATGGCGAACAGATATGTGGTAGTCCCTACAGTCACTGTGCTGGCAGTGATGAAGGGCAGGCTGACCGGAGCTGTAAAGGGACACGCACTGCTAAAAAAGAAAGCAGATGCATTGACCATGAGATTCAGACAAATTTTGAAAAAGATTGTACAGACCAAGCAGGACATGGGCAAGAACATGCGGCAGTCAGCCTTTGCTTTGACAGAGGCCAAGTATGCAGCAGGAGACTTTCGGCACACGGTGTTTGATAGTGTTGAGACAGCAACTGTGAGAGTTCATGCTCAGCAGGATAATGTTGCAGGTATGACGTGCATGGTGTGCTAACACTTGCTGAGCAAGACAGTGCATCTCCAAAACATGCCTCAGGCATCATGCATAATGAAGCCAACATGCTGTATCTTGCATTGGTGTTGATTGCCGCAACCTTGGCAGAGGACAGGGCTTATGCTGCTTGACCATGCATGCAGGTGTCAAAATCCCCAAGTTTGAACAGCTTCACACCGGCGGTGAAGGAGGGACCAAGCTGAGCCTAACTGGTCTTGGCTCTGGGGGTCAGCAGATCCAGACCTGCCGGAAAGCTTTCATTAATTCCATAGAGCTACTTGTGCAGCTAGCATCCCTGCAGACTGCCTTTCTGACTCTTGATGTGGCCATCAAGACCACCAACAGGCGTGTGAATGCCCTGGACAATGTTGTGCGGCCCAAGCTTGAAAACACCATCAGCTACATCAAGGTACAGACTGCGTCCTCCCTCAGCAGTCATCAAACATTGCCTCTACGTCTTTGTGCTCATCTGACACTTTAGAAAGACTGGCAATACTTTGTTAGGAAACACCTCAGCAATTATGGATGCCTGACAGCAGCCTGTTGCTCATGCCTCTAATTGGTGTCCTGAACTTCATGCACAGCGTGCAGTCTGGACTGCTTGCTTGTGACCATATTGTTTGTGGATGACCATATTGTTTGTGGATCAATAGGGTGAGCTGGATGAGCTGGAGCGCGAGGAGTTCTTCAGATTGAAGAAGGTGCAGGCCAAGAAGAAGCGTGATGCAGCAGACAAAGATGCTGCTGTCATTCAGGTCAGCTGCAAAGTAGAATTCATTGGTTCATGCATGTGTACTGCATCTCTCCACTGCCCAAGACCTGACAAAGTATCAACTTCTGGCCTTGCTGCATATGCATTGTTTGCACAAGACAGTGCTGTAGTCAACAGATTCAACATCAGGCATGCTGTACTGTGCTCAGACATTGACTGCAAGGGAAGACATGCATTACGTCTGATCAGTAGCTCTGAGTTAAAAGAGGTGCTGTTGACCTGATGTGTGTGCTGCATTTATGCTGCTGAAGCTGCTACCAGACAGGGTATGAAACATTGGTGTTTGTGGCAGGACAATGTCAAAGCAGCGTCGTCTCTGAGTGATGTTTCAAGCAATGTATTGAAGACAGATGATCAAGATGAGGACATTGTATTCTGACAGCTTGTGTGTCAAACTGCATACATTGGTTTCCATGTTCTCCTGCCTGCTAGTTTGTTAGCAGGATGATGAGCTGATGCTACGTCTGACTTTGTTCTTCAACACATTTTTTCTGGAAACCTAGATTACTAGAGTAGAAAAGCTGCCAGGCTGAATATGGAATGGGAGAAAGCCTCGCAGCAATGCACAAAAAGACAACTGTTGAAAGCATGGACACCGTGTGACACCACGCATGATGCAGCTGGGGCTTGCAATCTCCTCCTGGTAAGATATAAATGTGTGCTGACCTGAGGACCAACTTGGTTGCTGTACCATCGAGCTCAGAGGTGGAATCACATCAATTGCAGGCAGTCCACAATGTGGATTCGCAGCAATCCAAGCTGGATTGCTGCGAATCCAAGCTGAACAGAAAGCATGCATATGGACATAGTGCGGGGCAGTTTCACTATCAAAGTGGGTGGCAGCACTGTTGTTTCACGCTCAACCGTTGCATGCAAAATTTTGCAGTCAAGGCTCATCACAAGGCAATCGATGCCCTAGTGCGGAGCACTGTGTTGTCACGCTTGCATTCAGGCGAACAATTACTTATTGTTGGATTCATACCACTAAGGAAACAATTACTTATAGAAAACACAGTCAACAGTAAACGATGAAAATAACACCTGATGCAAAAGCCGTATGCGTCACTCACACAGCGCTGCTAGCACTACTGCTGGACCTGTCAGTTGACAGCTTTTCTACTCACAGCCCAACCAACATTGCAGCCAGACACAGATACACACTCTGACACTCTACACTCTATCAGCATCGCATTGCACTTTCAGGCATGGTTCACAAGCTTCTGCTCAGCACAATCCTTGGAAATTTTGCTACACAGTCTATTGAGCAATATCACTCATACAGCAGCTTTTGCTCCGAAAGCTTCAGCAAAGTCATATGCATCTCCTGATGATCTCTTTTGCTGTTTCTTCGCCTTCTTCTTCAAAGCCCTGGCTGCATGGGGATTGAATTGGCCTGATGCATTATACAGCTCTGCTGTTTGATCTGCATTGCCAGCAACTGTGTTACCACATGTCTTCAGTTGTGCGAAATCATAGCAACATACCTAGATTTACTGTGCTAAACAACTGCCATGTCCAAGGGCATTGTCAAATGCTGCAGATGCAGTCAAACATTTCGCCTTGAACAGCAGCTGGAATGGCATGATCATTTGACTGAGATGACTGACCTGAAGTAGGTTTGGGTGTTTTTGGCTCAGGCAGCTCAGTGTGGTCCATATCTTGAGCTTGCTCCTCGTCATCTGAGCTAGAGTCATGACTCAGGTGCGGCACAGCACCCTGCTGCATATCTTCCAGACTTGCAGTAGCAGGTCCATTTGACTGCGTCTGAAAATGATCGGAGGACTCTTCCAGCGAGGGAAGGCCATCAATGACAGCTGTGCGCTCATCACCAAACACCTGCAAGACACAATTCAAACAAGTCACATGTTTGACCCTTGAACTTGCAAGCCTGAAAAGCACAGGGAGTGCAAATTGGCACCAACATGGTGACACGTATTGTTTGTGACACTCAGGAAGAGCATGCACTATGTGTGTAGATGCATGCCAGTATCACTGAAATGTCAGCACAGTAGTGTGCCAAAAGCTCTTTTCAATCCTGAAACGTCTGTTTTGATTCAGAAACGTTATCCCTACATTGGAAATCCAAATAGAGAAACGTCTGGGGACAGTTAAAACACGTTCCTACATTGTGGAGCTGTTTAAGCTCACATGACCTTGGGCAACCACCAAAAGTCACTTCTGCGCAGTGAGAGTCTGTGAGTGTGATACCTGATCAGCATCAAAGTCTGAGGCCCATTGGGTGACCACCTCAGCAGCTGCATGCCCCTCTTGGGCCTCCCGCTGGGGTGGCATGGTGTAGAAGGGAATCCGGCCATCGTTCCAGTCTTGAAGCACAACCTTGGCTGCAGCCTGCACATCTACAGTGCCCCCCTTCTTCAGCTTGCCCCTGACCAGGGCAATGTGCTGCAGGAACTGGTCTGTGTCATCAAAGGTGGGCACCTTGTAGATGGCCATCAGCTGCTTGGCAGGGCAGCGCTTCACAATCTCTGAGACAGGCAGCACTGCATCCTCCAGCTTCTCAATCTGCATAGGGACATATCACCGCAAGTCACATACAGTACAAGTGAAACAGCTGCTATGCACCTGCAGCATGTACAAACTAAGCAAAACAAGACGCTGCATAGGGAAACACTGTTGAGCACAAACAGTGCAAGTGGATCAGTTTCTATGCAGTTGCAGCCTATACAAACTAAGCAAGACAAGACAGTGCAACTCTGAACCAGTGACTCATGCTTACCAGCAGCTTTGCCAGCTACCTTTTACCAACACACAGATGCCAAGCAGCAGACGTCATGTCAATCACAGCTTGTCTGCTCTGCTGCAAAGCCAACCATGCAAAGACTCAGCTATGGTCAGCATATCTGCTGACGAGTATTGTTGCTGACATTGCTTGCACAAAACCGCTACCTTACCTTGACACAGTTCCTGAGGGCATGGGCAGCAGCATCAGCTCCTGTGCTGTCGCTGTCAGCAAACACAATGCCAGGGCTGTCCAGCAAGCGCAGGTGCTTGTCCAGGACCACTTCTTGGACTGCACGGGTCACCCCGGGGGTGTTACCCACTTGAGCCACCCGTGTCCGCTTCAGACTGTTCAGCAGGGAGCTCTTGCCCACATTGGGAAACCCAACCACTCCTGAAGACAAGCACAAATTGTTCAGACAGCATGACCCAGGTTGTTTTTGTGCATTGTTTGCCTCTTGCCATGAATTGCACCTTGCTTTGAGCTGCAGCAAAGATGCAACATACAAGCCAGGCATAGGAATCATGTGAATGGCCATTCATCATACCATTTGCTTCTAGGTAACAGCAGCATGCTGGCTGATGCAGTGCAAGTCAAGAGCCTTGCATGAATCACATGCGGCTGTTCTTACCCACTGTGACGGCTGTCTTGGTGTCAGAGTTGCGAGTGTAGTTCTTCAGCAACTGCAGCAGCGTGTTGGCGCCAAGGCACTCGCTGCCTTGCAGTGCCGAGTCTGAAGACTGAGCCTTAGGCAGGTGACGCTGCCCAAGATTGCTGGCCTGCTTCTGAGTGGAGCACTTGAAAGCCACAGTTGGCAGCTCCTCCCTGAGGTACTTGAGCCAGGCTTCTGCCACCTCACGCGGTACCAGGTCTGCATGACAATGACCAAATGATTGAAAAGGGTGCACACAATTGAAGCTGGTTGCTGGGCGTGTAGCAGAAAAAGCATACAGTGGCTGTAACACACTTTGTGAAGAGGGGCTGGTCAGTCGACAGGGCTGTGCCAATACAAGTTTGCCCTGAAGAGAGCTGATGAGGGCACTTCAGGTGGGTCATTGATGAATGTGGTGACTGTGCAAAAGAGCAAGAGAGAGATGCCATGCTGGCCCCTTTGAAGAGTCTGTGTCATAGAAGTGTCAGTGCATCACGGCAGTATGCACTGTTTGGCTCACCAATCTTGTTGAGCAGAAGGATGACTTTCTTGTCTGCTCCAGAGCGCCTGACAAGGCGCTCCACATCCAAGCAGCGACAGCTCAGAGGGTCTCTAGCATCCAGCACCTCAATCACCACATCAGCAGCATCAACCACCTTCATGAACTCCTTATAGAAAGCCCGCCTACTGCTATCTGCAGACAAAGCAATAACCAGCTCAGACACACACATTGTTATCATGAGATTGCAGTAGGATGTCTGCACATGGCTTCACTTGCAGCAAGCCACAAATGGGTGGTGGAGGTAGCAGCTGATTATTGACATCCTCTGCAGGGTCTTCGTCAGTCCCTTGGCGTTGTCTAGCTTGCATTGCTGCCTCCCTCTGGTACAGAATCAGGTTTTCAGGCGGCTGCTGTCTTGGCAGGAGCTTTGGCGTGCATAAGTAGTGGCTTTTCTGCAGCTGTTCTTTAGGAAAGAGTCACAGCTGGAATGTTCAGAAATATACCCAATCCCCAACAATAGTTGTCATGACCTTGCTGCATGCAAGTACAGTGCTGGCTGAATGCACAGCAAAGCAGGAGCAGGTGGTGTGCTTGCCTCTGTCTGATGAAACAGCCTGCAAAGACGTTTTCAGCCGCTTGTTGCTTTCATAAGCTTGTTGCTTATGTTCAGCCTTCTGTGCAACATCTCCCATACTCGCGCTGTCATTTGCTTGTTGCTCTGTCATCTCAGCATCTGCCTCATTGGTTTCTGCTTCAACCTACAGCAGTCACAGGCCAAGTAAGTGAGATCGGCTGATCCTCTTGACTATATAGATGGTGCTGGTTGGTACTTTGGGTAAAAGGATGAGCTTGCTGATGTGCGTTGCTCACTCTTGCTCTCTTTCTTTCTTCTTTCCGCTGCTTGTCTACAGCAACAGCACGCTGCTTCTCCCAGTCTAACTCCTTCAGCAAATCTGCCTTAAACGGCCAGGCGCTTGGAATGCCAGGATCCTTTGGCGCCTTCTGCTTCCTGCCTGTCTTCTTGTCCTCTTTAGCCTTCTTCTTGTGATGTTCCTTGACCTTTTTGACAATCTTGTATTTCTGCTTCAGCGACATACGCTTTGACTTGGACTTCTTACTCTTTTGCGCCATTGTAACTGATGCACGCCCACTCGACGCTCAGGCTTTACAGGATGCAACGACCACACCCAGTGCAGTGCAATTCAATGCAGCGGGCGGCTACCGGCATGACTAACTGGACTGCAGTGCTAGGGCGTTGAGCAGAACAGCCCTGCCCAAAAAGGTTCTACAGCTTTGCCAACCCTTGGCAGGCCTGTGTGTCTGAGCGCCGCATCACCACAGGTCTGGTTTTGTGACATCAAAGCGCCTGTACACGCCAGACAGCGCCTGGAGCCGACCTTCACGAGCTCTCGGGTGCGCCTTGTGTCTGTTCGCTTTCTGCACACGTGTCGTGCGTAACCCTCGTCCGCTGTGACGTCAAGGTCGAGCAAGCCTGCAGTCTCTTTCACCCTGTTTGTCCTTGTAAGTTTTTGCCCGGACTCAGGTACCCAGTCGTCTGCAGGGTTGCTGACTGGAGAGTGGTGCAGGGCAACATGGCTTCGACTTACGAGCCTGAGTTCACCGGCGAAACTGTGGCTCCTTCTTCTGCAGACGCCAGTTATCACCCTGTAGCCATCCAGCTGTATGGTCATGCTAGCAAGTTCAACGGCACCACCACAAATCACGTACGTGACGACCTGCGACCTCGATTGTGGCCTGAGGAAGTGTCACTAGTGAAAGCAGTACAATCGCCTCATATATCAGCCAGTAAAAGCGCATGTGACGGCTTTTTGACTTGTCAAGAGTATATGTAGCGGTCGCTCATGAGCTTCGCTTGACCGGATATGATAGCATGCCGACCTCCTGGATATAGACGAAACACATGGCAGCAACAGCACCCTGTCTGTAGCCTTCTTATAGGTGTTGCAAGTGTGCGCAACAGCAAGCTTAGACGCTCCACTTCAGTTGCACCTTGTATGCAGTATTCCTTGTCCATCTGACACCCAAAGATACCTATGTGTAGCTGTCACTGTCATAGTTGCTTCAGCTCACCACCAGCAAACAAACTGCAAGGCACACCAAGCTGCCAGACTTGTTGCATACAAGCTATTCACTAGAGGCTTTGGCCTGATCTGGCAAGTTGAATGCTTGCAGGATGACTACCGTGCCTGGGAGCTGCCCCATAGGGATGCTCCTCCCCCTGTTGCCCCTCGTGTGTCTGTGCCCTTTGACGCCGAGACCAGTTACCATGACACATATCATGCACACCCCCTTGAGGCTCCCACACGCCATCATGCTGAGCCATGGAAAGGTATGCTTCACGCACCTGTTAGAAAAGCTATGGTAACTCATTGTACCTTAACCTATAAAAATAAGCAGGTTGGGTTACTCGCATGACTGTGGGAGCTTATGCACTGGCAGCGATGCTGTAATGCTAAACATACAATGAAAACCCATGTCAAACCTGTGACATGACCCAGCATGTCAGCAAACGGCTCATCCGCCTCTGTAGGCCGTTTGTATAGCTCATTTTTCAAGACTTTACATTCTTGTTGGCAAGTGTCCTCAGCTGTCTGTGGGTGTGCAGACAACGGAGTGAAGTTTGAGGGTCAGTCTGCCTATGACAGTGACTTCCATGCTCACCCCCTGGAGCGAAGGGCCCCCATGAACCCTGTGCCGGCTGCCCGCAACACTGCCAAGTTTGATGGCACCAGCACATACCATGTAAACCAAACAACCTTGCTTGCAGTCTGTCTCAGAGCATTTTCTCCTACATTGTCACCCCTCATCACCCATCTTCACTATTGAATCAAGTCTCAATCATGATGCTCAACGGTGGAGCCTGATGACAGCTCTTGCTTGAAGTTTTTCTAGCGGCCTGTCTTTATCCTCTACAGCAAGTGTCAATAGGTCTGAGTTCTGATAGGGTGCATGAGCATGCGTGTGTCGCCTGTGTACAGTTCAATGACTGCCATCATGTTGGGTGCAGGACCAGTATCCTGCCCACCAGATACAAGCGCATGTTCCCCAGCATGGGCCCAGGTATGAGCACAAGAATGTGCCGTTTGAGGGCACCACAACCAACCAGGATGCCTACAAGGCTTACGCTGTGGAGCCTCACAGGGCCATGCATGCCCCTGTTGTCGCCAGGCCCTACACCAAGTTTGAGGGTATGCCCTGGCAGTCTGTTCACATAAGTCCCTCCTGCAGCACCAGTATGCCAGGCGTATAGTTGTCCTCCAGCTTGTCATTTCCACAACAAAAAGCACAAGGCAATACTGACCTCCAACTCTAGTTTGATCCCTAGTGTGAAGTGCACATGTCATCAATTTGCAGTTTTCCACCTTTGTAAATTCCCACTTGCTTAACCAATGCTTGCTCAGTGTATAGTAAGGTGTATCAGACAATGATGAATGGGTGTAAACAGTTTGATGTGCTGCTCAGGTACAACCACCAACCAGGATGCATACAAAGCGTATGATGTACACCCACGTGAGCAGCACCATGTGGACTACACCTACAACCCAACTCCCTTTGAGGGCAGCACCGAGTCACATGATGCCTTCAAGCAGTGGCAGCTGGAGAAGAGGGCGGCCCCTCCCAGCCCCCCCATGAGGATTTCCCTCCCCTTTGAGGGTAAGCCGAGTGACATAAATCTGTTTTCTTTTTTACACACCACAGATGGAAATGGTGTCACTTTCTGTGCATATCAACCTTGGCATGAAGACGTCCAGGACTGCGTTTGGACAGCTTTATGTGGTCTGACTTCATGCTGACTTAGACAGCCTTTTGGCGCTCCATCCAATGTCAGCAAGCACCCCCAGCTGCCTCATCAAATAAGCTGCAGTCACAAACTTAGATACATTAGGCTTGTGCAGTTGCTTCTCTTGATGTCACGTTGCGTACTGTCACGCTTGGCAGGGTTGCAGCTACTTGCAACTGTGCGTGGAGTAGCCTGTGAGCACAAGTGACATGAGGGATTGAGGTCTTGCTCTGCAGCCTTGTGCTGCAAGCTGTTTTGCTATTCTGCTTTGCTTGTGTCAGCCTTGTTGCCATTTCATTACAGCAATGCATGCTGCACCCACTGTAATGAAGCCTTTCAATGCAGATTATGCCACCTGTGAGCAAAACTGAGTAATGCTCCAGCCTTTGACCATCAACACTTATCTTTTGCCACTGTCCACCGTTGTGTAATACATGCGCTTGTTTCTCAAACACAGCCCTGCCCAACAATGCTGTGCTGCACCCAACAGCATGTCCATCAAGCAAACCCACACACCAAGCCTTAGTAGCAACTGACCGACATGATGCTGTGCTCTGCCCAACAGGCACGACCACCAACAAGGAGATGTTCAAGGGCTGGGAGCTGCCAAAGAAGAGGCCAACGGTGGGCATTGCCATGGTGGGAGACCAGCAGCATGTGCTGATCCCCTCCACTCTGACAGTGCCTTGCCATGGCAAGCAGATCTTCACCACAGTGCATGACAACCAGCCCCACATGTCCTTTTTCATCTATGCTGGTGAGAGCCGGGTGGCCAGCAGCAACAGGCAGCTGGGTCAGTTCCAGCTCAAGGGGGTGCCCCCTGCGCCCTTTGGCGTGCCACAGATTGAGGTAATTCATCTCTCCCTACCCATGCCTTTCAATCCCAAACACCACCCTATCTCACTGCTTCTTTGGTTTCTTTTATTGCCTGTCTTGACTCTGTAGGAGCAAACGTGGTTTGGTTGTATTGTCAGTTTAAGGATGAGGCAAGATTTGAATTGCATGAAGTTGTCACGCTGCAAGGTGCAGGGCATGCTGACATGCAAGAGATGATGTATGTCCTAATGCAGTGTTTGTGCAGCATCATATGTTGTTATCTACTGAATTATTGTTGGCATCTGCTTCTGTGAGCTGCTTGCACGTTCCTTGTCCGTTGCATCTCCCTGCTATGCCCATGGCTTGCAGAATTACCATAATGTGTAAACCCTGGGTTTGTCGCTGCAGGTGACTGCTCATTTGGATGCCAACAACATTCTGACGATAGAGGCGCAAGACTTGGACAGCGGCAGGCATCACTTGTGGAAGCATGGAGGGGGAGGCATTGTTGCTGATGGTATTCACGCTAGCCAGCTCAACACCAATGGACACTACGTGGTTGACTACACCCAGACCAGCCAGCCAATCAGGGCGTGATGGGCCTGACCCCCTCACCTGTCCGTAACATAGTCTGTACAGCGTGTGCAAGTGTTTCACCTGATATCTGTGCCTGGGTAGTTTTGATTATTGGCAAGTAGCAACAAAGTAGTCCTGCAGCGGCAGTGCACTGTCCACTTGGACACTGGGCATGCTAGCTTCAGGCAGGCTAGATCGGGGGCACTCTGCAGCACAGTCTTCTGAATGACACCGTGATTTTTTGGTACATTGATCTGCTCTGGAAGGGCTGCGGCGCAAAGACAGCCACAGCTGCCATGTGTGTTACAGTGCAGACAAGACTTTTGGAAGAAGTAGACTTGCAGGACTTTTGTCATTGTACTGTAGTTTTACCTTCGCTGCTGTGCATACAGCATAGCATATTAAACTATAAAGTTTTCTTAGTCATGAGGATGCATTGCAAGACATGTTGCTGGCGTTACAATATAACGCTTGCACACATCATGCTGTGCTAATAGCACTAGGAGTGGTAACAGGCACGATCCGCGTGCAATGCTCACCAGCTGTGTATGTGAACCGAACATGCAGCTGCCAAGTACCTTGACCGCCTATGCTTCAAAGCACACTTGCGATCAACCTGCAAGCACATATGTGTGAGGCACACGGCTTGTGAGAGCCGGCGACATGAGCAGACCTACCAACAAGGCTCCGATGATTGTGTCAATCAGGGCAAAGCAGCGCCTAGAAGCGATCTATAGGCAACATAAGCCTGATCAGCCTGCGCTTGACGTCGGCCTTCATTTTGGTGCAGCAGCTGCCAAGGAGACTCCTCGTGAAACGCCATCTGCCATTCGTGCAGCTGTGCTTGACGAGCCAGTGAGTTGCACGGGAAGCTGTGCAGATATAGATGGGCATGACAGCTGGCTTACACATCGAGACGTGCATTCAGAAGTATACCTGACATGCAACACGCTGCGCAGCTTACAAATGCTGCATGGCACCATTGTTGAGGTAAGTCGAGCAGTCCTGAATCATGTCGTACAACGACACCTGATGGTGTTTGTTTGTTGGCAGAAGTGCACACTCGGCATGCAACACATGCAGGTTTTCATCGCTAAAGACAGCTCAGCTCCGGTGCATCTTGCTAGGTTGATTGCTATTGATGCGCAGCAGTACAATACCCACAGACCACCAAACCGACCCCAGCAGGGGTCCGGCAACTCTTTCATGACACCTCCTCCCAGCTTAGCACACCTGTCAGCACAGCACAGCAGTCCGACGCCATCACAGCCTGTCGCTGATCAGCAGGCTTGGGAGGATAATGTGGCATACCTCCCGCCAGCACTTGCTTTCAATCTCAGCTTGCAGCATGAGCTGTGGCCACTCATGCCTCAGCTGAGAATACCCACGCACTCAGAGACGCAGCTTGTCACAGCGGGCATCGTGAGCAGTTCCCGATTTGAGGCAAAGGCGCAGCCATCGTCAGATGTCAACCTCTCCTTACGTCCCCTCAGACAAGCCACAAACACACGCACCATTGACATGTTGCAGTCAGGTGTTGCACTGATGGATATGTCTGCTTCAAACATGACCGCAGTGCAATGTTTGACTGTGCAAAGCCATGCCTGAGCAGCCATGCAAGCAAATGTACAATAAGAATGTTGTCTTTTATCGCAAATCACAGTCTAGCATCATGCTGTGAAATCTGCTGCGTGCCCAACGTCACAGACTCTAGTTGCAAATCTTGTGCGTCATGCCCAGATGCTTTGGCTCAAGCATCACTGCACACATTATCACACCTTGTCATCGCAAGTTGCCACACATTGCAAGTGCCAGTCACCCTTACACAGGTGCACACTCCAATGTTTGTGTGTCGGCCCCAGATGCATTGTCTCAAAAACCACTGCACATATTGTCACCCAATATTGTTGTTGCAGGTTGCCATTCAGTGCAAGTGCCAGTGGCCACCAAGATGGTCATTGCTAGAATATGCATTCCTCAAATCGTACTGCTGACCATGCCAGCGTCGGCCAAAGACAAGGACAAGGGTGACCCCCTCTTTCCCCCAGCAGGCGCTGGGGACCCTGCTGAACACGTCCTGGACAGACTGGACAGGACAGCAGAGGCTGAAACATCTGGCAGTGGTGTGGATGATGCACAGGAAGGTGAACAACTGGTCAGGCAGCTACAGGCTTACTTCCAAAAGCATACTAGGTACCTGTCATGACAGCACACTAGTTGAGCAGTGACACAATTTGCTGCGTTTGAAGTTTGGCTCATGGGCGCTGACGTGCCACATGTTTGCTTGTTATAGCATGCCTGCTGGTCTGTGCTGAGCATGTACTGCCCCTGTAATGTGACGACCACAGCACTGCAACCTGCATGGAGGAATGCATTTGAAGCAAAGTCTAACAAGCCCTGCCACACAAGACTGCAAAGTACCACTGTCTTGCAGTTTGTGCATGCACGCAATGCACTTGACACAACCCTCAATTAAGCATGTGTGGTCATGACGCCATGAGCAATCCTGAGGAAAGCTCCCAGACTATCATCCTTGTGACCAACACAATGTCAAGAGAGTCAGCTTTGGTGTGCTTAGGAGAGCTCCCAGACTAGTATCCTTGCCATGAGCAATCCTTAGGAGAGCTCCCAGACTGTTAGCCTTGCCAGGAGCAATCCTGAGGAGAGCTCCAAGGCTGTTATCCTTGTGGTTAAACACACAGTCAGGACTCAGCTTCAGTGTGCTGGTGCAGGCTGCTGGCCAAGGGCAATGTGTTTGCCATTCCTTCTGCCAGCACAGCAAGCACCGACAGCATCCTGCAAAGCCTTTATTCACTGCCCGACAATCCTCAGTCAACTGTAGACCTGGCTCACTTCAAAGTCATTGGACTGGAGCCGGCCTGTGGCACAGCTTGTGCCATTGACTTCTCCAGAACCAATCTCATGCTTGAGGTGAAGCCCAAGCTGCGGCACGCAGCGGTTCAATGTAGCATGCCTGTCTTGTTGCCACGAGCGCATGGTGCTCTTCATCACAAGTGAAATCTGCGTTGACAGAAGCTTGTCAACTGCAGCAGGGACTGAGGCTGCATGATGGCCAAGGTTTTGAGATCTATTGTTAGAGCTGTTGACATGTACGGAAATGCTGTTGGGTTCTGGGGATGCAAGATGATAGTAAACGCAGCCTTTTCTTGCCTGCCACTCCATGCTGTCTGCTGTGAATGGCAGGAGGTGTAACACCTCGGTATCAGACTTGCGCATATGCTCTGACATGCATACCCCGCTTTGAGATTGTGGGCAACACTCAAACAGCAGTGTGCCCACACTGTGAAGTAATCAGACTGACACCTTCAGGTCTGTCTGTTGCATCACTGTCGCTATAAACATCAGGTCTGTCATGAACGTCTTCACGTATTGTGCAGGGTGATTGCAGTTCCCCTTTACCAGTCGGTCTGCCAGGGTACATAGCTTCAGAACATGCCCAACTCAAGTCCTCTTCTCAGACTCCTGCTCACACTCACACACCGGTTAAGCTGCACACACCAGCGCTCAGTCATCCCCAATCCCCGTCCCAGGGACTACCAGCCAGTGCAGAGGAGCCAGCTAGGGTTGCAGGGCAGCAGCAAGATGCGGCGCAGGCAAGCAGGGGTAGGCAGGTAGGGGTACATGCCAATGCAGCCTGGGATCCCAACCCTGAGCTGGCAGGGTGTGGGCCCCTGCTCCCCTCCTGGCGCCAGCTGGCAGACCTCTTCATGCCTCTCCTTCACAGGGTATGTAGCTACTGGTCTTCATTATGGCTGTTCTAGACAGACTGTCTTTGGCCCGGGTTTTGCCATGCTGCTGCTGCTCCTGTTGCTGTACTGTGCATCATGACGCACAAGCATTGACATCAGGCGGTGCCTGCAGCCATGGCTTACAACCCATGCCATGGGTTGCAGACAGTGATTGCATTAACATGCTGAGGCAGTGATGGCTGCTGGAAGGTAATGTGCACAGCCCTAGTTGCATACATGGCAGCAAATGGCGCTGCAGAAGGCTGTGACTTGAACACTTCACAAGGCGGCACGCTCATGGCAGATGTATGGCAGCAGGCCCCTCATTGCTGCTGGTGCTTTCACCGCATTTGTATCTCATGTACACTGCTCATGGCCACTCAGCACTGAAGCTCAGTCGACGGTGCTAACTGTGGACCATTGTGGCAGCAGGACTGCATTTGATGCAGTTACGGCACTTGCAGCTTGGCACCCGCAAAACTGAATGTCACACTTCATCACAGCTGTCCTTGCAAGTGACAAGCAGCAAGTTCTTGCAGCAAAGCCAGGGCAGTGGCAGCAGCAAAGCACAGCCATCATGGCTGCCACAGTGGTTTCGGCGCTGTCTGAAGCCTCATCTGATCAGCCTTGCTGTTGGCTGCAGGACTCATCAGCCCTGGCACTGCAAGTAGCAGTGCTCTTACTGGGTCCCCGGGGCAGTGGCCGTGGCACAGCTGTCAGGGCTGCTGCAGCTGCCCTAGGCATCCACTTTGTGCCCTTCAGCTGCCATGACCTGAAGGGGCAAACGGACGCAGAGACAGCAACAGCCCTGAAAGCGTCCCTGGAGGCTGCACAGGGGTATGCGCCTGTGGTGCTGATGCTGCGCCACTTTGAGGTGTTGGCAGAGTCACCCAACGGTGCCACTCCAGGTCAGAAGAGGAACATTGCATACAATGTAAATATTCATACTATCATGTTGTTCCAGATTGAGATACTGCTGTTCTTTTGTGGGTGGCATGTCAAGCTGGTAGGATCCTCCACTGAAGCTAGTCACCAAATCGGTACAGAAAGGCAACACAGCGTACTGCTGAATAAGTTGCTGTCGCACAGCAGTTCTTCCTGCTGATGCCAGGACCAATCCATGAGCTGTTTTGTCAGTCCTTTTGCCATATCACTCAAAAAGTGATATCTCGCTTTACTTTTGACATCTGCTTGCAGCTGAGAGAGCTGCAACCAACTCCAGGCTTGCCAGCACCCTGCGGGATTGCATCACACAAGGCGCCAACAAACACACCGGGGGGCAGCCACCAAGTGCACACCAAAGCAGAAGAGAACAAGGCACTGCCTCGCAGTCTCCAGATGCAGCACAGCAGCCGGTCGTCATTGTGGCGTGTGTGGAGTCAGCTGAGGATGTGGCTCCAGGCTTGAGGCGGTGTTTCACTCATGAGCTGCAGCTGGAAGCTCCTGATGCGCCTGCCAGGAAGCGCCTCTTGCAGGTCTGCTTTGACTCGGTCTGTGTCCTTATCTGAGCAACTGCCAGCCAGATTCAGAGCAATGTTTGGTGTTGCTGCTTGCGTACGCAAGACTTGCATGCAATTAGTGATGGCTGCGCCAGATGTTGTCAAGTCATGCCTCACAGGACTTGTTGGCTTACTAGCAGGGCCTGCCAAGGTTTGTATCCTACACAATCACAGCTTTGTTGTTGGTGTTTGGAGGTGGTCTTTGTGCAGCATACTCAACTACGCTGTCAGTGGTAACTTTTAGCTTTGCAGACATTTGATGCTGATTGCCCAATCTGGCAATGGCACTGCTTCAGGCATGTCAGCTGTAAAGACATGGCTGACATGGCTGCACCTATGAGATGGAGTGCTAGCGACTGCATCTGCATTGCCTCAGGGTACAGCTCCCTAACCTATTGCGATCTGCATGATTGTTTCATCCCATGACTGGTCACACGGCCACAAGACTTGCAGTTGCCAGCAGCGCCTTTGGATGCAGGGTTTGCTAGGGCCACAGATCTGTCAGCAGCTAGGGCAAGAAGCTATTGACAGTGCAGTCACTCAGACAGCAGGCCTGCTTCCCAGAGACCTTCAGGCCTTAGCAGCAGATGCAGCTGCTGCAGCAACTGCCAGGGGCCTCAACACATCTCACATGCTTCCCCGGGTGACAACCCTGCAAGCGCCAAATGTCAACAAGCTACTGCAGGAAGAGCCTCAGTCCCAGGCAGGGCCTGCGAGCATTTGGGGAAGGGAGGACGATAGGCAACTAGAGGGGCCCAAAAAGCAACTGGAAGGAGGCAAAGGGGATGCTGATGGGCAGCAAGCGGGATTTGATGGGCAGGGTGACAGCAAGGAGGTTGTGCAGGTGTCAGGAGCAGATGTACAAGCCTCTCTGGATAGAGTGCGCCTGCGCACTGCTACTGTCATCGGTGCCCCAAAGGTCAGACTTGACATCACTTTGCAACCCACCATTGCATACCTGCTTGGCTCAGCTCCGTCTAGCTGTTTCATGCAAGATCATGCTGTTCTTCTGCCTGATTGTGCTCACACGTTGTGACCTGACTGAACAACAAGCATGCTGATGTTGCAATAAGTGGGCACAGATCAAAGCAGGAGCAGAAAGCTGCTGCAACTGAAAGTAAGCTGTCAGTCTCAGACCCGCCTGCCTATAGCTGGCTACGTCTACACTCACACAATCCGTCCTGCAGCCCTACTTACAAATCAGCAAGGAGGACAAGGAGGATTTTGCATCTTCAGCCAACCAACTAGGTTGAACAGATATGCCAGGGTTGTCAGTTATTTAGTCAAAAACATCAGTACTAGCAAAGCTGCTGATCATCAGCAGGGCACCATGGCGTCTGCTGACCATTGTTGCTTGTATGTAGCTGCTTTGACTGCTTGCATGGTGTATTGAAGGTGCCTGATGTGCGCTGGGATGATGTGGGGGGACTGGAGAACGTGAAACGTGCCATTCTAGATACAGTGGAGCTGCCACTGAAGCACCCCTCACTGTTTGCTGCTGGCCTGCGCCAGAGGTCAGGAGTCCTGCTATACGGCCCCCCTGGTAAGCTTGCTCAAAGCTGGAGATGCCAGGCAACAGTGCTTCAGGGCATGTACTGCATAGTCATGCTATTGCATGATGCAAGTGCATGCACAGAGAGTGGTACAGCAAGTGACACACAAGGTGTTATGACCCCATGAAAGATGCTTGTGACTTCTGCTGCGTGTTATGGCAAGTCATATGCATCATCTCTTGCTGTACTGAAGCTGCAAAAGCGTTTCGCTGGAGCTTCTTGATGTCATTGTGGCAAACTTGGTGTTGCATACACAGAAACTGACAGCGCTCTGCTTGGTGAGTACAGGTACTGGCAAAACGCTGGTGGCCAAAGCGGTTGCCACAGAGTGCAGCATCAACTTCTTGAGTGTGAAGGGCCCTGAGCTAATCAACATGTACATTGGAGAGTCTGAAAGACAGGTAGGAAAGGCATCCACACCCTGTCACTGCATAGATTCAAAGATCTGCTATCACGTTGCTGTGAATCACGCTTTCAGGCAAGCCCATATCATGACTAGCAGTCTGCTTGGTCATGATCTTGCCGTTATTGAGTATGATGGTTTGCAACCACATTTAAGTTTTGCCTATGGGTGCAGTCAACCTGTGCAAGGGTGTGACCATGTTTGCAGGTGCGTGAGATCTTTGCTAGAGCCCGGCGTGCAAAGCCATGTGTGCTGTTTTTTGATGAGCTGGACTCCCTGGCACCTGCCAGGGGGGCTGGGGCTGACTCAGGGGGGGTCATGGACCGTGTGGTCTCCCAGCTGCTAGCTGAAGTTGATGGGGTGCAAGCTGGTGCCTCAGGCGCAGATCTGTTTGTGATTGGCGCCACCAACAGGTAAGCTTAAGATGCACTGTACAGCATCTTAATTGAATAGTACATGGCAGCTTCACTGCACTGAAATGCTTTTTTCCAGAGTGCATGTGAACCAGCCAAGATACAAGCAGCAATGCTCTATGTCTACCTTGCTTTCAAGGACATACAGTATGTGCTTTATTTACCTTGGGGTGGGGAATCATACAATGAGTGACTTACAGTCTGCATCTTCTCAATTTGCGCACAGTCCAAGATATTTTGATAATTTGAGTGAACTGCATCTGTCTGACTATTTCTATGGATATGCACAGGCCAGACTTGATTGACCCTGCATTGCTGCGGCCGGGTCGTCTTGATGTGCTCCTGTATGTGGGAGTGGCAGAGGACTCACAATCCAAGCTCAAGGTTTTGCAAGCCCTCACACGCAAGTTCACGCTGCAAGATGACATTGACTTGCCCATCATAGCACAGAAATGCCCTCCCACGTTCACTGGAGCTGATATGTATGCTCTGTCCTCAGACGCATGGATGACAGCTCTCAAGCGTACTGTTGCCCAGGTGAGCGATGATACCGTCTGGGAGTGCAATCAACAGCAGCAGCAGAATTGTCACACTTCGCAGCTGACCTGATTTACTCTTGTGCTGCGGTGACTTGTCACTCGCAGCAATTGCGTATGCAGCCTCATTCTGTGTACATTTCAGAGTATTGCCAAGCTGTGACATGCGTTGAGTCACCTTGGCATTGAACTGTGTGTCCTGACAAGGGACCATGTCTTTCAACAACTGATACTTGGATGAATGTATAGTAACGTCCAACAAACTGTCAGATTACAATTGTGGTGTACACATGTGTGCAGGCTCCAGATGCAGAAACTGTGACAGTCATACAGGAGGACTTTTGGGATGCGCTCAGCGTGTTACAGCCATCCCTTAGTAATGCTGAGCTGCAAAGGTACCAGAAGCTCAGAGACCATTATGAATCACGGGGCCGATAGTAATGAAGGGGGATGCAAGCGCAAGCAGTTCTTTGTCTGTTCAGAAGCAGCGTTCAGCAACGGTTTGATTCAGCTGCGCAGCCTGACAGATGATGTACATGCTGTTGTGCTGACAGTAGTCTAGCAAGGCTTCTCCCCTTGTGCCATACGACAGGATCACCTGCAGCAAGTTTTGTATGTCTGTAAGCACTCTTCTGACCATGGGGCAAATGCACAAGGCAGCATGACGTGCAAGGAGCACTAAAGGCAGCATGACGGACTGTGAAGGCGTTGAAGTGCATGCGTACAATCACTTGCATTGGCAGTATAAAAGTTCATGAAACTGTAAAAGCGGCAAATTAAAGGGCATCTTGCAAATAAAAGGGCATCTTGTAAAATTGAAGGGATCTTGCCAATGTGATGCCAATTCGGCGATACCAAAGTCAGGCGGTCAACTCCAAGACTTGTGATCGCGTCGTCAAGAACGTGACTGCTTGCGACCACTTCAATCTTCTGCTACAATGGGTGCGGGAGGTGACGCACGGCCTTACGGCCAAAACAAGCTTGTTAAGCGCATTAGATCGTCAGACAAGCTGCGCAAGTTTGGGGGCGTCAAAGATGACTTGATCGTGCTTAAGTCTATATGGCTAAACAAAGCAAGCGGACAAGATCATGCAGCTCGACTGGAGTCTTTCTATGGGCCGCAAGCGCATGCCTGTAAGGTTCCAGGCGCTTTTTGCTCTCACACCCGGGACCACCTGATGGCTAGGTCAACACGTGATCAGCTTGCTCTGCAGACGATAGGTTCAGAAGCAGCTTTCTGTGGGGCCGCAAACCGCTTCTTGCAGCATGCGCTGCGCGGCTTCAGCATCACGGCAATGACTTGATCTGGGTAGACCTGGGGGGCGGCACTGGGGTATGCATGCCTGATCTGCAGAGGTCGCCAGCGGCAACGGCGCTGATTGCACCGTAGGTGTCGTTGCTCGTTGTAACTCAATGTCTTGGTGCTTCAGGAAAACATAGATTTGATGGCAGAGTACATGCCGTTGAAAAGATTCAAGGCTGTGTATGTGGTAGACCTATGTCACTCCCTATGTGAGCAGGCAAAGCAGAAAGTGAAACAGAAGGGTTGGAAGAATGTGCATGTTGTAGAGGGCGACGCCTGCACATTCCAACCGCCTGAGGGCATTGCAACCCTTGTCACCTTCTCCTACTCTTTGTCAAGTAGGTTGATCTCTCTGTGTCAGCTCTTCTTCGCAATGCTTTCTCAGCCTAGGACAGACTTTGGCCTCTCAATTGGTGAAAGATGGAGAAGCCACTGTGTGCCTGTCTTGAGTGCACAGCTCTTGCAATTGACGGATCACAGTTTCCTGCAGTGATTCCACCCTTCCATTCTGCCATTGACAGAGCCATCTCATACCTGGATCCCAATGATGGTTTCCTGGGAGTGTGTGATTTCTATGCATCTGGCCGATACGACCTGCCATGCAGACAGCTGAGCTTCCTCAGACGCTTCTTCTGGAGGTCAGCCAAACTCAGCATGCTTCTTGGTTCATCTTACTCTTGAACTCCTGGTTTTGCTGCTGCATGCTTCATGTTGACCTGTCATCTTTGGTACATGGTGTCAAAGCAAAGCCTGACATGACAGCAACGATATGCAGGGCAACATTTGACACAGATAACATTGACATTGGACCTGAGAGGCGAGCATACCTGGATCACAGACTGTCCAGAGCATGGGAAGTCAACTCTCAGGTACGCATATGCCATTTGGGGACACCCCATTCCTCTTGCTAGCGTGCTTTGACCATCACAGAAGCAACTGTCAACAGATCATAGAGTCCTCCAGCCTTTCACACAGTCAGTCTTGCAGCATTGTATCATACCTCATCTGCTGATTCTGCTTTTGGTAGAGCTATCACATCTGAAAGTCACTGTGTTGATGTCTTTATGTGATGCACCTTGCAAATACTGAGCATCGTCACTTTTTGGCTGGTGTGGCTGGACCAAGAACCCATGTATTCCTTGGAGGGTACCTAAGAGGTTACTCAGCTATGTGTGTCTGTGCGGTGGTGCAGGGGTCAATACCATATGTGCCTTTCTTGCGGGCGCCCTACTACATCTGGATAGGGCAGGTGCCACAGCTGGCCAGCATCATGGCTGAGACCAAGATTGAGGCCCCTTCTGGCTTCCCTGCCACCTTCCTGTACACTATGTCCTGGGAAGACCCACGCCCTGACATGGAGGTCACCGCCTCACCCCTCACTCACCCTGTTGCATATTCAACGGAAATGGGCCCATGATTTGAGCATCTACTTGCTGCGTGCAGCATTGCCATATTTACATGCATATGACTGACATGCCTATGTTGCGCTTGGTGCTTTGGCAGCTGAAATGATTGTAACAGCACTCCTTTATGTTTTACATTCCTTGGCCAATGCCTCTCTCTGCACACAACAGCTGTGTCGCAGTCTGTTGGAAGCCAGCCTTGCAAACCTACCACTGATTTGTTGCAGTGATCACCATGCAGGTTTTGAAGATCAACAAAAGGGATGAGGTCTTGACGCTGTCCAGCGGCGGCTGCAACTCCCTCAATCTGCTGCTGCACGGGGCTGGCCATGTTGTCTCTGTGGACTGCAACCCAGCTCAGAGCGCTCTGCTAGAGCTCAAGGCAACTGCAATCAGGTCAGTACCTCCTGTTGATTCTGTCCAAGCCTCCCAATTCCAGTGTGGTGTGGCCCCTGTATCAGCACTGTCGTGCTGTTTGGTCTAGCTGATTTGACATGCCAATATTGTGTTACAATGGCTCGAGGCTCCCTCATGTCCTCTCAAACTTTTCAAGCACTTCAAAGGCATATCAGCCAAGTGCTACTGCCTCTCACAACAGCCAAGTGTTACTCTGCCTTGCTGTATTGGGATGGGAGACCAATTACATCTGGCCAACCTTTGCTTCTAGCCTTGCGCATATGGCTACCTCACAGCACGAGGTAGCATTGAATGTAACCCAGTATGGCTTCAGCACATGAGTTGGTATGGCCAAGGTCAAGGCTATGGCATCCCAATCTTCTGCATCATACAAAAGCATGTGAGGTGCACAGGGAGCTGGAGTACGAGGATGTGTGGGCCATGTTTGGTGAAGGCCGACATCCTCATATCCAGCGCCTGTACGACACCAAGCTGGCACCCTTCCTGAGCCAGAGTGCCAACCACTTCTGGCGGAACAGACTCTGGTACTTCAAGCAGGGCTTGTACTACCAGGGAGGCATGGTAAGTCCTCTGCTGCTGCTCCAGCTTTGGTTGCTGCCTTCGAAATGTGTTTCCTGGTCTGTGAACTCAACGTGTTTTTTCAGGTCTTTGTTTGCTCTGTGCTGCTGGCTTGCAGTATCCAATGCATACACGCTGTTGGCCCATTGGAGCTATAATCATTGCAAACCAAGTCTCCAGCTATGCTGTCAGGGGGCTGCAGTATTGCAGCCCCTGATGCAATTTGCACATGCAGTAAGTTTACAGTGCACATCATCATCGTGGTTGCCATGGCAACCCTTTTCAAGATCATTGGCCGATATCAAGCAGACATTCCCTCCTCTGTCCTCTGGTCCCAGGCAAGATCATCAAGGTCAGCATAGCAAGTCTGACAGCAGCCACTGGCAGCCTGTACCTGTACACACTGCATGCTGAATCATATTTGTGGGTGGTGCAGGGGGGTGTCATCTGGATGCTGCAGACCATTGCAACATTTCTAGGCATGGGCCACAGCTTGAAGCGGTTAGCGTATGCCCAGACGCTAGAGGAGCAACAGGCAGTCTGGAATGGCAACTGGTTCGTCCACTTCTGCAAGCAGGGCAATGCCTGGCTGGTGGATGTCTTTGTCCGCATCCTGGCTGTCATCTTTCTGAACCGCTTTGTCCTCTGGTGAGTCCATTCTGCCTTGACATGTCAGGAACCTGTTGCTGCCTTGGTGCAAAGCACAAGCTACAGTACAGATTTGAGCCAGCTGCTGTGACAAATCCACCACAACAGCATGAACCCTTGAGAGCTTCTCAAGCGGCGCTGTTTACCAAATGTGTGTGGACAAGTGCTGCAAGTCTGTCAGCAGCATGTGGCTCTGTTCTGGCCCCTGCATGTGTGATGCGTGTTGCTTACGCACACATGTAACGCATACACATTTACGCTGTATATATATACTGCTTGCTGGGCAGCTATACAAGCATAGCAATCAAGCACATCTACCAAGCATGCTGATGGCATGTTGTGTGATGCCATGCAGGTTTGGGGGTGGAGTGCCATGCAAGCAGTACAAACTGATCCACAAGGATGGCCTGCGCATCAGCCAGTACATTGCACGCACACTGGATGGCGCAGCAATGCACAGTCACATGCGCAAGGACAACTACTTCTACTTCAACTGCTGCACTGGGCGCTTCGCTCGCGAGAGCTGCCCCAGCTACTTGAAGCAGGACAGCTTTGAGCAGCTGAAGGCTGGTGACATTGACAAGCTGGAGATCATGAATGGGGTCTTCATGCAGGCACTCATGTCCAGGAAGTACACCAAGGTGACATGCTGACATGTCACTTTGCGAACATAGCATTGCATACAATACCTATGCTCTTTCTCCCTGGAGTCGTGAACAGTCTTTGCTCCCATAGCCTAGCAAGCTAGATTTAGGACCTCCTTTCCTGAATGATTCTGAGTTACATCTTGCATTCAAGTTTCATGAGAGCCAACAAAACCAGGTCAATTCCAGATCCTGTGCATGCAGATGCAACAAGATTGGCTACCCATGACTGTGCATTGACAAGAAGACTGACTTGCATTGCCTTTGAGCATGCTGGATGCTGAGACGCTTCAAACCATTTGCTGACAAGTCAGTCATGGCTGTTGTAGGTCATCCTGATGGACCATGTGGACTGGCTAGATGAGGCAGCCGCATCCCTGTTGGCAGCAAGGCTGGCTGAGCAGGTACATGTTCCTGCTGTATCAAGCCATGCCAACATATGCTTTGTGGAGTCAGTTGACCTTCTAGTCTTGTGTTCATCAAAGCACATGCTCAGCTGCAAGCTTGCTTTGTGTTGTTGAGCCAGGAACTCCAACATGCATATGACATATAGCCTTCTCAAGGCATGATTACAATGCATTTCATGGGTAGTACTGTGTTGCTTTTCAACCCCATGAGGTCACAGCTGGCATATCTGGTTCATGTGCTATTGAACGTACAAAAGCAGCTTCAGCAAGAATTAGATGTGCAAGATATGCCTCAAGGGGCTCAGGTGGTACACACATGATGACCTCTGTTGTAAGGAGAGACTGTGGACACTGCGCGCTAGACGATATCTTGATGCTGAGGTGCTGTATTGCAGGTGCTGCCTGGTGGTCTTGTAATCTGGAGGTCTGCTGCCATTGTACCACCGTACGCTAAGCTCATTGAGACTGCTGGCTTCAACATCAAGTGCTTGCAGCAAGCCCAGGATGGTTACATGGACCGTGTCAACATGTACTGCAGTTTCTGGGTTGCTGAGAGGAGGTGAACAGACGAGAGTAGTGCATAGGTCTAAAATTAACAAAACTACAGCGTGTGTGCGATGACAAAGTTTAGTCTTGTTTTGAGTCGAACTGGTTACTACGTTCCGTTAAAATTGAGCAGGTCAAGCTTTGGATGTGCAATGCAAGTGCAGCTGATAGGATGTCTGCCCGGCATATGGTCCCCTTCTGGGTATTGAAGGTGATGGCATCAATCATGGCAAGCTGATATTGTCAATATTAATGTGTCAGACTTTCGGTAATTGGCCTGACAGACATTCACTGTAACACTACTTCAAGGCTGAGTGCTAGCTGAATAGTAGGACGGTCAAACAGCATACATGCAACAAAACCAGCTCTAGATGCATACCAGACAGCTCTGTCTGCATGCTTGACTGTCACAGCTAAACATGTCCAATTTCGAGCTTGTCTTCCACTCAAGGCATTAACACTGTTCATTTCGCTGTAGTCTTCTTCTCAAGAAAGATTGAAACCGTATTCGTTTAATGTCCAGGTCCTTCATGCCTATGAAGTCAGCGAGGCTTGCAGCTCTGTGCCGATGCGATTTTGCTCTACAGCTTGACATAAGCTGCGCAGCCTTTGCTGTTCATCTTCGCTCAATTTCAATGTGGCACGTGTGTCATGTTGCTCTTCGAGCTGTCTAGCAAAGGAAGTTGCGCGGTTGATAACCTCATCTGGCAAGCCAGCAAGACGTGCCACATTGACTCCATAGGATTTTGGGCAAGCACCGTTTGTCAAGTTATACAGAAAGGTTACCTGCAACAGGATCTTCATGAAGCATCATTCAATGACTGCAATGACATGCTGGATTTCACAGATCAGTCAACCCTGCAATGATTGGTTTGCAACATGTTCCATACTGTGGTGGTGGTGGGTGCTGATTTGCAATCTTGTGCCAAACATGTGCAAACATTCTGTCTCCTGTCTTTTCACATTGTTGATTCAGCTGCAAATTTCTGGTGTAGATTAAAAACCAGCAATGAACCCATGGACACAATGATACAAGATACTATCATTAGTATACTTGAGGGAGCAATCATCAAGCTTGCAGCAACAGTAAAATGGCGTGCAGGAACACATTCTGGACTTCACATTCAGCGACGATGGTCCCACACAATAGCAGGTGATACCAACATGACGAGTGATACCTGTTCTGGGCCTCCATCAGTGCCTGGCTCTACACTGCAGCCCATGTGGCAGATAGCATTCTTGGGATCCTGCTCATGAGCATCTGCCAGTCTGTGGTAATGTGTCGCAAACAAGCCTCTGCAATGCACAGCACATGGTGGGACATCCTTGTCTTGCTGCAGCTGGCAGAATCTTGCTTTACACCTCCCAATGGCAGCAACACCATAGCACAACGCCATGCTTACACCAGCACTGAGACTCGTCACATAAACATCAGCAGCGTTGCGCTCGGCAGAAGCAGCAGCAACAGCAGCAGCTAGTGACATGTGCAGCCGTGCAATGGGGGCTCAGATGAGCACCTGCAACAGGTCTTTGCAGAGAGGTGCTCCAGCACAGCGGCCGCAATTGCAGCTCCATCAGATGTTGCAGTGCCTCTCCCCAGCTCATCCAGGGCCACTAGGCTGGCAGGCGTGGCCCTGTTGAGGGCAGCTGCAGTCTCTGCCAGCTCCACAAAGAAAGTGGACTGGCCAGACATGACATCATCCTTGGCCCCCATGCGCACAAAGATTGCATCTACAGGGGTGAGGGTGAGGGAGTGGGCCGGCACCCATGCCCCAACTTGGGCCATGAGGGCTGCCAGGCACACCTGCACAACATGCACTCACTTTGTGACATTGCATCAGCCATATATATGCTGCAAGAAGTGCAAAGCATTGGTGCCACGGGCTGTAGCTGCAGAGCTGCATCTGCCGGACTACAGTTGCAGTGCAGTGTCTGTCTTCCCTGTCATTCTAACCGGCATTCAAGTAGATCTGTAGGCTTGCACAGTTGCCCACCGCATCTGCAGATTACTTCCACACTTGCCCCATGCTTGAGCTCTGACGCATGACAGCATGCAGACGCAACAACTGGGTATCACAAAAACAGGGGAGACAACATTGGCTTTGTGTGAAGGCGAACCTGGCGCAGAAGGGTGCTTTTGCCACCCATGTTGGGCCCAGTCAGCACAATGAAGCCAGGGGCCTCACCCCCCAGCTGAATGTCATTGGGGACAAAGGAACCCCCACTGGCTATCCCCATCCCTGCTGCTGGGTGTCGCAATGCCTTTGCCTCAAAGACCTGCCATCAGCACACAGCAAGAATCTCTCATTTTGCATCACCACCTGTGACCTTCTGTCACCCTTGACCTTGCTGGGTCCTGTTGTTGCATCATGACCCACAGTCTTCCTTGGGGCATTTGGGGGGCACTGTTGACCCTTACAAAGCATGTCTGAATAGGTGTGCATGTCATGAAGTGTTGTATCTAAACTACCCCAGGCATGGCTGGTGCAGAAGTGTAAGCTCCATGGCACTGGTCGTGACAGCTGGCTGTGGACAATAGCATTTAATGAAGCAGTACCATGTGAGACAATCCTGCACGAGCCACTCTTGAGACTGAATACTGCAGAATCACGACGAGAGTGTGAATAGTTCTTGTTCAGAATGACAGCACACATGGTCTGAACGCTCATGTACCACATGAGGCTCAACAAATGCAGAGGCACATACAACCATGGACAGCTTTGGCTTCTTCAAACGGCATGCTTACATGAGCAGGCTGACTAGCGCCAAGGGCTTGGGGGTCCAGGAAGGTGGGTCTGCACATGGGGGCCCCATCTCCTCCAAACTGGGCAGCATAGCCTAGAGCCATCAGGGCGTCCAGCTCAGACATTGCTTTGACTGCCTTCTGCCATAAACCTGCCTGGCTGGCAAATCGAGCCAACAACCCCTGCGTTGACCCAAACATGAGTACACACTGTGAAGTGTGAAGTGTGAAGTGAGTACTGTGTGTACTCACAGTGTTCACGTGTGACACTGAACAAGGGTGAGTGTCTGAGGGGTGGAAAGAGGGGTTAATGTCAAAATATACATGCACAGAGGCTGAAGGAGGAGTTCAAGTCAAAACGTGCAACTAGACAGTGAGAAAACAAGACCTGTATTTTCAAGGTCGGCGCACACCGTCATGAAAAGGATGACCACCCTGGTTGCATCTTCTCGACAAGCGTGTGCATTGCAGTGATGCATGGCACCTTCGCACAGAAGGCATGCAGCTCACATCGCACTTTGCTACTGAAGATCTTGGTGCCTGTTGTACACTAGCCTTGGACTGAAATCCACGTAACAAAACACATTTCAAAGCTTTCCAATGTCATTGTCGTTGCTTGTGCAGCAGTGCTGGTGCTTTTCATGCCCTGATTCTCAGAGGCCTGGTCTGAATATGATGCATCACAGCAGAAGGTAAACATCTGCAAACTGGACAAATCCTGCAGGTTCCTTTGCCTCAGGCAAGGTATTCTAATAGGCAGGGTATTCTAACAGGCAGGATATTCTAACAGGCAGCACAGGCAGGGAGTGACCTGCAGGATGCCTGTCAAGGCAAGTTCTCGGGTCTCTAGGGCATCAGCATGCTGCTTCACCAGCAGACGGAGGCTGGGGTTCATGTACCGCACAAACCCCTTCCGCTGACCCATCAGCTCAAAGTCCTGCGGAACTGCCTTCTGCAGAGCCTGCACGCGCATCACATGCAACTCACGCATATCCACAGCCGTACACTGTGTGTACTGTTCTGAAGGGTCGGATCTGATGCAAACCCTTATGTGTCTGTTGATCCAGCTATGTGCACCAAGCAGAGATCATTTGGGAGAGTGAGTAAAGCAGCAGCAGATGCTATAAGGTGTACCTGGGGGATTTCCAAGAGATTGACATCCTTGTTTACAGTGACATAGCACAGGTCCTTGCCAGCACCCAGCTGCTCTCGAATCTGGGCCAGGTACTCTGCTAGATCTGCCTCCTTGTCCTTCACTCTGCCTTCAGCATCATCATACTCCTTGTCCACTCCCTGCATCATACGGCTGAAAACTGTCACCAACAACTGCTTAAGCCTTGATGCTAACACTCAGCAGGCTCACAAATATGTTTTCCTGCCATTTTCGGAGGCAAGTGACTGACTCTGCTGCACCTTTTACCCGCAGCCTGCGTTACCATGTCAGCTTCCAGATTTGCAGGTCCTGGAATGTGCATCATGTGAAGTACTCAAGTCATATATACCTTCCACAAATGCATCACTACTTCTGCCAGCCTGAAGCAGGCCCCCAACTCTTGTGCAACCCAGCCACTGAAGCGGGCTGCCCTGCTTGCTTGCTTTGCAACAGTACCATGCCTGCCAAAGACAGTGCACTGTGCATTACAGCATGCCAGCAGTACCACATCCTGGTGTGTGACGTGCTGTGCCAGAGCATTTTGCTAGCTCCTAACAATCAGCACAACAGGCATAACACCTATTCCTCCTTTTGAGCCCAAAGCAGAGTACAGGATGAAGCATGACTGGCACGGCCATCAGGGGAAACAGACACTGGCTGCAAGGTGACATGCACACCGGTCTTGGGGTTGCTCTCCCACTAGTGGCCGCCTCATGCCAGTCAGTGGCCCCTTCAAGGGCATCCAAAGGGCCATCCAGCTCAGGAAAGCCCTTGCCAGGTGTCAACAGCTGCTGCAGCAGGCCGCTTGCCAAATTAGGCAACACTGCGTGGAAACCCTTAAAGGCTTCGTTCAGGGTCTGCAGGCCTCTGAGCCCAGCTATCATGGCCGCCACTCGCCTTTTGGCATTGTCTTCGTACAGAACTACCTTCATTGCGTCCCGGCCCATACCCCCACCCAGGCCAGCTGCATTCAGTCTAGCAAGGCTGCGCTCCAGATCACCCACTCCTGCATAACATGTTGCGTCTCTCATGTGTCTGGTGCGCAGTGCTGGACCTGTGTACACTATTGCATGGTGTCTTCTGAAACCAAGCATGTAATTGGACCTGGCAGGATCGCCGACACAAGGTTGCAGCCAATTCTACCAGGTTGCTTTACATGTGAATCAGTTGCCTTCAGAACCCAACTGTGCTCAAGATGCTTCACAAGAGCATGTATAGGCAAGAGCATATGTAGTGAATGGTGTGGGGCTGAGCAAAGCTCACCTGAGAAGGCTTTCCTGGCAGCACCAACGGCTTCAGCGCATTCAGGGCTGATCAGATCTTGAACAGCATCCTGGCGGGCAGCAATGTCAGCGATGTGCAACAGCGGGCGGCACAGCCATTGGCTGAGCAGGCGCTTGCCAGCAGGGGTGGTGCAATTGTCCAGGGCTCCCATCAGGCTACCTGCCCTGCCCCCCTGGCTGCTCTCTAGAACCTGCATCATCCCCCATGCTACTTTGCTGCTTCACACAGTGCAACAGCAACAAGCAAAGATTTGCGGCAGGTAGTGTTTACTGTGCTTGGGATCTGACGTTTAAGGATTGGTGTCAGTGCAAGCAAATGGGCGTAGCTGGTGAGAGTGTTGACGTAGCATAGCACAGTAAACTGGCACCTGGACTGTGCAGTAGCAGACCACACAGAGACGCAAATTTTATGCATAAGACAATGCAAGGTCAGCGATGGGTTTAGTCAAAACATGACCATGCTATATGTGTGTTGGCATATGACATACCTCCAAGTTTTGCAGAGCAGCTCCATCCAACGCCATGGAACGTGGACCAGTGTTGGAAGCCACAGGAGCATCTTGCGATACGCCTTCACACCCTGGCAGCAACTCCAGCTGCCCAACGGGCAAAATAGACCTGCACACATGCTGTCACATGAGTTCGACACTTGAGGTATCTTTGACTGCTGGACAACGCTTTGGTGATGCTCTGGTGTAGCCGGGTCAGCCATTGTAGCTTTGATGAGTATACAAAGCATTGTTACATTGCCAACAGAGACCAGATGCACTCACTTGTCTAGTAAAATTGTGCGCAGGTGGCTGATGCATCCTCCCAGGGCGCTTACAGCAGCTTCACAGCCAGCACCACCGTCCACCAATGCCTGCACAACGTTGCCATCTCTGGCACTCAAGCGCTTGTAAACGGTCACTGTATTGCGCTAGACAGCAGCTGTAACAGCGCCAACATCACATCACTCATGTCAAGGGAACTGTGTTCAGCAGATAAGAACAAGAATAGTAATACTAGGCAGTAACAACAACAACGACGACAATAATAATAATAACAACAATAATGATAATCATAACAATCATACTTGGAACACTTTCCAGCTCATGAGGAGCTAGCTTCAGCAGATGTCCACATGAGATGTCCACTGCAGGTTTCAGCAAAGTGAGGCTGTGTCATCATTGGCTTGCAGCCACCATCTTGAAACCATGCAGACAAGGCATGTGACTGCATACCAGTGTGTATACAGATTGCTTTCAATGCATACGATGTCTGGGCAAGCCAAACATATGGGTTTCCAGTCACACCATGCATCCACTGCAGAACCTAGAGTGAGAGAAAAGCAATAGCATCACCTGCAGTGCTGGTGGCAAAGCTCCTTGCTGTCCTTGTGAAGCTTTGAAGTAGCCAGCTTGTTCAATTTCTTGCAGAGTGTATGCAGCATCCCAGAAGCTGTCCCCAGGCGCCAGCTGATGCTGCCTGGGATTGCGCAGGGATGCCCTCAGAACCTTGGAGGTGGTGCTGCTGAGTTTGCCCTTGGGTAGAATGATCTCTTGGGGCATGAGGACTGTGATATGGCCCCGCAGCCCTGTGCGCATCTCGTCATCATCCCTGCATGCATATGCTCATCTCGGACAGGCTTGAAAGTTCTGAGCATGCAGCTGATGCTGTCATCTTATCAGGATGGGCAGAAGGTCTTGGGTGCTTGAAGCTGTAAGCCTCACAAGCACAGAAGGTGGTTTTAAGCCCGTTGGGGGCTTTGCAGGCATATGCTGAGAAGGTTTCAAGCTGGTTGGGGGCTTTGCAGGCATATGCTGAGAAGGTTTCAAGCTCGTTGGGGGCTTTGCAGGCATATGCTGTGAAGACACCAGCCATCTTCCACAAAGCAGCGAGGTGCAGTGAGCACAGCGGCCAGAACAGTCTGGCTGCTACACGTCAAAGCGCCTGTGGTACACACAAGCCAATATGCTCGCAAGGTGCCCCGTAAAAACAGAGACTGTCATGGCAGCCATCATCCCATTTGAGCCTCTGTGGAACATGCTTGAGAGGCAAATGCAGGGCTCACCATTGTCCCAGGACAATCCTGGCGGTGGCCACATCAACGGCACAAATCCCTATACGCACTGACTTGCCATTCAGCCCCTGTTGGGCCCCATCTTGCTGCTGGCCTGGCTCAGCCTGGGCAATCTGGTGTTCAGTGATGGACAGCAAGTAGGCAGCGTCTGGCTGCGCTTGCAGCATCTCTGCATCTGTTAGAGTGGCTTGCGTCAGCACTGCTACCAGCTCCCTGTTGACCACCTTGATCTGCACACCAGCAAAATTCCCCTCGACATGAACAAAGGCTGTTGTGCTGTAGACATGCCTTGGCAGTCGCCATGTGTCCTTTGAAACTGACGTGCTAGCCATGCTATGCCATGTGCGTACTCATCACATTGCTTGCATGCAATGCATTCAAGGCAGCGCTCCCCTTTGTTGCTGATTGCAGACTGCTGCAGTGAGTGTCTACCCTCTGCTTTCACATCACAGTGGCAGTTGGCAACTACAGAAAGGCGCACTGTCATTGCAGTTTACTTCAGGACATATTCATGACCTTGGAGCCTGGTAGATGCTGCAATAGGGGAAAGCACCCACTTGATTCTGCTTGTTGGCCTTGCGCTCTTCGTTGCGTATGCGAAGCTGATCAGGCGTCTCGGTCTGCTCCACGACCACCACCTTGAGACCAGCACGTGCCAGCCTCTCAGCATTGTGGTGGTAATTCTTCTCTGGGAAGCCACAGTGAGGTTGTTCACCCTGCAGCATAATGACCCAAAAGGGTGAGATGGGGCCTCTCAAATCAGCATGCAATGATTGCCCTATGATGCCCTGAACATGAATGCATCGCACAGCATTGCATGTCCAAGTGCACAAAGAGGGGCACTTGATGTGAAGAGTTGCATCACACCTCCTGTGGCAGGGTGGTCCTTTGGTCAGCGCACAGCTTGCAAACATAAAGGTAGGGTGCCAGCAAACGCCCGGCGCCCACCGCGTGTTGTGTGGAATGCTGATCAAAGCGCCGCATGTCAAAGCCATGCCTACCTTCATGTAGATCAAGCCCAAGATCTCAACGCCAACGTGAGCATCCATCTCAAACATTTCATAGAACTTGCCCATCTTAAAGAGCATGGTTGAGTCAAAGTGGCGAGCCTTGAACTCCCACCTGCACACACCAAAGGCCCATGTACACTGAAATCTGATGATTGTTCGGCACTGACTATGTCTGGCACAGTATGGACTTTGCGCGCGCACGCACACACACACACACACAGACAGGCACGCACACACAGCAGGTTTGATGCAACATACAAAATCTCATCAGACTCGAACAACAAGTGTAAGCTTCAGCATGACATGCACATGAGTGCAGCACGTTTAATGCCTTGGCAAGAGGGTGTCACCACTGCTGCTGTCCCTCTGAGATCTTGTTGGCCTTGAACCAGTTATCTGGTATGTAGAGGGTGGAGGGGTCATAGTCTGGGTGATCAGGCCTGCGCTTCCTGGCATCCATGACCCTGTCTGGCCTAAGGAAAGTGAACTTGTCAGCAGCTCTGGCAGCATACCGCTCAGTGTCGCTGTTCTGGATGGCCTTGCCTGTCCCACCTACATTGCAAACACATTATTTTGTTCAGCATGTCTGCTCATTTCAGTGCGAGGATTTGAGTGCATGGAGGTTTGTGATGCTGAAATTCCCTCTGCCTCTACCTGAAAAGCACTGTTGCAAGGTTTTTCCTGTGCACTTGTGATTGCATAAGCATGCATGTCATGGGAGAAAACACCTGCTTTTTGACACTTACAGCGTCCACAATGGCTTGGGGCTCACGGTTCAGTGCATCAAATGTCCACATTGTATGCCAAATGGAGTGAAATTGCTAAGATAGCATGCACTGAGCACATGGAAGTGGGTGACGACGGCAATGTGCATCAGAGCTGAACAGACTTGATATATACCTGCTACTACTTGAACCAAGGGAGTGGAAGAAGACCTCTCAAGCTTGCTGGTCAGCTGACCCCTACTGGCTGGGTCTCGGGCTGCGGATGATGGGTGAGGGGTCTTTGAGGGCGCATTTGAGGTCTTGCCTGTTGGGGGTTTGCCACCTGTGCCTGGAGTTCTGAATGGAAGCTTGGCCGGCAAGGAGGAGCTTTGAGCAGCTTTGGATGCTGGGCCCTTTATAACAAGCAGCTTGATGTAAGTGTGTGTCATCAAACAGTCGGGCAACGATATGTTCAAACAAGCACTGACAAAGTGTCAAATAACAAGGGGCTAGTTTACTACATTGCATCATGCTTCAAAGTCACCCTTTGAGCTTGCTGCAGAAGCACTGCTGGATGCAGTTTGACATCCACCTTGCAGTGTGTGAGTGCTGATCCAGCATACAACTGCCATGCGCGCAGACACACCAGGCATGCAGGCATTCAGAAAACCAAACAAAGTACTTGTCGTTCTGGTCAGGCTCACTTGAAAGCAAAATAATGTGCACTCACTGGTGTTGGCTTGGCACGCTTCCTGCTTGATGACTGGCCTTTGCCAGCTTGAGCTGGTGACTCATCACTGTCATCTGCCATGCTGACATCATCATCGTCATTGTCAGCATCTGAGCTGGCAGCAGCCTGCTTGCCAGTCTGACTCCAGTCGCTGCCACTGTCAGGGGGTGACTCCTCTCCCCCAGAGTCATCAGATTCAGACATAAGCACCTGTTTCCGCTTGCGTCCCTTTGACTGCCTCCCAGATGCTGTCTCTGCAGCATTCTGCAACTTAGGCAAGTCGCAGACTGGCAACTTCAAAGCCAAATTGGCAAACCGGGATGGCAAGCACACAGCTCCGTGACCCAATATGGCGTTTGTGCATGCACATTGTCAAGTACAGAATCTCAACATGACAGATCAAAATGGGGCTCCATCAGCTCTCAGCAGAGTATGGCATGCAGGCACATAGTCTGTGTCACTCACTGGTCTGAGGCGCCAATCTGATCTTGTCTGTGGTCAAATCAAGCCACTCCTCATCCCCATCATCATACAGCACCAGGTGCTTGTCATTGCCATCAAACTCTCCCACTTTGCCAGAAAACCTGTGGTAGTATTGCGCTCAAGCTGGTGCGTACTGATGATCATGAGCATCACAGCATAGACCAGCTTTATGATGCCAGACATCAACAGGCATGCTGGCAAAGATGTGTGGGTTGATAGACAGCGTAAGTGCAGAAGCAAGATCATGCACATGGTAGTCTGTACACTGTCAATGTAGTGAGTGCGCAGAGTCAAGCGATCTTACCAAGCCTTTTCTCCATCCCAGTACACTTGTACTCGTCTGCCAATTGCCGACTCTCTTAGAGCACTGCTGTGATGTTTGACTGTGGTGTCTTTGTGGGCGAACTTGTCTTCAGTAGGTGCAGGCAGTGTTCCTTTGTCAGCTGGAAAGGCAGTAGATACCCTAGGCAGGGGCTTGCCTGCTGAGGCTGGCTTGGCTGACAAGGGGGATGGGTCAGTAGCTGGAGTGCGAGTTTGCTTTGTTGTGCTGGGGCGGCCTAGTTGCTTTTTGGGCTGCAGCAAGCATGTGTTCAGGGCTATGCTGCACTGGGCTAGTGTTGTTTACAACCACGATGCATGCGTTGCTGCGTGTCAACACCTGTCAGGTCAGGTTGAGACAGCTGTACTGTTGGCAACTGCAATAGAGGCAGCAGGACGGGGGAATTCGAGCACTTACATGAGCTGATCCGTTTGGTGTCGACGCAGGGAACGGTGCAAAGAATGTAGAGATTGACCGCTGCCCCGGTGTGGACGTCGAGCTTCGCTTGGTGATCATGTGAGGTGCTGTCTAACAAGACCGCCCAGCTCGGCTTGTCACGGGGCGCCTTACCAGGTCGTCAAAAGCTTTGATTTCCTATCTCACACAGACTGTGCATCGATCAACAACGCAAGTTGTTGCGCGGCTTGCAATACGGGGATCAGGTATCGAGCGAGTAGAATCATAGGTTGCAGTGCCGAAACTGGCGACGATTAGTCTCTTGCCGTGTGTCTCATGCACAACTGCAGCCCACCCGTCAGCCTTTGCTAGCTGTTGGATCATTGCTGCAGAGAGAAGCGATGTTTGAAAGTGTTTGAACCATTGTGCATGCATGCAAGTCAACCCGGTCAACCTTTCTTCTCTGAGTTTCTGGTATAACGCTTCCGCACAAGTCGGCACAACTACTGCAACGCAAAATCGGATGCTACCAGAAATTGGATAGCGCCCTTGAACCCACAAGCCACTTTCTGGCACCTTGCTATGGCGATACATTCACATGGAGTAAGTAAAAGTAAGACACGCGACACTGCAGCATCAGCTGACGCCACAATGCAGCGGTAGTGCAAGGAGATTCATTGATGCACGCAAATACTGTGATCCATGGGGATCTGACAACCCCGCAAAGTGCTATTGTCCACAAAGGCAACCAAGCAATTGCTGTTGATGCTGGTAACCAACAACTGCAGATGGCTTCGTTTGATCTGCAACAATCGTACCATGCCCCAAATCTACCCCCAATCTCTAGCAGTCACCAAAGCCCAGTGCCAGCCATTTCCTCATTGAGTCCAGACCAGACGTATGCAAAGTCTGTGGCTGCTGAGATAGTATCACTGACTTCAACGACTGTAAGTGCAGTTTCCACATGACAGGTCGTACACAGAAAGCTTGTGCCTTGCAGCATGTCACTTTGTATGGTGGTGCTCCTGCTAGGTGCTCAGATCACGATATAGCCTCAGTAAAGCAGCTGTGCCTTTTGGTGCTTTGGTTACCCCTCTGCCGAATCTACATAGCCCCAGCCTGCCACCCTTGTTGCAGCGTAGTCCCACAGTCTGTGACGCCTGTGGTGCCTACTTGAATGCATATTGCAAGGTGAGGGTCAGACACCGATTGTATAAGTCTAGGCCATGCCAGCCATGGCAATTCTTTCAGCTGCCCAACAATCATTCCTGGTGTTTGTGCAGGTGCAAGCTAACAACGTTACATGGCAATGCTGTTTCTGCCATACCAGCAACAATCCTGTTAGAATCACTGACCTCCGGGTAACTCCAGCTGCTTCATAACCCATTTGCACTGATGCACATGAAGGTACAACGTTGCTGTGGGCCATCTTGCGGCATCTTGATGGACTTCTTGGCATGCACTTTCAACATCTTTGGCACAGCTCGTTTCAGTGTGACTGCTGGGCACTGACACTGCTGGTGACGCTGTATGCTTGTCAAAGCCTGCGCAGCTTTGCAATCCTTTTTTGTGTGCAGAGCTGTGCTGAGCTGCGTTCCGAAGCAGTTGATTACTTTCAGCAAGACTTGACAGGACAGGCTGTCAGCCAGACTGCAGAGACTCTGGCTCTGGTAGTGGACACCACAGCTGGCGCTCAACATCTCCAAGCAGCCAAATCTATACTAATAGAGGTGTGCAATTGGTGTGTTGCCATTATAGCGAAGGATGAAGACCTGCAGCCTGTGCTGCATGAGCACTGCGATAAGTCAGGAACAACCTGGAGCGTGATTTAATGATTCTGCACTTCATGTCTGCCTTTGCAAGAGGCTGGCATGCACAGAGACGCTGCACTCAGCCCTGGGCTTGAACATAGCCCAGTCAACAGGTCATGTTCATGTTTGCTAGCCTTGCCAGGCTGTAAGTTGTCAGCCACTTGTGTCTTCAACACAAACGATTAGCGCATTCTCCACATGCAGGTGCTGAGGCAACTTCCAAGATCATGGCGGCTGATGCTACTGACATTCAGCAGTGCTGTGTCAGTGTATCAGCTGGCCAACCAAGGCTTGGTCACCGCTGATGTGGTGTCTGGGGAGTGGCAGGGCTCCAGCTCCAATCAGAAGCCATCACAGTTTCATTTTGGTAGTCCGGAGCCCTTGCATGTGGCTGCCCTGCAGTCTTGTCAGGATGCTGCTGAACAGGCCATCAGCTCATGGAGGTCAGTTGGACAGCCGAGCTGCTGATTCCTGTTGCTTCTCTTGATTGCTGTGTGGTTTGCTCTCAATGCGCGAGTTAAGAAAAGTAGTTGGCACCGGCCAATTGGACCTGCTTGCATGTGAGCACGTCCAGGTGCCTTGACTGGTTGTTCAGCAAGCAGCACAGCTAGCTCTGTCGCTGCAAGTGCTGTGCTGGAACATTGTGCAGAAGTCGTGCTACACAGGGTAGTAAGCGTCTGTCTCAGGTGTTGTACCATTCATATGGCACCAGCATGCTAGCCTACCTGCACAATACTACTGATCATGATGGCAGAGCATGCAGTTCCATTGTGTTCTCCCCCAAGGTGTCCATCGTATACAAATCAACAATCCTTCCTGATCTTTCTGATCGTCACGCTTGATTCAGCGCTCAACTGCTGCAGGGCAACAAGCACAACAGGGCCCAGCAGGGAACAGCCTCGCTGCTTAGGCGCAGCACTTGCAGTGGCTCTGCATCTGCTAGCAGCCCCAGGTCAGCATGCAGCCGCACCTGAGTCCTTTGGCTCAGATGCCCTGCCTGTGCCCCAAGCCTGCCGGCCTTCTCGAGTCCTGCTGGTCACTACAGGACCTGCAACCAAGGTGGGACAGCTCACCACAAGCTGGCCAACCTGCACTTCTGGTCTGCTTCAGAAGATGAAGCAAACTGCTATTCATTGCTTTGTGTACACACGTCATTGTCTCTACTAGCCATTCAGACATCCTTGATGCTGGGTCTCCAGCAATTTGGGCGGCAGATTTTGAATGGCTGAAGTCTGTGTAGCTGACAGAACAGGCATGTCCATCGATGCAGACAGTGCCTCAGGACAGCGTTCCTTCACTATGGCAACATCTGCCATATCAGAGTAACACCGTCAGAGAGCATGTACCAATGCAAGGAGTTATCAGTACAGTGGTACACGCTCTGGAGCTGTGGCAATTCCATGTAGATGAAAATGGCAGTGATTGATCAGAGTCCTCACACCCTATCTCAGCCCTCGTCGCCTGTCTTGAGGTCAAAGCTCAATGGCAAAGAGCACTGGAAGCAGCTGGTTCTATACTGCTGCCAGTTGCTGCTGCCAATTGCTGCTGCCAATGACCAGGAGCATGACTTTTTCTGTGCTGTACCTGAGCTGTGCTTGTCCCCAGGGTCCAGGCTGGGTCCCCCTCAGCAACCTAGACAGCAGGCAGGGCCCAGAAGACCCCCAAGCGTCCAAGGGGGCTGCCCAATTCTTTCAAGGGCTGGCCCAGCAAGCAGCCCAGGCTGGAGTGGCTGTAGATGTGGTGGCTGTGGGGCAGGCTGCTGTGAATGTGCCCCTGCTGGGGGCCCTCACCCAGCAGACTGGGGGCGCTATCTTTAGTCACCAGCGTAAGCCTGCCCAGGCCTGAGGCAGCTCTTTGCAATCCCAAACGTCTGTTTTAACTCAGAAACGTCATCCCTACATTGGAAACTAAATAGAGAACCGTGTGGGGACATTTCTCATGCCTAGGCAATGTGCTGTCAGGACAGGTGCAACGCATCTTAGCAAGGGCAAGGTTGCACGTTATGCTGCCTTGGTGTGTCCATGACAAGGTGAACAAGCTGCTTGGAAGGCAGTGTTGATGAGGCTGCATTCTGACAGATGGTTGCAGCAGCAGAGTGTTTGTAGCCTCGCAAACGCAAACCAAGTTGGGATTTGAAATGCTGCTGTCAAGGTGCAGATAGCACTGGTTGCCATTCCAGCAAGCATAATGTGTCTTCTTGGCACATACTAAGTGAGACAAATACAGTGCTAGGGAGTCACTGCTCATTAGGGCTACTGCAGGGTTTGAGGAGGTGTCAGGGGCAGGTCTGGCCAGTGCCCTACGGCGTAGGCAAGGAGTAGAGGGCTTCATGGATGTGCACACCTCCACAGGACTGGGGGTCACCCATGTCACAGGACCCACCACCCCCCTGAACCGGGCCAACCTGGGCAGCAACAGCATGCAGCGACATTTCAAGCCCACAATGAATGCGTGTGAGCTGGTGTCTGTCGAAACTGGGCAGGGCATTGCAGTGGGGCTTGACATAACCAGGGACCTGCAAGTGGAGTACGTTTACATGCAGGTGATTCTCATTGCTTAGGGACATGTCATTCTGGCTTGGGCTACCTATATGTGGTCATGGCAAGCCAGCAGTCGATTTCTAACAGCTGGCTGCATCATTGCTGCAAGGGGTTGCACTATGCTTACAATGGGCTTTGCACTATTTGACTTGTGTACGAGCTACCCTATGACGATTACACACCCCATGAACACTGTTTTTTGGGATCCAGTTATGCAACGGAGCCAGCAGCCCATCTTCATTCTTGCAGTCATGTCACGCACAGGTGGTTCTCGGGTGGCGGGCTCTGGAAGGTGGCTGGCTACAGAGAGTGGTGACTCACAGACTGAGCACTACAGGCAGTCTTCAGACAGTCCTGAGTGGGACAGACTGGGGCCTGGCTGCAGTGGTGGCGGGTAAGAGGTGGGTGAAGCAGGCACAGGCCAAGGGAGCTGCACAGGATCGCCGAGCAGCACAGAGCTTGCGCAAACAGATTGGTAGGTTGCTGCTGCTCATATGCTGCTCTCATTGCTGCTGCTGCTGCTTGTGTGCTGCTCTCATTGCTGCGGCTGCTGCTGCTGCTGTTGCTGGTGTCAATGTGTGGAAAGGGGGCTGGTAAGGCTGAACGGTATCTGTTGCCTACGTCTTGCTTGCGTCGGTGAACACGATGCTGCAGCTGAAATCAGTTGTACTGCTCATTTGTGCTGCTTGCCGTGCTTGTTTACCTTTTCTGATACAGCATAGGCACCTTGCATGAGACCTGACAGGAAGCAGGCTTGCGCTGTTGCATTGCTGATGACGAAGAGGTTAAGCTCTTGCAGGTGTCATTGACAGGTTGGCAGTGTCATTGAGCCAATTAATTCAAGTGTGGATAAAGGCTATACATGCATTGCAGGGCAGCATGTGAGTCAATTGGTGTCACAGGCTGCAGGGGGGCCCTCAGCCTGGGGCGCCCTTACCTGGCTTGCCCCCCCTCCCCGTGCCATCCTGCCACCCTTCCTCCAGAACTTTGTTCAGGTCTGTCCTTAGCATATGGTTCTGTGCTGTTGCCCATTGGTTGGATTTCTCCCTCAAACTTTGGATGACACCCTACCAAGCCGTAGTACCTCAAAACAAGATGGCCAAACACCTGGAGTTGCTTGGTATCAAAGACACATGCATCTTGCATCATGCAAGCAGGAACATGCATGTATAATTGACTTCCTCCGACCTAAAGTATAGCATCACGTAACAAAACAGACAACATCCTTCAACAGCTGCACAGGGAAGGGGCTGGAGAGGCTGCTATGCTGGCATGCAGGTGATGTACCAGCTGCAGCGAGGGCCCATGTTGGGTGATGTGGCAGGGCATGCTGATGAAAGAGCCATGCTGCACACAAGCTTCCTAGCTGCAAGCACACTTGTTGCCCTGCTCATCATGGCGCCTGCCTTGTACGTGTACAGCACACCCACGGCCGCCTTCCAACAAGTACCAGCCCTGGATCTTGCCATACAGACAGGTAAGAGCAGGCTGCAGGCAATGTGCAGCTACCCTCTTGTGAAACATTGCACCTCGCCCTCTCAGCAGGTGCTCAGCCATGTCAGACATGAGCCTGCAGGGCGGATACAAACGGGCAGTGAAATTTGCTGAGGTGCTGTGTCCTGCTCAGAACAGCCAGAGCAATCTTGCTGCAACAGCCAAAGCTCCGTACCCAGCCATCATTTGTATGCCCAACGATCACATATTGCACCTGTGGGCGAGCACTACACCCCGCGGCTGCACAGCCTGCTCAAAGCGTGACAGCAGTACACATGCACACACTCTGCCTGTGAAGACTGCATTGGACACCAAGCTTTGCCTTATCAGCTTGCTATCAATGGCGAGACATTGGGAGGACTGCCCTCATGTGAGGCTTAGACTCCTTGAGAATCTTTGCCCTCCTTATCATCAACCTAACCTCTGAAGCGTACTTGTGAGGGGTTGGGTTTGAGCAGGAGCTCGCAAATCATGCCTGAAGGTGCATTGAAGTGCTCATGCTGCAGTGTGTGAGATGATCAGCCTTGCCACTGTGTTGCTGGACTGAGTGATGTCACCCCATGTCTGGCTTACGCAGATGAAGCTATTGTGCTGGATTGTGGCAGCCAGATCTTCATGAGGCTGGGCACGCAGACTGGTGATGACCCTGCACTCTCAGCACAGCCGGACATGCAAGCTTTGGTACAGCAACTGGTCCGGAACAGGATACCTGCCCCTGGCCTGCTCAGAATTGACCAGGTGGCTACCATCTACTCTCTACTGTATTCTGCCTATTCTGTCCTGTCTATTCTCAACTCTTTACTGTCTATTTTGTACTGCCAAATGTCTACTCTCAGGTGGTTACTGTCTTGACATGCTTGCTGTGTGATTTTGTAGGAACAATGAAAATGCAAGGCATAGATACCATATTTGAGCTGCATGCAAAAGTTTGCTATTTCCTCTGAGCAGGTTGTACCGCGTTCTGTGACAACCATACTCACAACTTGCATGTTCAGGCAAGGCATGCATGCAGGAGTCTCCAGACATGCGGTACATGGCAGCCAGACTGATGCCCACATGGGGAGACAGCCTTGAGGAACAGCAGCAGCAGTATCCTGCCTTGCTTAGCGTCACAGCTGATCAGATTGCCACTGTGCAGCAGCAGCGAATGCCTACTGATGAGCCCAGCTTCCACCACTGGGCAAGGTCACTTCGTGTGAACCCAACAGGAGCTGTTGATAATCTCATGACGGCCATGAAAAATCTGTCAGTGACCAACTCAGTAGCAAAGCATGAAAACCCAGACATTGCAGCCAAAGGAGAAACTGACCAGCTTATAGAAGTGTGACCTTGCTATCACACTCATACATCAGGCAGCTCAGGACTTACATGCTCCATCATGCTACCTGGTGCCCCCCAGATTCTAATTACCGGAGCAGAAGCCATTCGAGTGCTGCACATATTTGTAGAGTGCTCAATTTATTTTGCAGAGAGAAGCTGTGTCTGGGCATGACTGCTGTATTCAAACTGCTGCACAAGCAGCGTGAGCAAGCTATTTACTGGGCTAAGTGCTCACTCAAACATCGCAAAATGATGATGGCCTGACATGCACGAGAACATCAGACACTTTATGCTGAGCAACACATTGCACGCCTGCGTGCTGTTCAACCAGTTTGGCATGCTATATGCGTGCATGCGACAGGGCTTGTATGAATGATACAGATCTCACTGCATTGGATCCAGACAATATACAAACTGCCCAGCAACTGTTACACACTTGAGAACACCAGATATTGTCTAATTCAACATGATATCACATACAAGCGTGACAGACTTAACGCAATCTGACAACAAATCCTACACTGCTAAAGATAGTGACTGCCAAACGAAAGGTACTAAGGCATATGACTATGTGGTGTTCAATGTTCTGCTCTCCAACAGCGTTTTTAACATATCTACCTGTTCAACAATTCAGATTCTGCATTCCGCATTCAACATCAAGTGAAACCTGCACAGTGCCACTGCAAAATAGTACAAAACCATTCGGGTACGTCTGATAGCTCACAACAGCTGCTGTACACTCAAAACAACCTGATGCATCTACTCCTTGCCCTATTGGTGACATATTGCGAAGCTGACACATCACACATTATCCAAGCTGTACGGGCTACTTGGTGCAAAGCTTTGGACTGCATCCACCTGCAGAGTCTGTGACTGCCAAATTGTGAGCCAGACAACAGCTGCTGGTAACCTTGGGAAGGCCTGGCCAACAATGCATGGAGGCTGGCCAACAATGCTTACAAATGAACTTGCTGCTGCTGATGATGATGCCGCTGCAAAGACCTAGTCAAAGGTGACCTTGCTGCCGGTTGAGGCACCAGCATCAATCCTCATCTTAGGCTTGAAGTCACCACGACCACGTCCACCCCCACGACCACCCCTGTCACCCCCACGGCCACCCCTGAAGCCTCCACCTCCACGTCCACCTGTATCAGAAGCGCACACTGCTCAGAGGCAAGACACTGTGAGATTGCTATGATACAGGATGTTGAAGAGCAAGCATGTTGTCCAGCATAAACATGATTGCAAGATTTGCAGCACAGCACATTAGATACCATATCTAATGTGCTGTGCTGCAGATCATGCAAACATGAGGGAGGCAATGAGTTGACAGGAAAGGGTTGGACATTCAGATCATACAACACAGCAAAATGCATCAGCATTTGAGGCCGCTGCTGGTAAGTGGGGAAGAGGTGGGGATGTTGAATGCTGGGTAAGTCCGAAAGGGTAAAGGCACCGACGGCGCTCCCCACGGCGATGGAATCAGCTTTCACGGGCCTAGGAGACCCGTAGGGGTCTGCAACCAGGCCCATCACTATGTGGCGTTACTGCAGGGCCGTGCACCATGAGCCCTCACTGAGGAGGCGGTGCCCCAATGCAGTGGACCGCCTGTGGGGGTTAGCCCACAGGCAAGCCCCGCCTAGAGTTGAAACTACGTTCTTCTCAAATTAATGAAACTCTTCTTAGTAGAAAACCCTCATGCTGCTAACAACCTATGCTGATGTGATGATTGTGTTGCTGACAAGAACTCGTTGCTACACTGCAGCCTACCAAACCGGGCAGGTGCTATCTGTGTTTGTGTGATGGAAATTCTATGACCTTTCTGTTGTCCATTCTGCCAATTTGTTATGGCGCGCATGGACACCCTGATGCAGCTAGACACAGGTGCAGAGGCACAGCCAAATTGACATTTGGACGCAACAGATGGTCTAAAACAGACACAGGGTCCTACACGGCTTTTGCCAGAACAACTGCATGCTGAGTATTGTGTGCAGGCTGTATTGAGGCGAGACAAACCTCGTCCGCCGTCTCTGCCACCAAATCCGCGTCCGCCACCACGGCCACCGCCAAATCCACCACCGCGGCCGCCGCCACGTCCACCACCACGGCCTCCACCACTGCTGGGGTTCAGGTCCACCTTCAGGTAACCTCCGGCTGCCTCTGTGCCATCGAACTCACCAGCCTTGTTCTGCATGAGCAATGATTGTAGTCAGCAAGCTTGTACATGATTGGCAAACACAGTTCTGCATAAGCAATGACTCCAATCAGCAAGCTTGTACATGGTTGACAAGCACAGGTGGAACCAGCAACTGCTGCATGATTTCTTGCAGGCAACGCTTGGCAGATGTGCTTGCCTCTGCGAGGCTGAAGTCTGGTAGATAGGCAGAGAGGAAGGTGTGACATTGCAGACAGCAGGACATGTTGAGTGAGGAATACACCAGGCATATTGGCAGTTTTGTGTGCAGCACAGATGCCTCCAGCTCTGTCTGTGAGCTGCCAGAGTTTCAACTCATCAGCCATGTGTTTTGAGTCCCTTTTGAGTCCCTGATAACTCACAGACAGAGCTGAAGGCTGCCGTGCTGCACACAAGACTGCAAAGGCCCTGCCAGGACACACATGGAGTAAGGCCAGCCAAGCACGGGGTAACAGCACTGCTGTACACACCTTGGCCTCAACACTGCCAAACTCAATGAAGCCAATGCCCTTGAGCTCGCCAGACTCTCTGTCTGTGGGCAGACGCACAGTGCTCACAGCACCGCACTCGGCAAATGTTTCTGTCAGCTGCTGACGGATTGCCTCCTCGCCCAAGTACTTGTCAAAGCCCTTGACGAAGATGGTGGTGCCCTCAGTGTCAGCAAACTGGTCTGCAGAGGGGAGGCAGGGGTTTGTCAGTGCAAACAAGCCATGCTATGACAAGCAGGCATGCTATGACAAGCAGGCATGCTATGACAAGCAGGCGGCATGGTTCTGAGCTCCTGACATGAATGCTGGTGTTGCATACAGTCCTACAACCAGCTTTGCATTGCTAGCACAGCACTGCTTCCAGCAGATCATCATGAGCTGCTTTCAAGACCAGAACAGCGCACTTCTTCAACATGCCTAACAGGCGACTCAGCAGAGCAAGCTATGTACGTTCAGCAGGTCAGCCACAGAAGAGTCAGCCTGGACCAATTAGCATTGAATACTCACTTCTCTGGGGTCTCTCTCCGCCAGATCCACCGCCGCCACCAAATCCACCAGCAGCACCACCGCCGCCAGCACCACCGCCGCCACCACCACCGGTCCTCTCCTGAGCTGTGTCCAGGAAGATTTCACGCCCTCCAAAGTCTTGGCCGCTGAGCTTGAGAGCCTTGGCTGCTGACTCCAGGCTGTCAAACTGGATATGTGCAAAACCCTTGGCCTTGCCTGTCTCTCTGTCAAAAGCTGTGCACCACAACAGCACATGTGTGAGACACAGCAGAAGAGGACCAAAAGGCCTGCTTTACAGATGTTTGACTGGTGTGCAAGATGAAATGCAACAATGCAAGTGAGTTCCTGACGTGTTTTGTGAGTGCATGATAGGGCGTCAACCAAAATCAGCAGGAGACGCTACTGCGCGAGGGAAAGCTGAACTCTGGCTGTACTTGAGGTGGCGGATTTTGACATTTGACTGGCACCACATCATCATCATAAACATGCTGAGACTGAAAAGACACAGGCAAGCTGCAACAGCTGGCGACACTGACAGTATGTGCAACGATGCTTTTTGCAGACTGTCAGCCATGAGTGTGCTACCAAAGAAGCAACCTCAGACTGTCAGCTCAGGTTCTTGCAGAAAGACAGGAACAGTCAACAACAAGGCATGCCTTCACAGGCAACGCAAGTGTAAGCTTGCAAACAGAAAGTTAAGTGCAGGAGGAAGAAAGGCTCACCAATACGGCACTCGGTGACCTCGCCACAGTCAGCAAAGAATCCGCCAAGGTCCTCATCAGTTGCTCCCCAGGGCAGGTTCTTGCAGAAGATGGTGCGGCTGCCATTGGTTGCTGCTGTGTCAACGTCTGACTTGGCAGCTGCCTCACCATCGTTCTTCTTTGTCTTCTTGGCAGGCTGGAGAGCAATTAGCATGTCAGGAAGCGTGCACAGGTCTTTTGACATCATACATAGTGACTCTCTAATGCAATTGTGACTGCATGCCTACACTGTCTACTGACAACTCTGTAACCACAGGAGCCCCGAGAGCAGCTCTATCTGGAAGACAACTACCCAACCAAGCATTGGCGACCACAAACACGACAGATGTCACAGTTACATGCAGCATGAAGTGCAGGACAAGGTTGAAGTCCCTAGACACCAGACAGAATCAGGCATGCCAAGTGCAAGCACGCACTGACCTGTGCCTCCTCTTCCTCCTCATCTGAAGATTCCTCCTCTGAGGACTCCTCACCCTTGACAACCTGAGCACAGAGCAAAAGTCTAGTCAGCAGATGCCACTAGCGATCTGCAAATACCTCGAGCATGATGATCACATACTATATCATGTGAATACACACGCTGACTGGATGCAGCCATGGAAGTCAGCAACAAAACAGTAGCAGACGCTGTTGACTGGCTGGTGTAAAAGGGGCTTCATAACAGCTGCTGTCAACCAAGAGCTGCTTCAGCACCAAACCCAGTACAAGTAACAATCACTCCTAGGGACATCACCAAGAGCTAGCACAAACGAGATGACTCCAAACATTTAAACCAAAAAGAACAAACATGGCATGGTAGGCACACAAAGACAACTGCATCCATTTAAGGAAGGCAGCTGGCACCTTGGTGGCAATTTCAGCTGCCTTCCTCTTGTGGGTCTTGACTGCCTCAGCAGGTGTTGCGGCCATCTCCTCATCAGAACTATCCTCGTCCTCCCCTGAGTCAGACTCCTCCTCCTCTGATTCAGACTCCTCCTCATCAGAAGAGAATTCTTCCTGACTGGCAGGTTTCACACCGGCAACAGCTTGGATTACCTTTGCAGCACCTTCAGCAGCCTTTCTCTTGTTGTTCTTGACAGCAGCCGCCGGTGGGTCTGCCATCTTCACGTCACTGTCTTCATCACTGTCTGAGGATTCTTCCTCAGAGCTGTCAGCAGCAGCAGCTGCAGCAGCAGGTGTCTCTTCTTCCTCATCTGAAGACTCCTCCTCGCTGCTGGTGTCTGCTTTGGCTACTGCCTTGGCGGGTGCAGCCTGCAATAAGCACCAGATAGAGTAAGTGGTCTGGTGACATGCTTTTGCCAGCATGCACTTGGTGGTACGCGGACCACATATATTGGCACAAAACCTCTTTCATGACCTCCAAACTAGGTCCTGCACAAAGGCTGATTCAAGCAAAATTCTCACCATAAGTTGCTGTTGCAGTTGCTGTTACAAGTTGCTGTTACAAGTTGCTGTTACAAAATGGACCGTGCCAAAGTCAAACAGTCAGCAGCTGTACATAGGCAGTGCACAAAGTCAGTGTAGGTCCCTGACTACATCCACAGTGTGGATTGTGCAACAATGCAAACAACAGTTACTAACCTCCTCGTCAGATTCTTCTTCAGAGGACTCTTCCTCAGACGAGTCTGCCGCAGCAACTGCTGCAGCAGGCTTGGCATCCGAATCTTCATCTGATGATTCCTCTTCACTGGAAGAGTCTGCTTTGGCAGCTGCAGGTGCTGCAGCCTGCTGTACAACCAACACAACTATCAGACTGTAGCCACAAGGTCAAACTGAGGCAGACCAAAACAGGCAACGTGCAAAACAAGACCAGGTCAAGAGATGGTCGTGCAGGCCGACCTCGTCGTCAGACGATTCCTCATCGGAAGACTCTTCCTCAGAAGAGCTTTCCTCAGCAGCTACCGCTTTCGCAGCCTGAAGTATACATACAGTCACTGGCCAGATCCGTCAACGCAGAAGTATGGAGTCGGACGAGAGTCAACACTGGACGTGCTGCGATTACGCTGAATTGTGAAACAAGAGAGCGCAAACCTTTGCTGTTGTTGGGGTGGCCGCCCCGTTGGCTTTCACGGGAGTGTCCTCCTCATCGCTTGAGGACTCCTCCTCGCTGCTGGTGTCGGCCTGCACGACGATGCAAAGGTAAGTCGGTGTTGCACAGCACGTCTGACATGAAGGCAGAGACATTGTACACAGCGCTTGTTGAGCGCATACCTTCTTGGGTGCAGCTTTCTTGGTTTCCGCTTTGACAGCAGCCTGCTTCGCCTTCACATTCTTCTTGGCCGCAACGGCTGGCTTGGACTGAGGGGTGACTGACTTTGCTTTGGCCATGTTTACAGCTAGATCGCTTGCTTGAGTGCGGGCTTGCAGTTCAGCGGACGTTCTCGCTTGCAAGCACTCAAGGTCCCAGGGTCTGGCCGCCGCGTGCTCTTAGGTTTGAGCTTCTGAGTTCAGTTGCGCTGAGTTCTTGGGACGCTTAGAGTCCCTATCTTGCAGGGAAGTCTGGAGCTCCACACCATACATGCAGTCGGAGTGCGCATGCATGCTGCGCACAACAAGAGTCACTGATTGCTGCACTTGTGCTCGTCTCTCCACGTGTAACAGACCTGGTCCACTGTATTCAGTATTACGAAGCACAATATATTCATTTTGCAGCAGTGACCCGCAGGCTCAAAAGCACAATGTACACATCAATATTTTCAAACTTGCAGTCAAGACGAGGCAATAAGTGATGGCTTGCTTATTGAAGTAAATGTGTTAGACAGGGTAGCCCCTGTTTAACTGTTACAGGGTTGCTGGAGGCTGTAACAATGCTGCATCAGCGCTGTATACGTATGTCAGTCGGACAGATACAATTTAAAGCAAGTATTTGATCTGCACCATGTGATGAATCATGCCTTGATTGTGTACACAAGTAGCTGGTCTGGAACCAGTATAAACAGTTGATCCTGGCCATCTTGCCAGACCAAAGCAGCTCCCAGAACAGCAGCTGACTTCTCTTCTAGACCCATGTCAATGATCTGCAGCCCATGCATGAGTAAGCCCATGCAACAGGGACCACAACAGAACGTTGCATACAAGTACCCAGGACAAATGCTTTGCAATTTTGCTACCTGAGAGTCCCCAGTCCTTTGTCTCCCTGTCGTGTGTTTGTACACATAAGAGAACCGATGTCCTTCAATGACAGCAGCTGCCAATCTGCTTTCTGGGTGGCCAAGCAGTGTGAACTTCTTGTGAATCTTACCTGCAAAGAAAGAAAGGGATCCAGGCACATTGCGCAGCTGTGATTAAAATAACACCATACACCAAGCTGCTACAGCGACTGGGTGGCATGACTCACCGGCTGCCACATATGCAAGAGCTGGTATGGTGTGGATGTGATCTGACACCAAAGCTGAATTTGATGACTTAAATCCCACCACAGCACAATCCACATCATTGGACATCCCTAGCAGTATCTGCTGCTGCTGACCAGGTCTGATTGCAACCACCTTGTGTGGGTCACACTCCACTTGGTCAGCAAGTCTGTAGACAGGCTGCTCAGCATTGTGCTGCCTGAGATCACCGGCTGGTGGTGTCATGCTGTCCTGCAGTGGTGATGCACCAAGCTGGTCATCAGGAACAGCTGTCTCCGTGATTGTGCTGCCGCCTGCTGCTTCAACAGCAGTCTGTGCTATGTTGGCTTGTGCTGAGTCCTTTGCCTCAAACCCAGCACTGTGAGCTTTGGTGAGACTTGCGGCACTGCTGTCAGGAGCGGTATGACCATTAGGAGAGAACAGGGTGATAGTACAGGCAGGTTCACTGCCCATACCTCCCACATTATCAGGGCCAACCTCATTGTACAGATCCGTAAACTCATTCCTAGGCACAGCATCATCTGCAGCAATAGAGGCGCAGCGCGTCGTATGGCAGGACCAAGGGCTTTGCTCCTGGTTGGCTTGAAGCGTAACTACCAGCCATGATAGACTCTCCAGATGTGAGGCAAACTATATATGCAATTTAAAGTGTCCAGCCAGATGATGCACTTGATCCTTACAGCACACCTCACATGGGCGTGTTGATTCTCAGTTGGTTGTTGTACAGTCAAAAAATGCATTGTCAACAGGGAGAGGCCTTTCAACGCTACAAGGCTTTTGCGGGTGACGAAACCAATGTTGGTAAGCAGCAGGAGAGCAGCAAGACATAGCACACCTGCTGGTTGATCAGAGGTGAATCGTGCTAGCCTATCGGCTGCCTGCCTCAGTGTACGAGGGCTCACACTGTCTGCATCATCATCGCCATCTGCATGCACAGTTCTGCATTAAGCAACTGCATGAAACAACATGATTTGTTAGGATGCACAGCATCAACCTGCACAATACTTGACAGCCTGCCTGCCACCTTGCAGCCATGCAAATCACGTACAAGCTGTTGAAAACAAACCTGTTATGACTGTTTGCACAGGAGGATCAGCATGGGATTGCCTGTGGGGTTCTGGGTTGGATGCTGCTATTATGATGACTCCATGTAAAGGCTGAACCATGACAGCGTGGGGCGGCAATGCACTCACCTACACCACCATATAAGATCACTCAACACTTTCAGCAACTAACAATGTAAACTATGTCTGCCTTAGTATTCCCTATGCTGTGACCACTCTCTTTGCACAACTTGGACAGCTAAGCATGCATGACACACACTCCCTTGACCCCACCGAGTGCAGACCGCACTGTGTCTTGACATTGTTGGGTATCAGGCAAGTGTGGGATGGATACTTTCAAGGAACAGATGGAGCACCATCTGTCGGCTGGGGCAGACTGCATGCTGGGTGGTATGTAGACATGAGCTCAGGGTGGTGTGTAGAAATGAGCTCATCTCTGCATACCACCCATAGCTCATGTCTGCATACCACTCAGCATGCAGTCTGCTCCAGCCAACAGATGGTGCTCCATCTGCTCCTTGACCGTATCCATCCGATACTTGCCTGGTACTTGCATGTGAGGGGGGTTAACAACACCCAAGGATCTGCAGCAATGCTTGCGCAAGATATGCTATTTGGTATGCTCACCCATGCAAGCTCTCAGGACTCACCACTGCGTACCTGCAAAAGCTCAACTGCCTTCACAGTCAAAGCTGCGCCAGAGGCCATTTTGTCGTGCTCAAGTGAGATCAGGAAAATTTCGCAGCCAGCTGATTCAGAACCTTGCTTCTGTTTGACAGCCCAAGCAACAACCTGTACATGGCCTGCATGCATTGTTTACATGCAGCTCTCCTTCTGCAACTCAGCAGGTGGCACATAGCACTTCCGATTGACTCTGGAGTTCACAAAGACAGAGACAGGTGAAGGGCGAATTGGATGCAAAGAAGATGCTGCAAGATCAATCACCTGGTGCTTGTTGAAAGGCAGCCTCAATGTGTATACTCCTTGCACCAGTGGATGACTCTGATGACTGAAGAGGGAAGCATGGGCCTGCACCACCTGCACACACATGCTACATGAACATTCATCAGACAGTGCATTGATGACAGTGGTCACATGTTTGCATGTCAAGTCACCTTGTGGGTTGCCAGCATCTAACAGGGTCAGATCACCATGACCTGATGAACAATCAGTTGCCCCCCTGGCGACTGAAGCGATTGAATTGTTGCCACAGAGGGCTGTAGGGCAGAGTGTGCAGTCGCAGTGTGCTGGCTCGCGCATGACTTTCTGGCGTCGTCTGATTGCTCTGCACGGAGGCAACTGGATGGAGCCATAGGTGAGCGATGCCTAGCATGTACAGAACCTGACAAGCTGACCTACCCCAGACTGCTTTGCGGAGGCCTACTTGCTGTCCACTGCTGACTTCGCAGAGGCTATCGATGCCATCGTGCGTCGTGAAAACAAAGAAGCGTCCTCCTGAGTAATTGAGATGATTGTGCAGCACAGCTGCACGCGTGTTCAGATATTCTGTGCTGTGATCGAGGACGGTGACATGCCCCTCAAGCGTCACATGCTCTTCTGAGACGCTGAGCCCCCGCGCCAGCTTCCAGTTATCAAACGAAGGGTTCGACTTTGTGACGTCCAATTGTAAGCTGCTTCTCGGCATGGCAAATTTAAGGGACAAGCCGGACAGGAATGCTGAGCATCGCATGCAAACCCAGCGCAGCATGCACAATGGCATATGCATGCATGCGCAACCCTAACCAACCAGTCAGAATTTGTTCCGGAGTCGATGTTGCGAAGGGTCAGGGCTGACAGACAATTCGGCGTGCACTGATCAGTTCATCGTCATACGCCTGCCTGCGGAGCTATCTGGGCAGTTGATTTAATCTGCACTGGGATCAGTCCCCCATTCCTGGGTTACAGTGCTTTTAGTCGACAGCACATACATTTTCGTGGTGCTGCCTGACTACTGTGTGGCATGACGGTCGGCTGATAGCTCCATGGCAAAGTCTGGGACCCGTAGCAACTCATGCTCAACAAGATATGTTTGGCAGTGAAGCAACGTGCCCGGACTTTCTTTAGCAGCATGCCAGCATGTGGCGCTGTGAGCTCCATCAATACACCCATCAACTCCCAACCCAGATGGTGTCACCTCAGGATACCTGTGGTGTCAAATTGCAGCTTGCTGCGCAAGACACCAGCTCTGTATCATGTGACTCATGCCAGTTACCATCGCTGCCTTGCTGCAACTAGTCAAAGCAAGGCTACATGTCAAGATCAGGAGGCAGCGCAGCCATTCACTCACAGCTTGAGTGAAGAACAGGCGGCAGCAGCACTAGCTGGCGATGGGCATCTCAGGTACAATCAAGCACCAGGCTATAGGAAAACAGGAACAGGTCATTGACATTGCACATCACATGATGTTCTCCTTGCTCCTGCTGGGTTCATCCTGGCCGTGAGTCAGCCTGTGCAATGTGCAGCTCATGCATATATGCAATGCATGTGCTGATTGCTCAACGGGCTTGAGCAGACCAGCAGACAGCCATGCACAACTCCCACAGCGACATCTGTACTTGCTTGCGTGTACATATCACCATGTCATGTGTGTGTGCATCAGGATCATAGCTGGACCTGGCAGTGGCAAGACACGGGTCTTAACTTCAAGAGTGGAGTACCTGATCAGGGAGAAAGGTTGCAAACCATGGGAGCTGGTAGTCATCACCTTCAGCAACAAGGCAGCCCGAGAGCTGCAGGACCGCCTAGCTGTGCTCCTTGGGCAGACTGTAGCTAGCCGTGTCGTTGCAGGTCAGGAAAGCATCACCCTGTGCATGCCGAATAGAAGCAAATCATCATCACACTGCAGCGTTTCCGCGTTAAAGTAGTGCTCTTGCCTGAGCTGCTCTTGGATCATGCAAGCAGCTTGGCTAAGCCAAAAGCCCAATTGCAGCTGCCATGTGCGCAGCTCATGTATTGCTGTGCTCTGCAGGCACCTTTCACTCTATCGGCTGCCAAATTGTGAGGCGGCACGTCGAGCATCTGGGAGATACAGGGCGTCAAGGGTTCAACATCTTTGACCAGGATGATACTAAAGCGGTCATGAAAAAAGCTCTGAAACAGCACTTCAGCCAGCGCAGGGGCACGATTGCTAGCAGCAACATTGAAGATGATGACAGTTTGGAAGACGCAGTAGCAGATCAGACACAGCTGCAGGAATGGGTAAGCCTTGTAATTGTCTTGTTTTGTTCCGCCTCTGTTGCGCATCTGTCAACAAAAGCAGTGCAGACAGTGGTACGTCACACTATCTTTGCGATACCTGTCTTGTGGGGTGTTCACTACACACTGTCACCTGTACGACTCTGCAGAACAGAAGATTGTGTTGTGCATCTGCTTTGGGTAATGAGTATCAGACTGCTTTTTTGCAGCAGACTCAGTAAGCTAGTTGCCTCAGTAGTTAGTACAAAGCTGCACCTACAACAGGTGAGTCGGCCTGCAGGAACAACCAAAGTCTCTAGAGAAAATGGCAAAAAGATTCCGTCATGACATTTCTTTGGTGAAGAATGGCGTGAGCACCTGCTTTGGGCTAGACGGCACATTAGCAATTGCAAAGTACAAGGCCAGCAGTGCTGCTTTGGTGAACAACCTGGACAAAGAACATGAGCTTGCAGACAAGGCAGAAGTCGTTCTTGAGCAGGCCTATGATCTGTATGAAGCTGAACTGAAGCAAAACAGGTGTGATGATCTGCATTGCGTGCAGCAACAAACGCCGTGCTGCTTGATGTTCTTGTGGCATTGTACGCAGGAAGCCAGTGCTTGGCTTACAACTTCTTAGCAACCGTTACAGTGTAGTGGTAACCTCTCGCAAACAGTCCATGTCCACGCTCTTGCCTCAAAGCCAGTCACCTTTGTCTGGCAAGAATGACAAATGAACAGCAAACAGATGTCAACAGCCAACAGATAAAGGCAGTACAGCATTGTAGATTTGGTCTTCTTTGCAGGGCGCTGGATTTTGATGACCTGCTGAGTTGGCCTGTAGCTTTGCTTGAGCAGTGCCCGGCTGTGCGGAACAAATTGCAGAAGCGGTACAAGCACATCTTAGTGGATGAATTTCAAGATACCAATGCACCCCAGTATGAATTGGTTCGCCAGCTTGCAGGCAATCAGGTTAGTCAGAGACTGCCCCTGTTTAGATGCCATGCTGAGTTCCACGAGCAGGCATGCACGGCTTGTGCCCACATGTATAACACTCATATTGTTTGATGCCTTCTGGAGTCATGCATTGCTAGAGAAGAACTGCCAATGGCTGTGAGTTACCATGACCCATGTACATGCAAACTAGTTGACAAGCCCTTCTTGTTGCACAAACATGCTAGAGTGACGGCATTTTGTGAAGCATGCCAGCAAGTGAATCAATGCTTACATTACAATATTGTGATTTGCTGTTACAACAACCGCAATGTGTTTCCTGCTAGGCAAATGTCTTTGTGGTGGGCGACCCAGATCAAGCTATCTATGGCTGGAGAGGGGCAAATGTAGTCAACATGTCAAAGTCTTTTGGTACTGATTACCCAGGTGCGGCTGACAGACCTGCCTGTAGTCTAGTGGCAAGATGTGCTTGGCTGGTTGATGGCCATGCTGTCGGCACAACATGAAACTCTGTTGTCACTACAATTCCCAGCATGCTCATGTGCCAAGCCTAGGCATCAGCTCAGATACAACTGACTGTATATGCAGTGAGATTGGCTGACATGTTGTAGGAGCAACCACCCTGCATCTCAAGGACAACTATCGGTCCACCCCTCAAGTGCTGAGGGGTGCTGAAGGGGTCCTCAACAACATCCTGAGTACAGGGGTGACTCCAGAACGGGTGGTCCTCAACCCCCTACAAAATGAAGGACCCCAAATCCAGGTATATCGTTTAAGATGCTCCACAGAGGCGTTCTAGTGCAGTGCTGAGCTTGTCATGCATGCTGCAGGTTGTCAGTGACAACCATGCTTCTGCACACATCATGGCATTCCTTGACGCTTGCTTTGCCATGATTGGCATGATTCACTGAAGCCAGCTGGCTGCATGTGGCTTTGGCAACAACTGTTGCACGCATGTCACCTACACTGCCACCTGACATGCATACCAAAGCATTACTCATCTTCATGCAGTTGAGGTCTTGAATGATGCACAGCATTTGTCGGCATGGGTGGAATGTTGATGCACATGCAAGATACAATAGTGCCTTTGATGACCCATGTCAAGCGCAGTTACCTTGTGTAATGTGTCAACATCTCATGGTGCAGGTGACACAGGTGTCGGACGAGAGGGCAGAGGCAGAAACAGTTGTTGGCCTCCTGCAGCAGCTGCATCAGCAGGGCAGGCACAAGTGGAAGGACATGGCCATTCTGTATCGCACCAATGCGCAGTCACGCCTCTTTGAAGAGCAATTGGTAAGCTGTGCCATGCAGCTGTAATGTGGCCAAACTTGGCTTCGCTTGCATGCATTGTACAGCAATGATGAAGAACATCAGCATCCAGCCTTGCATATTTCAGTGCTCCTCTGTTTGCAACTTTGACTTAACCAAGCCGACTCACAGATATGTGGCACTGATACCTTGCATGGATGAACAATTTCTGCAGCATGAATGTTGTAAGCCAGACTTGCTAGTAGACTGACAGCGACTTGGAGTTCTGCCTGGCATGAAGCCTTGCTCCAAGCAATGCTGCAAGCAATGTCAAGCAATGCTGCAAGCAATGTCAAGGATGTACCCTTCAGGTCAAAAGGAACATCCCATACCAAGTCATTGGGGGAACCCCCTTCTGGATGCGGAAGGAAGTGAAGGATGTGATGGCGTATGTGAAGTTGGCAATCAATCCAGAAGACGATCTGTCTCTGATGCGCAGCATCAATCAGCCCACACGAGGCATAGGCGCTGAGTCACAGATCAAGCTTAAGGCTTGGGCAGAAGGACAGGGTCTGACCTTGGGGCAGGCTTTGTTCCCCTCCTACCAGGTTAGCCACTGTTCTGCGCTGTCATATGTTCTCAGCCAACAAGCATGACACAGTGATGACACTAAGCTGTGCATAGTGAGATGAGCATCAAGGATGAGTAATGTTGACATTCTTCACCTGATGCCTTGCTGCTGCAGCACTAGTGCTAACTTACTGTCCTATTTTGGCCTTCAAACCAGGGTTGCATTGCAGATTTGGGTGCGCGCTGCCCAGGCCTTTTCAGTACAACTCAAAGGCCAGCCATATCTGTCGACCCACTCAACCATGGCAATTTTCTGTAGCTCAGCTGTACCCCTTTCTGCAGACTTGGTTGAGACCTTGATGAACAAGGGAGTTCTTGACAAAGAATTTATAGTTCGCTGTCCTGGATGCAGGCCACGACCAGTACATACCAGCAAGCAGCACCTGTGCAGTTTGATGGTGCACCCCAGGGTTGGCCTGACATGACGCACCTGGAACCCACTTGTAATGTGCCTGTCAAGGAGTTGCACCTAAGCAAAAAGGTGACAAAACAACAATCAACAAGTTTCAGCGCAGCTTGCGGTGATGCATCTACTGCTTGATCTTGTTGTGATTGGTCTATTGTACATGGCATGTCCCAATGGTTGCCGGCATTGGTTTAAACTCGTGCCAAGGCTACGGCCGTAGCCTGTGAGGGGGCATCAGTGCTTGTAAGTATGTACGCATCTGCTGCGCCTGCAATTTTTTTTGGTGCATCTGAGATCGTACCTGCATCCCTGCCTGTTTACCCTGTCTTGCAGTGGCAAAGGCAGCTGCAAGACCAGCTTCCCCCATGAGTCATTCTTGTGCAGGCCGCCTCAGGCATTGATGGATTCTGCAAGACCATCATCATGTTGCGAGCCTTGCTCACAGAGCATGCTCTTGCGCCCGTTTTGGATGCGCTGCTGAACCACATTAATTTTGAGGAGTTTGTGATGGCAGGTATGCTGCTTGCCCATTCATATCTCTTCCTGTTCATCCTTGTTGTGTTAAGCAACTATTCTGACTGCTTGTTTGCTGGTGATGTAGCCAGAAGTGGAAAGGACAAGCAGCAGAATCGATGGCAAAATGTACTACAGGTCGGCGCTCCTCTTGTGCTGTGCTGTGCATGGTCTGTTCTGTGCCAGTCCTGCTTTTGCAGATCTGTGGGCAGATTGGCATTTGCAATGCCTGCAAACGATCCTGTTCAGTGATGCTGGAGGTCGTACTGATGCTGACTGCGAGGTGGCAAGATGTCTCTGCCAATGTTGTCACCACTGGAATTCCAGTGCCTGTCTTCACCATGAAATGTGCCTGCTACTGAAGCAGTGGAATATGTGATGCTGATGTCTACTGAGGCAGTGCAATGTGTGAAGATGATGTCTGAGGCAGTGCAGTGTGTGAAGTTGATGTGGCATACAGGTGGTGGGGGCAGCTGAGCATGCCGCCATGCAGCCTGCAGTGCGCGGCCTGGACTATCTAGATACCGATGATCCTGCCCAGGTGCTGCATTGCTGTGTTGTACTTCCTCTGCATCGTAATGGAAATGACAAGGCCTGAGCAGTTTGCTGTGTCCACAGTCATGCTGTGATGTGCCAAGCAAGCTTTTTTAGTGTTGTTTTGGTATGCATGGAGCATTGACAGACATTAACGGCTTGGCGGTCAGGAGTCTAAAGATGGGCTGGCAAGAGTGCAAGAGTTTTTGGAGCAAGTAGCCTTGTGGAGTGAGCCAGAAAAGGCGGCGGCTGAAGAAGAGCAAGAAGGGTCCCCAGATGTTGTCAACGTCATGACTCTTCATCTGTCCAAGGGTCTTGAGTTTGCTGTGGTGTTCATTGTGGGTAAGCCAATACAGTGTCTTTGCCCTTTGAGTTCTGCTCCCAATGTCTTGTATGCATTTTGCAGCTCTGCTGTTATTGACAGGCTGCCAGAAGCTTTATATGCAAGACATGGCAGGATACACTCAGCGAATTCTTTTTTGTTGCATCTTTGCTCACTTGCAACATCTGTTACACAAGCTGTGCTCCTTGCACTACATACAAAGTGCTTGGTATTGCACTTAGCATGATCCATATGTGCAGGTTGTGAGGATGCTTTGATGCCTCATGGAGGATTACTAGATGATGTGTCAGATCCTAGGGATTTGGAACGTCACAATGAGGAGGTGCGACTGTTATACGTTGGTATGACACGAGCCAAGGAACAGCTGCATCTGCTACATGCAAAAGAGCGCGCACCCAGGGGTGGAATGCAGCGGTTCGGTGCTAAAATTTCCCCTTTTCTGAGATCTATTCCAGGACTCAAGCCTTACCGCCAGCATTCAGCTTTTGGTCACACAGACAGTCTCAGGCATAGCTCGTCACAAACCTACAGACAATTCAGTAGCAAGTCCACTCAGCCTTTAGCTGCAGCGACAGTACAGCCAGCCCAGAAGGCGAAAGGGGCTGTTCATACACCATTGACACCAGCTCAGGCAAGAGCTGCTCGACGACGTCGATGACAAGCTTCTGAGCAGTATGGCGGCGAGCACATAAGACACATGAGAACAGAATGAACCTCCTTCAGCAACAAATGGAAAAACACACCAACATGGTTTTGTGCACAGGTATCAAACACAGTATGCAGGGACGCATGGTGTCCTGTCTCAAGTCTCAATTGGTTGAATATAATATATGGAGAAATGCCACAGCAGGGATGCACTATGCATGCACTACCATGCTTTATGGGAATGGTTCATGTACTGCCAGTGATCACGAATATATTATGCAATCATCCAGGCCCTGTTGTAGTATTGCTGTGCAGGCATGTTCCCATCAAGCTTGCTACAGCCTGGAATCAGCCTGCATTCCTGTACCCGACTGTATTGACGATGATGTACAACATACATTTACAAGACAATTGGTGCAGTGACTGCCACATGATGTACTCTTTCGGTGTGAGGACAGCTAGAGTGCTGTGGCATGCTGCATGTCATGGAGAGAAAAAGATGACAATGCTGTAGCCAGCCAGGAAGGGGGCAGATGTGCATTTCCTGCCACGTATCGAGAATTCGTCTTCTTCGTTGAACCTTCGTGTATTCAAAAGTAGCCAAGGGCACCAGTTTGCCGCACTTCACCGAAGCTGCGCAAGAGGGTGGTTCCGGCTTGGACACAACTTGTCAATGCGTTGAACAGCACAGTCCTGATCTGGTAGCCGTGCCCTGTCTTGCGCTCCCACTGTTGCCGTTTACAAACCGAAGTGGTCACCAGGTGCTGTCACAGCACAACGCCGCTATCGTTCCCATCCTACGTAACCAAGTTTCAAAGCATTTGCTTCGCAAGTTCTTGCAAAGACATTTACAACTGCGCATCACCGCCTGGCCGCCGTTGTGCCTGTTGCCAAACTTGCGGGGTCAGGCCACTTGTAGCATGCGTTAGGTTTAGCGTGCGTGCCTGGCTGATGCGCAAGATCTGGAGCAAGTGGCAAGCAAGCGTCTTGTTGGTGCTTCTGACTCAGGTATAACTGCGCAAGCATCCGAGCTTTGCACGCAAGATCACCCTTGTACAAAGTTCTGACCCGCCTGCAGGCAGCACGTTCCCCAGCAGCCGGCGAAGCTTTGACGCGTCAGAGCAGAACAACACCGGACTACCACAACCAGGGTTGGTCTCTGCCTGTGCACCAAAGTACCCCCTTGACACTTGGAAACCAGCCAAGAGCAGTTTTGACAGAGGGTAACACCAGAGCTCTTTTGCAAGCTGAACAGCAGCAACCACTTGATCTGCAAGGCAGCAGCACTGCATATGAGGACGTTGACAGTAACCAGATTGCCTCTGAAGCGGGCATCATCGCCGGTACAGCCTTACGTACAGATACAGCTTCACTATCACAGACAAAATCCGAAGCACTGCTAGCGCAAAGACATGAGCCACAGGCAGCGGTTCAAGAGTATCAGCCAAGCAATGCTGCAGTTTTGGATGAGCCCAGGCTGATCTCAGCAGCAGCATCTCAGGCATCACAATCACTTGCAGACTCAATAGAAGAGACAGCAGGGGAAGATCAGTTTGATGCTTGGCCCTTGGTAGACCCGCCTTTTCAAGATGCACTTCATGAGGTAAAGCATGCTGACTACTCCTGTCTTCTGTAACAACATGCTGTTTGGCAACTTTTAACAATGTCTGTGCTGGCCTGCAGTGTTTTGGGAGCAGCAAGCTGCATCGGGTATGCAAGTATTACAACCTGTTGCTGTGGAATGGCACCCTTTACTATCCCACCACAGGTACCATGCCCTGAGTCAACCTTCAGCGGTGTCTCAATTGTAGCTGCTTGATTCTTGCACTAGAAGTTCATGGCATTCCATTTGGCACTCCTTGTGCACCTTTGACTGCAGATCTGGCAGTATTGGAGACTGGACCTCCTAGAGTCCCAATCAGCTGGGTCAGTCTGAGCCCTTTTGACAAAATGGAGTTTGGGCAGGACGAGTGGGCTGAAGTGGTTCTCCCACAGGATCTGCCCTTCAAGTGGGACACAACACCCAAGCTGTCAATGAAGGAGGCACTGTTTTGGAAGCTGACATTTCAAGACAACTATGGTCACCTGCTGGGAGAGCACGGGCCTATCATACATAACCTGATGTGCAGCTACCTAAACAGGTCAGCATGCATAGCATCAGGTGCCGTTATTGATGTCTGCCACTTTGTCTTCAGAAAGCATGAGCCATCTGGCTTGCAGAATCAATTTATGCCCATGTCATGACAAGGCATGTATGCTGCCCATACTTGATTACATGCCAATTGAGAAATGCTTACAAGTAGCATTGACTACAGGCCAACTGAGAAACGCTTACAATGCAACAGGTGCAGCTACAGTGAGGAGGATCTGAATGACTTCCATATCTTGCTAGGCAATGTGAGGGAGGAGGAGATCAGCATGATGCCTGCTGCTAGCCAGGAGATGTTCAATTGCTTCTGCAAGGTATGCATGCCTGTAGCAGACTGCTCCTGGTGAATGGAAGCTCCTTGGTCACTTCTCTGCCTTCAATGGGGGAGCAGCAACAGGGCCTACTGCACCACCACTGGGCAAGCCTTGCGCCTTGGCAGCATAGCTGAAGACGCTACCAAGGCGCAGGGCTTGCCCAATGGTGGTGCAGTAATCCCAAATGCTGCTTCTTCTTGGTGCCATTGCCATTTTCATCATAGCCACGCTGCTGGCCATGGCAAAGGGCAAGAAGTGTAACAATGCCCAGGGCCTGCTAAGCATCCTTCTGCCTTTCCCACCTTCTGCTCTGAAGTGCACCAGCCTGTGTTGTCTCGTGTAAAGCTGCCAAGTTCAGAGGTAGTAGAGCTGTGACTCATGTCACTTGCTGCTGTGCAGAGGGCTCTCATGCTGAGCAATGACATTTTCTTCAAGGACCACGTCGTGGTGGTTGGCACCTTATTGGCTGGCATCGGTCCCACCTGCCGAGGCTACCCCTGGTGCCGCCCCCAGTAAGCCCCATGCTGAAGCATCTGCTGGTGTCTCAGAAGCCTCACAACTGCATGGTGGCTTTATTTACAGCCATATTAATGCTGTGTTGTGAAGCATGTGGTCTTGGCTAGCTATGCTGCACAAAGCTGCCCATGTTATTCCACCTTGCTTTTTCTGTACTGAAGCACCAGCCCTGATCCAAGTTCTCCAAGTCCTCAACTTTCTCTGTCAAAGACATACTGGCACTTTGTCTGTTCAGGCAGCATACCTGATTGTTCGACACTCTGAAAGCTTGCGCACAGTCATTGGATGTATGCTGAAGACTGCATTCCTCTCAAAATCAGTGTTGTGCTGGTAGGTTTGGACGCAGTCCCATGGTGGGAAATATGGTGACCACGTGGCAAGAGCGTATGCTGGACTGTACTGGCCTGCCCAAGAACGTCATTGCTCCAGCAGACACGATAAACCTGGTAGTCATAGACAGGCATTACTCTGCAGGAAGGTCTTTTTTGAATCTGCCAGATGTGATATCTCATCTTCAGGTGGGTCCCTGCAACGGTGACTGACTCATGCAGTAAAAGTTGCTTTGCTCTGCATGAAACAGGCGCCGTCAAAGGATGTTCCACTGGATGAGCTGGCACACACATGCGCAACTGTACTTTGTTCTTTCTGACATGAGTGCTCTTCTTCTGTTATTGATGCTGCATGCATGTCACCACCTTGGTCATGTGGCTGCCGCACTCAATGCTGCATGGGCTCAGTACATGGGTCTAACTTTGTAGGTCAAGTTCCCAGTCACCCTGAATATTACTGTAGACAAGCTGGAAGGGAAGTCCCTGCAGCAGCAGGCAGCTCTGTACTACAACGCCAGCATAGTCATACAAACGCATGGAGCTGCTCTAGGTGCGCTTCCAAGAATGGGCTGTGCAACACCTGACACTGACACCACTAATGGCTGTTGTACAAGCCCCAGCTTGCATCCGCATCCCCATCAAGGGGGGTTGATACCCCCCGGCAGAGCTGGGTACCACGCGTGTTGCACCCAAGGAGATGCACCTGCTCGTAGCCGTACATGTATCTGCTGATGATCATCAGCAATTTGCGTATCACTTGCTGGCCATGCTACACAGCCAGCCCGGCATTTACGCTTGTGAGTCAATCGTATTCTGAGCATGTGATCTGGTTTGCTGTGCTGTTTTGTAGGAAATGTGATCTTCCTGCCTCGAGGTGCTGTCGTGATTGACATTGTCCCTGAAAACAATGAGGACAAGTCCCCCTGGGTGGTGTACATGTGTGCTGATTTCAAGCCACTCTTCATATCTCCCATCACTATACCGCCTCAGAAGACAGTCCTTCAGATGGCCAAAGTGCGCCGCACCAAGGAGTGGGCAATGCTCTCGCCTTACTGGCGACAGAGGATTCTGCGAGAAGGCGTTTGTCCAGAGGTACACTATGGACCTTTGACAGGCTTCGGCAGAAGGACAACCGCACTGGAGCCAACAATGCTTTGCATGTCAAGTGCATGTAGTAGGAGCCTTGCACCAGTACGCATCCTGCATTCACAGGTCTCTATTCAAATGCATGTTGAAGATTTGTGCTGTGATGCATCTTCTTTCGTTTGCAGGATGAGGACGTGGATTGGCAGATGGACACATATGCTGCGTGCAACTTTCAGTGGTTTCTCAAGTCGGGAAATCTGGTCCTTGACTATGGTCAAGTCGGCGATGCTGTTGAAACCGGTATCATGCATGTCAGGGGCGTGCATGAGCGAATGATTGATTATGTCCATAAGTCATATGAGTTTGACCTGACAGCAGCTGTTGTGTAGACAATAGATCACACGAACGAAGGTCTGGATCTTGAAAGGCGCAGTGAACTTGGCAATGCTTACATGTCTCATTTGGGTGTTTGCTATAGGCCTCAATATTGCCTCCCCCCCCTCCTGCAAGGCAGGTTGCCAGCCATGCAGCGTCTCTGCTCACGAGCAGAGTTTTGTTTGTACATGCATGATTGTGCCAATATTCAGTTTGTGATTTCTATGAAGTGTTAGTGCTAGTATCGAAGTTTCAAATGAGAAGCCTTGCAGCATTTAGACCAACACAGCAACTTTTGTGCTGAATTGTTACGGCATCCAATTTGGGAAGCCACCTAGACAGGATTTATGCCATTGGGTAGATAGCTGTCAGTCAAGAAGAACGCCTTTCTGTTGCAACATGTCCGCAACTTGCCAGTCTGTTTTGAACTCAGCTCAGCTTATGCCATTTGTTTGCACAATGTGACCTGCACACAAGAAAGCAATCCATTCTCATGCTGCAACATGCCTTCAACCACTCAGGTTACATCATCAATCAGATCTTGACAGTTCAAGGTTGCATTGCATCTGAGCTGTGCAGCCTGGAGGGCATCGGTGTTGCTCAACCTCTGACAACACATGCATGCCACACTGAAGGTGACATGACGTAAGCGAGGATCTGCTGGCGTTTTCTGTGGATTTTGTAAAGCCTAAGGCTCAGGTCATAGCTAGGCTAGCTATGACGTGGTAAGCAGCACATGACATAGCACGACCGACAGTCTTGCTCGGGGCTCGCTGGTTAGTCACAGCATTTGCAGACAACCCAGTGATTGGATTTCAGGTGTCCAGACTGGCAGCATGGCTTGCACATAACTTTACCATGCTGTCCCTGGTCTCAACTTGCATGTGAATCAGGCTGACATCAGGCAGCAGATTTGACATGCACATTGTACATGCAGCGCTAGGTTACCACCATACCAAGGATATGGCATTGTCAGAACATGGGTCGTGACCACCTGTCACAGCTGATTCATCGTTACGGTTGCGCAGTTGATAGATATGCTGCATAATGTCAAAGCAAGCTAAAATGTAGCACTCACAGGACCAGTGCTGCAAGTGCTATTGTTGCTAAACAGTCTAATGGGTATTGCTTACAGGGTTACAGACTGAATACAGCCTTATTCTGGCTGATTGTGAAGGTAAAAATAGCTCAGATCGTCATCTATATAAAGTATACACTGCCATGGGCTGTGCTTCTTTACCTCATAGCAAAAACTGCCCGGTAAAAAAAACTTTGCAACACAAGTTGCAGATTGATCAAAGTTCGATCAAATGCAAAACCAGGCAGATTATGAATAATGTAAAAAGCTTGTTACCCACAGGATCTTGACCAGGGCAGAGTTTGCTACCACTCCTTCGTGCTTGAAGTTGTTTGTTGTAAAGGCAAACATCACAACTTAAGCCATCCATGCAAAGTGGCTCAACACATATGAATGCTACCTGAGCAAAGTGTAGACGACCCCAGACTTGACACATCATCAAGTGTCTGCCTGCTACTTGTACGTCAGTCATGTGTGCAATCCTCTGTGCCTACCCCTGATGATTCACTAGTTATTTAATATTCGTGATGTGCAGAGTACTCTTGTGCCTCCAGTTTGACAGATGGAATTCAGCAGAGCAGAGCAATCTGACGCATGTTGAAAACAACACCATACTATTCTACACGTACGCACAACTGCACAACAAGAGTCAAGACTAGGTCTTTGCTGGCACTTTCAATGGTTTTCACCCGATATATGCGCCATGGTGCATCAGGGTGCATGCAGTTGCAGCGGTTGCGGCAGTTGCAGCGCCAAAGGCGGCCATCCTGGGAACGAAAGTCTCCGCTTGGCTGCTTGGTCTTCAGCTGCACATGTATACACTCACCGCGTTCATGACAGCCCTCTGTAGTGTCTATAGCAGTGGTGTCTCCCGCCAGGATTGCCTGAAGCATATCACAGCAAGACTGAGTCCATGCTGTTGTTGGCTCTCCCTTGTCATGTATACTTCAAGCTGTTGTCACTGCTGCACCTGAGACTGAAAGCCCACACTGCACATGCATAACGTCTGAGAACTGATGCCTTGTCCCACCAGACATGCAAGCCCAAGGCCAGATGTAGCCATCAGCAGCCTTGTAACAGACTGGTAGACAGAGCATTACACAATGGCAGACATATTATGATTGCTGTTGGCAGACAGTCTGCACGTGCATGTTTGCGGATGTATGTTGCAGAGACACAGCAGCATGAAACTCTCTTGACACCTTCACAGCTGCTGTGCTGTAGCACAACCAACAGCAGACCATTTTGGCTGGCATGCTGAAAGCACTCAGCAATAAAAATCCGGAGACTGCCTGTGACTTGAGACAAGGCAAATGACCATCAATGCAAAACTCCTTCTGTGACTGTTTGCTTCATGCTGCAGTCAAGCCATGGCAGACATCTGCTTGTGTCTGCTGACAAACTTCTCAGCACAGCACATGCAACGATGTAAGCAGGGCGGCATCACCTTTGCGACATCAGAGGCATCCAATCGGTCACAGTCAAACGGCAAA
>JAABUP010000583.1_pt1 | contig 79502 bp, 114 predicted proteins | sample 5559201 | NCBI WGS metagenome assembly JAABUP01 (sample SAMN10711887, study PRJNA513373) | rock metagenome | isolation source: Antarctica rocks | place: Antarctica
ATCATCATCATCATCATCATCATCATCATCATCATCATCATCATCATCATCATCATCATCATCATCATCATCATCATCATCATCATCATCATCATCATTGTTGTGCCGCAGTGTATATGGAGTCACTCATTCTGCTGATGTCAGATCCTGCAGCTCAACACACAAGAAGCTCTGCCATAACAGTGATGTGTTCAGGACAATGCTCACCTGATTGTCAGTGCATGTACAGAGAGATAGGCGACAGGCAGACTGTGCAGTTGGATGGGCTGGTTGTCAAATGCAGAGGTGTGTGACAGACTACTTGGGCAGCCCGGTATAACACTTGGCTTCTCATTAAATCGATGCCGAAAGGCGTAGTCTTTCATTTTCTTTTCTTTTCTGTGTGACAAACTGACAAAGCTGGCTTGCTTGCAGGTGTGCCATTGGAACGGCGCCGCGAGCAACAAGTGCAGCCACCACTCGGCTGTTGGTGAATGTGGCAGGCCTGGTCGCACGTGAAATCGAAGTCCTGGCAGGGCCTGATTACGAAATTCCTCTTGCACCCAAGGTCAGCTCCCTGAGCAAAACTAACTGCATTAGCTGTTGCTTGATGACATCCTGAGGTCACACATGCTTGTGTCACTGCCACTGCTGTTCTTCATCTTCTCAGTTGCTTCTTTCTTCTTTCACTTGCTTCCGTCTCACCTCTTCCGCCAATATAACACGAGCACACCAAACAACAGCAGCAAGATTGCCAACCCAAACTCGAGTGAGTGCAACAGCTCAGCTGCCAGCTACCTATCTCTCCACCCCTCACCCCTCACACCCAGCAGGCGCTGCTGACTCGGGCCAGCTCTCTCTCTTGCCTCCTCTTCCTCCTCCATCTTGTCTGTGGGACAGCTTCATGCAGCCAACCCTTGTGCCGTACTGACACACGTTCCTGACTCATCCTATGGGTCCTGACCCATCCTTGACCCCAAGCTCTACTGGCGCAGGCACCCCGCTCCAGGCAGCAGGGCCTGATGATGTTGGACACCAGCCAGCCGGGATGGCAGATTCTGCATGCAGACTGTGATGACCAGCGCCTGCACGCTCAACGGACAGAGGGGCGGCTGTTCTGGGACATGTTTGCTGTGGCTGATGTGGTGCGTCCTGCATGCTCGCGTCTGTAACAGCATGCAAGATGTAGGGTTCAGGGCTGAGGCATGTGCTTTCATTCACGTGATGTATGATATGATGTAGTAGGTCAAACCACAGCGTGAGTTGACCCAACAGAGGTCTCTTGTCCAATTGACGAGTGAGCACACATCAGCCAATTGGTCACTATCACATGTGAGGGCCATATGAATATCATGTAGTACTTATGTTGTTGAGACATTGAGACAACAGAGGTAGGCATCACAGATAGGCATCACAAGTAGTGCCTCTCATACTTGCTGCTGCTGTAGGCACAGCCAGAGGTGTTGTTTGAGGGGACTGCAGCAAAGGGCGCCCCCTTCAAGATCAGGGCTGCCATTGCTGACCCCTTGGGCTTTGCAGACTTTGATGCTGCCCCCTTTGAGCTGGATTTCAGGTGTGGAATCCTGTCTACTCGATTGTAGAATTCGAGTGTGCCACTGTGTCCACTCTTTTGTGGAGCTCAGGTGTGCCACTGTGCCACTGTTTCAAGTTGTGCATATAATCTGACAATGCACACTTGCAGACCTGCTTTGTGATGAAATATTGTGGTATGCAGTAAGACTTGAGCTGCAGCTGCAGCTGGACTTTCAACTGACTGTCACAGGCTCCTTGTCATGATCGCCAATCAGCATGCATTTTTGATCTTTGCTCTCTGTTTCTATGCTGAGACCACCAGTACTCGCTCAAGACGCCCTTCTGCCATTCAGTGGTATTGCAAGTTTGGGACTGGAAGCCACTGGTTGTATGGTTGCTCTCACGCAATGATTATACACATGGTGGGCCAAAACACAAGCATGCGCGTACATGCACCAATGACCCGACTGATGTTTTGTTATGTGAATCAATCAGTAAATGGCCAGGCAAAGGAGTGAGTGTCTGATGAGTCACCACGTACCACCATGCAATGTATTAGTGAATGAGGGGGTGAGTGCATGTGCGTGTGTGCAGGCCGGGGGATGCTGCCCTACCCAGCCGATACGTCCCTATGGGGACCCAGGTGGGCACCCCTGCATGGATCCCAGAGTCTGTGGACGAGCAGGTTGATGTTGCCAACATCTGGTTTGTCATCATCAAGCGCAGCAGTGAAAAGATTGCAGCCAGTAGAGCAGCTGCCAATGGCACACCTGCTGACAAGCATGCTGACAAGCATGCTGACAAGGATGCTGACAAACACAATGGCCAAGCTGCATCTTCTTCTCAGCCAAATGTGGTTGTGGGTGCTCCAGGTCAAACCTCTTCTCACCTTGCTTGGAATTGAAATTGAAATAGGCGTGATTTTGCTGATTTGGTCAATATAACATTTGTGGGATTGGTTCAATGGTCTCGGGAGTCAGCAGCAAATCCCCAGTCAGCATCTGATCCCCTGCATAGAGACTGTAAGGCTCATGCTTACATGCTGCAAAGCAAGACCAGGCGCAACAGTCTCACCACTTATGACACAACCACAACCACACAGCAACATATGCAGTCACAAGTGAACTGTAAGCAGTGGATACATAGATACCATGAATGCACGTGAGGCAAATGGCGTGCCACAAAGGATGCATCACAAGAGAGACTTGAGAGCTTGGCTGCACTTGAATGCCAATGCCCAGAAGAATGAGTCTGACATCAGCAAATGATCTGGGTGTAGGTATCAGGGGGGGGTGGGAGGATGTGGAGGTGGGGTATCTTGTGGGGCGGGGCGCTACAGGCTCTGTCTATCGTGCCACCTGCAATGGCCACCAAGTTACTGTCAAGGTACACACTCTCCAGTATATATGAGAGTTGTCATGTATAACAATGCACTGTAATACAATGTGTTCTGTTGCTTTGTATTGTCACGTAATGAAGGCAAGTTAGGAGAATGTAGAACAAGACAGGGTAATATGTGTTTTACTTGTAGGTAGGACATGCCTGTTGTCATGCAGGGCCTGCCACACCTGTTCATTTGTGCATGCATGCCCGATCCAACCTGAGTGCTTGGATAAATGAATACAGGATATACAGGACAATAGTGGATAAACCAATCCATGCATGGTGCAGATCATATCCCCAGTGCAGGACAAGTACATAAAGCGTACCCCGGACGGGACCCCCATGGAGGTAGCCCTGACCCGGGGGCTATCCCACCCCAACATAGTTCGTGCCCTGAGGCATGCCAGCTTCAACAGCCAGGTGCATGACTGCTCCCCCTTTCCTCAGATGCCTGCAGCAGTCATTGAATGCAATTCTGATTTTGCAAAACCAGTGTGTTTCAGAGCACAGCACCTGTCAGCCCCCTCTAACCCTGCCGCCTTTTTCACCCCCCTCTCTGGCAGGGCTGCAAGGCTTGCTGTGTGTCTTGAACTGCACTTCACGTTGCACAGTACACTTGGAGCAGGCCTGGATGTTATGACCATCAGCCTGCAGCTGCAAAAGAAGAAAAAGAAAAAGAAGAAGAAGTCACAAGCTTTGGCCAGCCAACAATGCCTGCATGTGTCTCTCATCTTGTTCCTGGTCCTGCAGAATGCATCTCTGGCAGTGCTGCAAGACACTGAAGTTGGAAGCATGGATTCATGGGATTCATCCTGGGATCAAGAAGACTTGGAGCCATCCAGCAGGCACAGCAGCCGGCAACATCCGGAGGTGAATCAGGAGACCTGGCTCATGCTGGAGTACTGTGATAAGGGCTCCCTGCTGGTAAGCAAACTGCCCCCAGGAGGTATGGGTGATGCCTGTAGGGTTTAGCTTGCTCAGGGTGTCAGAAACGTGTGCCTCATGCTGGAGTACTGTGATAAGGGCTCCCTGCTGGTAAGCAAACTACTCCCAGGAGGTATGGGTGACATTTTCAGGGTGTCAGAAACATGTGCCTCATGCTGGAGTACTGTGATAAGAGCTCCGTGCTGGTAAGCAGATATGAGCAGATGTGCTTGCTGTTGCCCATCACCATGCAGCTTTGCATTTTGTTATATGTATAAAACAGGTGCAGGCAGCCTTGCTGACCAAGATCAACACAACAGGATCCCCTGACAGACCCCACTGGTCTACTAACTACCCATAGAGCCTGACCAGTGACTTGCCAATGACAGCCCCTCAAAGCACCAATGAGACTTTACCTGACGGCTCACTTATGACCAGGCTCGGGACCCATAAGACCTGAACAGACGACACTGTGTGTGCAGTGACATGACATGTGGGGAATGAGGGTATGAAACCCCTGCCCCCCTGCTCCTTTCCCAGGGTCATGGCTGACAGGGATGTCCATATACCTAACCTGCATGGCAGACATGTGATGGATACATGATGGAGTTCCATGTGTGTACATGTGTGTGAGGCAGACATATGGACGATTAATGTATTTCATCTGTTTGTATGTGTGTACAGGACGCAGTGGACAGGGGGTGGCTGTACACAAGTAAAGCCTCCCATTTCACCGGCGTCACCGACCTGAAGAAGCTGCTGCTAACAGCCCTAGAGCTGGCAAATGCCCTGGCCTACCTACACAGTGTGGACGTGATGCATGGGGACCTGACTGGCGGCAATGTTCTGCTGCACTCTAGCCCCATCACCCCAACAGACCCCCGTGGGTTCATAGTCAAGGTATGGCGCCTTTTACCCACCTTGCATAGTGTCAATGGCAATTGCCTGCTGCTCTCTTGTTGGTGTGTGCATGCATGTATTAATCTTTGGTTCTTTTGGGTCTTTGGACATCTCCTGTCCTGTTCATGATTGCTGCATGTTTCTCCCATGCCAGCTCTCTCAGTCCTGAGTTTCATAACTGCTCATGTTCACTCAATGTAGAGCTTTGCCTTTGCACCTGCAGTGTGCTGGCATGCATGTTGGCAGCGCAAGTCCTCTGTGCGACGTTGACAAAGCAACCCAGATCCCCTGACGTTCAGTAAGCTTTTTGTGGCTGCTCTGCTATCAATCAAACCAGCAGCAGCCATATGGCAATCACCTCTTGTGCTTTGCTTGTGAGAAAGTACAGCCCTTGGTGCCTGTCTGCAGCGCCCATCTTGTCATGCCAGGAGTGGTTAGCTTTGTCATGTGACAATTGACATCCACAGGACATCACAAGACTGTTGCAAGGACTTACAGACCATAATGACCAATCACAAATGCCTTGCAGGTGGCTGATTTTGGCATGAGCCGAATCCAGCAAGACACAAAACAGACAGCGGCTCAGGGCACAATCACGCATATGCCCCCAGAGCTCATACGCCACTCCCAGCTTCACAGGTCACTATACTCTTCCTGTACTGGCTGTATGGGTAGTCCACGTTGCAGTGCATGGGCAGCTTGTTCAGCTAGCCTACCTCACATGGGCTTGATGAGCTGTCAGCCGTTCATTTGTGTATGCAGTTGGATATTTGTGTGTTCATGTGTTGGTTTCTTTGTCCATCTATCCATTCATGCACTCAGTCATTCGTTTGTTTACTCACTCATTCACTCAATCTAGCTTGCGCTGGCAACCCTTGACCATTGTGAGTGCCACCTTGACCAGAAATGACCCTGCCTGAGCTTCCAATTGCCATGTACAGTACTCAATAACAGTAGTCATTGATGTCATGGCTCAACTGATTTTGACCAATGTTGCTGTCGAAATTTAGGTAACATGAAACCAGCAGTAGCAATGGTCACATGAGATTGACTGTTGTGAGTACAGGTCAGCAGATGTGTGGGCCTTTGGCATACTGATGTGGGAGATGTACAGCGGGCGCAGGGCATGGCTGGGTTTGTCCTACACCCAGGTCATGCAGGCCGTTGGTTATGAGCAAAGAGCCCCTGATTGGCCTGCAGACGCACCCCCTGAACTTGCAGTGAGTGCACTCTGCACAATGCTGTCTGTATGCCTGTGCATGTGCATGTGACTGCATGCGCACGTGTATGTCTTTGGTCTATGCCTGTCTAATGCATGTCATTCGCCTTTGAAGCAACAAAACTGGCAGCTGGTAGTATCAGGATAGCTTGAGGTGGCTGCCCATCTGCGCTTTATGCACTTGAAAGTGGTGAAATGCACTGTATAATAAGCACCACAGAATGTTGTCATGTGGGTACACCCTGATGCAGGCTGCAGCCAGATCATGTTGCAATGCGGACCCAGATGAAAGGCCCACTTTCAGGCAGCTAGTAGCACAGTTAACAGCCATGCTGTCATGTTCTCAGAGCTCCCAATAGGTAGCAGTCATATTTGGCATTATACGGAGAGGAAAGTCACCAAGAGATCTTCCACAAATGCTTGCATTCTTCATGGGCTTTCCCTTGTGCGCACCTGTGTGCATGCCAATTAATGATTTCATCAGTGATGACCATCAAGGCGTTTCTGACCGGCAAACCTTTGGATGAAGGCAGGCACAGGCCTAGCTGTATTGATGGTCACCGTGTTTTTCCCACTTACTGCCTGTTTTTTGCACACAGTGCTGAGCCACAAGACTTGGTGCTTGCAATTTACCTGTTGTTCACCGCAGTGTGCTGTGTTGTTTTTTCCTGATTTCTATAACTATATTGTTGTGAAGTGCTGCAATGCACATTCTGTCATAGCATTGAATGGACTCAGTCTGGCTTTCGCTTCGTGCTCAGTCCTCAGTGCTCAATTGTTTCTTTGCTCTCAACACTGCTTCACCTCAGGGCTAGTGATGGCTCTCGTTTCTTTGTGGTATCAAGTGATGGATCTGGTTGTCAGGAGTAGCATCAGCTCTCCATTTACAGTATATAGTTTATGTTGTGCCTCAGCTTGTAGACAAAGAAAACGGTATACTGGCAAGCCCTGGGTCCTATTTCTTATAAGTGTGACGTGTAATAATTTTCATTGCAAGCATTCAACTGTAAACTATCAGGGATGCACTGCCAAAGCACAAACTCGTTAGGTATAATCTGAGCAGCTGATGCTTTCACCTTCTGTTGGTCTGAACAGCGTGCAAGGTCACCACAGACTGACCTCAGACACGCACATATATATAAGTACCTTGAGAACATGCTCAGGCATCAGGGTAAGGTGTCGCATCAAGCACACACAGCAAGAGGTAGCAGCCTTGTTCATTTCCGCATTATATATTGAAGTACGATTAATTCTTGATTCATCTAGACAAACAGGTTTGTGCTAAACACCTTGGATGATAAGTGTTCCAAATAAGTTGCAAGCAAGCCGATTAATGTAGCTGTGGCAGAACTCTACAGAACCAACTTATGGAAACAGCAAGACATGCATATGCTTGGACTGTACCACAGCAATATTGTGTATCATTCCACACATTACCGGACCACCTGCCAAGCATTGTAAGCACTCTGAATCAGCAACTCGCATTGTCATGTAATAAGCTTGCTAGGCTGATTCAATTGTATTGCTAGCCTCGCCCACCATATTTGATCAGAAGTCACTGTCATCATTGTCAAAGGGGTCCTGTAGTGCACTGCCTGTTCCCAGGTCTGTCATAGATGCTGCAGACTTGCCAGTCCCCAGCACAGCTTTCAGGGCCTCCATAATGTGTCTGCATCTGATGATGCGTACGTCTGTCAGCCTACTGAATGTTGGCTTGGCATGAGACGCAGGAATCACGAATGTTGTGAAGCCAAGTTTTGCTGCTTCGGCCATGCGCTGCTCAATACGCCCAACTTCACGCAGTTCTCCACCCAGACCTGCATCCCAGTGAAGGTGCACTGGACACAGCTAGCGTCATGTGTTGATGACCACATGCATGAATGACTGCTTTAGCAAAGCAGCAAGTGCCGGGGCAACATTTATGGGATGGCGGTCAAGTAGAGGTGCATGATGGCCAATCAGTTGATGAGGCTGTGGTCGTAGACCAGCAAGCACTTCAACAGACAACCATGCAAGTCCTTCGTCAAGGAAGTTTGATAAATGCTGCAGCGCTGTGTGATCAGCAGCAGCAGCACCATAAACCTGCTAATGCACAGATCAGGCAAATGATGCACAGCAGGCAAGCTGCAGCTGTGTACGCATCTCACAACATAACGTTGACTACCCACTAGCCAGACTTAAGATGTGCATGAGCATGAATGCAGAAGTTGATTGGATATGCTAATGCCATGGACATCGTGTTCAATGTCATGTAGACTACAGCAAAGTCAAGGTCATACAGGGGTGTTGTCATATGACCCGTACCTTCACTGCAGGCTATGTCTCAGACACTAGCAGAATCAATAATAAATTGTGATATATTGTATAACAATACTACATTATATTTTATTATAACAGGTTAGTGCTGACTGATGAACTTTTTGATGCATGACATTTCTCAGACAAAGCAAAACAACACTGTGTAACAGGGACGCTGACTGACCAATTTCTCCAATGCAGGCTATGTCCCTTGCAATGGGCTGCTCATAGTAGCTGCTGGCAATGGCCACTGCAATGGCTAAGTCATTGGCGGGCTCTGTCATGATCATGCCACCCACCACATTGGTATGAATTGAGACTGCATGCATCTGCACCACATTGGTATGGATTGAGACTGCATTGGTATGGATAGAGACTGCATGCATCTGCACCTCATTGGTATGGATTGAGACTGCATTGGTATGGATTGAGACTGCATGTATCTGCACCACATTCGTGTGAATTGAAACCGGATGCATCTGCACCACAGCATGCCATGATTACTGACATGTTTGTCTTTTGAGATGGCCACACTTTGAATGTACATAGCTTGAGACTGTTGCCCATATCATCATGCAGCAGCGCAAACAGGTTTCTTCCAGGGCAAACTAGTCAGGACAGAGTCTGTTGAGTGAGTGTGTGCTTGGTCTTCATATGTGAGCGTGACATCAGAGCTTCAGCCAGAGGGGTCGCTGGTTCACACATGCACACAGACAACTGCTGACTGGCTCTATGCAGCCCTTGTGTTGCATTGCACTTGTTCATGCCCTGAATTGCGCACATGTGCAGCTGCAAGTAACTGCCATGGGGATAACATGAGTTTGCAACATGACAGTATGTGGAGCAGCATTGCCTGTTGCCTTGTTCTTCAACCTCCCGTGATGATGTTAGGCCCAGCATGTTGGCAGGCAGGGATCATTGAGCATACCTTGAGGCGGGCATGTTTTGCGAGCACTGCTGTGATGAGGTTGAATCTGTCTCTGCTGACGCCAGTTGGAAACCTCATGGGCATGCCTTCCTTACCCTGCAGTCAACATCAGCACCATCAAGACCACATCTCAGAGGACATGACACAGCCACATATACCAAAATGGCATTTTCATGTTGTCATGCATCATGACTCAATAACTGCTCCGTGCACACAGACACAAGACACATGCTGACTTATGTTGCATAGACACATTTCCCATGAGAGTGATGCTGCACATACATTTCGATGTCCCAGAGAATTCATGTACAAAGAGTGTGATTCAGGCAACAATCTTATGGGTAATTTCTTCACATGTTCAGTCATGACTGATGCCATCAAGCACCTGTCCTGCACGTACCTAGCTCATCAGGAGCTGGAAAGCAGTATTTCATTGTTAATCTTAGTGCTGCGTCTATTATTGCTACTGTTATTACTATTATGACTGACCCTGTTGTACCATTATTGTCATTGTTGTTATGATTACTCTTAAGCACCTGGATGCAGACTGTACCTGTACTGGGCTGCAGAGTGCCTGGACTTCCAGCAGCAAGGGTCTGCTGCCCTCCATCTGAACAGTCACAGCACTGCTCACGCCCGGGCTGGAGTCACGATTGGTCAGAAAGAGGGCACTCGGGTTTGGAACTGCCTCTAGCCCCTTCTCGTTCATGGAAAACACCCCCACCTCCTCGATGGCACCGTACCTATTCTTCATGCCTCGGATCAGCCTGCAAACATGTCGTTTCTTTGTAAAACAAAAACAGCAAACCTTTTGTTTCCATGTTGCTTCTGTTGCTTCTAACAGTGTGTCACAGCCTGTGAGCAGCTGCAGGTGACAAAGCTAATTTGCTGGTGCCCAAAACTGCCTACACATGACCATGTGTTTGCGCCAGCCACACCTCTACGGCAACATGACGTTGCAGGCATTGCCACGACAGTGCAGAACAGCAGGGTCAAATCACAGTGCCAGCTGCTACTTTGACCCGAACCTGGTCCAGCGGTACGGATATGCCCGCCTGACACTGCGAGCTACAGAGTGCTCCACAAGTACTACATATAATCTGCTCTGTACTGCATCGCACCAAACAACCCTACACTGATGCACTACAATGTGCTTTCTGCTGGCCCAAGTCAGAAGCCTTGACGCACAGAGCGTGGACTACAATGTGCTTGCGCTACACTCATCACATGGAATCTGACTGAGTCTTGAGTCCTGAGCCCTGAGTCATGAGTCATGAGTCTTGAGTCATGAGTCCTGAGTCACCTGAAGGACTGGTGCTTCTCCCCCTCCATGTACAGCACCACATCAACAATGTGCTCCAGCACCTTGGGGCCGGCAATGTCCCCAGATTTGGTCACATGGCCCACCAAGAAGATGGGAATGTCGTGTGGCTTGGCAACATGCAGCAGAGCTGTGGCACACTCCCTCACCTGTGGCAGAGGCAGACGTGCTTCTTCGGACCAGACTGGACACAGCAGGGCAGGCTCCAGCACCACTGTCATCAATGGGCAGGACAATGGGCAGTGCAGCGGGCAGACAATGGGCAGGATGACAGGCAGAACAATGGGCAGGACGATGGGCAGAATACAGGGCAGGATGACAAGCAGTACAATGGGCAGATGATGGGCAAAACAATGGGCCAGATAAGGGGCAGTACAACGGGCAGAAAAACAGGCAATGTAATGGGCCAGATGATGAACAACCAGCAAAATGGCAGAATGCACAAAGGCAGAACAGCAACAATGGTCACGACAGGGCACCCAGTTGAACTCAACAGGGTGCACATCATCAATGAAGGTCCAACACGTGCATTTTCCTAGCTTCAGCTACATATAGTTCTGAGTAGCCCTCTGGATGGGTTCCTGGTGTGGCAGTGGCACTTGAGGAATCACAGGAAACAATGGGCCCAGACAAGCAGCGTGAGAGACAGAACAATAGGCAGCAATGAGCAGGATGATGGGCAAAACAACAGGCATCAAACAGCAGGGTGATGGGCAAAAGAAAAGGCTGAAATGGCAGGGTGATGAGCAACACAATAGGCATCAAACAGCAGGATGATGGGCACAGCAACAGGCAACAATGAGCAGGGTGATGAGCAATACAATAGGCACCAAACGGCAGGGTGATGGGCAGACCAATAGGCAGCAATGAGCAGGATAATAAGCAAAACAACAGGCATCAAACAGCAGGGTGATGGGCAAAAGCAAAGGCTGAAACAGCAGGGTGATGAGCAACACAATAGGCACCAGATGGCAGGGTGATGGGCAAAACAACAGGCAGCAATGAGCAGGGGGATAGGCAACACAACAGGCAAAAACGGTAGGGTCAACAGCGTAGCAACAGGCAGCAAATGATAGGTTGAAGGGCAGAACAACAGGCAGCGTCTCCCTTTCTCACCTGGCTGACGCTGCCGGCGCTGCCGTTGACATCATCAAGGTACACAGTCTGCATGATAGGCAAAACAACAGGCAGAAACAGCAGGGTGCAGGGCATAGCAACAGGCAGCAAATGGTAGGATGAAGGGCAAGAAACAGCAAATGGTAGGGTGAAGGGCAGAAAATCAGGCAGCAGCTCTCTTTCTCACCTGGCTAACACTGCCGGCGCTGCCGTTAACATCATCAAGATACACAGTCTGTATGGAGTCCACAATGACAGCTCTGGGTCGCATGGACAGAATCTCTGCCAGCACATCCTGCAGCCTTGTAGCACTGTACAAGTAGATGTTGTCATTCACTGCCAGCCCCATGCGCGCTGCTCGACTGCCTATCTGCAATCAGACAAGAAAAGAAAACTTTACGCATTTCAGCGATCATAACGGGAGCCTCCTGAGGCGGCAGCCCGGAGCCTATCTGCAATCACCATGACTGCTTCTTGACTACGCAAACACAACAGCATTTGACTTTTCTGTCATGCATTTTGTGCACAAGATATTTCATGTTGATGTTGCCTGCAGCCACACCAAGGAATGAGGTGTTGACATTGCCTGTCACTCAAGAGGTGACAACTCACACATTGAGCAACGAGTGTCCTGTCAACATTGCCTGTCACTGAAGAGGTGACACGCCACGTTGAGCAATGGGTTTCATGTTGGAGTTGCCTATCACTGAAGAGGTGACAACTCACATGTTGAGCAACGAGTGTCATGTCAACATTGCCTGTCACTGAAGAGGTGACACGCCACGTTGAGCGATGGGTTTCATGTTGAAGTTGCCTATCACTGAAAGGTGACAACTCACATGTTGAGCAACGAGTGTCATGTCAACATTGCCTGTCACTGAAGAGGTGACAACTCACACATTGAGCAACGAGTGTCATGTCAACATTGCCTGTCACTGAAGAGGTGACAACTCACATGTTGCGCAACGAGTGTCATGTCAACATTGCCTGTCACTGAAGAGGTGACAACTCACATGTTGCGCAACGAGTGTCATGTCAACATTGCCTGTCACTGAAGAGGTGACACGCCACGTTCAGCGACGGGTTTCATGTTGAAGTTGCCTGTCACTGAAGAGGTGCCACATCAATGTTGGTAGTACCAGACTTGCTTAGAGCTAGAGTGAGGCAACAGTGACTTGGCAAGACATACAGTCATGACTAGAGTGGCTTGCATGTGGCAGCCTCATCTATGGCTCTGATGTCAACACCTACATGTACCTCGCACCTGTTACGCGCATGTATTGCACAAACCTGAACTCTGAATCAATACTGAAGAGCTAAACTACTGTAGAATTTTAAACACTGGATACAAAACTTGAAGCACTGACCTGCTGTAGAGCCCTAAACCCTGGAAATAAAGCTAAACTGCTGACCCACCGTAGAACTCTACAATGTGAAGAGGAAGTTGAACTGCTGTAGAGCCCTAAACCCTGGACACATCAAACAAACATGAAGTACTGACCTGCTGTATGCTTTCTTCACCGGAGACATACAGGACAGTCCCCTGCTCCTTTTCAAGGTCCCCAGTCATGTCATCCACACCATTCACTTCAGTCCCCGGGACCACCACATCTGCACTGCTGATGTCAGCAAGCATGCTAGCTACCTGCATGTGGAATCCTCTGATGCTTGCATTGGACGTGATGATACACTCATGCAAGTTGTACCCAGGCTTCTTGTTGACTTGCAAGTTTGTAAACAGGTTGTCATGTACATGCTGCATGGAAACAGACGAGGCATGTCATCTAGGCAGCTAGTAAGTGCCTGGAAAGAACCATTAGCTGAGACACTGAAAACTTTTATTTATTTATTATTCTAATACTATTTCTGTTATTGAGCATGATTATTATTACTGTTATTATTACTACTACTATTATTGTTATCGTGTTATCTAGGCAGTGCTTGATGCAATGAGAGATCATGGAGGAGACAGATAATGTCACCTGTAACAGCAGAGTGCTTTTGCCCACCCCAGGGTCACCCCCAATGAGCACCATGGACCCGGGGACGACCCCTCCACCCAGCACTCGCCCCAGTTCTGCCCCCCCTGGACCCCTCAGGGGTAGCCTCCAGGCATCTCCATAACCACCTCTGCTCACATCTGTCAAGCTTTGTGGCCCTGCAAATTTGAAATCTGTATATTTCAATGTAATATATAAACTTGTATACTTCAGTGTGATTGGTAACTAATGGCAGTATTCCATCGAATACACTTTCTGCCTACTGGGCTGCCTTTTCAGCTGCCTTCTGGCCCTCTTGCCTCCTTTGACAGCTGCCTTTTGTGCTGCCTTTGCTACTGGCCTTGCACTAGCCCTGCATCATGGCTTGAATGAACTACAGCTTTTGCAAAGATCTGCCCTCACTTCAGCTTGATGCATAAAGGAGCCAGCTGGAGCAGTGCAACTACTGCTGCATGTTCTGGCAAGCTGACAGTTTGTAGCAAGCAGGGGCTGAGGGAAGGGAAGGATGACGCATTTTGTACATTTAATGACACAACATCTCTTGAATTTCAGCTTTTCAGATCATTCCTGTGTCCTGTACTGCAAGATAGACTCAAAAGAAAGATTATGCTTGTTTACCCCAGCTTCATCTTTTCTCTGAGTCTAGCTTGCCATACAGGGTACAGGATAGATACAAAAAGCTGAAATTCAAGACATGTTGTGAAGAATGTAAGCCTTTTCTTTGTGTCCTTTTTGCAGTGAACAATTCACGAGAGATACATAGAAAACATACAGGTTGAATTGCAAGAAAAGAAGGTGATGCAAGTGGATGCTGTGGGGGTTGGGTCCTGCTGTGGGGGTTGGGTCTTGCTGTGGGGGTTGGGTAATGCTGCCCAGGGCCACTGACACCAGCAGCACACAGATGTGATCAACGCCACAGCACCAAGCCATCTGCCAGCGAAAACTGGAACAATACACAAAACTCATGCAGACTCCAAACACAAGGCAGTTGTCACTGTGTCTAAGTCCTGCATCTGTTCAGAGCCCAAGTATACTGTGCACGTTTGCAAGCTTGCAAAAAGTGGAGCCCCCCAGGCCTGCAGTTACCCCTGAAACCCCCCTCAGGCACACACACACAGAAGCATCGTCATTTTGCACACAGTTCGTGTCAACAAAAGTATCAAATCACAAAGGCATAAGAAGGAATGTGACTCACTGTTTGATCCTTGCACCCATGCCCCAGTTCTGAAAGCTGCGGCTGGCTTGCTGCTGGTGCCAGCTTGACCCCCTCTGGACCCCCAGCCCGCCCCCTCGTTGGCCCCCCCTTTGCTGCCAGTGGCAGCGCGAGCAGCCCTAGCGCCACCGCCACCACCGCTGGCAGTGGTTGCTGTTTCCGGTGCATAGATAAACTTCTCTATCCTGCATATTGACACAAACATGCAGCTAGCTCAGTACAGTGTGAAAGATGAATACTTTGGGCAGAGTTTGGGTTGGGTTTGATCATCACTTGAAAGATATGACAAGAGATGTTGGAATTTTAACCTGAGCAGGGGGTTGCCTGGGCTTGCCGGTCTGCTTTGGGGCTGCTTGCTGCTTGTGCTGTGCTTGTAGTATGCAAAGCAGACGCTGTTTCCTACTGTCCAAGGCAGGTTTACTGTGGCCACACGTATGCCATGTGTGTTCAGCATGCTGGCTGATGTGTGAAGGTTGTCACTGTCATGTTGGACTATATGTATTGGATGCTCCAAGCTTTAGGCTATGTTGCAGGTGTTGGTACAGTTTGCAGGGTACAACATGCACCTCAGGAGTGTGTGCAATTGCCAGACAGCCGTACATCGCAAGCAGAGTGCAGCAAAGCAATAGTATTCTCAAGCAGCAACAGTATTCTGCTACAGTAAGAACCGGTGCAGTATGGTATATGCTGGTGGTGTAAGCATGCCATGTTCAACAAGGAGGAGCTAAACAGCTGACTTACGTATTCCAGCCACCACAGCCAAGACACTTTCCTGTCCACTGTCCAAACACCTTTCCACATTCCTTGCATTTAAAGTCCTGCTTGAGCTTTGTTGCAGAGCCTGCAACAACGCAAAACATTCTTGAACGCAGCAACATAATGGAACCACACAACATGAAAGTCGTATGAAGCTGCACAGCTTTTGCAGAGCATGCAGTCATAGAAACAATGATGCGCTGATGCTGATTTGCAGCCATACCAAAATAATGATATGCTGCCCTGCTGACTTGACATATGTGACACACTGTACTAGGCCTACCTGAGGCAGCAGTGACAGTGGTACAAATGCTTTGCCTGCCATGACGAAGTCTGTGCAAGTGCAGCTGCGAAGGCCACTGCTGCCTGAGCTGCCAAGAGCTATGACACTTCAGCGCATGGCAAGACGAGCCCACTAAGCAACGCAATGCTGCCTGCTGACTTTGCACTGAAGCGGCCAGTGTCAAGGTGTGTCTGAAAAGGAGTGACGCAACGCGCATGCACTGTTTCTGTGTGAGCAGTGTCTGGACAAGATACTATAGACAAAACATGTTGCAGTGTGGTGGGAAAGTTGCTCTACGTCGAATATGAAACACAACGGCGAGGCGACGGCCCTTGCCTACGCCGTAAGCGAAGTTTTGCGCAGGCTGCAGATCACCTCCGACTGTCTGCCGAGTTTTGGAACTGTATGCAGTAACCCAAGCTCAACACTGATCAACAATCGAGCACGAGCGTGAAGTCAATAATGAAGCGAAGGTTCAGAGCAAACAACGAACCCTTTGCTTTCCGAGACTCTTCCGACACACGTTTGGACACAAGTTAGTCACAAACACACCGCTTAGTCATATTCTCAGTATTGGTGTGTGGGACACCACATTCTGCATGCGGAAAGCAATGAGTGAGAGGGTACTTTCTTATGATTCTGCAAGGCAGTGCTCATATTACAACAAGGTAGGCAAACCTGGTTATGAATAATGGCTATGCATATGGAACAGACTGACGTAAGCAAACATCTGCATCTATTCCCCAGCATCGGTGGTACCCCAATGCGCCCTACGGCCAATGGGAGCAGATGAGGGCGGGAGGGAGTACCATTTGTTTCCAGCCCATGGGCCAACCCTGTTACCAGGTAAGCTCAACTTGCAGATGCACTCAGCAACAGACAAGTTGCTGCAGCAACTTGCATCGCAATTGCAAATTAGCACCCATCCAACAAGCATGCAGAGCCATTCAATAAATCAGTCACGCAGCTAACTCTGTTCACACGTGCTTGCCTCCCAGGCATACAGACACTTGACAAATGCCTAAGTCTACCCTGCCTACATGCGAAGCACTCAATACAAATCCTTGCTGTCTTAACATCTGATCAGGTCAAGGCAATATCACAATGTATGGTCCTTCAAGGGCAAGCACATTGTCGTGTTTAGCTACCTGCTTGTTGACACTAATGTATATGCACATCAGCCTGCAATCAAGGCTTCTTCCAGCTGTCTCACTGCTGCCAAAATGTCATCACGGTATGCAGAAAGCTCTGTAGTACCGCCTTCCTCAGCCATGCCGCCTATCAACGCGGACTCACTGAGCGCCAACGCAGGCATGTTTGGCATAACCTTCATCCTCAACCCACTCAACACCTGCAAGATCATCACATGCACAAAATCAGCTATAATGGGTGAAACAGGCAAGGTACCCAAGCATGGTAGGCAAGCCTAAGATCATCAATACTAAACTTGACAGCAATGGCTCAAGAAAGGAGCTGATGCTGGTGTGAAGGTGAAAAGATCATGTTGGCAGCTGCAAGGTATCCATGCTCACCTGCTGCAGCTGAGCAGCTGCTTTGCCGCCACCTCTGGTGCCGTAAGTGATAATGACAGCTGGCTTGCCAAGCCACTCATGGTACAAGTAGTCAAGTGCATTCTTTAAGGCTGCTGGATAGCCCCAGTTGTACTGGAACACAGCAAGCACATTTCATCTGCGTTATTCCAAATTAAGCAAGAGGAGGGCATCTTCAGCTAAATTAATGTGTTGCTGGCCAAGCACGAGCTGGCAGCATGCATGCGGCAGAGTCTTTGAACCAACAGAAATGCTTTCCGGTGCGGCTACAAGGCTGAGCTCTGGTACACATATGACTTACCTGAGGACTCACAAACACAAAACCATCAAAGGTCTTTACTTTTGCTTGCCAGGCCTTTGTGTGCTCATGCACAGGGGCGTTCCGGGCTGGCACTCCTGGCTCGTCAAAAAGGGGAAGATTCCACTGGGACAAATCCACCAGCTCATACGAGCAGCTGTTGCTGGAGCTGCCGGCGGAATGTTGCAGGACAGTCTTGTGCACCCAAGATGCTATTGGTCTGCCATTGCATGCAGGTCTTGTACTGCCAATAATGATCCCAATAGCTTTTGCCAGGCTGGGGCCTGGTGTGGGATTCGCTTGCATGTTCTAAGTGGACACTCTAAATGAAGAATCTAGAAAGACCTTGTAGATGCACTGTGACACGCTCGAACGACGGTCACACGAGTCACAGTCAGGAAGGTGACATGCCACACTAAGGGTGTGACTTGAGTTCTTCTGTCACTTCTCTGCCGAGCGAACGCACAAGCTATCACGTCAGGGCACAGGCCGAGCACTGCGGTCTAAGCTAGGAATGTCCAACGGCAAGCCGCAAGTTACCTAGCGTGACAAACAGTCAACGAACGATGGTGCAGCAGACGGCAGCAGGTTTGCCGTCAAGACATCAGGCACCCAGCTCAGCAGAGTTGGGCCAGTTCTGTCTCACTCTGCAGCAGGATATGACCTAGCCCCTGGGCACTATGCTGATGTCAAGTTGTCTGCTCAAGTGCCCAGAACAAATGTTGCAGCTCAGAAGATGCAGGTCCATGGATGCCTGAGTTTTGAGAGGCACATAGGTGATCATCCCAACAACAATTCATGGCCAGTGCAGAAGCTAAATCCCATGCAAGCTAGCAGCGTTGCCCCACCATTCTGGCCACAACCTTTGGTTTTGCAACAGCAGATTTCATGTCACAGCCTCCATCATAAGCTCTCCATAGGGTGGCAAGTAGCTAGCTCTTAATAAATCAGCCTGTCATGTACGATGATCTTTCCTGTACATTTCCAGGACGTGTCTTGATCTCACTGCCTGAATTTGGTTGTTTGTGTGAGAATGCGTCGGCGCAAGATGCAAGACGCCTGTTTGGAGGCTGTATGAATTTGATAGCTGTGCAGGGATTTCTGTGTGAAACATGCTAGGTAGTGACAGACAAAGTTCCTGATAAGCAATGTTGGTTACTTGACTTTGACTGGTATAGTGTATGCTTGTTCAATTCATGCAAAGCAAGCTAAGCACACTCTAGCAACTGTCTAGCATCCTCCAGAGTCACTATGAAGACCTTTAAAGATACTTGTGCACATGCTGCTTGCAGTTCTGTACTCAAACTCGCCATGATTGTGGCTCAGTCACGAAATTCAAACTGCGTAATGTCAATATTGTCAATAAATGGTCAATCACGTAAAATACTAACCAAGCTAAAAGTACACGTACATGTATATGGCATCATGTACATGATGCCATACATGTAAGACAAATGGTCATGATGTATATATATGTTTGCATGACAAAACGAACATAACATGGTTTCAATGCAACTTGAGCTGAAATCAGCAGGCAATCTGTGCTCGGCCCACAAAACATACATGTAAAAGTACTAGTGACTAGGGTACGGTGTCTAGAAAACTGGAAAATCTGCTCAAAATGGCCATGTTAATAAAAGGCCCTAGCATAATGCTTTGGTATGCCCTACAAATTGCAAGCTACATGGCCACACATGCGTCATCATGCAAGCGGAACCTCGAAGTTCAAGGGGCAGAGCAGTTGGTCATTGCATGTCTTTTTTAGTATTCAAGGTGACGATGCACCTGGACGATGACCTGTAGACTCACCAGTACAATCGAGCCAAACTGGATCAATTCGAATCAAAGCCAACATCTTCGGGGTCATCGGGGACCACAGCGATCACGTCACGAGCATCATAAGATATTCCGGCACCCCATGACACTGTAGCAAAGCATGCCCTACAATCTTGAAATTGACCTGGTTCAGCTTCTTGCTCTGTGTCAGCATCATAGTGTCTTCCTAACCAGTCTTCATAGTAATGTCTTCGCGTGGTCCTCACAGGCTCTACAGTTCCCTTCAAATACGACACACGAGCCCACCAAAAATTGAACCACACCCAACCAAGTTTCGAAGGATACATGCCAGCCTTCTCGATTGTGGCATTTGCTTGGAAGGATGCAATCACTTCTCGCCAAGGACCAATTGTGCCTTCAAACAGCCAAGACTCAACCGTAGACCTGCCTCTGTGGTGACCATGCCTCACCATACCTTTGCTGTGAAAGTAAAGGAAGTATGTGTTGTCAGCAAACCCCTCAGTGACGTCCTATAAACACCATTTTCCATATTGAGCTTCGTCTCGAGTGAAATGGATGTGTACACGGCCTGGGTAATGTGAAGTGCAAACCTGAGCAAGCAGCCAAAGAAGGTGGAGCCCGGGATATTCAAAACTATTTTCGTGGACTTGCGACAGGAGTGTTCCTGTTATTTCTGTCGATTGCCGAACAGGAAGTATAGAGCGGACTAGCTTTCGTCCTTCGCCCAAAAGAGATTCAAGCTCATCGTACGTTAGATTTGTATGAGAAGCTGGAATGCTCATGACCACATGTATTGTGGCACAATCTGCAATTCCTGTCCGCATCAGGTGTTCAAGTTGATAAGTTATCAAAGAAGCCCAATCTTGATCTGGCCAAATCAAGCAGTTGTAAATCACGGATATATAAGCATCGTGAGGACACGGTTCAGCTTGAGCACAGACGAGTAGATGAGTGAGCAACAACAGTAGCGTGCAAGCCCTCATGCTGACGGGCAAAACGGGCGAGAAAGATAGACAAGAAGCGATGACGCCGTTAAAGGAGCTCGAGGTGAGTTCGTTCGGTCCGAGCTCCCTCGCATTTTGGCCAGTTCCTGATAGATAGGACCTACCGTCGGCATCTTGTGACACTAAACTTTAGTGACTAAAGCTTTAGTGACTTAAGCTCTCTTCAATCCCGAAACGTCTATTTTAATTCACACTTGTCATCCCTACAATGGAAATCTAGACTCAGAAAAGCTTGGGGACAAGTCAAAACGCGTTTCTACATTGTGGAGATGTATATATATATATTTGCCTAGAGGCCTAGATGCATAGAGGCGCTTCGCGCGGCCCGTCAGGCAGGCACTAGCAGAGCTTTCCGCAACTGCATGAGCGTGTTACAGTATATATATTTGCCTGTTTCCTTGATAGATTGGATCCAAATACACTTTCCCATGGATACACTGATTTGCAGAGCTTGGTAAAATGCCTGGATCATAGCTATAGGGGTGTGAACATACTGCATCAGATAGTATGTATTACAGTATGCAGTCAAGCAAGGTTGTGTTAGGCTGCGCAATGCATTGAAATGCATCTTGGAGGCTACGTTTACAGTCATGGAGAGTACAGTTGCTGACTGAGAAGCTGCTGTGACAACAGTAGTAGCGTCTGTTGTTGACTGTGAGGACCAGGCTGACAGTCCCAATGGCCGGCCACGAGCGCAAGCACAACGCATGTAGAGCAGATTTCTGAGAGTGTGTCAGTGGTTGTACTTATATCAGCAGAGTCACAAGCCCTCAGAAAGTGTGTCGAGGCTCTGCTGAGGGGTGCAATCAGGCACATGCAGGTACTTGTCCACAGAATCAGGCACAAGGCAGACAGGCTCGTGCCCCGCGCACTGAAGTTGCTCTTTCTGGCTATCTGTCTGTGCTCGAGTATACAGTCTGGGTGTGTGAAAGATCCGCATATAAATTGACTAGCACAGAAAGGTCGCATTGCAAAGGGGCAAACCCTGTAATGCTTAGGGTCATAGTAGCAAGCCCCAACAGCAAGGAGTCATGTACATATTTGCCTGATTACACATTGACATTACTGCCACCTATCACTTGCTGTTGCTGCATGATCTCGTAGCATTTTAGACATAAGCCGCTGTCTGTTTGCCTGGTTCAACCGCTTTCGCTGAGTGCGTTTGCAATGCTTTTGCGTGACCTGCAGTCACATCTTCATACTGTTACAACCAGAATTCCACTGCAGGTAATCTTCTGCTGTGGCATCAGCGCCTGATGTTGGACTTGGTTGCTGCCCTTGCCAACAACTGTTACACTTAGGGCTGCCGTCAAATTAAGCTGCTGCTGCATGAACATGCTTGCACCTGCACCGACCTCGCTTTCACTGAAAGCTATGGTCACCACCACATGGCGTATGGTTTTGCCACAATGCTGTGTGTAGGAATAGGCTGTTGGGCTATTGCTGCTGCGCAATCAGTTTGATGGCTTACTGCTGTTGCTGCAGTGAATCTTGCAACAGCACCTTGCTAACATTGCTGCATATGCTGTCATATGCTGTCTTTGCTTTTGTGGCGTGCAGCATTTCTGTAATGTATTTAAGCACCTAAACATAACCTGACCTTTCACTTGCTGCCAGGGCTGTTGCTGTCACCTGAGCTTCTGCTATCGCTGCATGATCGTGCGTCTACCCTTGCGGTCTCAACATAGCCTGCTTGACAATTCTTTACTGTTCAGAGGCAGAGGACTCCACTGCAGCTGACCTTGCTGCTGCTACATCAGCACACCTATCTCGCTTCTATGTTGTTGCATATAGGAACAGGTGATTGGCTATTGTTGCTGCGCATTGATGGCTTATTGCTGTTGCTGCAGTCAATCTTACAACAGTACCTTGCTGAAATTGCCGCATATGCTTTCTTTGCTGTTGTGGTGTGCACTGCTGTCATGTACGTAAACATGCGGACGCGATCTGACCTTTCAGTCACCTGCCCGTATGTGATTCTTGCGTCTGCATACTTTTGCCTATCGCAACTCAACTTGCAGCAGCAACTGTGACCGTGCAACGTGTTGCGGCTTCCCAGCTACCAACGCGCACTGTTGGCTTGCAAGTTGCAACAGCAGATTTTGTCAATTTTGAATTGCCGCCTTGACGTCTTGGATTGGCTTCGTAATTTCAGCAATGTTAGATACGTGTGTGATTCCTCGCTCATTGCAGTTGTGACGTGAAAGGCACAAATAGGCTGTTGTTCTCTTCTGTGAAAATAAACAGCACATGAATGTTGTATCAGCAGACTTCAGCAGCTGTTCTCCTTCCCTCGAGTAGCTCCAATAGCTCGAAAGTGAAAAGAAACTTCAAGCTTCAGTTGATAGTCACTTACTTGCAGTGAATGATTGATGTGCCTAACTCGAACATGTAAACATAGCTGACAAGATTTGCATAGAGTGCACGATACGGGAGCATAATAGGTGTCATCCTACTCTTTTTCCATATGCAGGCAGGCGAATTAGGCACACTTTGCGCGCATATGTCACAAGCGTCATCATCGACAATTTCAACTCGACACGGCACTTCTCATATTTGTCTTGAACAGTGTTGAAATTAACGTGACTACGGATCTACAGTCATTGTGCATCTACAAGCATGATGCATCGCAATTGCTGACTCAGAGCCAAAAGGAGGTTTGCTCACAGTGTAAGGTGCCTCCAGCGCCCCACAGACCCTGGTATATACCATATATGTACACTGTAAATGGAAAGTATTTTGATGTATACATAATGTGACAAGATCTGGAATGCAAACATTGCGAAAAAAATCTTGCCTGAACAAAGTGCGCCAGCCACCTCAAATATCACTGCCCTAAACAGCAGAGGCTGCTGGTCCACATGTCATCAAACTAATCCACAGATACCAAAACAATTCAGCCAAGCCTGGCAACCTCAATTAGAACATGATCATTCAGCCTTGATTTCTTCCACCATGCTGGGCAGAGGCTCTTGCATGTGCTGCTGCAGATGTTGCTGCTGGTGATGCTCAGCCTCCTGCAGCTGTTGCTGATACTGCTGGTGAGATGACTCATGCAGGTGCTGATGCAGCTGCTGTTGTGGATCCAGCAGCTGCTGGTGCAGCTGCTGCTGGGGATCCTGCATCTGCTGCTGAAGCTGCTGCGGCTGACCCTGCATCTGCATCTGGAGCTGCTGACTCAGCGGCTGAAGCTGCTGCATGTGGTGGTGGTCGATGGCAATGGGTTGATGTGGCATTGGCTGTTGTGCCACCTGATTCAGAGGCGAGCTCACATGGTCATGGTGACCCATGGGATGCTGATGCATCTGCAGGCAGGACCACAATGTTTACCACTGTGTAGACAGCACACCCCTTGATGCATCGACTGAGCACAGCAGAAAAGATGTATGACACCACTCAAGTGTGCACGCATACAAGCAGTAATGGCCACACATATGTGCCGGTGGTATGTGTATACATTGAATGCTGCTAATCATGCACACACTAACAGATGGACATGGTGTACACCAGACAAACATCATGGACATGACTGCAGAAATTGTGATATGATATTTATATTATGACATATGACATATTTATACGATATTTTCCATGTCAGCAGATGATAGCACAGAGTAAACAAAGGCTATGAATATGACACAAGATCAAGGATGAAGAACAATTGAACAGCAGTTTAGCAACAACACAATGGGGGCTACTGACAAGGCGCAGGCTTCAGAAGCAGCCTGTTGATTATTATAATTATCATAATAATGATAATAATAGTACATTTGCTTTCCAGCTCATAACAAGCTAGTTACGTGCGAGACAAGTCTGTCTCCAAAGGTGTCTGTCTTGCACATCTCTATCTACCATTTTGACAGTTTTGACAGTCACGCAACGAAATATGTTACTGTTACTGTCAATGTTACTGGCAGGAAAAGGAGATAAGAGTTACTTGTTACCTGCTGGCCCATGTTGATCTGGTGGGGGTGCAAGCCCATCATGGGGTCCTGGGGGGCCATCATCATGGGGGGTGGCACAGGAATCTGGGGGAGGGGCTGTCTTGCTGCCGGATTCTTGGACAGATTCACCATGCCAGGTTCCTTGCACTGAGCACAGTGAGTGCGCTTCTTCTGGCCAGCAGCCCCAAAGTTGGGCACAGCTCGGCCGCAGTGGCACTTGCGGGAGACCACGTTCACCATGCCTTCCTCTTTGCAGGCCATGCAGTGGGTTGCCTTAGGAGCCCCTGTATACAGCAGACACCATGGCTGATTTGTCCAAAGGGGGGCTGAGCATGTTTGATCAAGGCTTGCTCAAGACCAGTCATGATGAAAGCTGTTGGGCGTTCAAAGTACAGCGCTTGAGGAACTCACACAAGCTGCACAGCCAGCCCATGAAATGCGTTGTCAAGCCCAAGAATTAATGCTGGTATCGTTTCTGCAAATCAAAACAACCAGCTGCAAGATCTTACTCACAGTTGACAATTCTAAGCTGCACCAAAACCCTAACGTTGTATCATATGACCAACTGCAAGCTGGCAACTGACATGGCAAGTGTGACTGCAGCCTGCTGTCTAATGGACACAAACTGTAAGATGAAGAGTAAGTTGCTGAATGCTGACCTGGCACGCCAAAGCTGGGAACAGCCTTGCCACACTGGCAGGTGCTGGCCCTAATGTTCACCATGCCAGGCTCCTTGCACTTGGCACAGTGCGTAGGCTTTTGCTGACCCCTGTGTGCAAAGTTGGGCTGGGCCCGCCCACAGAAGCACTTGCGGGGGGTGGACCCCACATTGATCATATCATCAGTCTTGCACCTGTAAGCAGAAGCAGCGGAAGAAGGTGTCAGTGAAGCCACATTTAGTAGATCATACAGTTGTTCGTGTTGCTAGAGTTGCTTTCAGAGGGGACTCCAGCTAAGCTGAGAGAGTATCAAGTTTTCTGGGCTGACATGCAGTGAGAGACGCCACGCCTGATTGGAGCAAAGATGGCACAAAACAACTGACGCAAGTGCATGTTAACTGATGCAGGGTATTAGCAGAGCTGCAGGCCAGCTCACACCTCAGCACACCAACAGACACAGTCATGCAGCAGCCTACAAGCGACATTGATGTTTGAAAACATTTGTGCCAAAATCAGCATTGTCAGAAGATGCACAACACTACCTTGCACAGTGTGTGGCTTCAGACACCCCAGGCAGGGCATAGCTAGGCCTTGCCTTCCCGCACACACACTTCTTGACCTCCATCATGCCTGGCTCTCTATGAGCCATACAATGCGTTGGCCTGCAGCTGCCTGTCATTGCAAAGGTTGCCAGGTCACCACAGGTGCATAAGGGAGGGTCCATGGGAGGCAGGTGCTGGGGCTGTATTGGGTGCAGTGGCTGGAGGTGGTGTGGCATGCCAACCTCTGCCATTTCCAGACCCTGATCAATCGCGAGTTGTTGACTCCTGCAGGACAACTGTAGGTTGTCGAGTTGTGGATCAGGCCTAGACGGACAAATTGCCCAGGCTAAGTCGAACCCTGAGCATAGGCGTCTACTGCCCAATCGACAGCAGCGTACAGCATTATCACAGGCGTGTACACAGCGCTGAGCTGAGTGTAGAATAAGCTCACGATAGCTGGATTTTTTTGTCACCTGGCAGCTGAAACAGCTTTGTCCGTCTTCCCCTCCAAGAAGGGACACTTGGCAGGAACTTCGAAGCTCTTGCACAGAGCGCGCCAATGACGACCTGACGCTCAAGCAGCTGTCACAGGGACACCTTGAACGAGTGTAAGCTCCTTGTTAACTTTTTTGTGAGCTTCTGCGAGGTAAAGTGTGTGGGAAGGCGAACGGCTACTTTGCACCCTACAGCCCTAGTCAGAGGCACGACCGACACGAAACGTTATTCACACGACGCAACAAAGTGCACTGATCGCCTGCAGGCGATGGCAAAGTGCGAGTACAAAAACTCTGAAAGCGAAGTCTAGAGCGCCGGCCAGAATCAGAGTTTTGCTTCCAAGATCCACAAGCCCAAAATGCTCTGTCATGTTCTAGATTCCCGGCGCCATCTAAGTACTGCGTAATGTACTGATCGGGGAAATCAAGGCTTAGCACACTGTATTTTACCAGCATGTAATTCAAATAAACTTTGTCGACACAGTCGACGAGGTAGATGGCAGAGCGCTAGCTAGGAGCAAGAAAGATGCTGGTCTGACAAGCTAACGTGCCCCCTCATGCATGTCTTGGGCATGAAGTGCAATGCTGAGCCTGTCTCGCCAAGCCAAAGCTGGCCAAGGCCGGCACGCCGAAAGTTATTTTGCTGCTAATGTATATGCATTCATACTTTATGGTACCTTATATTCGAGGGTAGGTTCAGGTCCATCTGACAGACGCACTGCCAGCACGAGCTCAAATCATGCAGTCTTTGTTCAAGCATGCAGACCCATGCCATGGATGCCATGGGAGTGATCGAACAACTAAAGAGCATTGGTGTTTGTGTGCAATGACGCTGCTTCACAGCTGCAGTATGCCCCTGGAAGTCCACCTAGAAGCCTCAAGTGCTATTCATGCTGCTGCACAAGGCTACTGGCTTTCATCGCATGCATGTGTACGTATATGTATCATGAGTAACAGAGCTGAGGTGAAAGGCGGATTTTTAGCATGTCTCAAAGCTACCATCACATCATGAGTCAAACAACGGTTGCACCAACGGTGACACTAGACATTTGCCCGGCATACACATAGAGAGATGGACAACATGTCAAAACATACACTGCCATTGGGACTGAGCTGGAAGGGATATGCATAAGCTGTAGCCCATTTGTAACTCTCAAAGGCAGGGCAGGTGTATACAAGCACATACACAGCGGTGCAAAGGCAGAGGTACATACAGACTGTGATATTATGACACACACATCATGTACAAGCCCAGCTGCAGTGCTAAGCGGCAGCACTGACAAGCATTTCATCGTTTGTCTGTGTACATCAAATTGTGATAAACTTCTGCAATATCCTATGACCCACTGGACAGGAACTGACTGTACTTGTGCATTGGACTGTCAGGTACTGCTGCGCTGCTGTTTCCACATGTCTATCTTGGCCTTGAGCTCAATATCATCTACTAGATCTTTCTCGGAAAGAGGTGCTCTGCACACACAGAAGTGCAAGTCAGGCAAGTGTTGTGAAAGGTAGTTCTGGCTTAGAGAGGCTGTGAAGTAGACAGGATGCCTACAAACACACTCACAGGCAAACAGTACAGTCTCAAAAGCTCCTGCACACCCGTGTATCCTCAGCATACCCCTCTAAAATGGCGTCAAGGCATACCTTTCAGGACAGTTTAAGCAGCTCAGCTCAGCAATGGCAGGCTCATGCATATTGCTGTAGCTACAACAGTGTCTACTGAGAACTAGCAAACAGGCTGGCACAAGCCTTTGCATCTCGCAAGCGCCTGTTGCATCACAGCAAACACCACTGACAGTACATTGGAGAGGCAGCCCATGGCATGCCCTTCCTTCACACATGCTGAGCATGGCTGTAACCTCTGCTATCACAACTGGTTGTGGTGGCACCATCCCACAAGGCAGATGACATGGTCACATGGCAGATTGCATGGTCACACGGCAGATTCCATGTTCATACATCAGGCACAACTATCAACACCAAAAGACAAGGAGAGAATGCAGTGCATGCAAGAGTTTGGTGCCAGGACAAGAGTGTACCTGGTTGTGGGGTCTCTAGGGTCGGACAGCAGCATGCGCAGGACGTTAGGGCGGTCCATAACAGCCCCTGAGGGCAGCTTCACTGGGTCCTGCATGACTGTGTATGTGATGGGGTCTAGGAAGTCATCTGGTGCATCTGCCATCTCCACATCATCTTCAGCACCCTGCCCGCGCATAACATGACTCAGGGTCATGTGCTTGTGCTGTCATGAGATTGTGCACAGCTGAGCTGGTGAGCAACTGTCGTGCATCAAACTGCAACAGACCGTGCCCATTCAGAAGCGCATGTATAATATGCACATTGTGAAGATCATAAAGTCAATAACAGCACAAAAGACAGGTGTGCTTCCCCCCCCCCCCCCCTCTTTGGCAAAAAGTGATATTGCAAGGGTCTGTGCATTTCTTGTTCAACAGAGCCTGACAGAGCAAGTAGTGTATTGGTGGCTCAGGACAGCGTACCTGGTGCTTGGCAATCTCAACTCGCTGAGCCAGGTTCTCCAGCTCATCTATGTCCATGTCAGCCATTAGGCCAAGTGATCTCAGCACCTGCACTCAATTCTACAAGATAAGCAGCCCACAAGAGCACCTAGATTGTGCATAGCATGGCATATCTTGAAGTGTTCACGGTGGAGTGGTCTCAGCACCCTGCAAAGCTTTCTGCAAAGAAAAGCAGCTGATATCGGCTGATAGTACTGGAAGGCGCTGCTATCGGACTTCAATAAATAACAGTAATAACAATAATACTAATTATAGATAACATATTACAATTATATATAATAATTATGGTATCGGACTTAATGGCATGCCTTATGGCAAAAACAGTCAAGTGGGGCTTCCAGTACCTGCATGCTGCTGCACAGGAACAAACAGCACACCCCAGCACCTTGGTCATGCATGGCATGTCTTCTTGTGTGCGCTTTTGGTGAGCAGCGCTTTTGGTGTGCAGCGCATGATGAGCACGGCTAAGAACTGGTTTTACTGGTCTCATGACATGGCTGTTGAGTTTTTTACAGGCAAGTCAAGGCATGGTATGTTGCATGTTGCGCTCCATGTAGTACAAAATCTCTCAGACCTCAGAACAAGCACCCTAAATTTCCGCATAATATATTGGGTACATGAGCACTGAGAACGACATGCAACCCTTCACAGTGTTGTTCTCAGTGATCTTGTACTCAATGTATTATGCGCAAAGTCAGGGTGCTTGTTCTGAGGTCTGAGAAGTTGCAAAGACAAGCCAGCAAAGCACCTGGCAAAGTTTCCTGCCAAAGCTTTCCTTCCAAAGCTCAGGCAAATACCAGCAGCGCAGTGATCCAGCTGTGCAGCTTGAGCACACATTAACACCTCCATTGACTTTGTTGGTGGGTATCAAGATTGCTGGGCTTTTTGCACCATGCACACTGTTTGCAATGTCAGGAGCCGACAAACCACCTGGCAAGTTTCTGGGAGCATGTCTTGGCGGTAGCGGTCAGAGACAGCAGTGCATGCCTTGACTTGCTGTAGAAAACTCAAGAGCAAGGGCATGAGAAGTGGTCTGAGATGTTGCAAAGACAAGCCAGCAAAGCACCTGGCAGGTTTCTGGGAACATGTCTTGGCGGTAGCGGTCAGAGAGGGCAATGGCAGCAGCAAAGGCGCCCTTGGAGTCTGCTCTCTCCAGGTGCAGGTAGATGCTGGCCAGCTGGGGCAGCAGCTGCTTGGGCCGCCACCCAAACTTCTCCGGGTTCTTCACCTTCAGCTGTCTCCTGTTGGGGCCTACAGGAAGGATACAAAAGCAATAAACATAACAGTGTGGTTCTGTATTATAAAGGGTGGAAAAAGGGTCAAGCTGCTGAAATTTTTTGCTGAGCTGTGTTTGTGACCTAAACCACATCCAAAGTTTTGTACCGAGAGAATGACAGTGTTGTGTGGGGTAGGGAGGCCAGGTGACGCATGTTGTGAAAAAGCTGGGTTGGGAGCCATGTGACTGCCACAGAGCCCTTTACCTGCAACCCAGTCAGAACATAGACAATCTTGGGTACACAGGATATGTGTTGACCCTAGCCCATAGGTTTTGAAAGCTGCAAGCCCTGAGTACTAGATCAACCTAAAACCAGTGAGCCCTTAGATCCAGAAAGCCTCCACGCTGTGATCGTTAGCAAGCTGACCTACGGATGGTCTAATGTATGCCTGTGTACTCCAACGTTAAGCATTCTGCATCACAATATGTCGCCAGGGTCAACAGTCAGACGTGTAGGTTGACTGCAAACCTTTTAGCATCAGTTCAACACTGGACACAGCTGATGGGGCTGTGGTGGTGACGCAACATTATGCCATACTGTAAAGTGTATGGGTGATGCTCAAGTGTCAAGAGTGCACACCCCGGGCTGCTGGTGACATCAACTCATATGGAGCCTGTCGATCACAATGGTGATGTCCACACATCAGTAAATCATCAGACAAAGGCTGTTTGTCATGCATCTTCACTTGCTTGTTTGTTCATTGTTATTCTACGTCCTGTTCAATTGTTTACTACTCAATTTATGTATTTAATTATTTGCTTGTTTGTTTGTTTGTTTGTTTATTTATTATTTGTTATTTATCTGTGTCCTGTTTGATTGTGCTTATATACTTGTGCATACCAGTGAGGAATTGCAAGAAGTAGTTGAGCATGTTGGCTACTCGCAGCACCATCTCCGGGAGCAGCCAGGTGGAGGTGACCTCGGTGGTGCTGTACTCCACCGTCCGCACCGCTATCACAGCCAGCGACAGGTACGTCTGGATCACACGGCCTGCAGTGACAGCAACAATAGTACTGACATCAACAATAACAATAACACCGTCCTCACTGCTATGACAGCCAAGGACAGGTACGTCTGGATCACCCGGCCTGCAGTGCAACAGCAATAATCGCAATAGCAACAGTACTATAATGATAATTGCAATAATAGTAGTAATATCAATAGTAGTAACAACATTTCTAGTAACAATAATAATAATAATAATAACATTAATAATAATAATAACAGTAATAAAAGTAATGATGATAATGATGATGATGATGATGATGATAATACAAGCGCTTTCCACCTCATGATGAGCTAGGTACAACAGCAATGCTGCTCGCAGCAAGCCTGTCACATAGACCTGCAACATGCAAGGCAAAAGACACAAGACGCCCACAGCGTCTTGTCCCACATGCTTGCAGACATGCAGCGTGCATGTACACTCACTCTCTTGTCTCAGCACGCCTTCCTTCTCCTGCTGTTCTCTTCTGGACAGGGCATCCCAAGCTACCTTGTTGTCCATCAGGGCTTCCATATCTTTGATCTGCAGTTCAAAACCAACTACTTGAGCATTGGCATCACAGCTGGCATGCGCTTCATTCGCAGCATAGTTGGTTTTGTCACACACCACATACACCTGTGCTTTCAAGCCAGGATGTCTGATGAGTCACAACTGGCTCCACACCCCAGACTGTAAGGTATCGGATAGAATGAACTGCATAGTGGCATCACTGTCAAAGAAAGAGCTTGTTTCAAAATAGGCTACAGCCTATCAGCACCCAGGCTGGCCAGCAATGACCAGCTGTGATGCAACAATTCAAAAGATGGTACATATGTGGTATCAGTGTGATGCCTTCAGATGGTTGCATGGTCCTACTTGGCCTCAGCAGCTGGCCCTAGCAGATCCTAATGGATGGATGGATGGATGGATGGATGGATGGATGGATGTGATTGGATGGATGAATGGAAGAAGGGTTGCCATTGGATGACAACAGAGCGCAAAAAATCAAAGCTTCCGGTGTTTGCTGCTTTACAAATGCGAGGTGTGCACTTGCCGCTGATATGAGGTGAAGCTGACATGGGTAGGGCAGGATGGAGCACCTGGGGCAGTTTCTCCAGGGCTTCACCCAGCAGGTAGGTGCTGTCATTGATGATCATGTTGCAGAACTGCAGGTGCACATGCTGCCCCTCAGCAGCCCCCCGGGCGTCAGGGGGGCCCCTGCCAGCTGCCAAAGCCTTCCAACTCTCCCTGTAGACACAGAGAGGCCTTTCATGCACCTCTGGCATAAGCATTGTGAGTGTGTCTGCGTGCATGCGTGCATGCGTGCGTGTGTACACAGAGCAGCTCATGGGTATACAGCAACATCACAAGGTTCAGAGAAACGCCCAAGCCATATTGCAATTATTATTCAATTAGTGCAATTGTTACAATGATTATTATTACAGTGCAAGTCTAAACCCAGGACACCTGGGGATAAATTTCAAACATATCTGCTTTACAATCTACAAGTCACAACTTCAGGTGGGCACACAAGTAGTCCATGTACTTAAATTGCTGAGTGCAGCGTACAAGGGCTAGTCAGTCAGTCTGACTAAAGCAAAATTTGGCATATGTGCGTGTGTTCCAGTGGACACTGGATTTAGCATGCATTTGCCAAAGCCCGTTTGAGTGCAGAAAGAAGCTGTACAGCATTGTACCTGTGTGCTGGCATGCTCCACAGGTCTTCCAGGATCTGCCCTATGCTGGCTCTGGTGGAGAACTTCTCATAGAAGGCGTTGCTGCGGTCTGTGAACTCGATGTCCACATATAGCTTCATCAGACTGCGAACCTGCATGGTGATGATGTCAAACCACAACTGATGATCATGAACACCATGACAGCTTTGCCAACAGGCATCAGATGTGTGCACAGTGAAGAAGAAGAGGAAGAAGAAGACTACCAGCTTTGGCCAGCCGTGATGCTGGCAGTGATGCTGTCATCACACCGAAATCCTTACATGTTGAGCAACAAGTGTCGAGAAGGACGCAAACCAGGAGCAGAAACCCATGGGAGACTAGTCAATGCAGCGCTGATGCTGAAAGGTCCAGCTTGTGCTTAGCTGCATGTCAGCATGCATGTTGTTGCACAGCATCCCCACTAGCGACTGGGACACTGTCAGAATTGGCAGAAAGCATCTCTTTATGTCCAGAGTTGCCTGAGGATGTAACAGTCTAAGCCACTTGTGGTGATTAACTAAGCATTTGTGATGGATAGTTAGGCATAGGGGCTCACCAGGTATTGTTGGACCATGGGGTGCCCTTCTATCAGGTTCTGCACCGATGCAGCCACCGGCGCTCTTCTTCGGTTCTCACCAGCCTGAGGTTGCAGCAGGACAAACAGTACCTGCATGAGGCCACTTCTGCTGAAGCTTTGGAAAAGAAAAGAAAAGACCACGCCTCAGTTAAATGAGAGGCCAAGTACTATACCGGGCTGCTCAGGTGTTGAAGCTTCACGTACTGTAGCTGCTGTCAGCCGTGTTATTCTCACAAGATAACAAGTCACGAAGAGGAACTGTCTGCCTCGGGAGCTGGTGTCTTCAGTGTTGTTCTGACAAGGCAACACGTCACAAAAAGGAACTATCTGCGTCTGAAAAGCGTGTGTCACTGAAAGGACAGATGGCCATGCTTTCCGAAGCTTCTGACGCTTGTTCCAGTGTTCGGATCAAGTGCAAGATACTTCCGAGAGTAGGACCATCTGTCATCACAATGCCAGACGCTGATCAGTGGAAAAGAGATCCTGGTAAACAATGACACTTGTGAGCATAGTTGCATACTGCAGATCTGCTGTCAGCCTTGTCACTTTCATCGTCAACAATTCACCAAGACAAGACTGCCCACAAGTCCAAGGCTTTCCAAAGAACTTCCAACGCATAGCAGGGCGTGCTAACCATATGGTAAAGGCATGCGCTGATGACATGCAAGACCTGGCTTTGGATTGCTGGAGGCAAAGTTGAATTGTGTATGTAGTGTGTCGCCGTAACACATTGTACATCACCCATTCTGAAAGCAGTGTCAGCAGGCATGGACACTCAGGAAAACAGAGACCTCTGGGATGTTAAAGCACACACAGGGGGACTGTCAAGTAGGCTGGCAAGGGCTTATCAAGCAGTGCGATGTAAAGCAGAGGGTCGTCAAGCAGGGGGTTGTCAAGGAGGAAGAGCTGCCTAATAAGTCTGCTCTTGAATGCAGTCCAAAACCAATGCAAGATCTGTCTCACTTCAGCATTGTCTGATACACAACCATCCGAACAGTGGCTACTAGACAAGTCACAGTTCAGTGTCTGCATCAGGGCTGTGACACGCACCTCTGAGATGCGTGAGCGCACGAAGGGGTTCTTCAGGCAGGCAGGGCTGCCCATGAAGACCACCATGAAGGTCATGATCTCCTCAACCTGCAGGCCCTCCAGTGACTTGGGGGAGTGCTGCCCCACATACAGCATCAGCTCACACAAGTCATCCACAAAGTACTCCTGCAGACACATACAGCATCAGCTCACACAAGTCATCCACAAAGTACTCCTGCAGACACAGTGCTCTGGGCAGCCCGGTATTGTACTGGGCTTCTTATTGTATTGACGCTGAAAGGCATAGCCTTTTCTTTTCTTTTCTTTTCAGACACAGTGCTAGCCCACCATCAGGCCTTTGTGCAGAGCAAAGATTCTCAAAGCTTTCACCAAACAATACAGGAGAATCTGGCACGTTTCCTTGCATTTACCCTCATCACACAGTAAGATCAAGTGGGCTGCGAGTGTGTCTCACCCAGGACGAGATTAGGTGAGACACTCTGACAGCCCACTTGGTCTTACTGTGTGATGAGGGTAAAAATAAGAGAATTCTCCGAATCCTGGAGCCTCACTCCTGTCAAGCAACGCACAGATCTCAAGTAGAAGATCCAAAAACCCCAAACCTAAATGCCCTGACCCCATGCTTGGATGGGAACAAAGTGCACCGGTGTAACATCCATAGCAGTTTATCCCACCCAAAATGTCCACTGCTAGCAGCAAGGCCAGAAACTCCTAGTGTCCACTTTACTTGCTGTAGCACTGCTACTGCTGCCATCAAGCAGGAAGCTGACACGGGCCATATATGTTTGATCAATCAACCAATCAGTCAATCAGTTTACATTTCCTGCATATGTATGCATATGATGCATACACAGAGCAGCAGCCTGCGTTGGCACCAGTGCAGTCATGTACAAAAGGGTCCATGAGCACATGGGGAGCATTGCACAGCACTAACTTAGAATCCAGGTTCCAGCAAGGGCTGCAGACAAGCAGAAGCACAATGGCAGCTTGCAAACTTTTTGAGAGGTCATGCAGCAGCAGGTGATGCCACGTGTATGTCACATATGAAGTCAGTGTGTCCATGGAGTGCACCCGCAAGAGCCGACGCCCCCTCATGGGGTAGGGCCTTAGCCTCAGCAGGGTTTGTAATCTATGCTGGCAACCATCGGGGTAGCCTTGTACAACAGGCCTATCATGACCAAATATAAAAATATCATGGAGTGCAGCCATGGCATGGGTGAGGCCTCACCGGTAGGCATCTGAACTGTATTGGTGTTGGGTCAGGCAAAGGCACGAAGGGCATCTGGCCATGGGTCAAAGGGGGGAATGCCATTCGCATCAGCCAGGTTGCCAGTAGGCGATAGAAGGCAATCGCATTCCTGAGAAGACTTGGTTCCTGCATCATAATATTGATAGTAATAATAATAACAGGAATGATACTAATAACAATAATTACAACAACAATAACAACAATAAAAATAGCAACGTTTTCCAGCTCATGATGAGCTAGATACGTGCGGGACAAGTCTTGTCCTTCCTGCAGCATATGCCACCAGATCAAGCTAGCATGCAATGCCTGATGCAACACAAGAAGGAGAGAACATTGCTGTGCAGACATAATAACATCCCAAAGGTACAGTAAACTGAATGAATGCAAACCTTGCTGCTGGCGATTATGTCATGTAGTTGGCAGAAGTGCAGGATTGTGCACATGTCTGGTGATGTTGGCATGCAAGGCACACATTGGAACAGCAGAGGCCAATCAGATGTTACGCTTAACCTGTCAACCACAAAGAAATACACTGGTGTAAACATGCTGCTCATGCAGTGTGCGTGTGGTGTGAAGGCATCTACAAGACAGTATCAAAGCACCTAAATGTACACATGCTCATGCAGTGTGAGTGTGTGTGAAGGCACCTGTAAGACAGTATCAAAGCACAGCTTCCGTTCGTGAAGGAGCTCCACATGGGCTTTGACCTTTGTTGCTTGTGCCCGCAGCATATGTACCTCCATACCTGACGACCTGTGTTTCACATTTTGCACACTGGCTGGACGCTTGTAAAGATCTGATGCAGAGAGTTGGTGACAAGAGGCAGATGTAGACAACCAACATCAAGCTGAGCAGCTGCACGCTCAGCGACTTGACTGTTTTGCAAGCCTGCTTTGCAGTATGTTTGATTCTGTAACGAATCTACATTGGGTCAAACTTTAAATCTGTGACGAAGTACAGATCGCATTCATCTCAGATACCGTACACTTTAGATGAATGCGAACTTTACTTCGTCGTAGATTTAAAGTTTGACCCAACGTAGATTTGTATCTGGGCTTGAGTGCAGACTGCAAAAAGACCCTCACAAGACTTGCCCAGCTTCATGCTTGCTCACTTCTCACACGGCATGTGCTATATGTGCAGCACAAGCTGCAGGTGTAAGGCAACCTAGATAGGCTGATCACATGGCTCAGACAAGAGCCTATTCATGCAAAAAAGTCAAGGCAGCTTGAGACAAATTGCACACACAGATGATCAGATTACTGCAGAATCAGGAGGGCTTACCCTTGAATGGCTGCTTCAATCTCTTGCTGGCCCCTGATGTAATGAGGCAGCTCCTGCAAGCGATTGCATTTGGTCAATATGTGAACACAGCTTGTGGCTTGCTGGTGTGGTCGCAACAGGTATTTAGTCGTGCTTCTGTCAGCTTGTTTGCCTGGGCTTGGCATACAGCACGTCTGGGTAGCAAACAGGCATCAAAAGCTAGATTTGGGCACTGCACTGTTGTGTTGAAATTTGTTGCAGCAGGTTGGTTGAAGCACAATGCAGGACCTGATGGCTGCAAGCTAATATTGCATGTTTTGCATGCAAGCTGAGACATCACACCAGTTCAAACATGCTGCCACTGACCCACACGATGCAAGGGTGGACTCTGCACAGAATTGTGCCTACCCCATCCCGTCCCCTGCCCTACCCCTGCACAGCGCACCAAGGCGCAGGGGGGTGCCCCCAAGGCGCCCCCAAGGGTTCTCTTGTGCATTTGAAATGACAAGTGACTGCAGTGGTTGTCAGGAACTCACCCTTGCTACATCTGCAGACTCGGTGATGGCTTTACTCAGGCCCAGATGCAACCCTTTGGCAGTGAGGAAGAAGCATTCACAGATGAAGTGGTAGCTAGGGCCGTTGCCAGCAGCCCCAGCTGAGCCAGGGCGGCTTCCAGCGGCCCCGGATGAGCTAGAGGCACTGCTGGATGCCCCTTCTTGGGAGGCCCTGCGCTGCTGCAGGTAGGTCTTCTCTTCTTCTGCTTCCATGTTCAGCTTGGTTTCTTCTTGAAAGCTTATCCTGGTGTTGTTGGTCACATATCTGCAGATGGTATGAATGCTGTATGTTAAAGCTGGCAGAACAAGACTCAAGACGTATGCCATTGGTGTCGGAGCACAGCTGATGATCACATGATCCTCTAGATCACATATGCTGACTGAGCCCAAGCACAAGCTCACTGACAAACTGTTGCACAAAGTGATGCAGATGGAATGATTGATTCAAGGGCGTAAACAGCAAGGTCATGCATGAACAGGTAGCCTAAGCTAGCATCTACATTCTACCGTGCATTGTCAGACAGTGCTCCAACAAGGGCTCTCACACCTCAACAGGACAGCATGTCTGCAGAGTGACAGGTTAGCAGTGACACATGCACAATATGAGTACTCCATCCAGAGTCAGCCTCGCACAGCACCATTTGATGGACCACTGGAAAAGTAACGCAGACAAGTGAATGATCCAACTGGGTGTAACAACAAGCATTTAAAGTATGCACACCAAGCAGACAGGCTCACCCAGCATCAACCTTGCCCCAGGCCTTGCCAGACAGAGGCTCCAAGAAGGGCTCACACATCTTCAGCAGCACTGCATCCAGGTTGATGAAGAAGCTGTCGGGCGCTGCATGAGCGTAGTCCATCTTCATCTTGGAGCGCTCCTTGGAGTTCCACTCAAGGCAGATGCCAATCCACTTCAACATGGCTTCCCTCGTGTCCTGTTGATGCTCAGCCAAACATCAGGTGCTGCCCCATAGGCTGCTAGCTGTTTGTTGCTCATGTGTACCTTGTGTTGCGTTCTGTGTGGTACACAATGCTACAGACAGTGAAGGCAGAAAGCTGGTGCCCAGGGAGGTTTGTGTCATGATATGGTGCTGGCACGCCGATGCACAAAGTCCATGGTGTTGAAAAACCAAGATCACAGTAAAAGCCATGATAGGCTTGTGTTGTGACAAAGACGGCGCGTCACCCTACCTGATTTCTGAGAAAGTTCATGCTGATGTTGTGCAAGCTGTCCACGATGCTGCTCATGGTCAGCCTGAGGGAATGCTGAGACGCCGTGACATCGCTTTGCCGCCTGTTTTGCACGTCAGAGAAGCACTGCTGCCCAACACTGGGCTCAGGCCTGGTCACATTCGTCCACTGAGGGTCTGGCAGAACTGCTAGGGCAAAGGCAGGACCTAATAGAGTCAGCAAGACCTGCCGGCCTTCATCAGGCCGCAGGCTGAGACCTGATATGGCGCCTAACCATGCGGGCGACTGGGTGAGTGCTCGAGCGATGGGTTTGATGGAGGTTAGGCGGAGGATGGCTTGCAGGAGTCCATTCCATTCTCCCAATGGTGATGTCTTCAGTAGCTTCTGGTTGATGCCAGTCACTGCAGCCAGCAAAACAATGATATGTGGGTCCTGCTATTTACGTCAATGCCCTGCTAGTGAAAGCCCAGCTTGCTGAATCAACTCATTCAACACTGCAGGCTGCACAACGCATAACTACTGCTTAGATTACATGGGACATCTAGCAAGTGCAATTGTGATCAGAATGTGATGTAGCAAAGCTTATCTAACAGGCAAGTGACGGCATCTAAATCTCAGGTCGACCTAGGCATTTTACAGCAGGGCATCAGTGGTGCATTCATTACTGTGATGGGTGTGTTGTGACAAGCGGTAGTGACAACTTACTGAGCCTGACAACCAGATCTGGGAGATCATCTGGCTCAATCCTGTTGACTAAGTCCTCAAGGAAGCCAGCTGGGAGGCTAGAGTCTGAGCTGGTCAACCCTTCTAGAAGCTGCAAAGGCCCCTGGCTCACAGCTTGATCTGGCTGCAATACAAAGTACGATGATTGACGTACAGCATACAGCTGTTGGGAACACAAATCTGCATGAGTGGCATTGTGCTAGCTAGGGTTCACAAAGCCAAGAACTTCGTGCAAGGCTGCAGCGTGCATGTGGTAGACTTGCTGTAAGGACCAAAGAGGGTAAAGCACAATGGCTCTTACCTGAGGGAACAAGCTGTCTGCCATGGTAAGCAGCAGACCAGCATTGGATGCAATTAGCTCTTTGCAGTACTGTAAGTCTAGTTGCAGCCTGTTGGCAGCGTCTTTGTCTCTGAGTGTCGAGATCTGTCGGATCTCTGCTGTTGCACGCCCATAACAGCCAATCAGGTAATGCAGCGGCCACTGTGGGTATTGCTCTGGAGGGTCCAGAAGTCTGGCCATAATAGCACGGTCTACTGTGTCCTTCCCAAACAGAAGAGGTCTCTCCTCTGCCTGAAGCTCCTGCACCATGACCAGTGCACCCAAATTACACTTGTTCCCTGGCTGTGCGTTACACAGATTGTAATGTCAGCGGCATCGGTGATTTTGTGATGCACGGATAGTGGTGCTGACCTGGGCCAAGCCCTGTAGACAGATCACTGGGGGATTAGCTGTGGCATCTGCATCTTGCTCTCGAAGCGAGATGGCGAACACATTCCGGATAACTTGGTCTTCATATTGTGGCGTGCCGGCCATGCTAAATCTAAACTGCTTACACCAAGACTAGCCCAAGAAAGGAGATGATGAGTCGAGTGATCTGCGACAATGACGCCAAGCCTTTCCCGCAGCCGTAAGACGTCAAGTAGGGCTACCTGTCAAAAAGCACTCCACAATACACAACAGAGTGGATCTGATGTCTGAACGCGGCTCGTGGAAGTTAGTCTTCAAGAGAGAAAGGGGAGACACGAATGAGTCCTGCTTAGCAATTGCTTGTTTTGAGGTTGTGGTGGTGGTGGTGGTGGTGGACACTTCTCTCCCTCTTGTGGTGGTGTGGCTGTTGCAAGATAAAGTGCACATGATTTTTGAATGTCCACACACTTACACAGCAGTATGCTCCTTTGTTTGTTTTCGGCACGTCAGCATATTTTCACCCTATCAACTGATGCAATCAACTAATCACTAAATTATTACTTTCTGTCTTTGGGACTTATGTCACAATCTACCCATTGTCAATACGGAGAGAGAGAGAGGATTATAATGTTCTAGCCAGCCAAAAGTCTGATCACATGTAGAAGAAAGCAAAGGACAAGTTTGGAAGAAATCAAGGCACCTTACATAAGTTATGTAACATAATTGAAATTTCAACACGTGTATGTAGGCAGCATTTGCTCACATTCTTGCATCTGCACAGCAGCTGCCGTGCTGAAGCAGTCAATTACCAGCCATCATTGCTATGGCCAGGCTCAAAACAAGATGGTGCAGCATAGACCACTCAGTTAATGTTGTGACCATATCTTTGTGCCCCGACAACATTTGCTGCACCTCACATACACCACTTGCGCTTACATTACCATGGTACGCCATCAGCCAGGTCGTTTGTCATCGAGTGATTTGAAGGTGTCGCAGCATGGTACGCTTGCCGTCATTTTCACGGACCTTGTAACGGGTCAACCTTGACAATGTTTGCCGCACCAGCTTTCACTGCATGATGTCGCCTACTTGCTTGCAGCCTTGCACCTTGCATTTTCAATGGTCTGGCCGGAGCATATATCGGCCGCCACGCCGACGACATGCCGGCACCACCTGCAGACACATGGCGACCGTGCAGACTGACGTGCTGATCAGCACGTATACTGACAATGCCGGTGAGCTCATGCGCGCAGCGACGTTCAGTCGTTTGGCGAGCCAACCGGACCCGTCTGACCAACCCGTTGACATCGGTACAAGTACCAGCAGTGGCAGAGCAGCAGGTCAAGCTGAAGTAATACAGTTTCCAAAGCGATCAGAAAGCGAAGCCGGCACAAAAAAGGATCCACCGCTAGTCAGAATCAGGCTTTCAGTAAACTACCGAGTGCATAGCCGGCAAATGCTGTGCATAGGTGGCTCTCAAATACCTTTTGGCTGGTCTTTCTTGTCCATTGCAAAAGTTCCCATGGTATGGAACGAAGGGGACATATGGACAGCAGAGGTAGGACACGCGCCTTGTGCCATGGGCATCTGCTATGGACCAGATTATGCATAACTACAGCTGCCTTCATGCAGGTTGAATTGCCTGCAAACACCAAAATTGAGTACAAGTATGTCATCCTTGAAGAACAGGTAAGCTGGTAGACTTGCAGTGATGGAAAGAAGCGTCGTTGTACTGTTACACAGCAGATTGCTTGCGCCAACAGTAGCTCAGCCACAACAACAGCAGCAGCATATCATCAAACTCATCAGACTCTATGTCAAGACAACCTCATTCCCTCAGAGCATTGCTACAGCAAGTAGTGAAACTTGTAGGGTGACATGTTTGCATGGACATTCATGTATGCCTCAGCTGGAGCAGTCTTCAGCCTTGTCGCTTCTACAGGACTGGACCAAGCAAGAAAATGAAGACGCAGAGGGTGTGGTGTCGTTTTCATACCGAACCAAACCGGAAGAACCGCCAGATGTGCAGACCATACAGAAACAGATGGCCATTGTGGCGTGGCAACCAGGGCCTAACAGAATAGTTCAGGTCCCTTCACAGGTAAGCTGTAACATATCTACAGTATATTGTGCCCATCAGCATGTGACTCTGCCAGCTGTCACTTCTTGCCAAGTGACAGGTGAGGTCAAGACATGCCCGCTGGTAGGTTACTTACCTGAAACTACACTTCCACATGTGGTGTGCTTGATTGCGTCAGGGATTTTGTGCGCATGTGACAAAGCTGTATTTGTGCAGCAGCGCTTTCACCATGCTTCATGCCCAAGCCATGCTTGCTTTGCTGGCTACTAGCGATAGACAGGCATACTCCCATGTGTCACCATAAGACTTGCATTGTGCAAGCTCAGCTTGGAAGGTGCCGTTGTACCTGTCCTGTACACCTTGTACATTGTTGCCAGTAATCACTCGCAGCATGTTAAGACAAGGGCTTGGGTGTAGGCAGGCCTAGGCATGGCAACGAATCCTCAAAGGGATTTTACAAAAACTGTTTCAACACCTCAAGCTAGACAACTGCTGTTGCCTTGTTTCAGTCTGCTGTCTGCCCTCAGCGGTTGCTCTGGCTTGGCATATGCTTTCTCAGTTTCAACTCCAAGCATTCTCAGTTTCAACTCCAAGCATACTCTGGCTGTGTGCTTGGTGTGGCTATACCTGACACTCAAGCGCAATCTGAACAAGCCAGATAGCAGAGAGCTGACACCAAATACAAAATGGGCAAATAATTTGCCAAATGCATAAGATGAGATGGTGTCTCGTGAATGCACCCTGTGACAAGGAGTGCATGTGGTGCAGGTAGAGATAGATGCGCTGAAGCCAGGCGTAGTGCAAAATAGGGAGCCAGCAAAGCCGCAGCGGCAGACCTACTATGCCCGGCGATTTGGGCAGCAAGCTTATGGGAGCGGCTCAAGGCTGATTGGTTCTCTGCAGGCAAGCACATGTGCATGTCAAAGGCACATCCAGCAACCTGCCCTGTTTAGTGTCAACTCCAAATATGTTGAGCTGGAGAGGTCATGTCTTGTTCCTCATGTGCATCACAAGACCTGATTGCCCTCAGGTCGAATCTAAATGATGTCCAAGTGGCCAATTACCATGCCTGGTAGCTACTATGCCCGTCTCTGGCAATCATCCAGCTTGTCAACTGCAACACATGGCTATGCAAGCACGGCACATGTCAAAACACACAGCAGGCTGTGCAAGACAGTTACATGCATGCCTTTGTTTTGCCTGCTGTCATGAATGCTGCTGACAGGGTGATAGCTGCTTGAGAAGGACAGGATTGCTGCCGGACTTAGGTCCCAGTATTGGTATGAGCAATTGTCACAAAACAATTGCGTGTGCCTTGCAGTACTGTGTTTGCACACTGTGATGGGCCTGCAGATATGTGGAGATTACATCTACCAATTGATCACTTTACATTTCCTGTCTTTACATGCAAAGCATGTGACATACAAAGGTGTTGCAGGACATGAGCAAAGAAGAGGAGAAGAGGTTGGAGGAAGAGCTGAAGGGAACTTCTGAAACCATCACACTGAAAGCAAGCGGCCAAGCCCTGGTTGAGAGGCGGGATGTTTGGGGGGGTTCAGGCTCCACAAAAAGTCTTGGACTGCGATTTGGTTGACAGCCAGCATGAGTACTGAAGTGAACATCTGACAGAATGCTGTACACTGAGATGCAATACTTTGTACTAAAGTGACATGCATGGCTACAGAATCAGTGTTGTACAGAGGGTGAGAGAAAGTGTTTGTGTATTTTGTTTGCGATGCTGAAGTCAGACAGTTTCCCCAGAACTCTATCGCAATCCCCACTTGTGTGCCTTGCAGACATACCGTCGTGAGCAGCAAGATTGCTCTATTCCTGGCTTGCTTTTGTTGTGCAGCATTGCATTGAGCAAAGCAGGTTGAGTCAAATGCAACGTCAAATGTACATTTTGTTCTGTGATTGTTGACATTGTGGCGCCCAATAGTCTGCTGCTGACGAGCCTGAAAATGGCGTAGGTATGATACTTCCCACAGTACGATGCCATATTTGGATACAGCAGCAACACATACGGACCTGTGGTGCGATGAAAATCCAAATCAAGCACTTAAAATGGACTCCTACCTGGCTCAGGCCGGCACAGTGTATGGACGCATGCACGATGCACCTTGTGAGCGAGAGCAGGGTGTCCCCCTGCAGCTCTGAGCAAACAGTACTATATGTGCGTGCCATATCTGAGTGCGTGCCATATCTGAGTGCGTGCCATATCTGAATGCACAGAGGTAGACGTCATCATGAGGCCAGTGGATTACTGGAGGCCAAAGACGTATTGCACTGAAAGTACTCACGAAATCCTTTTATAAAATAAAAAAATGCATGCTGAGGACACTGGTGAACGTGCTAACGGGCTGAAAGGAAGTTCAAAGATGACAGCTTATGCTCTCAATTGCATGCATGCTGGCACCTATGTTCGACCAGCCTATCTACTGGTGGCACAAGCCTGGTCAGACCAGGCAAAGCAGACATTGAAAATCAGGGCTCATGCATTAAAAGTTGGTTCATTTGCAAGTCTCATTTATCAAGTTCATAGTCAAGCTGTGGCAATTCTGAGAAGCTCATGTTCTTGGGCATCGCAGGCAGCTCATGATGGCCCTCTGTATTCCAAAGGGCCATAGCATTGTGATCTGTTTCTGCACCAAGTTGATCCAAAGACAGGTCTGACAAGCTGAGATTTCTGGGAAAACCCCACTGTTCATCACCCATTGGAAACCCTCCTTGGACCCTGCCCAGGCTGGGGAACCCTCCAAAGGATCCAGCAAAGTCAGCTGGCAGATTTGGCGCACTGCCATCTTCTGCATTTGGTGATGACAGCATGTTGAGCCCAAAGTCAGGTAACAAGCTCAGATTGTCTTCCACGCTGGGTTGGGCATTGGTGTCGAAGTCAGCAGTGCTTTCCAAAGTAGCTATGCCTCCAAGACCATCTTGCTCATGCTTGACTTGCTGTGCTGCGGGATACTGTGAATGCATTGGCATGCCAGATTGCATTGCCATCGACTGCATTGGCATGCCAGGACGAGGTTGCATCATCATGCCAGGTGGTTGCATCCAGCCTCTTTGCATACGCTGTACAACGTTGACTTGCTGCTCAAGCAGGTGATTGAAGAGGTTGATCTGGTCCTTGAGCTTTAGGCGAGTGAAATATGCTCTGAAAAAGTCTGGATTCTGTTCCTCAAGCTTCTGCCAGACCAGCTGTGTGAAGCCAGGCTCAATCTTTGCTTGCTGATGCAAGGTTGAGACGACCTCACGCTGGCTGAGGTACATTTGCAGACAGCGCTCAATGAGATTCTGCACGAGTTGAATATCAGCTGTGGAAACCTTTCTGCCCTCGCTGCCTGGCCCTGGGGCAGAACCTGGAGCAGCTGAGCTTGAAGCTACTGCAGGCTCTGCTGAGTCTGGTTGCGCAGCTGCAGCTGGTTGAGCTGATCCAGATGTTGTTGGCTCTTGCTTTACAGGTTCCTTTTCAGCCTCTGATGCAGCAGGCGAAAATGAGGCTGGTTCAGCTTTGACCTCTGCTGCCATATGACGGTACTGACACCTGCTACGTCACAGCGCCATCCAAGGTGCTGTGATCCTGCAAATCAGAGTGCAATCGAGTTATGGGTGCTAAAAAACCCAGTGGGACGCGTGTCATGGGCGCAATACGGCACCTGGATGCTGCTACCTACCTGCGATGAATGCAGTCTGATGTGGGCTATATCACAGGGCCAATAGCTCGTCGGATAGGTCGGCGTGCGACGATGAAGTGCAAAGTTAACGTTGTTAAGTCGAAGATGGCTTCCTCCCCTTATCCAGCTGCTGAGGATGATAGGGCTTTCCTCACCGAAGAAGGGTTTAGACCGATCTTCTTCCTGTGTGTTGCCGCATCAGCGAGAGTTCACTTGTCAAGAAAGGGGGCCTGCATGTGGCAGAAGTTGCACGCTGTACTGAAGGTGGTATCTGTGATTCTAGAGTCCTGAACGAGATGGTTAATCAGCCCTATACTTCAGACAGTGAAGATGAGCACGAGTTTCTGCAGTACAAAGTAGTTATTCTTGGCGATGGTGCGGTTGGCAAAACCAGTCTTAGCTTGAGATTTTCCGAGGATAAGTTTTCAAGGAGGTAGCATGAGTACTTTTCTGATCACTGCGACTATCTGCTCGTGTGCCGTGCCCTATGCCTTTCGTAGAGGCATAGCCTTATGCAGCTACAAGCAAACTATTGGAGTAGACTTCTTTCTCAAACAACTGACGCTGCCTGGCGACAAGCATGTTGCTGTCCAGGTGAAGCTGGCAGATTGTATATACCACTTTTTGGGAAGCTATTCGCGATGCTGCACTGCCTTCTGTGTGTTGCAGGTTGAGCTTGTCAATTGTATTCATGTGAGCTGTCTAGCATCGTCTGTACCTTTTCCAAACCTGAAAACAACTGCAGTTATGGGACATTGGAGGGCAGACCATAGCTAGCAAGATGGTGTCTAAGTATATCTATGGAGCACATGCAATTCTCCTAACTTATGACGTAACTAACTTCCAGGTCAGTGCCGGCACTAAGACTGACATACATGTTCACAGCCTTGGCGCTGGATGTCATGGTATGACAGTTAATGAAACTCAGCTCTGCCCCTGATGACCAGAGCTTCCAAGATCTGGAAGATTGGATGTCATTGGTTCAGAAAGTGTACACACAGGCAGACATGCCATACCTTGCTATCCTTGCAAACAAAGCAGATTTGACTCATATGCGCACAGTATGTCCGGCACAGCATACTGAGTTTGCTGACTTGCACAAGATGCACAGGTGAGCAAAAGTGGTATGACGAAACTAAATCCTAATACCACTGTTGACATGGCAATATGCCTGATCCTCGTTTGTGCAGCTTTTTTGTTTCAGCCAAGACAGGAGACAATGTCGCCACAGCATTCTACCGCATTGTGGCAGACATGGCTGATGTCGTTCTCACTTCACCTGACATCAGCAACGCAGCGAAGGTGATTACAGCTCAAGTCATCAATCATCCTCAAGATGAGCTCAGCAGCAGCATGAACAAAAAGCGCATCAGAAGCCAGACAAGATGCTGTATCATGTAGCTATAGCTATAACTGTCTATGTACAAACACACCACCTCCAGCTCAACTTTGACCACCTCCACAAATTTGAAGCACTGCTGCTCAGCATTTGGCAAGGTGTGCTTGCAGCTTATGGATAGAATGTGGGCTAGCTTTCCTGCACCATGACTCATTTACAGTGCTCACAATCAGGCCTGGTCAGTCATGACATCATAATCTCATATGCGTGTACAACGTCTCTTTGCTTATGGTGCCCAAGGTCTGACGCGTACGGCTGAATCACAGCTGAATCGTCATGTTTGATGTGCTCAGGCTGCCTTGAGCTCTGCCTCAGCCTGTGATATTGTCTGAGCAGGCTGCTCCACAACTTGCTGGATTGTTCTCAGCATGGAGAAGACAGCATTAAGCCGTGCTTCGTTCCCATAGTGACCACTGGCTGTAGCTAACAATCATATTACACGTGTAGATGCCGTCAGCCACTGAACAAACCAAGACTTGCATAATGATGACACCACAAGTGAACACCAGTTTAGGAATCAATCTCAATGCATGGAATGATTTTTGCAGTTGCGACAAGCACAGATTACACCTTACACACCACTACAGTGCACACGCGACACTAAACACCTATCTGACAAACACTAGCGCTATGTCACAACATAGCTTAGTGACGGCTCTGTCTGAGATTCTGTGGCCTTGAGGTGAGTATGCCAAATCTGTGGTTTTGCTATGAGTGCGCAAGTCTGCCAGGAACTTGACAACAACCAATGACAAAAGCGGCAGTATCCAGCGGAGTCTTGTGCCTGGTCAAAACCTTTACTGGCATGATAGCCAGCTTGCACAAGTAGACATTGAAACCAACAGTGATGAAAACCCACAGCCAAGGTGTAACGTATTTTGTATCTATGTCCGAGATCGGGAGCACTGAGATTGCGCTGTTGGTGTGTGTGTAGAGTATATGCGCAAGGTTTTTGGATTACATGATTAATACAGTGGATAGTGAGGATAGTCTGCTCCACTCAGAGAGCAAAGGCCAGGAAATAGACTTTACGCTACTCAGATCTTAGTCAGTGAAACTCCCCAGCAGTGCTGTCTCGCAGTGCGGCTGTCGTGTTGGTTTCAGCTACAACAGTAATGGCAGCTGCTGACTGAGACAGTCACATGGTAGGAAATGCAAATTGCTGTGTAAGACCGTAACAAACGTTAAAACCCTCCCACTTTTAGGTGTGAAACCCAGAGGGTAATGAATTGAGTAGGTTGCATATGCTCACATTGAGTCGTGAAGCATATGAGAAATGAAACAAGTGAAACACTTGTCAAATGCAAGGAACACAGTGATCTTCAGTGCGGCCACTTCATGTTGGGGATCAGCCAGGTGATGACATGCCGACTCAACTGCAGCACCCTTATTGGTGGATCAATACACAATAAGAGGATTGACTTACAGACTTCAGTGAATCGCAGTGACAGCTCAAGATACAAGGCATTGCAAAGGCCGTGCAGCTAGATCCTGAGCTATCTGGGTGGTCTGTGAACTATCATTTAGCTGGACAAGGAGCTCAGCCATCTGCATCTGCATTTGTTGTATACCATGAGACTCAAATACAGATAAACCTGTGACACACTTACAGAGTAAAATTGTGCTACGAGAACACCAGACCAGATGCAACAAGGGCTTCCTGCAGCTTGACTGAGCAGTTCTGGTGGAGACCAAAGCGACGCAAAATTGCAGCAGCCATTGCGCTGCGTAATACCATGCTTGTAATGACTGCGCTGACATAACCAGATGCTTCTTGTAGACACATGTATCCACCTTTGCAAGATATTCAAGCATTTGCAAAAAGGCACTTCCAAACGTGCATTACCAATCATACTGTGATGGCCGTGATGTACAGCATAGTGCTGTTCTTAGTGAACTTTGAGCAACCGCAATCAAACATATACCTTGCAGGAGAGGCTGCAAATGCTCGGCTACAGCTGCGCCAAACGCTGCAGGTGTTGCATTGAACCCTGCATTAAATGCTAGCAAATTACTGATATCCTGTCTTTTGTTCATGCTTGTGACAGAAGAACATGCTGAAAGCTGACAGGATGTGTGGGACAGGCTCAACGCCAAGTTGCGACGCTACAGTCCTACCTTGTGTGATTGACATCACATCTTGGCTGCCAGCACCTGCAAGAAAGGAAACCACAGGGTGGCTGAAGCTTCTGTGTCCAGAATGAGCATGGTCTGCACCTAATGTACAACACGCCTCAAGGCACAGACAGGGCTGAGAGGCTGCAGTGACTCCCTTCAAACAGCACCGTGGAGACCAAACCAACGCATGTAGCACTGCATCTTGCGCTTCTTGACCTACCTCTCGCCTGTTCTTCTAGAAACCTCACAACCAATGTGTTCAAATCCCCAGCATCGTCATTCAGCCGAAGCAGCTCACGTAGACTGCTTCCTGGAGCAGTGTCTGCAGCAACCAGGACAAGCGCACGCGTCCTCATTTCTGGCTGCAGGTCCAGACTCCTGACCAGTTTGGTGGCAATTTGTTTCTGGGCCATTTTGCAGTCTGATTCTGTGCAAAGCACCAGTGACTTTATATCACGTATCTCAGCACAGATCTCAGCAGAGGCAACTGCCGTATCTCAGCAGAAGCGTTTGCCAGAGCGTGCGGCTCGACACGCAGCGGTGGTGCTGCTTTGGGTCAACACACGTGTGTATGTTCAGGCGGGCAAAGGAAGGCACTGACGTAAGCAAATGTAGCCAAATTTCTGCGATACGGTTTTACGGGTCTGCACAGCGTCACCGAGACTGACCTTAACCTAATTCGCCGTCGGGGGGCGTGCAGCGGCGCCCCCAAGAGCAGACTGGGCTTCAACCGACTCAGTGTTTTATTACTATATTCTCGACACTTTTTGAATCACTGCTACATCAAATCATCAGCTAAGCAAACCTGACCATGATTTACCAAATTTCATCTAAACACATCAGCATTTGGCCCTGACAAATCTCATTCAAACCATCAAGTACAACTACAGCTACTATCACAGACACCAATAATGGTACCTGCGACCCATCACCAGTAGTTTATAACAGCAACTGTCAGCAGCAATGGGGAAACAAATCTGAAAGATAGGCCTTGTGCATCTGCTCCATGACACATTCCATAACATTGCCTCATGCACCCATTGCAGGTTGATATCCAGCCTATGTTGCAAGGAGTACCTCATTAGCAGCTGTCGATCTGCTTCACGACTTTTGCCGTACGAAATGGCCTGCTGTAACGCCGCCGTTTAAGCCAGAGAAGCGATGCTATAGGTATATAGGTAGCACAAAGTTTGACAGTATCTTCGATGCTTTACTTCTTCGTTGCTCGAAATCACGACATGAGTTTGCGCGATGCGCAGGCCGAGTCGTGTGGGTTAATTGCTAAAGTTAATACAGGTGCTGAAGCCCGTGAAGGCATTAACTACGCCCACGCAGCGAAAGTGCTTCGACAAACATGCTGCGCAATAGCCGAAGCAAGGCGCAATCTGGTGTTGCGCTCCCGCAAGCACCAGTATTTGACGTACCAGTTTGTGCGGTGCGCTTACGGCCTGCTTGAATTTGAGGCCGACTTGTTGCAACTTGGCAAAATGACAGATGAACAGTTCATGGTCTGCGTGTTGTGCTGCAACCTGAGAACGCATCGAGACTAGACAGTGAATTATGCAGAGTGACTTCCGGCAGATCATTGCCATCTGCGTCCCTTCGTGCGCTAAAGCATTCAGTGTTCTGCAATCGCAAGGTCTTGTGGTCAAGCTCACTTATGTCCTACTACTCCTGCAGAGGGTGTCCACACAAGTAGCAGCGGTACCTTTGCCCAGTAATCTACATACGGCTCCTGCTACTCCAGATGGCGCGGGCTGGACAGGACGAATGACAAATATTGGCAGAGGAGGGCACAGAAGTGCAAAGGTGAACACAGGCTGTTGTGGCTAGATTATTGTTTCGACCATGGTTTGTCCAAGGAGGTGTTCAGAGTGGTGACATCATGTTCAGGCTGGCAGGGCATGTCTATATTGGTAGTAAAGTAGTGATGGTCTGCAGGGTTGCAAGGAGTCAAAGGTTCTATCCAGTGCCTTGCTGGAGGCAGATAAGAAAGCTCAAGCCGAATTGAGAGAAGTGGCGGCATCAATTCGAGCAAAGGAGGAGGTGTGCAACGCATGTGCTAGCCAACTTTGTTTGCGTATCTGCTGAGTTCACTCAACTTATGACTTGCAGCTTGATGGGAGAACTCGTAGTCCGCGTGGAAGGCACAGCAATGCTGCCTCTGGGCATTCCTCACCAGATGGGTGGAGTCCCCGTGGGTCCTGTGGTCACCCAAAGGTGATAGCAAACATGCCTTCTCGATACAAGTATAGGCTACTGTCAATACGTTGCCACCAAGACACAAACCCAGCTGTGCACTGCTTGATGGAAGCCTCAGATGTGCTCTGCATAGTGAGCTCAATATACGCTCAACAGATGCCTGTGCCCAGCGCTTTCAGCTGATGTGCAAGATTGTACATGAAAACAAGTGCAGTGTCCATGCCTGCAGGGTGGTCTCCACAGTGGGCACAGCCCGACACGAGCTGGATCACCTCGACAGCGCGAGCCTGTGGAATCACCCAAGGTGTGTGCACTCCTCTTCTGCCTATTTAGCTCTTGGTTTACAACACAGCCAGGCAGCATCATTGGGCATGCAGGAGCGGTACAAACCAATCGCGGTCACATTTCCTGGAGAAGTCAAAGCAGTGCTGGATGCAGAACAAGACAAGAATGTCATGCAGTCACTCTTGAAAAGACTGCCCAAGCTCAAGGTAACATCTGGCTTTTGCATCTCAAAACACTTTTGTGTCAACAATGGTATGATTGGGCTCAATGAGCCAGACTTGACAGTGTTGTGTATTCACAGGGTGCGAGCCAGGTTGTGTCTGCTGAGAAAAAAGCCTACATATTATGCACGGTAGACTGGGAGGTATGCTCCTAACGCATCACACAGTTACTGAAAAGAGTGTGGCATGAGATTTGCATGATGACATGTCTCTGGTAACAACACTCATGGCAAGGTGCCTCAACATAGTCTGAATGCACAGCAAGTACACACTTGGCATGTTACTGCAGAAGCAGAGACACCGCCGGTTTTGGATTTTTCTGGCTGAGAATGTCAGGTTGGTTCTGCTTGAGCCAAGCTGTGCTTCTTTGTGCTTAATCTGATCTGTCTGTATCATTGCTGAGTGGTCTGTCATGAAAGCATGGATATTGTGAGTGTGACATGCACTGATGGTGTATGAGTCGTTTGTGACATGCTGATCAATCCTTCAATCCATCAACATTGCAGTCTGTGTTGTTGACTTGCAAATCTTGACTCGTGTTTAATCCTACACGCCCACTCTGGAATAAGCTCAACATCATTCTTGGAGTTTAACCTCCTTTGCTATCTGCTACTAAGCAGACATGTCTGTGTGTTGGTGCCTTAGGAAGCTTCTTGTACGGAAACACACTAATCCTCTCTGATCTGCCTTGAGCCTTTCAATCAATCAATTGGCTCAATCTGGCTTTGGGCTGTTGCTATAGAAACAGGTCGGGGCAGCGCTGGATGATGTTCTCACCTAACAGGTGTCCGCCAAGTCCAGATGAAGTTGTGAAGCTGGATGTACATACTCCCAGCATATTGCGTGAGGCTGTCCCATCACAAGTACTGCGGTCAGACGACGCCGTTGACGCAATTGAAGCATGGTTGACCATTGTTCAGAGGCACCTTTGTGAGCACCTGCTGCCATTGCGACAGTCTCATCCATGCAGTATGCACATACCAGCTTGTCTTCAATTGCGTTGCTTGTGCTTGACTGCTTGTTGTTTCAGCTGCAATCAACCATTTTTTTGGAGTGTGTAACAAATTGTGTGTTACAGCCATGCCATTCTGTGTGATTGAAATGCTGTGGTCATGACGCCCAGTACTTGCAAGTCAGCATGCTGTGAGTCATCATCTGCACCTGCTTTTTGGACATCACTCAAGCATCATTGTACCTTTGCCTTGCTTTTGACTGACGCGTCACATTGCAGTGACAGCATCTCTGCTGTGCTGTAGTCAAGGAGGTATGCAAGAATGGGGTGAAGGTAGTCACCGGAAAGGGTGTCACGTATCGTAAGACTGAGCAGCTCCTAAGGAGGCTCATGGACCAGCATAGACTGGTAAAGAATTTCCAGGGTGATGGAGGAGCATTCACCATATGGCTTTGGGCCCCTTAAAGTAGCCAGCAGTGACAGGTGAACACAGAAACCTATGTAAATGTGGCTGTTGCTGTTAATGCTTTAGGGGCAATCGTCAAATGCCTCTTAGTTGCTTGTTTTGGGTTGCAGTCTTGCTGAGTTGGTAGCAACACTGCAACCCAAAACAAGCCCCCAATAAGCCCAACCTGACAGTCATTTGCCCTTAACTGCTTTTCAGTCACTTCCCCCTGCTCATTTTTTTTTACTTTTCCTGATGGGTCTATTGTACAAGTCCCGCACGTACCTAGCTCATCATGAGCTGGAAAACGTTGTTATTATTATTATTATTATTATTATCCCGGAGGTTGCCAGCATAGATTTTACGCCCTGCTGAGGCTAAGGCCCCATGAGGGGGCATTGGCTTTTGTGAACCCTTGCTCATCTAGGTGCTTGTTGCCCACTCCCCTACTCCCAACCAGCCTTGCACTACCCCTTGCTCATCTAGGTGCGTGTTGCTCACTCCCCTGTTCCCAACCAGCTTTGCACTACCCCTTGCTCATCTAGGTGCGTGTTGCCCACTCCCCTATTCCCAACCAGCCTTGCACTACCCTTTGCTCATCTAGGTGCTTGTTGCCCACTCCCCTATTCCCAACCAGCCTTGCACTACCCTTTGCTCATCTAGGTGCTTGTTGCCCACTCCCCTATTCCCAACCAGCTTTGCACTACCCCTTGCTCATCTAGGTGCTTGTTGCCCACTCCCCTATTCCCAACCAGCTTTGCACAACAGGCAGCTTGCCAACCCAGCTCATATGCACACATTGGTCCAACTTGAGCACAACTACATGCCAAACGCTGCACATCATGACTGTATCCTTGTGAAGGGACTGCAACTTCGGCAGGAGGATGCCCTGTCTGGCAGATTCATTGCTGTGTTGCTTGCAGGCAGGCAGGGAAAGGAAGACATGCCGGCCGTGTTTGCACTCTTCGTTCAGCATGATGCCTGCATGCTGAAAGGCTGCAGGGTGCTCTGCTGCTGCGGCCAGGCAACTTGTATACTATGTACATGTACAATATGCACACTAGTTGTTCACTGTATGCCAAGCAGTGAAAGAGTGTCTCGTGTTCTGCTCAGCATTTGCAACTGACTGTATACCATTGCTGTATGTTCAATTTCTCTAAGCTCTGCTGAAGAAGCATGTGTAATGCTTGAGCATATACATCATGAGATATTGCATAAGTCCAGATTCCACACCTGGCACTGCCCAGTATACAAGCAGGTTGTCAAACTCAACACAGTCAGTATTTCAAAGCAACACCATGTGGAGTCCTTCAGTACAAGCAAATGTGGTGCCAACCCCTAAGTGTACAGTCTGACTGGACATGTTCTGCATTTCATGATACCGCACAACTAAAAATGCCAGATGTTATTCCAATTGCGCAACCAGCGGTGCCTTGACATCCAGGTGCGTTTCAGAGCACATGACTGAGTGCTTGCGATGCAGTGGCCATGTTAGGAGGTAGTACTACTGCAGTACTCCTCGTCTTGTAACAATGATTTGTTCACCTGTAAGTTGTAGGGAAAACAGAAGCTTCCACAGCACCTGCAGAGTGACGCTGCACGCACAGCGCACTGCGTTGCTCTCCGTCAAGCAATATGCGTCGTGCGTTGCAATTTCTGCAAACATGCAAGTCCTCAAGCGCAGGCAGCCTGCAGCGGGCGCTGGAAGACGTTACACAAGCTCAATATGAGCATTGTTGGGTGCTATGCACAAAGCCTGGCCAAGCGCCCTCAGGGAGCAGAGCAGAGGAGAGGCATCACTATGCGTTGCCGTGTATGAAAGACGTATGACGCTCAAGCGTACTCTGCATGTTGTTCTCTGAAAGATGTAATTTGGATATCAGCCAGCCCTCTTCTGCCCATATGAAATTTATGCGCACCTGACGCTGCTGCACTTACTGCGAACTCGAGTGATCACTCGAAGAGAACTATGGAGGACGGGAGCGGAGCCAGCCGACCGAAACGCCGATGTTCATCCCGGGCAAAAGTTTCCGCAGCTCCCAGCGCTGTCCATTACGTGGGGTACGTGGAGGAGGATGAAACTCCTGAGGCGATCATGAAGAAGTTTGAGGAATTAGACAAGGTATATGCAGCAGGCGACCGGAGGCCAAAGACGAAGCTTCAAAGGCAGGTGCATTTCCTAACGTGGAACACGTTTGCAGGTCATGGCAGCCCGGCCAGGTGACGCCAGCACGTCCAAAGCTGCAAGTGACACAGAGGGTGAACAGATGGACCAGCCAGAAGCAAGTTCTTCTGCTGCCATTGGACTGACAGATGATCAGCTCATGGAGGTCTTCAAACAGACCAGTATCTTTAATGTCAAAAGTGCCCTGGCCAACAACCAGAATCTTATGCAAAATGAGACTGCAGAGGACCAGGAGCACGACTTCTTTAGTGATTCTGACATCTCAGATACTGATGAATGGGACTATCTTCGAGGCTTCTGGTCAGGTTAGTTCTTTCAGCACGTGAAATGTGCACTGGTGCAATCATGTGCATAATATTGAGAGCTGCAGACTTGTTCAAAGTCATGCACTCTCCTGATCTGCTCCCCTTGCTTAAGGCTCATGTATTTCACGCCAAGGATGTCCCAAACTCGGGACATCCTTGGCATACATACATTGCATGCTGCCAAGGTATGCATGCTGAGTGTAATTGCTGGTCACAGCCTCTTACGTGTATACAGTCAAACTTTGATGTAATGCATTGCTGGTAAAAACAAACAAAGAAAACAAGCCTTGATGTAATGCACTGCTGTCCAGATGAGGAAGATATGAGCTACGGCGATCACTGGAAGAAGCTGAAGAAGCTGAAGAGCAAGGGCGGCCAGATCAGGCAACGTGGCGGCAGCTATGCTAAGCCTCGTCAGCACATTGTCACTCACTACAATGCTACAACACAGGCGCTCATACGGCGCAAGGTCAAGGTCATTGACAAGGATGCGCTGTATCATGTCAAGGTCAGCTACCCATTGACTACAATCCTGTCTTGGCATCACATACTTTAGCATAACAAAAACTCTGCTGTAGTCAGCTTGCAGCTCCATGACTCTTGTCTTGGCCTCCCTTGTTATGTATGCCACACCAAAGCTTTGAAGTCCATGAATGAGCAGCCATCTGGCCAGCCATCACCTGAAAGTCACTGACATGCATAAAATGCTCCCACAAAAGGTCATCTCATGACAGAGGCAAATCCACCCTATGTGTCTTAGGTGCCCCACCCCCTGCCCTTGTCATGGGGCCGCACCGTGAAGCCCTATGAGCCAGCATCAGTGCGACAGCAGCCTTCAGCGGCAGCAGCAGCAGACACAGAAAATGTTGACAGCAGTAACGGCCAGTCAGTGGGCACATCCTACCAGGAAGAAGAAGACTTGCTGGATGTTGACTTCAAGCCCTTCAAGCAGTCCTTCCAAGCTGTCCTGATCAACCCTGGTATGTCTGAATGTTGCTGAAGAAGCAGCCTGCCCCTGTTACATGACCTGTCACATGAACTTTGACATGACCTGTTGCATGACCTGTTGCATGACCTGCTACATGACCTGTTGCATGTTGCATGACCTGTTACATGACCTGTCACATAACGTGTTGCATGACCTGTTACATGACCTGTTACATGACCTGTTACATGACCTGTCACATGACCTTTTGCATGACCTGTTACATGACCTGTTACATGACCACTGTTCTTGGCAACCCCTGAATGTTGTGTGCGCTGCTGGGCATGGTGTGTGTCCTTGCACCTTCACAGCCAACAGCATGGCAGAGCGCGCAAACTATGCTCACCAATGCTATCTATGCTATGTGTGCTACAGACTGTGTTTCACTGTCCATTTGGCAAAAGAACCTGATGTTAAAACCCTCAGTGTTTCAAGCATGTGCTGTTGCAGTGGCTCCATTAAGTTTGCCTGTATGTGTTGATTGCTGCTCAGGTTGGTGCGGGCCCACCGCAAGCTGTTCTGATATAGACCCAGGGCCGCGACTAGCAGCCCTGCCCCTGCCCAAGCTGTGTCCTGTTGGCTTTGTTTTCATCTGGGCTGAGAAAGAGCACATTAGTACTGTGGTCAAGCAGGCAAGGAAACACAACAATGCTATTCACATGCTAGCTCTTGCTGTATAGCACTCATTGCATTGTGGGGTCCAAACATGGCATGATTTTCTGTCAGATCACTGTATTCGGTCATTGTGTTATCCTTATGTTGACCATGCAGGCGTAAGCTTTGCCATCTACTTGGTGCACATGCACAAGTTCACATGCATGTGTTGCTGATTTCAAACAGGGGCACATATTGTTGATTCTGAACATATGCAAGCTTGTTGATTGCGAAGAGATGCAAATGATGTTCACTCTGAGGGTATGCAAGTACTGCTGATTCTGAAGAGATGCATCTGTTGGCTGCAGCTGTATAGATGGGGATTCCAGTATGTAGAAAATCTGACATGGGTGTACATGGACGCTAACAATACCATCTTGACAACCCCATCAGACTATGCTCAGAAGTCACACCTGACGCTCTTCATCTTCAGGAAGGAAGGTAAGCATGTATTGCTACGCATCACCATCCAATACAGAAATGCATGCTGATCAGATCACACCGTTGAAGGCCACAAACCTGTCATGTTGTGTACCTTGCAACTTGCTGCAGTTGGTCACACACTGCTTGTACATGCTCAAGTGTTCATTGGTCAGACCCTTGCAAGCAGCAATAAAGGTGGACTTGAACAGCGCCCAAATGCTCTGATGTAATGCTGACAATGCTGTGTCCATGCAGATAAAGGCAAGGACATTGAGCTTCGGCATCAACGGAATCCTGATGTCACTTTTGACTGCGTCAGAGCCTCCCAAGGTGCTTGTGCGAGCTTGCATTGGACATGCATGATCCTGATGTAGTTGGAATGCACTGCCTGCTGCATGTTCCCAGATTGCACGGCGCCCATGTGCTAGACTCGATGCATTGGGCTTATGGTGTCAGTTGGGCAGGTGATGAATGCAAGGCAGGGCAGGCTGACAGGGCTGTTGCTGTCTGCCTTTGCCGCATCAGGCGCTTTGCCAACTTGTGTCATGGGAAATTTAGAGTTACCATACATGTTGTGAGTGTGCAGTGCTGCAATATGCTGAATGCATCTACAGTGATTGGCATGTGGTCATGATGTAGCCTCATACGGCTGTGCTCATTGCGTACTGCCTTAGCATTGACAAAAATGAAGCATGTGTGCAGGTCAGGGGAAGGACATTCCAGAGGAGATCTTTATGGCTATTGAGACGCTGTTGCCAACAGGCAAAGGCAAGTTTCTAGAGCTGTGGGCAGCAAGAAATGTGCGCAGGCCAGGCTGGACCCACATGGTCGAAAGACCATGTAAGGCATCAAAATAAGCCTTTTTCTGCTTCATTTGTTCGCATTCTATGCTTGCTCCCTCTCACCACACCATGCACTGGTGTTCAGCCCACCATTGTGCATATGTGAGGTCTTGAGTCACTCATCCATAACTGAAAACATGCTTGTAAGCTATGCCTCCAAGGCGCTTCTCGCGTGGTTTATCATAATTTGTTATGGACTGATACGGTAGCTTCTGATCAGGTTTTGATCCTTAGCATATCAAGTGCATGTACAATTCTTGCACACACATTCCGCCACCTCAGCATTGCAATCAGAATGAGAAGACTCGCAACAGAGTACAGCAGCAACACATTGTAAAGCGTTGCTACATATGAAACATATGTGAAACAAATGTGCATCCTGCTCAGGATAAGCTTGTCCTTCGTGAGGTTCTGAAGGAAGTTCGTTTTCTGGGTACGCTGGTGCAAAAACGCTGGTACAGCACAGGACTGACTGCCAGTATTGCACAGACACCAAGTTTTGATACATTCCAGAAGCTGTAGAGATCCCTGTAGCTGTTCAACTGACCCAGAGTCTGGCCAGCCTGCACAAGTATGAAATTCAATGGCTGCAGCCCCACAGCGGTGCCCATGATGTACTCTCTGAATGGAAAGCCAACAACAGGGGAGGCTGTGTTGATGAACCACGACGGAAGGAATGGTGTCACGCGCAGAAATATCATGTAGTTAGTCAGATGCTGCTTGTGCTTCTGCAGAGTTTTTCCAAAAGCATCTATGCGCCCGGGGAATAGTCCCAGCAATACCTCCTGCATAGCAGCATGCAGCCTTAAACATCAATCAATCAATCAATCAATCAATCAATCAATCAATCAATCAATCAATCAATCAATCAATCAATGCATTCAATGTCCTGGGGGGGTCAATTGGGACCCAACAGACGAGAAGTCCAGTTCAGTGAATTCATACAGACAAGATTTGCTACGTACATGCAAAGCATTCCCTAAGGAAACCACCACATTGCCTTCTTGTGACAATGCACTCAAGTATGTGCCAAATATTGTGACAAACATTGCTCATTTGGTGTGCAAGATGCACTCAAACCTGTTGTTGTCTTCAGATGTGCATCATGCACACCAGTGTGAGGATGTGTGAAGTGTAAACTGTGTGCTGAGGGCAAGTTTGCTAGCTGTCAGTATTGGCAGATATGCAGACATCCTGAGCAGAGGCTTACCCTGACAAGCAATCTGGCCAGCCAGTAGTTGAGACCAGCACCCATGGTGCTGACACAGGCAATGACACAGAAAGTGCCCCATAAACCATACAGGGACCCTGCCAATACATTGATGAACATAGCGCCAGGGATCATGAACACCTGCATCCACAAAGACATTGCTTATTTTCAAGCACAGCAACCACTACGAGGAGTAGTATATAAGGTATAGTATATACATGCTGAAGGAGAAGAACCTGCAGGGAGGAAATTGTTATTATCATCATGAAAAGAACACGAAGATGGATGCATGATGTCAAGTGTCTGCAGGACCTGACTATATGCGCATTTATGACATACTGTTCTGGTACTGACAAGCTGTGAATGCCATCAAGCAGGTATGAGGTGAGTTGCACCTGCATGAAGAGGTATAGACAAATCAGGAGGGCAATGACGAGCCCACTGCAGTTCTCCTTGTAGAGGGCAAGAGTGGCCTTGACAGCCTGTGCCTCCTGGAAGTTGGTTGGAAGCTTCAGCAGCAGCTCCTCATCTTCTGAATGCAAACGTGGCATACATCAGGCAACGCGTCTTACAATACAGCATCAGCTTTGATGTGCTCTCCATGGTGTGTGCAATGCAACAAAATGCAAGTTGTGCAGGATGTGAGGCAGCTATGACGCAATACCCAGCCTATGCTGGAAGATGTCATGTGTAACAGTTACTGCTGGATGTAGCAACACTAAAATGTAGTGAGATAGCTTCCATGCATATTTTGCAGCAACAGCCATGCAGATTGACATATGACAGGGTCAAAGGTCGTCAGCCCAATTGCATGTGCATCACATGCATCATGTATCATTCACGACAGCCATGCTTCCTTGTCAAAAGAAGCTGTTGTCACATCAGCAGTTTCATGCAGGCTGCAGCTTGCACATGACAGCACAAGCTCAAGGATGTGCAGACCTTGCAGTTGCGCTTTAGAGGACAATGTGTCTCTGCTTGGCAATTGCCAGAAGAGGTTGAGCAGCAGGAGGAGGGCCATGCAGTATAGCAGCACCAGCACTGCAATTGGCCGGGCCCATTTGCAGGATGCAATGTAGCTCCATGAGGAAGGACCGTGACTTTTGCTTGGGCTGGGAGGCAACTGAAAGTGCACAGTAATACTCAAATGCAGCACTGGTATTCAAATTTGGCAGGCGTGCGCTGTACGTGCATTTCAGCCTCCCATGCAGTGACATTGCACAGTGACACAGATGATAGATTTCAAGAGACAATGAAGGTAAGTGTGACAGTAAAAGAGTCACACTTACCCCAGACTCAAGGTCAAGCAGGTCCTGCTTCTTGAGGTTTTTAGGGGCCGCTGCTGTCAGGATGTCTGAAGCCTGGAGCAAAGACAAGGCATGCTGAGCAATTTGAGAATGGCTGCTCAGCGTGTTGCTGACCCCAGATAGCTAGACCGCAAGATACCTTGTCCTTGACAGTGTAGACAGCACTACTGATCTGTTGCTTAGCGGCATCGACAATGCTCATACTCCAAACTCGACGACAAAAAACGCATTGTTATCTTCAGGTATGGTAATCATACAGTCTTGAGCCCCGTAGTCGTCGCGCGTGAACGTTGAAGTCTCCAGTGTGCCTCGGACCTGCCCAACTTGCGCGTTCCAATGCACGAAAGGGATGAAGCGATTTACTGCGGTGCAAGTGAAATACACATAGTAGCTGATCAATGCGCTGCTGGTGTATCAAACGCTGTCTCCCGCTTCATGAAACAAATGTTGCCAGTTCTATGCAGCGGCTCCGAAACACCTTGACTGATGGCGCAGAAGCCAGAATTCTTCGTTGACGAGAACCACTGTGTTCGTTGGCATCACCGTTGGCAAGCAGCACAGGCATAACTCATCTCACTGTAATAAAGATGCAAGCGCTGAGTTTGCTTCACCTCCGCGCTGGCTGCGGTGTCTTAGGCCCACAGCGTTTGACAAAATTCAAACATCTGGCTGTCGCCTGTCGTAGCCCCCTAAATCGCAGCCCTGCTTTTCGAAGGCGCCAGGCCAGTCAGTATAGGCCGGCTGTCGCATCTGCTTCAGCTGCAGCAACAGCTGCAGGAGGTTTGCCCCAGACATACGGGTAAGCCCTTTGCCAAAGATCAACACAAAATGTGAGTCAGGGGCCAAACCCTGGTTGGCAAAATTGTCATGCAGGTACTTGATGGCATCCGTGGCATTCACAGCTGCTGTGGTGCAGTGGATGGTATTTCAGGTTGTCCAAGCAAGGAAGGCAGCGTAAGACAAGTCGAGCTTGTGCACTATGTCAAAGTCATGACTATGGCAGAAGGTCTGGAAATGACCTGCTCCACAGCAGCATGTGTTGCAAGCTCACAGAATATATCGCACCTGCGCATCTGTCCTATCCACCAGAGCTTACTCAGAATCATCAGCATGCTTGGCTGCAGTGCTTGCTGACCCTGCTATCTTACCTGAGCAGGGGTGTACAGTATCCAAAGCTATATGCGGAAGGGACCAACGCAGTCTCAGTCAAATTCAACTGCACTCAGCGGGTGCATCAGAACACTATGGAGAACCTGCCGAGCTTCCTGATCACGCAGGTCCTGCTTGCACAGGCTTACCCCTTGCTGGCGTCTGCACTGGGAGTGGCTTGGGCTATAGGTGATTCACGTGCTGTTCACAAATGCCACAAGCAGTTTGCCAGTGGCGTAAATGCTAGTCGGAGTGCACAAAGGCTCCCAGGCTATGCTGTCCTGAGTTGTTGTGACTGTTGAACCTGGCGGATGTGCAGGAAACTTGTGAGCCCTGCTATGCATGAGCATCTCCCTGTTCTTGCTGAGTGACGTCAAGCAATTTGACTTTTACAGACTTCACTGTGTGAGACTCTAAATATGTGCAGGTCGTATCATTTACTCACTTGGGTACTCTTCTGGTGATGCCAACAAGCGATTGCCAGGGGCAATCATCTCCAATCTTGTGCAAATGGGAACCCTTGGGACTTTGGCTTTCACTGCCTTCAAAGTTCTCACAGGCCGACCAATCTGAAGCTGGTGCCTGCAGCATGCAATGTAGGCATTCATTAGTGGGACAGGCCCTTTGCTTCATCTGTGTAGTTGTTGAGCTGCTGCCACTGTTGCTACATGTGTACAAGCATCAAGAATTTTCGAAAAATTGTTTTCTGCCCTGCATAGTCCCTGATGGTATGCTCCATACGGTTGCTTCCTTTGAAATGACTGCACCTTTGCAACTTGGATTGCTTGTGATGCATGCGCAGATTTGCTTGAGAGCTTGGCAGTATCCTGTTACTGACACGCCACACTTGACGTCCTGGAATGAAAATACATCGTCAGAACGCAAGCTGCTCCGTGATCGCATTGCATGAAGGTTTAGCATTTGCAAGCATGCATTGCCCTGCTGTCTGCTCAAGCATTAAGGGCAGCTTCGAGAAGAGAGGGCCGTTGCACACAGTCCTGGCCAGGAATCACTGAATGGTCGCTGGTCAACAAGTCAACTGATAGCTGGCCAAGCGCAGCGGGACACACGCTCTGCATCATCGTAGACATACTCAAATTTGCCTGTGCATCCTCAACCTTCTGCGATACTCGGCTGTTGCTTGCTGACCAATTTGTTGCGGAGGATGCAATAAAGATCCTTCGGCACAGGACAAACTGCGAGATAACCAGGTTGCCCCGCGCCAATGGTTCATTGCCATTGCAGCACGTCTCAGATTTCCTCATCCAGCCTGTTGTTCAGCACTCACAGTCCCGGCTATCGTCAGCCCAATCACCATCGTAACAGCTGGCTGGGAAGGCAGCCTCAGCAAGAAGCTTCCCAGCATGCTTCCGTTGGCAGTCAAGTAGCCTATGCGGCAAGCGCATCTCGCCTCCTTACCTCCTCTGTCCCCATTATATGCAGGAACGTGAGTGTAGCTGCGCATCACAGGTATGTTGACAGTGTGTCCTCACTAATTTCCTATGAGTCCAAAGTTTGGCTTGCTGAGTCAGATGTTGCTCACAGACTCGAGGACCAGGACTTGCCTGTAAGTTTGTATTGGCCATACAAAAATCTCCCGCCTGATGGCCAGGTATGTGTGTGTAAGTCACAATGCTGCTGCTGCTGCTAAACCAGTGTTATATTCTGCAACTGCTGAATCAAACACTCTTGGCATGCAGACGCGGACAGAGAAGGAGGAGTCATGCAACCCTGAAGTGAAGTCCTGCCAGGTATTTGGCATGCTAAGTACAGGGAAAGGCCTTTCAGCATTGACCTGACTGGCGCTTTTTGCACATATTGTGTTATTTTGCATTGTGTGTGTGCTAAACCTGCAGCAATTGCAAGTCTGTTTCATGCTGGAATGTTTGCTGCAGACTCCTATGCATGTATTTGAGAGGGCATGCAAAGCGTGCACAGGGACAGGCTCTATCTCATCAAACAATCGAGGGAGGCGACGAACAGCTTCTTATGTGTGTACCATATGCCATGGACTAGGTCAGTTGCTCATGCAAACACAGCATGTCATTTGTCTGGGCAGTTGCTCTGTGCCATCCACAACATATGTGAACTCAGATGCCACATGCTTCGCAGCTACTATCAGGCATTGACACATCTATGAGTCAGCTGGGTTGTGACCGTTACTGTGCATGCCTCACAATGCTCCCTCAGTTTGTCACCCTTGCGCTTGCATGCTGCATCACAATCAAGCAGCCAATGCTGTGATGCCAATGCCTTCTGTCTCTGCATCTACTTCATGGGACGCTTCAGTGTGTGCCAACAAAAGTTGCGATGCTGCAAAGATGTTGCTGCACCCGCCCTGCGTTGCATGCATGCTATGTCGTTGTCTTGCAGTGCTTCGTGGTGCCTGACAATATTCAGAGCTGTTTGCCTCATGTGCATGTAACCATGCAGGGTATGTGCGGCATACATCCAGTCGCTTCATGCCACCCAACCTCAACAATGGCAGCGGGGACTTTACAATAGGCAGACCGGTGCCTCCTCCACCTGAGGAAGATGACAAAAAGAGAAAGTATAGAAGCCTTAGAAGATGACCATCGTAACCATGCTCAGTAGTTGATTTCATGCCAGCTTAACTTCTCACAGCCTTCAGATGCAGTTGTCTCAACTTGCTAGGAATAAGATTGGCTCTCAGTGTTGTGTCATTGACTCAGGATATGTTTGTCAAGGTCAGAGTAGTAAATTTCATTTCGATTGAAGATGATAGACAACTGTGGCAAAGACATAGACAGTGGTGCACTTGTTGGCAACCATCAACAGGGTGGTCACTTCAGCCGTGTGTGGGATTCAGTTGCAAGTCCTCATGACTACCACTCACGTCTTGCAGAGTGTTTGATAGAAAGCATTCTATGCACTTATTGTGTACACTCAAGCGTCTACAGTAAGTCGTCCTATACACAGTAAGAGTGATCACCAAGCTCTGTTTCTATGTATGATGTTCCAAGGGATACAAGCCCACTTGTGCTTTGCAAAACTAGTGTGTTGCTTTGCTGGTGCGTGTCGCGAGTCCATTGTGATGGCAAGTGATCTCTCTGCGGCAGCCCATGCAAATGAGCTCAACTGAAGACTACATCAGCTGCATAGGGCGCTGCGGCTACTGGCCAAAGGATGGAGTGAAGCTTTGCTTCAGAGCAGTCCATGCTGATATGCTCCATTGCTGTTCCTGCTTCTGAATCAGACCAGCTTCGTTCACAGTGTACACCTGCAACATGAGAAGCTGCAGCTGGACCCCAATGGCATGCAGCCTGCAGTCTACCACTTGTGGATGCAATCAACATGCTGCTTATCAGAGATTAGTTGCCGGATGAGTGACAGTCTGATCACAGCTTCCATTGAGGAGATGGGGTGGTCTGCAGATGAGAAGCACTGCTGCGGCCAAACACGTTGATGTACAATTTGCATAAGGCCACAGCGGCATGACATACTTACTGTGTGGCCACTTATGGTCTGGATGCGGGGCTGCCAGGGCAGCTTCAGGACGCCCCCAAGTGTCCAGTCTGCTTCCACTGTTGCTGGTCCAGAAACCCTAATCTGCTTTAACTTCACCTCTGACTGGGCAGGGTCAAAAAGGATGGTCAATGCTTTACGATACCTACTCAAGCCTGTCACATCGTTGGTGGGATCCACAAACCTGCAAAGAGCATTGCTTTCCTGTCCCTCAAGTCATGGTGTTGTCCGCATCTGTAATGATGTACAGTCACTAAGTACTGTTTATACACTACTCAGCATAGATCAGCTTGTATGTACTGTCATTGCCAGATCTGGAGCGACATGCAGGCAAAGCCACATGCTGTCACCAAGATGCAAGGTCTGGCTGCAAGAACACAAGCTACGATCAAGCATTTGCCTGCAGTCGTCTGCAAACACCTCGGGGGTCAAATTGCCTGTCACAAAGTATTGACCATCTGCCAAATCTTTAGCCAGAACATCCTATGCCATTGACAACTCGAATTACTGTACAGATTTGTGACATACATTGTTTAGCATATGCATTAATAGCTTGATCAGTCAAAATGCAGGAAATGGTACAGGTGGCAGCACCTGGACTTGCTTCAGGCTTGGTTGCTGCAGTTTGGGACCGCCTATAGTGTCACTGCCTTTCCCCAGTGGTGCTAAGGGTATTGCTTGAGCGTCTTTGCCGTCCAGAAAACTTTCAGCAAGTACAGTCAACGACACAAGCAGTACTGCCCTTCGATCTTTGCAGTGGCTTGCTAATATTGATGTGTCTACTTCTTTAACCACAGTGTGTTGCTGCTTATGGTCTCTAGCAGCAAAACCAGCACAAGAATAAGGGCTTGCAGATGGCTTGCGAACACGAAAGTCCGTTCGACCATAGGTCGGGTGCAGGTGTGGCCTTCCCGTAGACGCTGTAAGAAGCATGTTCTTGTCTGAGCTAAACCTAACTCTATCAGCCGGTGTGAATCAGTCAGCTGCGACAGTTGTTCAAGTTGTGTGACGCATACACGCACGGATGCAAGATCAGGAGTCTCTAGTGCTCCTTGCACGTGATCCGCGTTCACCCGCACGAGCAACCACGCCAAGTCTGTGATATGGCACAAGTTAGTTTAGATGTGCGAGTGTGGGTGCGAGAATGCCCTGCGGAAAAGTAGCGATCAGGAGTCTCATGAGGCCCTGAGCTAGCGGTACCTACCTGACTCACAGGGTCAGCCCTCTGATTAATTGGATCAAAGTTTCACTCGTGCCAGCCGACGCCATGCAGTCTCGTATAGGTATAAACGTTCAGACGGCTGAAGCGGGATCGTGAAGAATCGTACGTCCGCTGAATGTGCAATGCATTATGTCATGACCAGCTGTCACACACTAATGTGCATACCTATTCATAAGTTGGTAAAATTTATAGCTCAAATCTGATAACCGCAACCTTGTCTGACGCAGCAGCAGGCCGACTTCATATATATGACAAACCCATGCATGCATTTTTGGAACAGCATGCTGACCCCTAAGGCTGTGGGAGGTTTTTGGATGATATACAGTGAATTTTGAACAAATTGTTTTCAGAGTCTAAAAACAGCATCAACTGTTGCAACACATACATGTCATGATCTGTACAAACAGAATTTGCACAGGCTGAGCTGCCTGCATTGTTGCTTACTTAGCCCAAAGGATGTTTTCAATGTGTTGGTGAACTCACTACCCTGCCGCTGCTGCTATTCTGGTCGCTTGCATGGCGTCAATGCAAGTTTGATCCCCTGCAGAGCTGTCATGTTGGTCCAGATCTGCTTATGGTCACAGATCAATCCATCTTTGTTCAGGGTGTAAATCTGCAGCATTAGCTCCTTTGTGAGTAGCAATGTGCAACAAAATATTCACTGTGTTTTTGCACCAAAGCAAAGATTCATGGTCTCACCAAGCGCCCCTCATCAGTGCATACACTGTTGCCTCATGCATCTTCTTTGGATGCAACACAATAAGGCATAGTGTGCATTACACGCTTAGGTTCATGCATTCTATGCTACATGCCGCATGGTCTCTGTGGTTTGAGAGCATTTTTTTTGTCTACACTCGTATGCAAAGACGAACATAGGTTGTACGCTTTATGAGGTGCCAAACAGACACAGCGTGTACAAAGAAAAGAGTACTTACGACTCTGCCTTCTTGCGTAGTAAGATACGGTGTCCAAGGCAATTGCAGAAAGCCTTCTTTGCTCCATTCAGCCTCAATGGTGGAAGGTCCTGTCACACTGATCTTCTTCAGCTTGACAGTGCTGTGCTGTGGGTCAAAAAGTCTTGCAATGATGGCCTTGTACAACTGAATTCCCCATATGACACCGGTAGGATCAGATATCCTGCCAGAACGATTGTGTCAGGACATGAGACCTGGTGCAGAAGCCATGATGATTTAACATACACAATGAGAGCAAGGCTGCGCCATATAAGCACTGTGTAAACAGCTGCAACTTGACAAGGTGCTGAACAAACATGAGTGAGCATACAAGCTTACTTGCAAAACTTAGTATAAAGGTTCTCTGTGAGCCTGCCAGTCACCAGGTACTGACGCTGCTTGAAGTCTTTTGTGAGGACATCCTGTCAGGCCTGAACTATGAGTGTTTGTGTTACTGCACGAGTGATCCCACGATGGTAGGCGTAGACAGATAGTACTGACCTTGACTTGTGCCAGGCTTTTCGGCTTCGGTTTTGCGTTCTTGTTGGCAGAATTTGATGAGGCTGACCAGATACGCACACCACAATGTAAACACTGCCGCTTGCGAAAGGCTCTTGCATACGGATCAGATCTGAAGACAAGTTGGGTTGGCACAGGACGTGACAGGCTGTTCATGGTATGTTCGTACTCTTGTCAACGTGCTTTAAACATGCTGAGATGAGTCAAGTGCTGTTCACACGGCCTGTCACCAGTCAACGTTCGCTGAAAAATCCAGATCGGCCACTGGGAACCTGCTGCACCCGTTGCAGAGCAGCCACGCCACAGTTTGTCAACCTAGGTTCAGTCGAGGTCTGCCACCTTGCGGCAGCTAGCAATCAGCTCCTCTGTCGCAAAGATGTCTTCAACGAGCAATGAAGGGCAGAGATTAGGGCAGAGGTGGGCAAGGGGTGACTAATATGACTATTCGGATTCTGAAGCCCCACGACCAGACTTGACCAAACTCTGCTTGTATTGAATATGTTCGTGTGCGGTGCGCACAATTGCATAAGTCAAGCTTGGTCTCGAGCCAGCAACTACCACAGGTTCACATCCAGCCAATCGGGGCAATAACAGGAGTCATTGTCGAGGCTCTCAACTTCACGGTACCTTGCCTTGTGACACAGCTTGCAACCCTGACAGGCACAAGGAGTGCAAAATGACCGGATCGCAAATCTGCATGCAAGACAGGCTGCAGTGAAAGCTTCGACTTCCAATAGGTTGCCCTGTTAATCTCTGCGTGAGGGCAGTCTCTTTCACTGAAGCCACAAGGCATGTCTTCAAACCTGCTGCAATTTGCGTTTGACAATAATTAACTGCTGGCCGATGATGCGTATGCGGAGCAAACAATAGCTATTGTGAATTGCTCGTAGCCTAGCGTTCTACCATGCAGGAAATATCAAGTTCGGCTGAGGCCTCCGAGTACGAGGCTTCCGGTTGCAAGGCCTTGACGTGGTGGAAACAGGTATGCTCAATAGTGCATTTTACACGTCTGTTGATGATACCATTCGTTGGAACGTTTGAGCTCGGCCAAATATTCTGCTTGCTGTTTTGGCACTGTTGAAGGACACCTGGAGCCGCTTTACCTTTGACACCAGCTTGCCCTGTCCACACAACAGGTGCCACGCAGTATGGATAGAGATGACATCCTCAGCCTGGATTTGGCAGCCTTGGATGCCAGTACAGCCAGTGGCTTGGATCGGTCACACAGCGCACCTACGTTCTTAGAGTCAAGGTATATCCTACGGCAGCATAGCTGCAGTGCACATCTGCTGCACATAAGGGTGGATCAAAGTGCTTGCATATGCATGCTGAAGCTCACATAATATGTGCAAGTGCAAATGTGATGTGTTATTTTGAGTCTCACTTATGGCTGAGATGGCGTGCAATAGCATACAACACATGCTTGACGTAACACATCCTTTATTCTGGATACCGCACCAAGAGTAATACATCATCCCAGCTTGTGATTTTTCAGTCTGTTATTGTGACACTCATGTCCCCTGCCTGCCCTGCATATCCTGTTCATCCTTCGTTGCTTTTCATGCCCACTCAAGCCCAAAACAGCTGTGCTCACAGACCCATCACCAGACATACTGCTATCCCTGCATTGTAACACTCTTCTGGCCTGCAAGACTGCAATTGCATCCTGTCATACGACATCACCCGCCGTGCACTCTAACAAACCCACACTCACATTCTCCGGCACCTGTCCTCACGTCAATTGTATGACTCATGCTGCAGGCCTGGGCATGCAAGATCTGGAGGGTCTCTAGCCTTGGACATGGACAGCCTGCAGGTGGCTGCTGCTGAAGCAAACAGTACTGGCAAGCAGGACAGCCCAAGAACCATCATGATCAAGGCCAACCTTAAAAAGGTAAGCCTGAAATACTCATGAGCATACAATGGCACATGAAGTTGTCAAGGTTGGATCCAAGAGGAGACCACTCAACTATCAAACAGGTTGCCTTCTGCATCAGCAGCGGTACACTGGCAGCATGACAACAGCATGTGTGCTTGCCTCCAGTGCAATCACACATGCTTTTGTCACATCAAATCTTGACAACCTGCTTCAAGGGTAAGATTTGTCAACTTGAGCTCAAGCTGGTCATGCGACATATGTTCTTCTGACACCAATATTAAAGCATATTGCACCTGAAAACAACATGTGGGCGGCTGTCAAATAGTGTCTGGCGGTCAGGATCTGATACTGTGAAGCACTCAGGGATGCAAGCTTGTTTCAGGATTATCACGGTTTCATAATTATCACACAGCAACTGTTGTGCAAGGGTCTCGTACATGTCCCAGTCCCACCCAAGCAAAACTGCACAGTGTGCAATTAACAACCTAAATAAGGCTTGTGGAGTGCATGGAACTTGTGGTCTGAGCAGTCTGACCTGACGGCAGGTGCAAGAGGTGGCTCAGGCAGCAAAGCTGGATCATTCAGACAGTGCAGGCAGCAGTGTGATGGACCGAAGCATGCAGCGTACCAGCACCTCCTTCAAGAACAGATCAGGCTTCAGAGGAGTGCGCAGGGTGTGTCAAAAAACCCTGTGTGCTCATTGACAGAACCGTTCTCTGCTGTGCTGTGTCTCCTGAACTGTTGTGCTTGTGGCAGACGCACCCTGATGCACCATTTGTGTGAGTGGATGAAGCGCTTGCTGTGCAACGCATCTGGCACAAACAGCAGTGACTCAGTGATTGCTTTGTTCTGCTTCAGCAATCAATATGAGCGTGAATGGATGGCATTGCTTAAGGCTGCTGAAGTGCATGCTGCATGCCATTGCATGCATACAATCCCAACCTCTGCTGGTCAGTGGCATTCTCACTTTCTTGGCAGCAGGTTGGCTGTTAGACAGCAAAAGCTTCAAACTGGATCTTTTGCATGCTGGGCATGACTGCCATCCTTGGCATGAGTCCCAAGTTCTCTAGCATCTTGGGTGTGACAAACACGGTCTCAGCGCTGTTTCAATTAATCAACAAGCCAGTCAGATGTCCTCTTTTGGGAAATGAAGCTGAGGCCTAAACACAACCAACCCAAATGTCATGAGATGTCATGAAATGCCAGATGGATTTGCTCACATGGTATTGCAGAGGCCTTGGGGCAAGTGGGCAGCAGAGATTCGGGATCCCAGCCGCACCACCCGCCGATGGCTGGGGACCTTCGACACCCCGGCTGAGGTACTATATGTCTTTTGGTTATCTGTCTAGCTCATTTGATCATCTGTCTACCTCATTTAACTGTCTGTCTCATCAGTGTTGGTACTCACACCTTGCTGATCACATCATTGCAGAGGCTTTCAGTTTGTAATCATCTGTTTGTGGATACCAATCACAGGCCATCATCATGGCTCTTGAGAAGCAATATTGCCTGTAGCCTTGCCTGTGTCTGCATCCAGTCAGTCTGCCCTACAGCTTCAACTTCTCATCCATCTCTTTCTCAATATATATGTTGAATGTTATGCATGCAACCATGCATCCTAAAGAACGTAACAACACAAATGTTTTCCAGGCTGCTAGGGCATATGATGCAGCAGCCATTGTCATCAGAGGCCCCACCGCCAGGACCAACTTTACATACCCTCTCCAGTTGCTTCACCTCAAGACCAAGCGGGGTCGGGTGAGATAACCCCTCCAGACCCCTTCTGATCCCACCTGCACATGCACGATTGGAAGTCCTGCCATGTGGCTGAATTCTGGCTGAAGTTTGTCTTGCAAACCTCATGTAGGACTGCTTGCGTATAGTATCTGCTGGGTGTAGCAGGGTACAATGAGCCAAGGGGCAGTTGATGCGCAATGTGAGATTTTGCCCCACGACAAGTGGTTTTGGAGCTCTACAACACTGGGCATGACTGTATGTTGCTTCCTCCATTGGCTCCTGTCTCCATTCTCAGATCATCTGTCCACCATCCCGTCCACTCCTTGCCACCTACACAATCAGTTGTGAGTGTTGCCCTTTTCAGTGATATACTTGTTTCTGCCATGTACAGAAGCAGGATGTTGGGGAGGAGCTGCAGATAGGCCTTTCCCAGCAGAAGCCCTTGCCCTGCTCGCCACCCCCCAGGCGTAACCTGCGCTCAAACCTCAGTCTTGGGTCACGTGCATGCATGGAGAGTGCTGAGCCTTCTGAAGACCCTAGCCCAACCCTGCATCATTCAGAATCCCCACTGAGACACCCCAAGCAGAGCCACCATGCAGATTCTGAAGAAGACTCAGGACCCTCTCCAGACTCACCTGGACCAGACTCAGAGGTGGCAGGACCTGAGTCTGACCCAATGGAGGGAGTCAGTCAGGCCGAGGTGCTGACTGTGCCGGCTTTAGATTCACATCAAAGCTACGGCAGTCGGTTGGCGCTGAGCCTGGGGAATCTAGACATCCCACAGCTGCTTGCGGAAAGGGATCTTCACCAGGGGGATCTAGGAATGTCGCCCAGTATCAAGTCAGAGCCAGAGTCCTTTGGCGGGGTGCTTGGCAACAGCCTGATGCTGAACAACATAGGAAGCACTGCCAATTTGCCACTCAAGGTCGTCACGGCAGGAAATGACCCCAACCTGATGCAGAATTTGGCGTACTGGTCTGACAGCACCAAGCAGGGCAGTAATGACATGACTCATCAGGCACAATCACAGCAGGATCACATGCATGCTGGCTGCCATCAGGAACCTTTAGATTCCCAGCCAGTTGCCTCAAGTAGCTCTCCCTTGGTAGACGTAGACCCCGGGGAGTTTTTCAGGGTACCCCCAGGCGGATATTTGATCCCAAACCCTGGAGGCAGCCTAGGGCATGGCAACCCTAGGATAACCTCTGGGGCAACCCTACTGCCTGCCTGCTTCCATGATGGCAGTGGGTCAACAGTAGGTGGGCTTTACAATGGTCACGACGGCATTACAACAGGTAAAAGCCATGCACACCCCTGCTGTGTGTGACCCCTTGACATGGTTCCTTCAGTGCTAACAAGACTGCTTGCAGATCATCTGCAGCAGATGTATGTGCTGTGATTTCTGTCATGTTGTACTACTTTTGAAAGACATGTTACCATTGCTGAGGACCTCTTATACAGGGAGCTAGACAGGATTATAACCATCCAGTCCTCCAAAAAGACCAGTGATGAACAAGTGAACCAGTGAATGCACAAATGAACAAGTGAATGAATGCATGAATGTCAACTTTGCTCTGGTGCTGAGCTGAGCCTAAGGCTAAGGCTATGAGCTAGCAGCTCAGGGCTCAGGCTGAGCTGAGCATTGAGGACCAGGCATCATCTGGCACTGCCTCTGTTGCCGTGTACAGACAGCTGAATACTTCTTCTTCTGCAACACATTTCTCATAAACAGGACAAACATGTGAAGCCCAACAAGCAGGAGCCCAGTTTACGCCTTTTTACCCTGGGCAGCCCGGTATAATACTTGGCTTCTCACTAAATTGATGCCAAAAGGCGCAGTCTTTTCTTTTCTTTTTCCTTACACCTTTTCACCTGGACTGCTCTGCAGGTCATGAGTCTCATGGCTATGGCAGTCAGCTTCAGCAGGGGGCTACCACTGTCCAGACCGGGTACCCACCTGCACCCAAGGGGGTTCTGCCCACGGGTCTGCCCAGCTTGCAAACCAAATTCAGCCATGAAGCACTGCAGGTAGGAACACGTGCTGACAGAGTAATACTGTCTGGTGCCTGCATGCTGATGTAACATCACTGTTGTTCGTACAGTCCGCCCAGTGACATCAGGACAGACACTGCAATGATTGCGTCCCAAATTGTTTTACTGTGTCAGAACAGTAGGACTGAGGTGGCTCTGCAGCCAGCATGTTGCAAGTTTGAATTGAAGCTTATTGCACATGTATAGGGCATGGTCTTTGAAGAGGTGAGGACTTTGCCGGACAGCCCTTCCACCAGAAGCCCTAGGGTAAGAAGCACCCAGCCCTCTGAAACACCGCCTGACATGTGCAGATTTCATATTGCATGTTATATTCATCATCATTAAAGCCTAGCTTGACTCAGAGACTTACAAAAATATACAGACAAGCCTAATGTAGCTATTTTACAAATACAGCCTTTGTATTCTCTGTCATGGCATTGGATTGTAACAGCTTCACAGCAGTATGTGCAATATGTGCAAGCGTACCACACATCTCCTGTTTGGTGCATGACAATGACTGTTGTTCTCATGCTGCGCTGTAAAAGCCAGCGTCACCTTCTTTGCATAGCAAGGCCCTCCTTGTGCTCCCAGTAGTGGTCAGATTCACCCTCATTGTATGGCCATGACCTTTGTTCTTGTGCTGCCTGTAGCAGTCACACTCACCTTCATTGGATGACACCTTTTTTTCTTGTGCTGCCTGTAGCAGTCAGATCCGCCCGCATTGTATGGCCATGACTCTTCTTCTCATGCTGCCTGTAGCAGTCAGATTCACCTTCATTGCATGTCACCTCTTCTTCTCGTGCTGCCTGTAGCAGCCAGATCCCATTTCATTTCATCTCAGTGAGTCTTCTTCTTGTGCTGCCTGTAGCAGTCAGATTTACCCTCATTGCATCACGTTGTGAAGAGTGCAACAGCCAAGGACCTGAAGCAGCCAGGTTCATCCTCATTTCATCTCCATAACTCTTCTTCTTGTGCTGCCTGTAGCAGTCAGATTCACCCTCTTTGCACCGGGTTGTGAAGAGTCCGACAGCCAAGGACCTGAAGAAAGCTTCCAGGCGGCGGCGCAAGAGCATGGACATGGTGTTTACTCACCCCCTCAGGGCTCACTCGCAAAATGGTGAGTGGAGCACATCGGTGCTTTCAAGCCAGGATGTCTGATGAGTCACAACCAGGCTCCATACCCCTGAGTACAAGGAATTAGATGAATTAGAATAAGTAAAAAAGCAGTCTGCTGTGTGAAAGGTAGCGAATTGAAGCATCTCCTTGCATTGTCTGCTCAAAGGTATCAACTTGTTGCACTCATGCGTGCGACAACACAGAAACACACTTCTTGCACTCACGCGCAAAATAAATACAGAAACACACCTCTTGCACTGTTGTTGCCGAAAATTTACATCCCACATATACTTTCTTGCCATTGTGTTGTTGCCAGAAAGCAACGTTCTCATGCCATGATGCATCTAACAGACACATTGTTTTGGGTCATAGCATGCAAAAGCAGTGTTGTTGTGGCAGGCAACGCTCAGAGTCATGTGTTGGGCACTGTTGCTGCTTCCCAAGCAGCTGCCCCACAGAGGGTCATGGCACATGGGGTGCAACCTGAGACACACTCAGGAGCTCAGCAAACAGGAGCCTACTCTGAGGCTTACCTGCCGAGTAGACTCAGCCAGGAGACAAATGGTCACAGCCAGGGTCTTACTCATCCCAGGTACAGCCCTACATAGGTCCTAGACTTGGGCCAAATTGTCTGTATTTGAGCCTATCATGATGTTACAGAGCGAATCCAGGGTATGGGTTTTGAGGTACACCCTGTCCGCCGCTTCAGCCCTAGTATGCCTTGGCATATGCTTGTTCCCTGCATGTTCATGTAGACTTGAGCCCTTCATGTGTGCAAGACTTTGCACAAAATTGTCCTCTGCAGCTTGTCGTGACCATTGCTGCTCAGCATGACCAACAATTCAGCATAATCAACATCTCATGCTGTAATGTTGACAAGGCCAGCATCTCAGCATGCTGCACAATGCTTGATGAGTGACTGAACCAACAGGAAAAAAGCACTAACAAGTGTATTTTGTAGGTAAGGGAAGTAAGTTCTAGGCTATGGCCAGCAGGAGCGTTCCCATGATCTAGTAGAAACATGAGGTCGGCGTTCAAGCAATTATAACAGATGAATATGGGAATGTAGCTTGATGTGGGTTGATGCAGGATACTAGCAAAAAAACAAGAGCTTGAAGCAAGCCCTAGCTTGGACTCTAGCTTGCAGTCATCTGATGAGCCCAGCGCAGCATGTCAGAACCACATGGCTTCAGATCTCATTGGGGCAGTCCACGTCCAAGGCCCGTTGAGTCATCTGCCAAGTCACATGCAGCGTCAGATTAGTCATTCCCCATCCCCAAGCCAGAGCCCTGAGGGCATGGGGGTGATGCAAATCGACGGCACAGGGGGTGTCAAGGGGGGTTTTGTTGGGGGTGTAGGGTTTGGGGTGACCCCCTATGCAGATGCAGAGGCCTTAAGTAAGCTGCGAGGGCACCCTGCTTGGGAGACCCAGGTATTCGAACTTTCACTTATGCATTATCTCATTATAAATCATGTTTCAAATCATGTTTCATGTCTCAAATCATGTTTCAAAAACAAGTGTCTTCTCCAAGGGGGTCAGGTGTGTACAGTCCTGAGCAGCTTCCTGTATAACATTCTGTTTTGGCAGACCAGTGATGTACGTTTTACTGCCAAACAAGTGCTGGTCTGCGCCAATTTGGTTTGACAACATACGACAGATCGCCTGCTGGATGTTGCCAAAGTGCATGAAACTGTCAGCTCGCATGAATGATCATTCAGTGATGCGCGTACACTCATGTCTATGTTGCAATACAGAAAGCATACCTTTTCTGTTTTCAAAATGTGCCGCAGCATAGCAGCTTGTACCGTGTGGGACATGAAGGTGCCTACACGTGATTTGCAAACTAGCATGACAACATTGCAGCATTTTTCAGGTTGTCTGCTTGGCCAAATTTGCTGCAAATGTCCAGAGGCACTTTTGTTAACCTCAGCTGCAGTTTGCCAACTGTAGGGCTGAAGCCACATGTCTTCCTCTCTGATCTCAGACTAGGATCTGATTGACGTGAATGACCACAATAGGTTGAGCTGTCTTTTGAGGCAATGTTACACACATGTCACAGGAGAATGATTTGCACACCGACCTAGCTAATGGCATCGGTTTCAATGGTTGCTGTGATGCTACAGGAGCAGCGGCCTGCAACAGCAGATGCACCAGGAGGGTTGCCTTATGGACAGCTGGCAGCGCTAGAAGAACTAGATGTTTCCGCTCTGAATGCTTTCTTGGATAGTGTGGACTCAGCAGGCCGAGCTGAGTGGGGCCAACCACTTCCAGCTGTGGCCACCCCTCTGTGGGTTGGTGGCCACCATCTGTCTCAGCAGTGGCCACCGTACCACTCAGCTGTCAGCAATGGGCATGGCACTGAACAGCATGCTGCTCAGCTGTGGGCAGGACCTCACTCAGCTGTGGACACCCTTTCACACAGCAGTGGGCATTATAGTATGCAGCAATGAGGCATAATCTGCTTCTCTTCCTGACAGCTGGCAATTTGATGCTTCAGCTGCAATTGCTTTTGGGCCGTGATACCCTGTGCTTATGCTCAGTGAGAGTTGACAGTGCAAAGTACAAGAAGATTGTGCATTGAAGCATGTTTTCCATTAGCGCATGAACCCGAAGACAAACTCCCAAAATGTTGTGCATTTGTGAGCTTTTTCTTTGCAGGGATTTTTGTTTTGAGATAGTAGCCTACTTTTGCTGTGCTTGCTATCAATTATTCCCTCGACAAGAGTCACAACACAATGCAGTGACGTATGAGTGATGACACGTATTTACCGAACATCTGGCAGCAGAACAACTAGGACTGGGATGCGCTGAATTTGATTACATGATATCCACGTAGTGCAAAGACACATACACACGTAGACACCGCTCTGGTGACAGAAGTTGTGACTGTATACAACGTCACCTACAAATACGTCAGGACCATGGTGTGAACATACATGTCCGAGGTGCGCATCCTGCCCATCGATGTTCAGTACTGAGTTCCACTTCCTGTGCTGCTTTGCATATGCACAGCAAGCAATCAGCATTGCATCCAGCACATTGTGATTTGACCTGTGAGCCATATTGACACATTGTCTGCGGCTGTGGGCAGTATCAGACCAACATCTGATGTGAAAGCAGCTGCAGCCTAGAGTGCCATTTCATGCCCATATACTTTGTTCATGAGGCCTGCATAGCACTAACCAATCTGGATGCTGGTGTAAATTTTTCATTGCTACCAACTATTGCCTGCTTTCATGTACAGTAAAAGCAACACAGTCACCTAGACAAAACAAATACATTGCAGTACAACCACGTTGCTACTTGTGCAAGCCTAAACACAGCAGTCACAAAAGGTAGTGGCGGTAGAACGTCAAATAAATGTTGAGCCTCAAAAAATGGTAAATATGAAATTCTTCATGTCATTTTGCAAGGCTGCCCTGACCATCTGGTTCTGAACCTTCAGCAAAGCTGATACCGTCAGATCTCACGCTGAGAACGCTATCAGCAATCACTCCTGCAAGCAATCCTGCCCTCTCATCCTCTTCCTCTTCTTCTGCTTCAGAAAAGAAGCCGCTGCCCAAATCAGGCTTCCCCCCATGAACTGCTACCACATCTTGTCCGCAGTCATCGTAGTCAGATGAAGGGGTCAAAATGGTCTGAAGGGCAACAGCCTTCTGCCTTTTGACCCTGGCAGCTGCCCTGTGAGCTTCCAGGTTCCAGTCCAGGTTCCATACAAGGAAGTAGAAGCTGCCCGCATGTGCAGCAGTTCCCAGCAGGGTCCCCAAGCACAACCCCCTGACCCCAAGCTCAAGACTGAAGGCAAAGTATGCAGCAGCCGGCAGACCCAATGCATAGTAGCTTATGATGACACATGGCGCAGCCAGCAGCTGCTTACCAGCTCCCCTGATCACACCCCCCAAGACAACTGACAAGCCGTCCAGTGGAATGTAAAACGCCAGTACAGTCAGAGTTTGGGCAATGAGGGCATTCAGACTTCCTCAGTCACTCTGCTAAAGATATGCAAAGAACTTGAGCTGGGCATGACAAAAATGGATGTTTATGTTATGTTATGTTATGTTATGTTATGTTATGTTATGTTATGTTATGTTATGTTATGTTATGTTATGTTATGTTATGTTATGTTATGTTATGTTATGTTATGTTATGTTATGTTATGTTATGTT
>JAABUP010000584.1_pt1 | contig 79463 bp, 73 predicted proteins | sample 5559201 | NCBI WGS metagenome assembly JAABUP01 (sample SAMN10711887, study PRJNA513373) | rock metagenome | isolation source: Antarctica rocks | place: Antarctica
ATCCTGGCCATGACCGCCGCGATCTGGCACAACGACCAACTCGGCCTCACCCACAGGTCACTGACCGCCTACGACCACTGAACCCCTTGGACTTACTCATCTAGGTGTGACACTGATCGACACCGCCGACTCCTACGGACCCGACGTCAGCGAGGAGATCATCGCCGAGGCGCTGTACCCGTATGCCGACGACGTGGTGATCGCCACCAAGGCGGGGCTGTTGCGCACCGGACCCGACGTGTGGGTGCCGCTCGGCCGCCCGGACTACCTGCGCCAGCAGGCCGAGAAGAGCCTGCGCCGGCTCAAGGTCGAGGTGCTGGACCTGTTCCAGCTGCACCGCATCGACCCGACGGTGGACCGCGATGAGCAGTTCGGCCTGCTCAAGGACCTGCAGGACGAGGGCAAGGTCAAGGCGCTGGGCCTGTCGCAGGTGTCGGTGGCCGAGATCGAGGCGGCCTCGAAGGTCTTCCAGGTCGCCACGGTGCAGAACCGGTACAACCTGTCCGACCGCACCGACGCCGACGTCCTCGCGCACTGCGAGGCCCAGGGCATCGGCTTCATCCCGTGGGCCCCCATCGACGCCGGCGACTTCGGCAAGCCGGGTGCTCCGGCTGCGGTCGCAGCCGACGAGCTTGATGCGACACCGTCGCAGGTGGCGCTGGCATGGCTGCTGCAGTCCTCCCCGGTGATCCTGCCGATCCCGGGCACCGGCTCGGTGGCGCACCTGGAGGACAATCTGGGTGCGGCGGGTCTGCGGTTGGACGAGAAGACCATGGCTGCCCTGGCCTGAGTGTGCTGCACTGCACCGATGACCCACACCGTGCGGCCCGGCCACCGGACCCTGCCCCCAGGGTTGCCTGAAACCCTCGACGTGCCTGCTGTCGACGTGGGTGCCGTGCTGCGCGGTGCAGCGGCCCGCTACGGCGACCGGGTGGCCTACCACCACGCCGGTTCCAGGGTCAGCTATCGCCAGCTGTTGGCGGAGGCGTCGCAGGTGGCGCACGGTCTGCGGGCGCACGGTGTGCAGCCGGGCGAGGTGGTGGCGGTGCACCTGCCCAACTGCCTGCAATACCCGGGGGTGTACTACGGGATTCTGCTGGCTGGGGCGGTGTTCAGCCCGACGAACCCGCTGCTACCGCCGGCGGAGTTGGCCGTCCAGCTCGCCGACAGCGCCGCCGTGGCTGTGGTGACCTGGGGGCAGGCGGCCGCGGTGTTCGCCACTATCCGGGAGAAGGTGCCGGTTCGGTTGGTGGTCACCGTCGACGCCGAGCTAGCCGACGCGGTAAGCCTGGCTCACCTGGGTTCCGGGCAGCCCACCGAGGCGCCGCTCGAGCGTCCGGCACCGACCGAGCTGGCGCATCTCGCGTACACCGGGGGCACCACCGGCCGGTCCAAGGGGGTGCCCCTGACTCATCGGCACGTCATCACCAACACGCTGCAGTCGGCGTGCTGGACCTCGGGCAGCGTCCCGGTTACTGGATGCATTCGGCGATCTAGCACTGGAGCAGGTGGGCCCCGACGACGAGTGGCCGACTCGGCTGGGTACCGGGGTCGCGGTCAACCTGACCCCGTGGTTTCACGGCATGGGGGTGATCGGGTACCTGAACGTGCCGCTGCTGTGCGGTTACACCACCGTGATTCACCAGCGTTTCGAGCCCGGTGCTTACCTGGCCGACGTGGAGCGGTTCGGCGCCACCATGATCGGCGGGGCTCCCCCGGTCTTCGTGGCGTTGCTGCGCCACCCCGACATCGCCACCCGCGATGTGTCCACGGTGCTCGGGCTGTCATCGGGGGCCGCGCCGCTGCCGGTAGCGGTACTACAGGGGCTGCGCGATCGGTTCCCCGACTCGGTGGTCATGGAGGGGTACGGCCTGACGGAGGTGACGATGGTCGCGACCATGAACCCGTCCTGGCGCTCCGGGGTCCGCAAGGTCGGCACCGTCGGTGTGCCTGCGCACGACACCGACGTCCGTCTCGTCGACGCCGACGGGCACTCGGTGCCCGCGGGTGAGCGCGGTGAGGTGTGCCTGCGCGGTCCGCAGGTGATGGCGGGCTACCACCACCGGCCCGAGGCCACCGCGGAGGTGCTCAGCGACGGCTGGCTGCGCACCGGGGACATCGGCGAGCTCGACGACGACGGGTACCTGTCCATCGTGGACCGCGCTAAGGACATGCTGCTGTACAAGGGGTACAACGTGTTTCCCCGTGAGCTGGAGGAGTTGCTGCACACCCACCCGGCGGTTGCCGGGGCCGCAGTGGTGGGGCGCCCGGACACCGAAGCCGGTGAAATCCCGGTGGCTTTCGTGGCGCTGCTGCCCGGTTCCGCTGTCACCGCCGACGACCTGGCTGAGTACGTCAACGCCCAGGTGGTGCCGTATAAGAAGCTGCGCGAGGTGCACCTGGTGGACGCGATCCCGGTGTCGGCGGCGGGCAAGGTGCTGCGGCGTGAGCTGCGCGATCGGCTCAGCAGCGACTGACACACGAACGAGGGCCGACCGTGAGGCCGGCCCGTCGTGTCGCGGGGGGTGGTCCTAACAGGAACGCCATCACACACCCGCACAGCGATCATGTCTCTGTAACGGCCTCTGGCGCATTCGGGCACACGTGCACCCACGCCAGCGCCGAGGCGCCTACAAGTCCGGCTCTCGCCGACCGATATCGACCGGCTCACTGCAGCATACGAATCTGGCACGCGCACGATGGACTTGGCAAAGCAGCTGGGGGTCCACCGCAATACCGTCCGTAGGCATCTCAACGCCCGCGGACTACCGACGCGGCGACAATGACGGCGAGAGGTCAGAACAGCTGCAGCCCCGGGACCCCGGCGAACAACCCGTCACCGCTCAGGAGTGGTAGACCGTGGGCTGCTGCAGTCGCTGCGATCCACCGGTCCGCGGCATGCACCTTCTGACCCAGGGCATGGCCGATCTTCTGGCACTCGGACTTCAGCTCGGCATACTTCTGGATCACGGCCTCATCGAGCGGGATCGTGGCGGTGCGGTCCAGCTGCCAACGGGAATCCTGCAGCTTGTTCCCGCCCCAGTTCGACAGCAGCAACCCGGCGAGCGCCTCGGCGCGTGTCTGTCCCGAGATCGCCACGCTGACGCCCAGAAGTTGTTCGCGCCAGCGCGGGACGCGCCCCTCGCCCTTCCTGGCGCGCAGGTACAGCTGCGTCCAGACATCGGTGTCCAGTAGCACACGCTGCTCGCCAGGCATCGGCGCCGCCCTAGTCGTTCAGCGCCGCAAAGAAGGCGTCAAGGTCGTAGTCGGTCAGGCTCTTGACGCCGGTCGGGTCCGGGCCGGGCGCCGCGACGAAGATCGCGTCGATGTCGGCGTACTGGCCCGGCGTCCACTCTGCCGGTGTGGCCGCAGCGACGATCGACACACCAGAAAGGGCGAGGGATCGTGATCCGGCGTTCGTAACTGTCAGACCCATCGCGGCGGTCCGCTGCCCCACCAGGCGCCCGACGTGGTCGGCATCCTGGACGTCGTTGAGGGCGATGGTGTTCCCAGCGTCGTCGCGGATGCGGAACCGCCGGTCGTGCAGGTCGACCTTCTCCAAGATGCCCGAGACGGTCGCTGTCTGTTCGCCGGTGGTCGCTAGGGACTGCCACGGGCTGCGGGACACGACCGTGCTGGTCCACTCCACCACGCGGCCGTCCTTGCGAGTGACCTCGACCGCCCTGGCGGCTTCCGTGAGCGCGTCGCACAGGTGCAGGGCGCTCTCGGCGATGAGGTCGGTCACCCAATCGGGGCGGGCGCTGGTGCCGATGGCATCGACGATCTCCCAGTAGCGCTCGGCAACTTCAGCTTCCAGCGAGGTGTCGAAGTCGAGGGTGTCAGACTCACCGAAACCGACCTCAAGTCGGGTGCTACCGGGACTGATGCCGCGTAGGCGCAGGGTGGAGATCTTCGCCGCAGTGTCGGGCGTGCGGCCCGGACCGTGCTGGCCGATGACATACCGGGTCACCCGGCTGGCGAGTTCCTGCAGGCTGCCCGCGATCTTGCCCAGCGCCTCCAGGGTGATCTCGCCAGAGGGGCTGCCCGTCCCGGACAGCCGGAGGTTCAGGTCGTACTTGTCCATCTCAGCCACCTCCCGTCCGGGTCCATGCTGCCACGAGAACCCGACCATTCTCGTCGATCTTGCTGGCCAGCCGCTACGGTCAGGTCCCGGTGCTGGGCGGTGCGGCCGTCAGGTGGCCTGCTGCGTGCCCTCTGGCGCCGGGCCGCTCGCGGATAGCACGTTCCAGGTCGGGTAGCCCATCTTGAACTCGACCGAGGCGCTGCCTATGACTGTCTGGAGCGAGCCATCGGCCAGTTCGACGCGCATGAGCTTGCTCGGGGCGATCACAGTGGCGAGTGTCGGGAGTTCCGGGATCAGCTCGCCGGGCGCATCAGACCTCCTGCCCAGCATCTCGGCATTGCCGGTGGGGCCAATTCGCCGGACAACCGCGTCGTCACGAATCCCGAAGCTGAGGACGCTGGCGCAGCGGTCTTTGCCCCATGCGACGAACACGGGCGCTTGGGTGTGAATGCCGCCTGCGATGCCGTCCGCGGCCGCGTCCCCCAAGTCATGGATCCAACCGGCGACGAACTCGGCCACGCAGGTGTCGCCGCCGATCGCCGTGATCGCCGAGGAGTCGATGCCCGCGGCGGTGAGGCGCTCGACAATCGGCTCGGGCTCGCGATCGACCACGGTGATGGGGACGGATCGCTCGGCGACGGTGTCGCGGAACATGGCGCCGAATGTGAGGTCAGTCAGCGGCAGCGAGTAGCCGACGAACACGACGTGGTCGGTTAAGCTGGGCCGCGAGGCAGCCTGCTGCCACATCTCGTGGGTGATCGGGTTGCGGTAGTAAGCCGACTTCGTCGCGGACGGCGGCACGATGAACGGCACTCGGCCCGGCAGTTCGCGCCGGCGGTCCTCCTCGGTGTACCGCTCTGGCTTCCCAAACGTTCCTGGCAACGCGCGCCGCGCGACAGTCGCACCGGTCTGGTCCCCAGGCGACCAGTACCAGTTCAGCGAACCGTGCAACTTCAACAATCGAAACGTGTCAGCGCGGGTGGCGCCCAATCGCGCCGCGCCGGCCGGCCAGTTCGGAACGTCCCCGGTGATTTCGGTCCAGGAAACGGGGTCGTACATTCCCCACTCGTAGAGCAGACCGGCGCCGACAGCGCACTCGATCAACGTGTCATAGTTGAACGTCACCACCGAGGCACGCATCTGGTGGGCCGCTTTGACGAAAGGCGGCAGCCACACGGGCCAGCGCGCCCGCAGGACCTGATCGGTTCGCTGCTCCAGGACCTCCGCAATTGCGCTGCTGTACGCAGTGAAGGTCGCTTGGTTGATTAGGTTCTGCTGGACGTTCAAGTAAGGCTGCTCTTCGGCGAGCTGCGACAGCCAGAGCTCGAAGAATCCCTGGGCGAGCTCGCGCGGTGGCTTCGGGGTATCGGGCGGGAGGACAGCTCGGCAGGCCTCGCCCAGTTCGTCAGTGAGCGGCATGTGGCTCGACGCTGCTCTCGAAAATCCGGCACCAAGGACGAAGGCGGGTTGGGTCAAGACGCGCCTCCAGGCTCATGCAAACGCTCTGGTCAAGCGGCAGCGTATCCGGTGGCGGTTGCCGATATTCGCACGTGAAGGCGCCAGGTCACTACAACGGAGCGGATTTCGTAGTCGAGTGTGATTCACCGTCAGGTAGCTGACGGGAACATGATCACACCCCGCCGACATTCGACAATACCGCGACAGGCGCGGGCAAATCGGGCAAACGCGTAAGCTGAACGGCTGCTCACCACACGAGTGTGTGATGACCAGCCGTCCAGCCGTAGGTGGAGGTGCCGGGAATCGAACCCGGGTCCTCCGCCGCATCAACAGGGCTTCTCCGTGCGCAGTCCGCTACGCCTCTACTCGGACCTCCTGATCACGCGGACGAGTCAGGATGACGATCCCAGCCGCTGTTTGGTGTCCCCTGCGGATCCGCGGCCGACCCGCAGGGTAAGAGCCCTCTAGTCGATGCCAGGGTCCGGGGCGAGGGCACACCCGGTCTGACAGAGTCGCTACTCGCTCAGGCGGCGAGGGCGAACTCGCGCTGACTGGAGTCGGCGCTTATATGTTTGCAGTGACGCTTGTGGTGGTCTCCTGCCTGCACCAGCACGCTTCCCCTGGATCAACGTACGGAGTCGAAACCGATCACCCCCGCGCGTTCCCGGCCATGGTGCACCGGGACACTGATCCTACCGCGCCCGGCCCTGTCTGTGCTGCACCCGATTCGTGCTTTCCCGCGGGTTCTCGAACCAACCGTCGAATCCGGTGTAGCAGGGTCAAACCGGGTGGGCGGCCGGCGGCGCGCTCAGCTCTGCGACGCGATCAGCGCCACCGAGGCCGCCGCGAGCATCATGCCCACCTGCTGCACCCGGGCGGTGCGCTCCCCCAACACCACCGTCGCCAACAGCACGGTGGCCGCCGGGTACAGCGCCGTGATCACGCTGACCAGCGACAACAGCCCACCCTGCACCGCGTAAAGAAGCGCCACGTTGGCTACCACGTCCAGCAACCCCGCCAGCAACGCCAGCCGCAGTGGCACTCCCTGGGGCGCTTGGTGCTGGCGCACCACCAGCGCGGCGAGCACCACCACGACAGCCGCCCCCACCCGCGAGGCCAGCAATGGCCATAACCCGGTGCCCACCTTGATCTGCGCCAGCAGGATGAAGTATCCGGCGAACGCCACGCCCGAACCCAACGTCAGGGCGGCGACTCGGCCGGTGAAGCGCAGTTCGCTGTGCCCGCTCTCCCTGCTGACCAGAACCACCGCTGCCAGCGCCAGCACGGCCCCCAGTAACGCCAGCGCACTGGGACGCTCGCCCAGCCCCACTCCCACCAGCAGCGGCAACCCCGCGACCAGCACCGCGGTCAGCGGGGAGACCACGCTCATCGGCCCGGCGGCCAGCGCCAGATAGAACCACCACACCGCCAAGCCGGCCACCACCCCGGCGGCGCCACCCCACAGCAGCGACGCCACATCGGGCACCCCACCCACCACCGGCGCCAGTGCGGCCACGACGAGCACCGACACCGGGTAGCTCACCAGCACCACCCGCAACGCAGCTACCCGCCGGGCGGCCACCCCTCCCACGAAGTCGCTGACCCCGTACCCCGCAGCGGCAAGCAGGGCCAGCAGGACCGCGGTCACAGGCCGAGCAGCCGGGCCGGGGTGTCGTGCAGCACCGCGCGCAGAAAACCCTCCCCCAGCCGCTCATCGGCCTCCGCCCAGCCAGCGATCGCCCGCAACTGCGTGGCGTAGTCGTAGGGAATGTTCGGAAAGTCGGTGCCCAGCGCCACCCGGTCGGTGTGCGCGGCCAGCCGCGCGGCCCAGTCCGTCGGCAGCGGGCACAACCGCTCGGTGAACGGGGTGCCCACCATGGTGGTGTCCAAGTACACCCGGGGGTAGCGCTGCAGCAGGCCCAGCGCGGCGTCGAACTCCGGCATGCCGGCGTGGGCGAGCACCGCGGTCAACAGTGGATGCCGCGCCAGCACCTGCCCGAAGACGGCCAGCCCGGTGTGCGCACCGGGAATCGGGCCGTTACCGCAGTGCACCACCACCGGCACCCCAGCGTCGGCCAGCAAACCCCAAGCGTGGTCCAACCGCTCGTCGCGCGGGTCGAACCCACCCACCTGCACGTGCACCTTCATCACACGTGCACCCCCGGCCAGGGCCGAGCCGACGTACTCCACCACCCCCGGCTCCGGGTACAGCGTGGCCGTGGGCACCGCCCCGGGCACCCGGGCACCGAACTCCATGGCCCACTCGGTCAGCCACGCGGCCATACCCGGTTTGTGCGGGTACACCAGCGGCGCGAACCCCAGCACCCCCAGCTCGGCCAAGATCGCCAACCGCTGCGGCTCGGGCAGCTTGTAGTGCACCGGCCACGCGGTGCCATAGTGCTCCTGGGCGTGGTCGAAGTAGTCCCACACCTTAGCCAACACCGGCTCGGGCAGGAAGTGGGTGTGCAGGTCCACCATCCCAGCCACACCCAGGCCCGCCACCCAGGCGGCGACGTCGGCGTCGGTCGCCGGACCCGGTCCCGGCCCGCTCAGGAGCGCATGCCCTTCACCCGGCGACCCAGTTCCCTGGTCACCTCGCGCTCGGTGTCGCGGCGGGCCAGGTCCTGACGCTTGTCGTGGGACTGCTTGCCCTTGCCTAGCGCCAGCTCCACCTTGACGTAGCCGTTGGAGAAGTACAGCGACAGCGGCACCAGGGTCAGGCTGCCCTCCCGGGTCTTGCCGATCAGCTTGTCGATCTCGTTGTGATGCAACAAGAGCTTGCGCACCCGGCGCGGGGCGTGGTTGGTCCAGCTGCCCTGGGTGTACTCGGGGATGTGCAAGCCCCGCAGCCACACCTCGCCGTCGTCGACGGTGGCAAAGGCGTCAGCCAGGGACACCTTGCCCTCGCGCAGGCTCTTGACCTCGGTGCCCACCAACACCAGCCCGGCCTCGTACACGTCCATGATCGTGTAGTTGTGCCGGGCCTTGCGATTGGTGGCAATCGCCTTCTGGCCCCGTTCCCTCACCCCGCCACTTTACTGCCGGACGTACAGGCGCAACGTCACGTACGCGGTGATCGCCGCGAGGCCGACGCCGACCACCGCGAGCACCGGCGACACGAACAGCACGTCGCTGGTGGTGACCTGACCGATGATGTTCGAAGAATACAGCTCGCGCAGCACGTCGTCGAGGAACGCGGCCTTGGCCACCACCAGTCCACCGATGGCCACCGCCGAGCCGATCGCGCCGGCGACCACCGCCTCCAGCAGGAAGGGCAGCTGGGTGTACCACCGGGTGGCCCCCACCAAGCGCATGATGCCGACCTCGGTGCGCCGGGTGTAGGCCGCCACCTGGATCATGTTCGAGATCAGCAACAGCGCGGCGAATGCCTGCACGATCGCAATGGCGAACGCGGCGTTGCGCACCCCACCCAGCACCGAGAACAACCGCTGCACCAGGTCCGCCTGGTCGACCACCTTGTCCACCCCGGGCTGGTTGGCGAACTGCTGGTTGATGATCGCGAACCGCTGCGGGTCGGTGAGCTTCACCCGGAACGAGGCGGGCAGTGCCTCCGGCCGGGCCAGCGCGATCAGTTCGGGTTGATTGGCGAACACTTCCTGGAACCGTTTGAATGCCGCGTCGCGGCTCTCGTAGTTCACCGACTCCACCCCGGGGGTCGCCCGGAGCTCACGCTGCAGGGTGGCGCAGATGGCGCCGGTGCAACCCACGTCGTTGGTCGAGACGTCATTGGTCAGGTAGACGGCCACCTCGACCCGGTCGAAGTAGATCCGTTCGGTCTTGTTGGTCATCTGCACCACCAACAAACCACCGCCCAGCAGCCCCAGAGAAATCGCCGTAGTGATGATCATGGCGATCGTCATGGTGATGTTGCGGCGCAGGCCGGTCATGACCTCGCTGAAGACGAAGCTGGCACGCATCTATCGACCCACCCCGTACACGCCGCGGGCCTCGTCGCGGATGATCTTGCCCAGGCTCAGCTCGACGACCCGGCGGCGCATCGAGTCGACGATGTGGTTGTCGTGAGTCGCCATAAGCACTGTGGTACCGGTGCGGTTGATCCGCTCGAGCAGCAGCATGATGTCTTGGCTGGTGTCGGGGTCGAGGTTGCCGGTGGGTTCGTCGGCCAGCAGCAACAACGGCCGGTTGACGAAGGCCCTGGCGATGGCGACGCGTTGCTGCTCGCCACCGGAGAGTTCGGTGGGCAGCCGGTCGGCCTTGCCGGCGAGGCCGACGAGGTCCAGTACTTCCGGGACGACCTTCTTGATGGTGCCGCGGGGCTTGCCGATGACCTCGAGGGCGAACGCGACGTTGTCGGCCACCGACTTCTGCTGCAGCAGCCGGAAGTCCTGGAACACACACCCGACGCGCTGGCGCAGCTTGGGTACCCGACGCCCGGCCAGCTTGTTGACGTGGAAGTTGGCCACGTGCACGTCGCCGCTGGAGGGCAGATCCTCGCGCAGCAGCAGGTTCAGGAAGGTTGACTTGCCGGAGCCGGACGCCCCGATCAGGAACACGAACTCGCCCTTGTCCACAGTCACCGTGACCGCGTCCAGCGCTGGGCGGGTGGAGGTCTTGTAGGACTTGGAGACGTTCTCGAGGCTGATCACGGCTCCCCACTGTAACCACCAGCGGACCCGGTGAACCCTAGGCGCAACCGGCGCGGCGCCCCGGGCCCAGCCAGATCAGGTCCGGTTGTCCGGTTCACGTCGGCGCCAGCGGATCCCGGCCTCCAGAAACCCGTCGATGTCCCCGTCGAGCACCTTGGCCGGGTCGCCCACCTCGTATTCGGTGCGCAGGTCCTTGACCATCTGGTAGGGGTGCAGCACGTAGGAGCGCATCTGGTTGCCCCACGAGCTGCCACCGTCGCCTTTGAGCGCGTCCATCTCCGCGCGCTCTTCGGTGCGTTTGACCGCGAGCAGCTTGGCCTGCAGCACGCGCATCGCCGACACCTTGTTCTGCAGCTGACTCTTCTCGTTCTGACACGTCACCACGATGCCGGTGGGGATGTGCGTCAGGCGCACCGCGGAGTCGGTGGTGTTCACGCTCTGCCCGCCCGGACCCGACGAGCGGTAGACGTCCACCCGCAGGTCGTTGTCGGCGATCTCGATGTGGTCGGTGGTCTCCACCACCGGCAGAACCTCCACCTCGGCGAACGACGTCTGCCGGCGGCCCTGGTTGTCGAACGGGCTGATCCGGACCAGGCGGTGGGTGCCCTGCTCCACCGACAGCGTGCCGTAGGCATACGGCGCCTTGACGCCAAACGTGGTGCTCTTGATGCCCGCTTCTTCGGCGTAGGAGGTGTCGTAGACCTCGGTGCCGTAGCCGTGCCGCTCGGCCCAGCGCAGGTACATCCGCATCAGCATCTCGGCGTAGTCGGCGGCGTCCACCCCCCCCGCCCCGGACCGGATGTTGACCAGGGCGTCGCGTTCGTCGTACTCCCCGCTGAGCAGGGTGCGGACCTCCATCGCGGCGATATCCACGCGCAGCTCAGCGCGCTCGGAGTCGGCATCGTCGGTGGCCTCGGCCGCCGCGGCACCCGTTTCGCCCTCGGCAAGCTCGTAGAGCAACGGCAGGTCGTCCAGTCGCTGACGCAGCCCCTGCACGCGCCGTAGCTCGGCCTGGGTGTGCGACAGCTGGCTGGTGACCTGCTGGGCGTGCTCCTGGTCGTTCCAGAGATCGGGTGACGCGGCCTGCTGCTCCAACTCGTCCATCCGCCGGCGCAGCCCGTCCACGTCCAGCACCGCCTCGACCGTGCGCAAGGTGGTGTCCAGCTCGGCGAGGTCGGCAATTACGTCGGGGTGCACGTCGAGCCAGGTTACCGGGCGGTCACATCTGAGCGACCCGCTCCGTCACATCTGAGCGACCCGCTCCGTCAAATCTGAGCGACCCGCTCCGTCACATCTGAGCGACCCGCTCGACCACTCTGGCTACCGCCTTGGTGTGGGCCACGGCGAACTCCGCAGCCGCGGCCGCGTAGGGATCCTGCGCCGCGCGCAGCACCGCGCGCGCAGCCTGCAACTGCTCGGTCAACTCCGCACCGGACTGCTCGACCAGCCGGGCACGCTGCGCCGGGGTCAGCTCACCGGCGTGCATCAGCCGCAGCAGCAGGGGGCTGCGCACCCCGTCGACGCCACCCGGGTCCGCGGCAAGCCACCGCAGGAAGGACCTGCGCCCGGCAGCGGTGATCACGTAGGCCTGGCTGGAACGCGGTCCCTGCTTGCCCAGGCGTAGCAACCCGGCTTCGGCCAGCGCCGCAAGCTCGCGGTAGACCTGACTGCGGGTCACCCCGAACACCCCGCCGTAGTGCTGCGCGGCCAGCGCGACCAGCTCGCCGCCAGTAGCTGGGCCGTGCTGCAGCAGGCCCAGCAGGGCGGCCGCGGTGGCGTTGACGGGGACTGCGGCGGCAACCATCCGCCCAGCGTGCCATCGCCCCGGTTTGTCGTCCACCTCGGACAGTCCCAGCCGGACGCGGCGGGTGGCCGCCTGCCTCGACCGTTCGCAAACACAACGATGTGTCATTCTCGTGTCGCTAGATGCGACGTGGTTCACACCGGCGGAACATGACCGGGGCATGCTGTAGCGCAGACCAGCATCCCACCGGGTGACGGTGTACGACGGCGGAGCGCTGTTCACCCACCATGTGGGCGGCGTACGACGAGGCGAGGAGTACAGCGTGACGGGGTTCCTGCTGAAGCGGTTCGTGAACTACGTGGTGCTGCTCATCGTCGCTACGTTCCTCGCGTTTGCGCTGGCTGCGGTCACCTTCCAGCCGTTGTCCTCCCTCGAGCAGCGCAGCCCCCGCCCACCGCAGGCCACCATCGACGAGAAGGCCGCCGAGCTGCGACTGAACGAACCCATCCCGGTGCGGTACGTCGCGTGGCTCGGTGACGTAGTGCTGCGGGGTGACTTCGGCCAGACCGTCACCAACCAGCCCGTTACCGAGGAACTGGGCCGGCGGGTGGGCGTCAGCCTGCGCCTGCTGACCCTTGGCGTGGTGGTGGGCACGGTGATCGGCGTCGTGGTTGGGGTCGCCTCGGCGATCCGGCAGTACAAGCTCAGTGACTACCTGGCCACATTGTTTTCCTTCCTCGCGCTCAGCACGCCGGTGTTCGCGATCGCCATCTTGCTGAAGTACGGCGCTGTGACGTTGAACCAGGCAACTGGCAGCCAGATCTTCCTATACACCGGGGAGACGTCTGCCGGCGTGACGGGCGGGTTCGGAGCTCAGCTCATCGACCGGTTGCAGCACCTGGTGCTGCCCACGCTGTCGCTGGCACTGCTGCAAATCGCCTTTTACAGCCGCTACCAGCGCAATGCGATGCTCGACGTGCTGGGTAGCGACTTCCTGCGCACCGCCCAGGCCAAGGGCCTCACCCGGCGCAAGGCGCTGTTCAAGCACGGTCTACGCACCGCGCTCATTCCGATGGCCACGCTGTTCGCGTTCGGCTTCGGCACCCTGGTCGTCGGGGCCACCTTCACCGAACGCATCTTCGGCTGGCAGGGCATGGGCGACTGGCTCATCCGCGGCATCCAGACCCAGGACACCAACATCACGGTGACGGTCACCATGTTCACCGGGGTGGCGATCTTGTTGTCCGGGTTCCTCTCCGACATTCTCTACGCCGCACTCGACCCGCGCGTGCGGGTCTCCTGAGAAGGGGTCGAGCCATGGCTGCACCCACCACCCCCCGCACCGACCCCGGTCCGTCGGCCACCTCGGCAACCTCGGTGAGCCCGGTGGTGGAGCTGGACACCGACTACACCGCGGTCAGCCGCGGCGCCCTGGTGCGACGGCGGTTCCTGCGCAATAAGCTGGCGATGTTCGGCGTGGCCACGCTGGTGCTGCTCTACCTCGCGGCATTCATCGGCCCCTACCTCATCCCGTTCGACTACAAGCAGATCGACTACACGGCGCTGCTGTCCCCGCCGTCGCCGCAGCACTTGTTCGGCACCACCCAGATCGGCCAGGACGTGCTGGCCCAGACCCTGCGCGGGCTGCAGAAGTCGCTGACCATCGGCCTGCTGGTGGCGCTGGGTTCCACCACTATCGCGGCGATCGTCGGCTCCGCGGCGGGCTATTTCGGTGGCTGGACCGACCGCACCCTGATGTGGGTGGTAGACCTGCTGCTGGTGCTGCCCAGCTTCCTGATCATTGCCATCGCCAGCCCAGCGCTGCAGGGCAAGTCGTGGCTGTTCCTCGTGTTGCTGCTGGTGGTCTTTCAGTGGCTCATTGCAGCGCGGATCGTCCGTGGTCTCACGCTGAGCCTGCGGGAGCGGGAGTTCGTGCAGGCCGCGAGGTTCATGGGCACCCCGGCACGCAAGATCATCTCCAGCCACATCCTGCCGAACATGGCGTCGCTGCTCATCATCGACGCCACCATCACAGTCGGAACCGCCATCATCGCCGAAACCAGCCTCAGCTTCTTCGGCTTCGGTGTACAACCACCGGAAGTCTCACTGGGCACCCTGATCGCCGACGGCACCGCCTCGGCGCTGACCTACCCGTGGCTGTTTGCCTTCGCGCTGGGGCTGCTGGTGCTGACGGTGCTGTCCGCCAACTTCGTCGGTGACGGTCTCCGCGACGCACTCGACCCCAACTCGCAGAAGGGCCGCGCCAAATGACCGCGGTCCAGGAGCTGCCCGCCGGGGCAGGCGCCGCGGCAGGCGAGGCCGTCCTGCAAGTCGACGACCTGCAGGTCAGCTTCCCCAGCGAAGAGGGCAGGGTGACCGCCGTGCGGGGGGTGAGTTACTCCGTCGCGGCCGGTGAGGTGCTGGCCATCGTCGGGGAGTCCGGCTCGGGCAAGTCGGTTTCGTCGCTGGCCGTGATGGGCCTGCTGCCCCCGCAGGCCCGGGTCACCGGGTCGGTGCGCTACCGGGGCCGGGAGCTGCTCGGGCTCAGCGACCGGGACATGTCGCGCGTGCGGGGCAACAAGGTCGCGATGGTCTTTCAGGACCCGCTGTCGGCGCTGACCCCGGTCTACACCGTCGGCGATCAGGTCGCCGAGGCGCTGCTGGTGCATGGTGACCTGTCCAAGCGCAATGCTGCCGAGCGGGCGGTGGAGCTGCTCGACCTGGTCGGGATCCCCAATGCCCGCGCCCGCGCCGCGTCCTTCCCGCACGAGTTCTCCGGCGGTATGCGCCAGCGCGCGGTGATCGCCATCGCCATTGCGAACGACCCGGACCTGATCATCGCCGACGAGCCGACCACCGCGCTCGACGTCACGGTGCAGGCCCAGGTGCTGGAGACCCTGAAGAAGGCCCAGGAGGTCACCGGCGCCGGGATCGTGATGATCACCCACGACCTGGGGGTGGTCGCCGGGTTCGCCGACCGGGTGTTGGTGATGTACGCCGGGCGCGCCGTGGAGACCGCGCCGGTCGACGAGCTGTACGCCCACCCCCGGATGCCCTACACCCTCGGGTTGCTCGGTTCCATCCCGCGCCTGGACGCGCGGGGCAAACAACCGCTGGTACCCATCGAGGGCAACCCGCCGGCGCTGGTGAACCTGCCGCCGGGCTGCCCGTTCGCGCCCCGCTGTCCGCTGGTGATCGACGCCTGCCGGGAAGAGGAGCCTGCCCTGGCGCGAGTCGCCGACCACCACTGGGCAGCCTGCATCCGCTCCGGCGAGCTGGCGACCGTGGGAACCGATGCCGCCGCGGTGTTCGACGTGGACGAGCTGGCCGAGTCCGAGCTGGCCGCGGTGCCCCGCACCGAACGCATCGAGGTGCTGCGGGTGGACGAGCTGGTGAAGAACTTCCCGGTGACCAAGGGGATCGTTTTCCGACGGCGGGTGGGCACCGTGCAGGCGGTGGCCGGTGTCAGCTTCGACCTGCGCCAGGGTGAGACGCTCGGCGTGGTGGGTGAGTCGGGCTGCGGCAAGTCGACCACGTTGCTGGAGATCCTCGCGCTGATGCCACCGGAATCCGGTGCGGTGCAGGTGCTGGGCAAAGACGTCGGATCGTTGGACGCCCAGGCGCGCAAGGCGATCCGACGCGACGTGCAGGTCGTCTTCCAGGACCCGATGGCGTCGTTGGACCCGCGGCTACCGGTCAGCGACATCATTGCCGAGCCGCTGAAGGTGCACGGGGTGGACTCCGCGACCATCGCGCGGCGGGTCCCGGAACTGCTGAAGCTGGTAGGTCTGCGGCCGGAGCAGGGCGGCCGGTACCCGGCGGAGTTCTCCGGCGGGCAGCGCCAACGGATCGGGATCGCCCGGGCGCTGGCGCTGGAGCCCAAGCTCATCGTGCTGGACGAGCCGGTGTCAGCGCTGGACGTGTCCATCCAGGCCGGGGTCATCAACCTGCTCGACGACCTCAAGGCGAAGCTTGGGCTGTCCTACCTGTTCGTCGCCCATGACCTGTCGGTGGTGCGCCACATCGCCGACCGGGTGGCGGTGATGTACCTGGGCACCGTCGTGGAGATCGGGGACGTGGAGACGGTCTTCCACGCCCCGCAGCATCCGTACACACAGGCATTGCTGTCGGCGATCCCGGTGCCCGACCCAGCCAAGGAACGCTCCCGGGAGCGGATCCTGCTCGCCGGGGACCTGCCGAGCCCGGCCAATCCACCCTCTGGCTGCCGCTTCCGCACCCGCTGCCCCAAGTTTGCCGCACTCGGTGAGAACGACCGCAAGCAATGCGTCGACGTGGAGCCGACCCGGGTCCCGAAGGGCCCGGACCACGAAGTCGCCTGCCACTACGCCGAAGTCCGTCAAGTGGTCTGACGGACGGGGAGAAGTCCCCAGCAGTCCATCATGGACCGCTGGCGATCAGTGCTGCTCCCGTTGTGGTGCAACAGTTTCGCAACGCTCACGATCGTGACGCATCCGTAACTGTCGGGGTGCTCTGCCTGTCGTAGAGTCACCGCATCGCGGCACCGGCGCGGTGTTGCACCGCATGTCGCCCCAACAGTCCAGGAGGACTCGAGTGAGCAGAATTCGACGAGCGTGGCGGTTGGCCGCTCCGGTGGCTGCTGTGGCCCTGATCGCCAGCGCGTGCAGTGGTGGAGGCGCGAGCAACGCGCCCGCGGCGGCGCCGGCACCCCAGAAAGCCGGCCAGAACGACATCAACCCGATGGACGCCAGCAAGCTCAAGCCGGGCGGCGACTTCCGGTGGGCGTTAGCCGAGATCCCGCCCAACTTCAACTACAACCAGGTCGACGGCACGCTGAGCGACAACCGAGCCGTGATGTTCGCGATGATGCCGCTTGCGTTCCTGAACGATGTCTCGGGCACCCCCCAGGTCAACCCGGACTACTTCACCGACATCAAGCTGACCTCCACTGACCCGCAACAGGTGGTGACCTACACGATCAACCCGAAGGCCAAGTGGTCCGACGGCACCGACATGACCTGGGAGGACATCGACGCCCAGGTCAAAGCCTTGAACGGGACCAACACCGCTTACCAGGTCTCCTCGAGCACGGGGTACTCCGACATCGAGAAGGTCGCCCAGGGCACCGATGCCCGCCAAGCCGTGGTCACGTTCAAGAACAAGTTCTCCGACTGGCAGTCGCTGTTCAGCCCGCTCTACCCCAAGACGCTCAACTCCAGCCCCGACGCGTTCAACACGAGCCTGACGGCGAAGCCGGGAGTCACCGCGGGACCGTTCGCCTTCGACTCGGTTGATCAGACAGCGAAGAAGATCACCATCAAGCCCGACCCGAAGTGGTGGGGCACCAAGCCGGTGCTCAACTCCATCATCTACGTCGCCCTGGACCTCGCCGCCCAGACTGGTGCGCTGGTGAACAACGAGATCGACTACGCGAACATCGGCTCCAACGTCAACGACAACAAGACCGCAGGCTCGGCCCCGGGGATCGTCGTCCGGCAGGCCTTGGCTCCGGACTACCGGCATATGACGTTCAACGGCGCACCGGGCTCGATCCTCGCCGACAAGGCGCTGCGGATCGCGGTCATGAAGGGCATCAACCGCGACGGTATCGCCCAGGCACTGCTCAACGGGGTGGCTAAGAACCCCAAGCCGCTGGGCAACCACATCTACGTCGAGGGCCTGGACGGGTACAAGGACAACTCCGCCGTCATCAAGTACGACCCGACCGCCGCCGCGGCGGAACTGGATGCCCTCGGCTGGGTGAAGAGCGGCAACACCCGCTCCAAGGGCGGCAAGCCATTGGAGATCCGCGACGTGATTCCCACCGGTGTCGCCCCCTCGGCGCAGGAGGCGCAGCTCGCCCAGCAGAACCTGGCCGAGATCGGCGTCACCCTGAAGATCGAGACGGTGCCCACCGCGGGGTTCTTCAAGCAGTTTGTGAATACCGGCAACTTCGACATCACGCATTTCGCCTGGCTGGGCACGCCGTTCCCGGTGAGCACCTCGGGCTCGATCTACGGGTTGTACACCGATGTTCAGCAGAACTACGGCCGCATCGGCACCCCCGCGGTCAACGATCTGTTCACCCAGGCGAACCAAGAACTCGACCCCCAGAAGAAGATCGACCTGGCCAACAAGATCGACACGGCCATCTGGGACGAGGGCTTCTCGCTGCTGCTCTACCAGCGCCCGCAGAACCACGCGGTGCGATCCACCCTGGCAAACTTCGGTTCCGAAGGTTTTGCCGACGTCGACTACACCAAGATCGGCTTCACCCCGTGAGCTGATCGGCGTCGGATCGACACCGCAGGGCCCGAGGAGATCGCATCCTCGGGCCCTGCGGTGCGGTCGGCGTCCGGTGCGCCAGGATGTTCCGATGAGCGGCCGACGCACCCGCGCCCTGCGGCACGGGGCACTGACCAGCCTGCTCACCGGTCTGACGCTGGGAGCATTGGCGGCAATCAACCTGGCCGTGCTCGCCGCCACCCCCACCCGGCCGACCCCTGCGCAGGCCGGTGCGGCCGACCGCGCGATCAACCACCTTGCCGTGCTCATCCTGCTGGCAACAGTGATCGTGGCCGTCGACGCCCAACGCCTGCTGACCCGGGCGCGGTTACGGCGGGCGCCGGGCCGGGCGCTCAACGTCCGCCGGGTCCGCCAGCAGCACCGGTTAATCTCGCGATCCTGGATCGAACTGGACGGGGTGGTGCCGGTGCAGCGGTTCCCGGTGTACTTCGACCCCGCGCTGGTGACGCTGGACTCCCCCACCCGGCTGCCGGTGCACGGCGACGGTGCCCTGCGTGCGCTGCGCCTCGGCGACCGGTGGGTGTACCCGTCGGGCCGGGTGCGCAGCGCCGAGCCACCGGGCCGGCTGCTGGACAACCCCACACACCCGGATGCCGACGCCGGTGAGCGCGCCGCGCGCAGCGCCCCGCTGCGTCGCCAACTGCAGGTTGACGGAGTGCTACTGGCGCCGGCGCCGTTCGTCGGGATCTTCTGGGCGCTGCTGGACGGCGGCGGGGTCGTCGTGTGGCTGGGCGCGACCGTGGTGACGGCGGTGCTAGCCCTGTGGGGTGCGGCCATGCTGGGCAGTGACCCCAGCTGAGCACTCCGTGACCCGCTCAACCGCCGGGCGCGATCAACCCCGACTCGTAGGCGAGCACCACCACCTGCACCCGGTCCCGCAAGCCAAACTTGGCCAGGATTCGTCCGACGTGGATCTTGACAGTGCCTTCGGCCAGGTGCAGCTCGGCGGCGATCTCCCGGTTGGAGCGCCCGGCCGCGATCAGCGGGAACACCTCCCGCTCGCGCTCGGTGAGCTGGGCCAGCAGCGCCGCGCGCCGTCCCGGCAGCTCCGGGTCGGGCAGCAGGGGCACGAACTGGTCGATGAGGCGCCGGGTCGCGGTCGGAGCGAGCACCGCCTCACCCCCGGCCACCGTGCGGATGGCCGCGACCAGGTCGGCCGCGGGCACGTCCTTGAGCAGGAAACCGCTGGCCCCGGCACGCAGCCCGGCGTACACGTACTGGTCGATGTCGAATGTGGTGAGGATCAGCACCCTCGCCGTTCCACCCGCTGCCACGATGGCCGCCGTCGCCTCGATGCCGTCCACCCCCGGCATCCGCACGTCCATCAGTACGACGTCCGGCGCCAGCGCCGCGGTCATGGCCACGCCGGTGCGGCCGTCGGCGGCCTCCCCCACCACCTCGATGTCGGCCTCCGCCTCCAGGATCATCCGGAACCCCATCCGCAGCAACGCCTGGTCGTCGACCAGCAGCAGGCGGATCACGGCGCCGGCACCTCGTCCAGGAGCAGCCGGGCACTGACCCGCCAACCCCCGGGTGCCCGCGGCCCGGAATGCACCTCGCCGTCGAAGGCCTGCACCCGCTCCCGCATCCCGGCCAGACCGCGTCCGACGCCGACCGGGACCGGGGCGGCGGCACCGGCACCGTCGTCGGTGACGTCCAGGCGCAGCTCGCCCGGGCTGTGCCGCAGAGCCACGGTGGCGCTGGCACCGGTGCCGCCGTGCTTGAGGGTGTTGGTCAGCGCCTCCTGGACCAACCGGTACACGGTCAGCTGTACGCCGGCAGGCAGATCACCGGCGTGGCCGGAAACGACGTAGCTGACGGGCAGGCCCGCGGCCCGCACCCGTTCGATCAGCCCGTCGAGCTCGGCGAGGTCGGGCACCGGTTGGCGGGGCACCCCCACCTCGGTGTCCTCGCGCAAAACACCCAGCAGCCGCCGTGTGTCGGCAAGCGCTCGCCGCCCGGTGGCCGACACGGTGCGCATGACGTCGGCGGCCCGCTCCGGGTTGGCGGTCGACGTGGCCACCGCACCGTCGCTGAGTGCGACGATAACGGTGAGGTGGTGGGCGACGATGTCGTGGATCTCGCGGGCGATGTGGGCGCGTTCGGCCGCCGCGGCCAACGCGCCCTGCTGGTCCCGCTCGCGCTCCAAGCGCTGCGCGCGGTCGCGCAGCTCGGCGAGGTAGGCGCGGCGGGTCGCCGAGTACAACCCCAGCCCGAGTGCTGCCGCCACCATGCCGCTCAGGAAGATCGCGGGGTACCACCACGCAGAACCCAGCACGCGGACCGCTGCCGCGATCACCCCCAGTTCGAGCACAGCGGCGGCGATCAGGGCGACGCGACGAGGCCGCAGCGTGGCCACCGTGAACAACGAGACGATCACGGCCAGGCTCGGGTCGGGCACCTGCAACCACATCGCCGCGCCGACGGTCACCGCCACCACCCACCCGAACACGTGCACCGGCCAGATCCGCCGCACCAGCATCGGCACCGTCATGATCACCGCCAGCGCGATGCGCACCCCGTCCGGTGCGGTGCGGTCGTGAAAGAGGTAGGGCAACATCGACAACGCGACCAACGCCGTGACACACACGTCGAGCACCCACCAGCGCAGGGTGCGCGCCGGTGGGTGCTCGGCTGTGGCAGGCAGGGTCACGGTGTGCAGTGTCCCCCGCCCTCAGGCGTCGACGCGCCGCAGCTGCCACGCTGCCACGCCGATCAACACCACGGCGTACCCGCAGAGCACCGCGAACCCCGTCCACGGCGCCAACGGGTTGGTGATCCGGTCCAGCCCGAACAGTGCCCCGCCCGCATTCGACGGCAGGTACTGGGCGAAGTTCGCCGTCCAGGACGCCGGCAGCAGCAGGGTCAGCGGTGGCAGCACGAAGAACACCGCGACGAACGTGGAGATGGCTGCGGCGGTGTTGCGGAACAGCGCCCCGAGGCTCACCCCGATCAGCCCGGCCACGGTGAGGTACAACGCGGCGCCGACGACCGAACGCACCGCACCGGCCGCGCTGAGGCCGACCCCGAGCCCATTGCTGCTCAGCAAGTACTGCCCCAACAGGAACGCGCTCAGGGTGGCCGCCACCGACACGGTGAGCACGACCCCGGCGAAGACGGCGAGCTTGCCCCACAGCACCGGCAGCCGGCGCGGCACCACCGACAGCGACGCCCGGATCATCCCGGTGCTGTACTCCCCGCTCATCAGCAGCACGCCGAGCACTCCGACGGCGAGCACCGAGAACGTCACGCCATCCAGGCTGGTGATGATCGGGTTGAAGCGGGCCAGTTCTGCGGGGCTGAACCGGGCGTACTGGTTGGCGGTCACCGCGGCGAACAACGCGCCGAACCCGACGGTGAGTACCACCGCCACGAGCAGGGTGTACAGCGTGGACCGCAACGAGGTGAACTTGGTCCACTCCGAGCGCAGCACCCTGGCCTGGGTGACCCGCAACCCCGTCGAAGTGTTCTTCGCCAGGTGGGCGCCGCCGCGGCTGGCGGCCATCGTGGCGATCATGCCGCCACCCCCACGGTGGCAACCTCGCGGGAGCGGTACTCCACCGAATCGTGCGTGAGCTGCATGAATGCCTCCTCCAGGGACGCCTGCCGGACGGCAAGCTCGTAGATGGGCAGGTGCGCCTGCCACGCGGTGGTGCCGATTTGCTCGGCGCTTCGGCCCCGCACCACCAGCACGTCGGTGCTGTCACTGGTGATCGTGACGTCCGGGCCGGCGAGCAGCTCGCGCAGTTGGGCGGCCTGCGGGGTGCGGACGGTGACCGCACCCCCGGATGCGCTGGCTACGAACTCCTCGACGGTGGTGTCGGCGATGAGCCGGCCGCGCCCGACCACGACCAGCCGGCTGGCGGTCTGTGCCATCTCGCTCATCAGGTGCGAGGACACGAAGACGGTGCGGCCCTCGTCGGCCAAGCCCTTGAGCATGGTGCGGATCCACAACACCCCCTCGGGGTCCAGGCCGTTGACCGGCTCGTCCAGCACCACCACCCGCGGGTCACCGAGCAGCGCCGAGGCAACCCCGAGTCGTTGGCCCATTCCGAGGGAGAAGCCACCCACCCGCTTGCCGGCGACCTCGCGCAGCCCCACCATGTCGATGACCTCGTCGACGCGGCGGCTGCCGATGCCGTTGGTCTGGGCCAGCGCCAGCAGGTGGTTGCGCGCCGACCGGCCGGTGTGCACCGCTTGGGCCTCCAGCAGAATGCCGAGTTCGGCCATCGGTGCCGACGCCTGGCGGTAGTCGTGGCCGTTCACCAGCACCCGGCCGACGGTGGGCTCGTCGAGACCGGCGATCATCCGCATGGTGGTGGACTTGCCGGCCCCGTTCGGACCCAGGAAACCGGTGACGATCCCCGGCTGGACGACGAAGTCCAGCCCGTCCACCGCGAGCTTGTCCCCGTAGCGCTTGCTCAGGTTCTCGACTTCGATCATGGTGTTCTCCGTTGCTCAGGTGGCGAGGACTCCGACTTGGTCAACGGTAAGCAGGGTGCGGCTGCGCAGGCATCGGCCGCTCGGCCACACCTTTGCCGGGAGCTATGCCTTCGGGCCTATGCCCCGTGGCCTACGGCCGGCTCAACCGGCCAGTACTGGCCGTCGGCCCGGCTGAGCAGACCCTCGTCCACCAGGGGCCTCGGGCGTGAGGTCAGGCGCGGCGTCGACGGTAGCGTCGATACCCGTGACGGACACCGGGTTATCCGACGATCTTGCGCTGGCCCACCGCATCGCCGACGCCGCCGACGCGATTACCCTGGCCCGCTTCGGTGCCCTTGACCTGCGGGTCGAGGCCAAACCCGACCTCACCCCGGTGTCCGACGCTGACCTCGCCGTGGAGCGCGCGGCGCGTGAGTCGCTGACCGCGCAGCGACCCGAGGACGCCGTGCTGGGCGAGGAGTTCGGCGGCCCGGCAGCGCAGGCCGGCCGCTGCTGGGTTTTGGACCCCATCGACGGCACGAAGAGCTTCGTCCGCGGGGTGCCGGTGTGGGCGACTCTGGTGGCATTGCTGGTCGACGGCGTGCCCGTGGTCGGCGTGGTGAGCGCCCCGGCGCTGGCCCGGCGCTGGTGGGCGTCGGCGGGGGCGGGGTCCTGGGTCCGCACCCTGGGTGCCGCGCCGCGCCGGCTGTCCGTCTCGGCGGTCAGCGAGCTGGGCGAGGCCAGCCTGGGGTTCTCCAGCCTGTCCGGTTGGCGCGACGTCGGGCTGCGCGAGGCTTTCGTGGGCCTCACCGACGCAGTCTGGCGGGTGCGCGGCTACGGCGACTTCCTGTCCTACTGCCTGGTGGCCGAAGGCGCGGTGGACGTCGCCGCCGAGCCGGAGGTGTCGCTGTGGGACCTCGCGCCGCTGGACTTGCTGGTGCGCGAGGCAGGCGGCACGTTCACCGCGCTGGACGGCACCCCCGGCCCGCACGGCGGCAGCGCGGTCGCCAGCAACGGCCTGCTGCACGCCAGCGTGCTCACCGCGCTGCGCTCCGCGGCGATCGGGAAGCATCCGTAGTCACCACGACTAGCGACGCTGCCCGATCGCGCGCGAGAGGGGGCGCGGGCCGGGGCCGCCACTTCGGCTCAGGACGAGACTCGGTGGGCTCGTTCGGCGATGAAGCGTTGGAGTTCGGCGACGGACACCACGGCGGGAGCAGTAGCTGTGGTGGCCTTTTCGGTAACCCACTGGCGCATGAGGGTTGTAGCGGGGATACCGAGGGTGGCCGCTTGGTCCCGGACTTGATTGACCAATGACTGGGGAAGGCGGATGGAGGTGGACACGAGGACCTCGGTGGTGATGCGGGTGTCCACCTCGGCGTCGGCAAAGTGCTCGGCGACATCGGTGCTGTCGTAGTGATCGCGCAAGTCGTTGATCTTGTCCTGCTCCATGTCAATGTCCTCTCGTACGGAACATTCGCTTCTCGGGGGCGGTCATATCGCGGGCCGTAATGATGAAATCGCGGCCGTCGGCGGCTTCGGGTGGTGACGATCAGGAGGTAGCGGCCGGCCACTGTGGCGCCGAGGACCTCAGTGGTGTCGTCGCGTCCTGCCACGCTGAGTCGGGGTCGGGTGTACAAGACTTGCTCAACTTCCCGGGGTGTGACGTTATGGCGGGCGATGTGGGCTTCGGAGTCTTCGGTCCACAAAACCTCCCCAAACTCCACCCTGCCACTGTACCACGGTCGTGGTACAGTGGCAGCCGAGGCTCCGGGGCATTCCGCGGCGATCGGGAAGCATCCGTAGTCACCACGACTAGCGAGGGTGCCCAATCGCGCAAGAGGGGGGGCGGGGCGGGACCCTGTCGGGTGATCAGCTGTTCGGGTGGAGTTCTCACGCTATGCAACTGATTGATATCCAGTTGTGACACTTGGCCCCTAAAGTTCCGCGCGGACGTGCGCGACGGTGCACACAACGTGAGGAGCAACCGTGCGGGATCTGGCCCCTACGATCCACCGGCAGCGGTTGGTGATCGAAGGTCTGTGCCCCGAGCCCATTGATGCCCCGGCCATCAGCGCCTACCTAACGGCGCTGTCGGACTGCATCGGCATGGTGACCCTGCTGGAGCCGGTCACCCACCGATCCCCGCTCTACGGCTGGGCCGGGTGGATCCACTGGGAGACCTCCGGCGCGCACTTTTACGGCTGGGACTCGCCTGGGCCGTTCTTCAGCGTGGACATTTACGCCTGCAAGCCGTTTGCCGCGGCCAAGGCGGTCGAGCTCACCCGGCGAACGTTTGCCAGCACCACCCTCGAGTATCAGGAATTCTGATGACCGACAGCACCAGACTGCACCGGTTGCACTTCGATCCCCAGGGCGCCGTGCTCGCCTCGGCTCGCGAGTGCGAGGCCGAGGTGTTCCTGCGCTGGTACGGCAACACCCGCGAGCAACTGGCGCAGGAGTATTCCCGCTACGACGCCCACTCGACCTTCCTTGCCCTGGCAGACCCCGACGGGCAGGTCCTGGCCGCCGCCCGGCTGATAAGCCCCGGACCCGCCGGCCTGAAAACACTGGACGACATCAGCTCGGCACCCTGGGGGGTGGACGGGCGGCGGGTATCGCACGCCGCCCGAATGGACCTGAACACCACCTGGGACGTGGCTACCATCGGCGTCCGCCGGGGGGCGCCCGGCGGCGGGGTGGCATCCGCCCTCGCGCTCTACCACGGACTGGTGCTGGTCGGACGGGCGAACAACGTCAGCGGATTCGTGGCCATCCTGGATGAGAAGGTGCGCCGGCTGCTGAACGCCGTCGGGTTGCAGTTCCACCCACTGCCCGGCACCGCCACCGGGCCTTACCTTGGCTCCACGGCGAGCACCCCGGTCTACGCCGCCTACGGGCCACTGTTGGACACCCAGCGCAGAACGGCTCCGGACGCACACCGGTTGATCACCCTGGGGATCGGTCTGGACGGGGTGTCGGTGCCGGGTCTGGAGCACTTCGCCCTGGCGACCGCGCGTGCCGCAGGCACGTCAACGAGCGACGCCGCGTAACACCCTGGGCCCGCTCTGTTGCGGCACGCTGCGCTCACGCACCCAGTCGGCCACCTGAGCACCGGGCATCGGCCGCGCCACGTGGTATCCCTGCAGCAGGTCCACCCCCATTCCCGTCAACGCCTCCGCCGTCGCCTCGTCTTCCACGCCCTCGGCCACCAGCCGCAGTCCCATCGCGTGCGCCATCTGCGTGGTCGAGTCCACGATCACCCGGCTGCGCGGGTCGCTGAGCACCGTGTCGACGAAGGACCGGTCGACCTTGAGCTCCTGCACCGGCAGGTCACGCAGGTACGCCAGGGAGGAGAAGCCCGTGCCGTAGTCGTCGATAGCGACCTCCACGTGCCGCGAACGCAACTCCAGCAACAGTTCGCGAGCACGTTCGGGCTCGGAAACGAAGGAGTCCTCGGTGACCTCCACCAAGAGCGCGCCCGGCGGCAGCCCCGAGGCGGCGAGCACCTCGTACAGGGTGGGCAACAGGGTCGCCCCCAGCAGCTCCGGTGGCGCACAGTTCACCGCGACCCGGAACGCGAAACCGCTTGCGCGCCATTGGACCGCGTCGGCCACCACCTGCCGCAGCACGGCCTCCGACAGTGCCGGCATCAGCCCCGACCGTCGCGCGTCGGGCAGGAACGCCGCCGGCTGCAGCAACCCCAGCACCGGGTGCTGCCAGCGCACCAGGGCCTCTACGCTGACCACCTGGCGGGTACGCGCGGCCACCTGCGGCTGATACCACACGCGCAACTGCCCTTCGGTGATCCCCCGGCGCAGGTCCTCGGCCAGCCGCAGCCGCTGCCGGGAGAAGTCGTCGCGGGCCGGGTCGTAGAGCAGCGCACCAGCACGGGACAGCTTCGCCTCGTACATCGCCACGTCGGCGCGGCGCAACAGGTCGGTGGGCGCGATATCGGCCGGGGCACGCACCGCGATCCCGATCGACGCTCGGATGCCTAGCTCCAGCTTGTCCACCTTGACCGGTACCAGGAGCTCCTCGCGGATCGTCTGCGCGGCCTCCACTAGCGCGACCGGGTCGTGCTCGCGTACCAGCATGGCGAACTCGTCGCCACCCAGTCGGGCCACCACCGCGGTCGAGGACAAGGTGGCCGTCAGGCGTGCGGCCACGGTCTGCAGGACAGCGTCACCTGCGGCGTGCCCCAGGCTGTCGTTGATCTCCTTGAACCCGTCGAGGTCCAGCAGCAGCATGGCGAAGGTCTCGGTCCCGCGGAGGCGTTCGCCGAGGTCGGTGAGCACCGCACGGCGGTTGGCCAGGCCGGTCAGTTCGTCGGTCCGCGACAGCAACAGGGCGTGCGCGGCGCCTCTGGCCTCGCTCAGCGCCAGCGACAAGCGGACCCCGGCGGCGACGAGGGTGATCACGGCGGGCACGGTGACGTACCACCCGACCTCGCCGGCTGGCCGCAGCACCAGCACCGTCAACGCCATCGCGGCGGCGGCGACCAGTGCCCACGACCGCTCGTTCACCGTGGGCGCGCCACCCCGCGAGCGACGTGCGGTCGCGGCGGTGGCCAGCAGGGCAAAACTCGCACCGTAGGCGGTGTCCAGCACGACGCTGTGCATGTATGTGTTGGCGCCGCCCACCAGCAGGAGGCTGGAGTCCGCCACGGCCAGCAGCACGAAGCCCCCGGCCAGCGCCGCGGTGCGTGGGCCGAAGTCCCGCTGGTGAATCAGCGCCTGACCGAGCACCAGGGTGCCCAGAACCAGGTCGATGATCGGGTACAACAAGGCGAGAAACAGACCGAGCCCACCACCACCGACGAGGGTGGCCACCGGGCTGAGCAACGCGAAGGACGCCACACAGACCCCGCCCCCGCACACCACCACCGCTTCCAGCCACACCGCGACGGTGCGCACGCGGGGCCGCGCGACGTCCAGCAAAAGATACGCCGCCAGGCCTACGTAGGAGGCCAGGAAGAACACCTCGCTCGGGTCAGGGAAGGTCTGCGCCTCGATCCGCTCCCCGGCCGTCAGGGTGGCCGATCCCGCCGCCCAAAGCGACACCCCGGCCGCCAGGGCGAGCAGCGCCGCCCGGCGTGCCGGCAGGGCGCGAGCAGCAGCCAGCAGCAGCTGCGCCAGCACGAGCGCGAAGAACGCGGCGAGCACCATCAGCAGGATGCTTCGCACCTGCGTCTCGCCGACCCGGGTCCGGGCGATGACCCCGACAGCCGCCCCGCCAACGACCACCACCCACGAGCCGATGGACAGCACCCGCAGCACGACGGCCAGCCGCGACGTTCGGATCGACCGTTCGTTACCCCGCCGCGCCACCGTCACCTCGACCTCCCACCAGACCGGAGCACCCTGGTGCAGTCGCACCCTCCGAGGTGTGTCGGCACTGGCAACCACGGACCTGAGCCCCGACCGGCAGCGGGATCGGCGCCGGGGGTAGCGGCCATACCTCAGCTTCGTAGTAAGGTCAGGCAACCCTTACTTACGAGGAACGAGGTTCGACATGAGGCTGGGCAGGGCGACGATGACGACCGCGGCGATGATCGGGGCGGTGGTGCTGGGCGCGTCGGCATGCGGCGCAGCCGGGTCCGGAGGGTCCTCGGCCGGGTCGCTGGTGCTGTACAACGCCCAGCACGAGAACCTGATGACCGCGGTCGCCACGGCGTTCACCAAGCAGACCGGCATCAAGGTGGAGATGCGCAACGGCGACGACTCCGAGCTGTCCAACCAGATCGTCCAGGAGGGGGCCGCCTCACCGGCGGACGTGTTCGTCACCGAGAACTCCCCCGGGATGACGCTGGTGGACAGCAAGGGTCTGTTCGCCACCCTGGAGCAGGGCACCCGGGCACAGACCCCGGCGCAGCTGCAGGCCAGCAACGGCAAGTGGGTGGGCTTCGCCGCGCGCTCCACCGTGCTGCCCTACAACACCAGCAAGCTCACCGCAGACCAGGTCCCGGCGTCGATCATGGACCTCGCGGACCCGCGCTGGAAGGGACGCATCGGCATCTCACCGGCCGGCGCGGACTTCCAGGCAATCGTCAGCGCCGTCGTCCAACTCCAGGGTGAGGCAGCCGCGCAGACCTGGCTCACCGGACTCAAGGCGAACGCGAAGATCTACCAGGGCAACTCCACCGTCATGAAGGCGGTGAACTCCGGCGAGGTGGAGACCGGGATCATCTACCACTACTACTGGTATGAGGATCAGGCCGAGGGCGGCACCAACAGCACCAACGTCAAACTGAAGTTCCTGGGCAACCAGGACCCGGGCGCCTTCGTCAGCGTGTCCGGAGCAGGCGTGCTGGCTTCCAGCAAAAATCAGGCGCAGGCCCAGCAGTTCGTCGCGTTCCTCACCAGCGCCGCCGGGCAGCAGGCCATCGTCGACAGCGGCGCGCTGGAGTACGTGGTGGCCAGCGGGGTAGCCCCCAACCCGGCGTTGACCCCGATCAGCCAGCTGGGCTCGCCCCCGGTGGATCCGACGTCGTTGAACGGTCCGCGCGTGGTAGAGCTGCTGCAGCGTTCCGGCTTGATCTAGCGGTGACCACGCTGCGCGTGCTCGCCGTCACCGTGGTGCTGCTCGCGCTGCTGCCGCTGTTCTACGTGCTGGGTTACACGGTGAGCACCGGGTGGGGCGGCGTCGCCGACCTGGTACTGCGCGCCCGGACGGCCGAGCTGCTGTGGAACACCACCCGGCTGACCGTCCTGACGATGCTCAGCTGCGCCGTCCTGGGGGTGGCGGCAGCGTGGCTGGTGGAGCGTTCCACCGTGCCGGGCAGGCGAGCATGGAACGTCGCGCTGGTGGCCCCGCTAGCCGTGCCGGCCTTCGTCAACAGCTACGCATGGGTGTCCATCGCCCCGTCCATGCAGGGCCTGGGCGGGGCGTGGCTGATCGTCACGCTGTCCTACTACCCGCTGGTGTACCTCCCCGTCGCGGCGGGGTTGCGTGGGCTGGACCCGGCCCTGGAGGAGACCGCGCGCTCACTGGGCGTCGGCGGCTGGGCGGTGTTCGCCCGGGTGGTGCTGCCGCAGCTGCGCCCGGCCCTGCTGGGGGGGTGCCTGCTGGTGGGATTGCACCTGCTGGCGGAGTTCGGCGCCCTGCAGATGTTGCGGTTTCCCACGTTCACCACCGCCATCTACGACCAGTACCGCTCGTCGTTCAACGGCCCCGCCGCCAACGCTCTGGCCAGCGTGCTGGTCCTGGCCTGCCTGCTGCTTTTGCTCGGTGAGCTGCGGCTACGCGGGCACGCCCGCTACGCGCGGCTCGGCTCCGGGGCGGTGCGCTACCGGGCGCGTGTCGGGCTGGGCTGGCGCACCGTACCGGCGCTAGTCGGGCTGACCGGCCTGGTGGCGCTGGCGTTGGCGGTCCCGCTGGGCAGCCTCGCGCACTGGCTGCTGGTGGGGACGTCGACGGCGTTCCCACTTCTCACCCTGACCTCCACCCTGGTCAGTTCGCTCAGCCTCGGTGCGCTGGCCGCACTGCTGACCACCGCGGCGTCGCTGCCGGTCGCGTGGCTCAGCGTGCGCTACCGCGGGCGGCTGTCCACCGTCTTGGAGCGGTGCACCTACTTCGGCAGCGCGCTGCCCGGCATCGTGGTGGCACTCGCCCTGGTGACCATCAGCATCCGGTTCGCCCAGCCGCTCTACCAAACCACCCCGGTGCTGGTGCTCGCCTACGCGATCTTGTTCCTGCCCAGGGCCATGGTGAACGTGCGCTCCGCCCTCCTGCAGGCGCCCCCGCAGCTGGAGGAGGTCGCCCAGGGTCTGGGTTCGGGGTTGCTGGCCCGGTGGCGGCGGGTCACGCTGCCGCTGATCGCCCCCGGGCTGGGAGCCGGAACTGCGCTGGTGTTCCTGGCGGTGGTCACCGAGCTGACCGCGACCCTGCTGCTTGCCCCCACCGGGACCCGCACCCTGGCCACCCAATTCTGGAGTTCCACCAGCACTCTCTCCTATGGCGCGGCCGCTCCCTACGCTGCACTCATGATCCTGCTGTCCCTGCCCGCGACGTACCTGCTGACCCGGTCCTCTGGTGCCGGGGTCCCGCAGTGACCGCGCTGAGCGTTGTCGGGTTGCGCAAGAGTTACGGGCGGACCCCGGTATTAGGGGGGGTCGACCTGCACGTCGGCGAGGGTGAGCTGGTGGCGGTGCTGGGTGAGTCCGGCTGCGGCAAGACCACCCTGCTGCGGCTCGTCGCTGGTTTCGACACCCCCGACGACGGCACGATCGCCTTCGGTTCCCAGCAGGTGTATAGCGCGGGCCGCTCGGTGCCACCGGAGCGCCGCCGGGTGGGTTACGTGCCGCAGGAGGGTGCGCTGTTCCCGCACCTGGACGTGACGGCGAACATCGCATTCGGACTGGGCCGCCAGCAACGCCGCGAGCCGGCGCGGGTAGCGGCGTTGCTGGCACTGGTGGGCCTGGACCCTGCCCACGCCCACCGCCTGCCGCATCAGCTCTCCGGCGGGCAGCAACAGCGGGTGGCGTTGGCCCGCGCGTTGGCGCCGCGGCCGTCCCTGGTGCTGCTCGACGAACCGTTCTCCTCCCTGGACGCCGGCCTGCGGGCAGAGACCAGGACCGCTGTGGCGCAGGCGTTGCGCACCGCCGGGGCCACCGCGCTGCTGGTCACCCACGACCAGGCCGAGGCGCTGTCGGTCGCAGACCGGGTGGCGGTGGTGCGGGCCGGACGCATCACCCAGCTCGACACCCCGACCGGGCTCTACGACGCCCCAGCGGACTCGGCAACCGCCAGTTTCGTCGGCGACGCCGTACTGCTCGACGCGCAAGCCCACCACGACACCGCGAGCAGCGCTCTGGGTCCGGTGCTGCTGCGCTCACCCGCCGAAGGCCCGGTGCTGCTGCTGCTGCGCCCGGAGCAGATCTCCATCACCGACTGCACGCACCCCGCAGCCACGCACGCCCGGGTGAACCGGGTCGACTACTACGGCCATGACGCGACGGTGGCGTTGACCGTGCTGCCCGACGGCCCTGCCGTGCTCGCCCGCACCACCGCCCGCACCCTGCCCGAGCACGGTGCCACCGTCGGTCTCACGGTGACCGGCACCGCCCAGCACTTCCCCACCCCCGACACCCCAGCCTGACCGAGCCGCCCCGCGCCTCTCAGCGTGGCCACAGCAACCTCCGGCCAGGGTTTGCCCCCGGGGCGCTGCCGCCTGCGCGATACTCGTGACACCCTTCCCGTGACCGACCCAGTGATGAGGACCTTTCCGCATGAGCGATCTTTCCTACCTGCAGTCCGTCACCATCGGCCTGCTGCAGGGTGTGACCGAACTGTTCCCGGTGTCCAGCCTCGGCCACTCCGTGCTGGTGCCTGCCTGGATCGGTGGTTCCTGGGCGCATCTGGTCTCCGAGGGGGGCGCGACGAACTCGCAGGGGTCGTCCTACCTGGCTTTCATCGTCGCCCTGCACGTAGCCACCGCGGTCGCCCTGCTGGTGTTCTACCGCCGCGACTGGGCGGCCATCATCGGGGGGTTCATCACCGTGCTGCGCACCCGCCGGGTGGAGACCTCCACCCAGCGCCTCGCGGTACTGGGCGTGGTGGCCACCATCCCGGTCGGCATCACCGGCCTGCTGCTGGAGCATCCACTGCGCACCCTGTTCGCGAAACCTCTGGCCGCGGCGGTGTTCCTCACCATCAACGGCCTCATCCTGCTGGGCGGGGAGGCGTTACGACGCCGCGCCGTGGCCAGGGCCGAACAACCAGCCGCGGACACCTCGGCACCGGCCGGCGGCCTGGTGGTGGCCACCAAGCACCGCCAGCTGGAGACGTTGGAGTACCGCGAGGCCGGGGTGATCGGACTGTTCCAGACGTTCGCGTTGCTAGCGGGGATCAGCCGCGCCGGCATCACGATGGTGGGGGGACTGGTGCGTGGGCTGGACCACGAGGACGCGGCCAAGCTCAGCTTCCTGCTGGCCACCCCGGTGATCCTGGCCGCCGGGTTGCTCAAGCTGCCCAGCCTTGCCGGACCGGCCGGTGCCGGCATCCAGGGTCAGGTGCTCGTCGGTGCACTGGTCGCCGGGGCGGCCGCCTACGTGTCGCTGCGATTCCTCACCCGCTACTTCGCCACCCGCACGCTGCTGCCGTTCGCGGTGTACTCGCTGATCGCCGGGGTCGTGTCCATCGTGCACTTCGCCTAACCTGGCCGCCGTGGCCACGGCGCGGGAGATGTTCGCCGAGGACGCGGCATCGGCTGCGGCCGGGATCACGGTACTTGCCACCGGGGATGGCACCGCCGCAGTGGCCATGATCGTCGGCGCCGGCATGATCAACGGGCACGGCAGCACCCACGGCGGGTGGGTGTTCCTGTTGGCCGACACCGCATTCGCGTTGGCCTGCAACTCCGCCGGCATGCCGACCGTGGCAGCCCGGGCCGACATCGCGTTCCTCGCCCCCACCGGGGTCGGCGACGAGTTGATCGCCGAGGCCACCGAGCGGGTTCGCCGCGGACGCAGCGGGATCTACGACGTCACGGTGCGCTGCGCGGGCGAGGTGGTGGCGGAGTTCCGTGGCACCAGTCGGGAGCTGCCGGTGCGCGACCCAGCGGTGCACGATGCCTGAGGGCGAGCGCCCCCTCGACCCGATCGAGACCGCGTCCCGCGACGAGATCGGGGCGTTGCAGCTGCAACGGATGCGGTGGTCGCTGCAGCACGCCTACGACAACGTCGCGCATCACCGGCGGGCCTTCGACGCCGCGGGGGTGCACCCGAGCGACCTCACCGCCTTGGCGGACCTGGCCCAGTACCCGTTCACCACCAAGGAGGACCTGCGGGCGAACTACCCCTACGGCATGTTCGCCGTCGGTCGCGAGCAGGTGTCGCGCATCCACGCCTCCTCGGGGACGACGGGTCGTCCGACCGTCGTCGGCTACACCGCCGGTGACGTCGACATCTGGGCCGAGCTGATGGCCCGGTCGCTGCGCGCGGCCGGGGTGCGCGCCGGTGACCGGGTGCACATCGGCTACGGGTACGGGTTGTTCACCGGCGGCCTCGGAGCGCACTACGGCGCGGAGCGGTTGGGCGCCACTGTGATCCCGGTGTCCGGGGCGCTCTCGGTATCGACGCGGTGGACATCTACGGGCTGTCGGAGGTGATGGGGCCCGGGGTCGCGCAGGAATGTGTGGAGACCAAGGACGGGCTGCACGTGTGGGAGGACCACTTCTACCCCGAAATCGTGGACCCGATCACCGGGGCCGTGCTGCCGGACGGCACGGAGGGGGAACTGGTGTTCACCTCGCTGAGCAGGCAGGCCATGCCGGTGGTGCGCTACCGCACCCGGGATCTGACCCGCTTGCTGCCGGGCACCGCGCGCAGCATGCGGCGGATCCAGAAGGTCACCGGCCGCAGCGACGACCTGATCATCCTGCGTGGGGTGAACCTGTTCCCCACCCAGATCGAAGAGCTGATCCTGGGTATCGACGAGCTGTCCGCGCAGTTCCAGTGCGTGCTGACCCGCGCCGGCCGGTTGGACGAGATGACCGTCCGGGTGGAGAGCCGGACGGGGGTGAGCGCTCAGGAGAGAGACCGGGCGGGAACACGGCTCGCGCAACGGGTGAAGGACCGGATCGAGGTCAGCGTCACGGTGCAGGTACTCGACCCGGTCGTCGAGGGTGTGGAACGGTCGGTCGGCAAGGCCAAACGGCTCCTCGACCGGCGGGCTTGAGGCCGCACCCCCCGGCTGTGTTCGTGATGCCGTGCCTGAAAAGCTTTCGCAACTTTCGTAACGCTGCTATGGTGGTGGTCATCGATGAAGTGAGGAGGAAATCATGAGCGCGACTACCGCCGAGGTCGTCAGCCCTACGCCGACCGATGCAGACCAGCTGGCCAAGTTGCTGGGCTTCATCGAGGCGCACGAGGCGCGTCACGACTCCTCCCCCGAGCCCGCCTACTTCCTGACTGGCGCTGGTGAGCACGATCGTGTCAAGCTCACCGATCAGCTTCATGCGATCCTCAAGCAGGTCGTTCAGGCCCTGAATCACGGGCAGTCAATCAGCATCCTCACCCGTGACCAGGAGATCTCCACGCAGCAGGCCGCCGCGATGCTCGGGCTGAGCCGCCCGACCGTCGTCAAGCTGATCGACGAGGGCGAACTGTCGGCCCATGTTCCAGGTGCCGTCCGTCGCAAGCTTCGTTTGACCGATGTGCTGGCCTACCGCGAGGAGCTCCGAGCACGTCGCAACCGGTTCATCACGGAGAGCTCCGCAGACTATGACGATGCCGGCGATATCGCCGACCTGCTCTCTGAGGCCCGTCGCCAGAAGTGATCGCCTGAAGGCGCTGAGAGACTCGTCACGTGTACCGCGCCGTCCTCGATACCTGTGCATTGGTGCCGGGGCAGCAACGCGACTTCCTGCTCCAACTCGCCGCCGAGGAGGCGTACGCGCCTCTGTGGGGATCCGGGATCCTGTTCGAGTTGGACTACGTCCTTGCCCGGCTTGATGCCCAGCGTGGCCGGGACGACAGCGACGAGCGACGGCGGTATCTTCGCGCAGATGAAGCGCGCCTTCCCTGGCGCGGAGATCAACACGCCGAAGGATGGCGAGTACTACTACGGCCTGAGCGACCCCGACAACGGCCATGTCGCCCATGCCGCGATCCTCGGGAAGGCGGACGCCATCGTTACCGATGACTCGCGGGCAGGGTTCAAGACGTCCGACGTCCTGGGCGAGGCTGGGATCGAGATTCTCTACCCCCATGAGTTCGCGGCCAACACGGTGGCCGCCCATCCCGAGGCCGGCATCCGAACGCTGGTCGCCATGTCGCGCCGCATGGCGACACCGCCGCAGAGTCCACAGCAGATTCTCGCCAAGCTTCGAGATCGCTACGGCATGGACGAGGTCGTTGAGATCCTGACTCCCATACTGCCGGAGGTTGAATGAGCGCGCCCGTCGACACCGTGCCCCCCTGATCCGCACGCGCACGTAGCTGTACCGCTGCAGTGCCGATAACGCCCGCGCACGGGACATGCACGAAGCCGTCGACCTCCTCGAATCAGCCATCCCGACGACCGATCCGGCCGAGGTCACTCGGGCTTGTGACCGCCTGCGGCTCGGACGACGACGCCCCTGTCGGCGACGAGGCCATGCCCCACCCCGAGCACCGGGGACGAGCTCCCAGGCGTATCGGGTTCGTGGTCGCCCCAGCCAACTGTCACGCTCAGTTAGTTGTAGTCGACTCCAGCAGCAGTTGCAGGCAGATCCGCACCGTGCGGGCACGCACATCGACGCGGGAACCCGGCACCTGCAGCTGCCGGTGCACCGTGGTCTCGGGCGTCTGCACGCACACGTGCACCCCCCCGACGGGCTTGTCCGGGCTGCCGCCGCCGGGGCCGGCGACCCCGGTGACGGACACCCCCACCTCGGCCCCGAGCCGCGACCGCACACCTGCGGCCATCGCGACCGCTACCTCCGCGCTGACCGCCCCCACTGACCCGATGAGCTCCGCTGGCACCCCGAGAGCGCTGGTCTTGACCTCGTTGGCATAGGCCACTACCGCGCCGAGAACCCGTACCGAGGACCCGGGCGGGTCGGTCAAGCGGGCGGCGAGCAGCCCACCGGTGCACGACTCGGCGGTACCCACCCGCCATCCCCGCTCATCCAGCGCGGCCGCTACCAGCTCGTCGACCTCGGCGCCGTGGGTACTGAATACGGAGTTGCCGTGCGCCTGCTGCAACGCCGCCACCAGCGTGTCGTAGCGGGCTTGGTGGTCGCGGCCGAACCGGGTCACCACCTCCAGCTCTCCGCTCCGCAGGCAGGTGGTGATCTCCAGGCCGTCGAGCTGCCCGCTCAGGGTGCGCAGCGTCGCGGCGAGTTCGGATTCGGGTACACCCCACATCCGGACGGTGCGCTGATGAAGCTCTGCCCGCTCGGCAAGGGCGGCCTGGACCAGCGCAGAGTCCAACACCGCTGGCCACATCGCTTGCAGCTCACTGGGCGGGCCGGGCAGCACCACCACCGGCGGGCCTGCACTACCCAATGCGGCCGGCACCACCAGGCCGGGCGCGGTCCCTGTCGGCTGAAGCACCTGCGCCCCCACGGGCACCATTGCCTGCTTCTCGGTGGCCGCGGCGGTCGCGGCTGGATCCATCCGCCATCCCCGGTCGCGGCTCAGCCGCTCGACGATCGCCGCGATGTGGGACTGCAGCGGCGGATCCAGCCGCATCGCCCGGCCCTGCACGTCACCCACCACCTCGGCGGTGAGGTCATCGGCGGTGGGTCCGAGTCCACCGGTGGTGACGATCAGATCAGTGCCGGTGCCGGCGAGGAACTCCAGCGCCGCCCGCAGGTCAGCGGGGCGATCCCCGACCACCACCACGTGGGCGACATCCACCCCGAGCTGGCGCAGCTGCTCGGCCAGCCATGGGCCGTTGCGGTCAGCCACCCGGCCGGTCAGCACCTCGGTGCCAGTGACCACGATGCCGGCGCGTGCGCTCATGCCCGACAACCCTAGTTGGGCAGCCCGCACCGGGAGATCGTGGCGCTTGTTTGGCAGGCGCCCGCCGCGACTGCAGCTCGGCAGTGAAGCGGGTCCGGTGGAAACGCCGACATGAGGGCGCGGAATGGTTGTATCCATGATGCTGGGCGTGGCGCAGCGGGTGAGGTTTGCCGGCCTCAGCGATGCTCACTTCGGGCGGCTTCGTGGTCGCCGACGGGACTAGCACGGCCGGCAAAGTGTGGTGTTGGATTTACTTGACGTGGTGCGCAACACTTTCAGGGCTACCCTGCACCGAACCGACAATGTGTTGCGTTCCGCCTTGTTCTTCGTCGACGCGACACCACTCGACGGCTGCGGATAGGAGACGCGGGTGATGACACGCGGACGTCCCTCTCGGCAGAGCATCTACGATCGTCTTGACGAGGCGATAATCGAGCTGCGCGAACGGATGGGCGGGCTTCCGAACCCGGCAGAGGCAGAGGACATCTGGGACGACCTCTGGCACCGAGAGGCACATCACTCCACTGCCCTCGAAGGCAACACGCTCGTCCTGAATCAGGTTCGCAAGCTTCTCGACGAGGGGCGTGCCGTCGGTGCGAAGGAACTGCGCGAGTACCTGGAGGTCGTCGGCTACGGGGAAGCTGCGCGTTGGGTCTACGGCCAGGCGCTGGAACCGGGCGACTGGTCAAACGGCGACCTGCTGACCTTGCAGGAGGTTCGGACCGTGCACCACAACGCCATGCAACCGGTCTGGAACGTGGCGCCCCATCCGCACGCAACACCGGCGGAGGAGCCGGGGAACTGGCGCCAGCACGACATCCAGCCATTCCCGGAGGGAATGATCCCACCGCCGTTCTCGGAAGTGAACCACCTCATGACCGATTGGGTGGCAGCGGTGAACGCGCTGCGCGAAGACAGCGACGTCCCCTTCCCTGAGGGACTCGCGAAGATCCATGCCGACTTCGAGCGCATCCACCCCTTCTTGGACGGCAACGGCCGAACCGGTCGACTCCTGCTCAACCTCGTGCTCGTGCGGCTCGGCTACCCGCCGGCCATCGTCTTCAAGAGTGAACGTGCTGCGTACCTTCGGTCGATGCGCCGGGCAGACAAAGCCGACTACGGCCCGTTGGGCGAACTCATCGCCCGCGCGGTGACCAACAACTTGTACCGATTCGTGGTTCCTGCTGTCGCCGGGCCAGCACGACTTGTCCCGCTCGCCAGCCTCGCTCACGAGCAGCAAGGTCTCACCGTGACTGCCCTCCGAGCGGCGATCGATCGTGGCCGGCTGCGGGCGCAGAAGTCCGAGGACGGAAGTTGGCGAAGCTCGAAGCGGTGGGTGGAAGACTACAAACAAAGCCGGTACAAGCGCGGCTCGTGAGATACCCCGGATCCGCCGCGAAAGCAGCGCGACGCCAAACACCAGGCGGCCTCCATGCATTACGACGAGACGCCCCACGAGCCCACCGGAGCGGTCGAGGACGACCGGTTGCGGCTGCTGTTCACCTGCTGCCAACCGGCGCTCGCGCCGCAGGCGCGGATCGCGCTGACGCTCCGCCTGCTCGGTGGGCTGACCGTGGCCGAGATCGGGCACGCGTTCCTCGTGCCCGAGACCACGATGGCGCAGCGGAGCACCCGAGCGAAGAAGAAGATAACGGCTGCACGGGTGCCCTACCGCGTGCACGAGGCCGCCGACCTCCCCGGACGGCTCGGCGGCGTGCTGACAGTGCTGTTCCTGGTCTTCAACGAGGGCTACCTGGCCACCGGCGACGGCGACCCGGTCCGCGCCGAGCTCACGGGCGAGGCCATCCGGCTGACGCGGATCCTGTGCCAGTTGATCCCCGAGGAGCCGGAAGTGGCCGGCCTGCTCGGACTGCTGTTGCTCACCGAGGCCCGCCGTGCGTCCCGCGTGCGGAACGGGCAGCTGGTCCCCCTCGACCAGCAAGACCGCGCCGGCTGGGACCGCACGCTGATCGCCGAGGGCCACGACCTGGTGCGAGAGTGCCTCGCGATCAACCGACCCGGCCGCTACCAGCTACTCGCCGCGATCAACGCCGTCCACACCGACGCTCCTACGGCACCGGACACGGACTGGTCGCAGGTGGTTGCGCTGCATGACCAGCTGACCCTGTTCGATCCGTCGCCGATCGTCGCGCTCACCGCGCGGTCGCGGTCGCGGAGCTCGACGGCCCGGAAGTCGCCCTCGCGCTGGTCGGCCGGCTGCCGCTCACGGTCTACCACGCGTGGCACGCCGCTCGCGCCGACCTACTCCGCAGGCTTGGCCGCCGCGCTGAGGCAAGGCAGGCGTACGACGCCACAATCGCCGCCACCCAAAACTCCGCCGAGCGCGCCTACCTGCGCAGGAAGCGCAGCGAGTTGGTCTGAGCGGTCCAACGACTCGGGCATGAGGTCGTCCGCGCCGGTCGTTAGCGGACTGGTGATACCGGCCGAGTACCTCGAGGAGCTGCGCCGCCGCCCGATCAAAGCGATGACGCGTGCGAGGGGACCGCATCCCCAAATCTAACGAGTGCCGCGGTGCATTGGTGCTTGTCGTGAGCGGCGGCAATGTCGGCGACCTTCTGCACGAGCAGCAGACTGTTCGGGAGGCGACGAAACCCTAATCGTTGATAGCGAACGGCCACATGCTCGTGGAGGGCGTCGATGACGACGAGGCGGGCACCGACAGTCTTGGTGGCGTCCACAATGCGAGTGAGCGCGTCGGCGAGAAGCACCTCACCCAGGTTCTGGCCGCGCAACGAACGATCCAGAGCGAGCCGCCCGATGAGAACGGCTGGAATCTCGACGGGTCCGCCGCGCCCAAGCGACTTGGGGATGTCGTCCCGCTTCACCTTGCTCGCCGACAACGAGTAGTAGGCGACGACTCGCCCCTGCTCGTTGAGCCACACCCACACACGGGCGCTGCCACGTCTGGTTTCGGTCTCAGCGACGTCGACAAGCCACTTATCCAGCGACTCCTCGCCGCAGGAGAACGCGGTCGTGTCGAGCTCAAGGTCAAACGGGACTGACGTGAAGCTCACTGACCGGTGACGAGCTCGCGGCTGCGCCGGAAGGCCTTAGCCAGGTTCTTGTTGGCCTTCGCCGGAGCGTCAAGCGCCGCGAAGAGGTCATCAAAGAAGGAGGCAGGCACTGTCACGGTGGCCTCGTGCTCGCGGAGGATCTCCTCAGTCCGCTCCTCTGCGGCGGTACGCACGAAGTCACTCAGCGGTACGCGGGCGATTTCAGCGGCACGTTCCATCCGTGCCTTGCTCTCGTCCGGTAACCGGAACTCCAGTCGCGCAGTCGCAGCCATTCTCGACCCTTCTCTCCGTACAACTGTACGGCACGGGGGCCGCTCTGTCGAGTGGTCCGGCGCATGCTGAACTGCCGAGGGGTGAGGGCGAACCGCTGCGGCTCAGCCGTTGTCGAGCCGCAACGCCAACGTCGGGCACTGTTTGGTAGCCCGCTTGGCGTGCTCGTGCAAATGCTGGGGAACGGGCTCTCCGTCGATGATGGGGTAGCCCCACTCGTCCAGCTCCACCCACTCCGGGAACAGCTCTGCGCACAGCCCGTGCGCCACACAGTCGATGGGATTCACCCGTAGTCGCACGGCTACCGCCACTCGTCGGTGCGGGCTGCGCCCACCGGCAGGGTGGGGCGCGCGGACGCCGCCTTGCACGGGCCGGCCGTCTCGTGCACCTCGACGTCGTGGGCGAACACCCGTAGCGCGCTGGCCGCGAAGCGCACCGCACCGTCGGGATGGCGGCACGCGCCCCGGCCAGCCACCACTCCCAGCCAGCGATCGAGGTCACCGAGCCGACGCGGTGACCACGGGCCGTGAGCCAACTCCTGAAACGCCCCGGCAATGGCCGGCAGACCATTTACGCAAGGTCCGCACTGCCCGGCATTATGGTCGGCCAGGTACGCCATCACATGTGCGGTCTCGGCCAACCCACACGCCGACTCCGGCAACGCGACGATGATGCCAGCACCCAACGCGCCCCCGACTGCGCGCAGCCCTGCCTGGGTGAGGGGAAGGCTCGGGGCGAGGTCGGGCCGCAGCCAGGTGCCGAAGTATCCCCCCACCAGCAGGGCACGCAGTGGCTGGCTCGGACCGCCGGCGAGGTCCAGCACGTCGGACACCGTGGTGGCGGTGGCGACCTCGACCACGCCGGGGTGGTGCACCGCGCCGGTGACCGTCACCAGCACCGTGCCCGGCTCACTGCGGTCACCGACGCTGCGGAACCAATCCGCCCCATACCGTGAGATGAGTGCGAGGTGGGCCAGGGTCTCCACGTTGTTGATCAGTGTGGGTCGCCCCGACACGCCCCGTTCGAACGGGCGCGGCGGAACGAACAGCGGCTTGCCCTCGCCGCCGTTCAGCCAGTGGACCAGCGCCGACTCCTCACTGGAAACGTAGTGCTCGGGACCTTGCATGAGACTGATAGTCAACCCCCGCCGACCCGGTCGTTCAGCCAGCGCATCCTGCACCCCCGCCACGATGGGCGAGCCCCGATGCACCACCAGATAGGCCCGGTCCGCACCCACCGCCCGGGCGGCCAACTCGATCCCATCGAGGACCAAGTGTGGCGCAACATCGAGCAGCAGCGCGTCCTTGCCGGCGGCCGGCTCACCCTCCATGCCGTTGGCGACCACGACGGTGGGCCTACCGGCTGAGGCCACCGTGCGCATCTTGCGACCGGTGGGGAACCCGGCTCCCCCGTGCCCGAGCAGGCCCGATTCCTCGACCAGGGTCACCAGCTCGGGGTCGCCGCCCTTGCGGATCTTCCCGCCCGGCAGGGCGCCATATCGGGCCTGATGCTCGGCGAACCCGGCCCGGCCACCGGTCTCCATCACCCCGGCTAACAGCCGCGGGGTTTGTACCGGTGCCTGGTGGTGCTGGGCCAGGCTCACCGCGCACCGCCCAATACGCGGGTGGGTCCTTCGCGGCGTTCGCTGCCCAGCCGCACGAAGTTCGCCAACAGCACTGTCCCCAGGCAGAAGGTCGCCAGTCCGACACTCCACGGGGTGCGCGCGTCAGTCCCGGTTCCCAGGTAGTGCGCGAGGGCCAGCGGCCATGCCGCGTACGCGGTCCAGTGCACCAACCGCCACCACCGATGCCCAGTCACCCCGCGCATCATGCTGCTCCCGGCCACCACCACCAGGATGTCCATGGCCAAAGTCCCCAAGCCAACGTCGAAGGTGCGGTAGGCGGAGGTAAACGGCACCACGGCCGCCCACCAGCTGACGGTGACGTACGTGTCCAGCAAAGTGGTCACCACGTGCACCACCAGGAACAGCACAGCGAGCAAGGATACGTTGCGGTGCAACGCCTGCGACGCAAACCGTGGCCACCGCGCGGTCGCCACCCGCTGGGTCGCAACGATGCCCAGCGCCGTGGCAGCGGTGAGCAGTACGAACGTCATGAAACCGGTGCTGCGGGTGGCGAACCACAGCGGGTTGCTGCTGAAGCCGTTACCGGCGGCCGCCAGAATGGTGCTCACTGATCCTCCTCGGGCCAGCCGGACAACACGCGCACCGCACCGGTTGCGGACACCAGGCGTGCGGGCAGCCTACGGTCCTGCAGCCAGGTCGGAGCTTGATCACCCAGCACGATCGCCGCCGTCGCCGCGACATTGGCGGACAGGCAGGTGTCGGCGGCGACGCTTGCCGTGCGCCAGGGTCCGGCTGCGCTGCGTCCAGACCACGGGTCGAGCAGGTGGTGCACGATCTGGTCGCCGCGACGCCATTGGCGGACCGTGGTGCTCGACGTTGCCATTCCGCCCTCGGTGAGGACGACGACGGGATCTGCCCCGTCCAGCCCAGTACCGGAGTCCTCGGCGACGGCCACCGGCCAACCGCCGTGCGGTGCCGGCCCGGCCACCGCGATGTCCCCGCCCAGGCTGACCAGCACCGGTCCGCCTGTCACCTGGTAAGCCACCGCCGCGGCGAGATCACTCGCGTATGCCTTCGCGGTGGCGCCCAGGTCCAGCTCCACCCCAACGGGCAACCGGATGGTCCGCGCGGTGCCGTCAAAGCGCACCTGGCGCCAGTCGGCACCGCGGCGCACGGAAACGATGAGGGCGGGCCCGTCCGTTAGTACCTCGCGGAATGTGCGGTCGTAACCGATCTGGCGCAGCACCGCCCCCAACGTGGGGTCGACCGCGCCGTCGGTGAACTCCGCTGCGTCCAGGGCCACGGCGATGAGGTCCGCGAGGAGCGCGGAGACCATGACGGTGGCGCCGCCGGCATTGTTCAGCTTGGTGATCTCACTGTCCGCGCGGAAGCGACTCGCGGCCAAGTCGATAGCGGCCAGCTCCTGGTCGATCCGCTGGCGGGCGATCGTCAGGTCCGTCCCGGCGGGAGCCACCAGCCGGGCACCGGTGCCGAACACCCGCCACTCCTGTGCGGCCCACGCGGGGGCTGTATCGAGCAGCGTCATCAGGATCCGCCGGTGGCGGCCACGGGAGCCTGCTTGGCGGCACCGGCGGTCACTGCTGGGCTGCTCTTGGTCGCCGCCACGGCCGAGGTACTCGTCGAGACCCCCACGGGTGCCGCTGGCGCGGCGAGCGCAACTGCGCCGACGGAGGCGACCCCGACTGACGCGGCCATGACACCGACCGTCAGCCGGCGAACCCTGGCGCGCGCGGCATCGCGATTGGACGCCGCCGCGCCGTGGGCCGAGGTGGACTCGGTCAGACGGTGGGCGCTGGTGGCTGGCATCAGATCCTCCTGTGTGCTGGTCATACTAGGGACTGTTCCGGTGTGGACTGAAGGAACCATGAAGGTGACCTCAAGGTCGGACAAGAACGCTGCAACGGCTAACCGAGGTCGGTGGAGCTGGGCTTGGCGACGTTCTTGTCGCCGTCATGCTTGGGGGTGGCGCTGGTAGTCTTGGTGGGGGCCGGGGTGGAGCGATCGAGCGATCGAGCGGTGGGCAGGTTGACCGGCGACGGTGAGGTTGGCGGGTTGATCACCGCTGCCGGCGGGTTCGACGCCGTGGGAGAAGGCATCGTGCCTGGGGCTGAATACACCAACGGAGCCGCCGTCAGCGTGGAGGCAGTGGCGGGGCTGGGTGTCGAGGTCGGACTAGGTGTCGAGGTCGGACTAGGTGTCGAGGTCGGACTAGGTGTCGAGGTCGGACTAGGTGTCGAGGTCGGACTAGGTGTCGAGGTCGGACTAGGTGTCGAGGTCGGACTACGGGCAGCACCGATCGCCACCGCAGCAGTGGTCGATCGGAGTGGGGTGCCGGAGGAGATGAGGTCGGTGGCCACACTCCAACCACTAGCGACCATGACAGCTGCACCCCCGATCGTGGCGCCCACTAGGGCGATACGATGAGCTCGGGACTCTTTGTGCGAGAAGAACATCATGGCTCCTAAAGTAGTAAGTCGAATGGAGCGAGTGGCTTAGCCGCCCGACCCTCCGGTGGTCGCAGCGCCGGTGCGGCCTGCGCCGCGGGAGCGGGAGCTTTAGCCACCGCGGCGGACCCTGGTGTGTTCGCGGCGGCGGGGGCCGACACCGCGGGAGTAGCTGGCGCCGCCACCACGGTGGAATGGGAGGTGGTGGCCAAGCCCACCGAGACCGCGGTCGCCGCGATAAACACTGCGGCGCCACCACCAACGGTGATGCGTGCAACCCGGGCGAGCTGGCGGTCCTGGAGCGGGGAGCGCACGTGCGCAGTGGACGTCTGCTTCGTTGTCATGATGGTGACACTGCCCCGCCACCCTGAAAGCCCGATGAAGGGTGGTTCAAGAAAGTCGAAGGGCCTTACGGATGGCGAGCGATGACGCCAGCGCAGCGTCCGCCACGCTCAGGAAGGCCGTGACCGGATTTCGGGGCACCATAACGCGACGCGGACGCCGCTACGCTGGCCACCCCGCGGGCGCAGCGGTGAGGACTCACGATCCTCCGGATACCACCACGGGCGGCTGGGTACGCACCCGCGGGGGTAGCACCTGGGGCGCGCTGCCGCCAGAGCTCAAGGTTCGGGGCGTCGGCGTGACCGCCGGCGCGATCGGCGTCGCTGCGGCGCTGGGGACGGAGAGCGCCACCGCACCGATGGTGGCAGCAGCGGCCGAGCCCGACATCACGGCCACGGTGATCCGGCGAACCCGCATGCGTGCGTCGTCGCGCTGCCCAACCGCGTCGTGCCGGACCTGCCGCTGCGTCCCGGCGCGCTTGGGGGATTTCCGCCGGGCCGGTGTGGTGGTCATGCGCCCAAGTGTGGCCGTCTTTCCTGAAGAATCTATGAAGACGAGCGATAGATCATCCAAGAGTTCTTATCCGCGATCGGAGCCCGCCGCATGATCGGTCTCGTGCGGTCGGGCCGGAGCGACGCTCGCGGCGGCCTTGCTGGCCGCGGTGACTGTGGTGGGCGTGGTCAGGGACCCCACGGCCGACGTGGGGGCGCTGGCCGAGGCGACCTGCGCGGGTGGCGCGCTGGTCAGCGAGCTGGCCAGGCTCCACCCACCGGTGATTATGGCGGCCACTCCCAGAGCGGAGGCGGCTGCCAGCCGCAGACGGTGAGGTTGGGTGTAGCGGGTGCTAGTGGCCATGGGGTGCTCCTCGGGTATGACGAAAGGTAGGTAAGAAGGGGGACGTGCGGATCGTTGGTTCGTGCAGGCTCAGGGTTTCGAACCGCCCGTCTTCGCCGCCGGCGCCGCCTTCTGCACCGGGGCCTGCACCACTGGCGCGGGCCGGGGGGCTGGCGCAGCCGCCGGCGCCGGCGTGGTGGGGGCGGGCGTGGTCGTGGTCGTCGTGGGGTCGGGCGCCGTGGTGACCGGGGCGCTGGTGACCGGGGCGGGCTGGGTTTGGTCGCTCGCGGGGGCGGGTGTGGCGTTGCTCGCCGCCGCGAGTCCGACGGATACTGCCGATGCCGCCACGAGAGCCGCCGCTCCTCCGCCGACGGACACTCGGGCAATTCGGGACAGGGTGCTTTCGCGGCTAGGCGCTGCCCGGGCGGGTCGGGGTGGGTGGGGAAGCGGTGTTGTGCTCATGCAGGTAACGTTGGCCCCCGACACTGAACGCCTCCTGAAGACCAGCTCAGAGTTGCCGAAGGGCCTGCTCAGGACGCGGAGCCTCGCGGAGGTCGGCGGTAAGCAATGCGCCACCACCGGGCGCGTCATCGGCCCGCACGCTTCCGCCTAGCTCCGTGACCGCCTGCGCCACGATGGCCAGCCCCAGTCCGTTGCCCGGGAGATCCTGTACCGAAGCCGAGCGGTGGAACCGTTCGAACACCCGCTCCCGTTCCTCGACGGCAATTCCCGGTCCGGAATCCGTCACAGTCAGCACCCCGGCGTGCAAGTCCACCTGCACCGCCTTGACTGCTCCCCCGTACTTCGCGGCGTTGCCCAGCAGATTCACCACCGCACGTTCCAGCCTGGCCGGGTCCCCGACCACGTCCCAGGACTCGAGCTGCGCAGTGAATTTGACATCGGGCCAATCGCGGCGCGCCGACGCCAAGGCCCGTTCCACGACCTCGTCGATGCCGAACGGCTCGCTGACCCGGGTAGGTTCCTGCCCCCGAGCCAGCTCGAGGATGCTGGTCATCAGTTCACTGAGCTCACGGGACTGCGCCAGTACGTCCTCCAGGACAGCCCGGCGCTCGTCGACCGGCAGGTCCGAACCGCGCCCGGCGAGTAGTTCGACGTTCAACCGCAGACTGGTCAAGGGCGTCCGAAGCTCGTGCGAGGCGTCCGCGACCAGTCGGCGCTGGGCGTCTTCCGAGGAGCGCAGCGCAGCCAGCATCCCGTTGAACGTGGATGTCAATCGGGACAACTCGTCTCGGCCCCGCACCGGGAGTTGGGTGGACAGGTCCCTGGTGCGGGCCACCTGCTCGGCCGCAGCGGTCAACCGGCCCACCGGTCGGACCGCGGCGCCAGCAACCACCAGACCCACCACACCTCCGACCACTGCCCCACTGAGCCCGGTGATCAGGGCCGCCACCTGCAACCGTGCGAGCGTGCGATCCAACTCCGTAATGGGCGCAGCGACCAGTACCGCGCGTCCAGGGCCGTAGCTTTCCGCCCGGACCCGGACATGGCCGTCCTTGAGTTCGGCGTCGTAGACCACCGGCGCGCCCCCGTTGGAGGCCAGCTGCGCGACAGCAGGGGGCACCGGCAGCGACCCGGTCTGACCCGGGGCGAGACCCAGCTGCCCGCTGGCGGCTACTACCTGGGTAAAGAACGAGGCGCCACCGGGTCGGGTCGCAGGGTTCAAGGTTGGCAACACCCCGGGGGCGTCACCGTCGTTGTCCCGGCCCCGCTCCTTCTGCAATTCTGCCATCGCCGTGTTCAGCGAGCGATCGAGGGCACCGACTGACTCGTCGCGCACGAAGACGTAGGTCAGCACGGCCAGCACGGCGACCACACCAGCCACGCAGATGGCGATGAGTACCGCGATCCGGCTACGGAAACTCACGCGTCACGCAGCACGTAGCCCACCCCGCGGACGGTGTGCACCAGCCGGGACTCCCCGGCCGACTCGGTCTTGCGACGCAGGTAACCGACGAACACCTCCAGCGAGTTGGACGCCATCGTGGAGTCATAACCCCAGACCCGTTCCAGCAGGGCGCCTCGGGACAGCACCTGACGGGAGTGCCGCATGAGCTCCTCCAGCAGGGTGAACTCGGTACGGGTCAGCTCGACGAGGCGCGCACCGCGCCGCACCTCGTGCGCGACCGGATCCAGCGTGAGGTCGGCGTACCGCAGGACCTCGCTGGACTCCGCGCTGGTGGCGCGTCGCAGCAAAGCGCGCAACCTGGCGAGCAGTTCCTCAAACTCGAACGGCTTGACCAGGTAATCGTCAGCACCGGCGTCGAGTCCGGCGACCCGATCGCCCACGTCGTCCAGAGCGGTGAGCATCAGCACCGGTACGTCGTCCTTGCGGGCCCGTAACCGCCGGCACGTCTCCAAGCCGTCGATCCCGTGCATCGTCACGTCCAGCACGACCACGTCAGACGGACTCGCTTGCTGCGTCTCCAGCGCCTCGGTGCCGTCCGCCGCCACTACCACGTCGTAACCGGCGACCCGAAGTGCCCGGGCCACGGCAATCCGCAGCGACGTATCGTCGTCCACGACCAGCACGGTCATCCGGTGTGCGGTCGTCATGCTCGCATCCTGCCACCAGGCCTGGCGCGGTGATCGGTAACCTGTGGGTCAAGGGACCGCCGACGCGGCGCGACCGTACCCGCGACAAGCAGGGGGCTGAGGACACCATTGGACACCACCTCGGAGCAGACGGCTGCGGCTGCGGTCGTCGTCCGGGCGGCCACCGAACTGGACCTGCCCGACCTCGCTACCATGCACGCCGGGCTGTTGCCAGCTGGGCTGTTTCCCAAGCTTGGCGAACGTTTCCTGCGCCGGTGGCAGGCCACCTTTCTGATCCCCCCTCATGGGATCGCCCTGGTCGCGACAAACCCACAGGGGCAGCCGTGCGGGTTCCTCATCGGCTCCACCAACGAAGCAGCGCACCTGCGCGATGTGCTGGCGGACCGACGGACTCCGTTGGCGTTGGCTGCGCTGGGCTGCGTCGGGCTGCTGACGCGGCCGCGCCTCGCGATGCACTTCGCCCGCACCCGGTTGCTGCCGTACCTGCGCCGCATGATCGGCTTCTACTCCCCCCGTCGGCGCCCCGCCCACACCTCCGCCGGCACCGTCGTCACCGAACCGGGCGTCACCGCAACATCCGCCGCCATAGCCGTGCTGACCGCGGTCGCAGTGACACCCGCTGGGCGTGGCGCCGGGGTGGGGACGCAGTTGGTGCAACACTTCGTGCGGCGAGCCCGCGGTGGCGCCAGCGCCACCGCCGAACTCGCCGCGCAGGCGGGACCGGACGGTTCTGGCCTCTTCTACGAGCGCCTGGGGTGGATGGCTGTGCGGGAGCAAACGACGACCGACGGCGATCGACTGGTCATCTACCAGTACGACCTGCGCCCAGCGCGTCCGGAGACGTCGCGCTAGTGGACAACGATCGCCGCCGGGTCCTGCTTGGCCTAGCTTCGCTGCCGCTGGCGGCGTGCAGCAGCACCGAGACCACGGCCGCCCCTAGCCCCAGTGCCAGCGACAGTTTGTCTCCGAGCAGCACCACCGCCAGCGCCGCCCCCATGGACACCCCGCTGCCGGCGTCCACACCGACGACCAGCCCCTCGCCGCCGCCCCCCGCGCCGGCGCTGCCCACCGTCAGCGCATGGCAACCCGGCCCCGGCGAGCCGTTGCCGCAGCTGAAACAGGCGGCGGCGGCGTTTATCGAGGCAGCCGGCACCTGGGCCGGCGGGGCCGGTGCCGCGCGCAGTCTGACCGCGCTGGGAGTGCCACCGCAGATCGCCGCCACCGCCATCGAGCTGGAGGCACCCGGCGCGGTGTCCAGCAACGTGCAGGTCATCTACCCCCAGTTTGGCGGGGTACAACCGACCGACGCCGCGATCATCCTGCTGTTCGACCAGGAGGTGACCGCCTCCGACGGCGTGGTCACCCGGCGGCAAAAGGCTTTGGATCTGCGGCTGGCGCTGTCCGCCGACCAGCGGTGGACAGTCTTGCGGATCAACCCGCTGACCTCACTGGGCTCGCCGATCGCGCGCAGCCAAGAGGCGAACGCGGTGCTGGCCCAACCCCGCATTCAGCTGTCCGCGCCGGCCCGCATCGACGTGACCAACGGCCGGATGGACCGTCGGCTGCTGCGGGTGCTGCTCGGCCTGGCCAACGACCACGTCCTGGCGGTCGACGTGATGGCCACCGGGCACATCCAGACCGTCTACCCCACCCCGCGGCTGTCTAATCACGCCGTCGGTCGCGCGGTAGACCTCCGGGCGGTGGACGGGTTGGCCGTCGTGGACAAGGCCACCCCGGTAGCGCTGCTCACCAAGGTGATGCTCGGCGCGGCGAAGCTCGGCGCCACCGAGGTGGGTGGGCCGTTCGACCTGAACGGGCCCAAGCGCGGGTTCTTCTCCGACGCCACCCACCAGGACCACCTACACATCGGTATCAGCGAGAACACCCCGCCCGCTAGTCTCTAGCCGACATGGGACGACACAGCCGCGCAGCGGTCGCTGCGCGGCGCGGTGCTGCGCCTGTTGGGGTGTCCCCGACCGAGCCGCTGCGAATCGAGCCGCCACCGACCGGGGGCACCGCGATCGTGCGCTCCACCGCGCTGCTCGCGGTGCTGGCCGCTGCCAGCGGGGTGCTGGGCTTCGGGCGAGACGCCGTCATCGCCGCGGTCTACGGAGTCAATTCTGCCGTGGACGCCTACCTGGTGGCCCAGGGTCTGATGAACCTGGTGTTGGCCCTGGTCGCCGACGCCATCGCCAGGGCGGTGGTGCCACCGGTGGCCCGCTCGGTGGCCGAGGGCGCCCCGCAGCGCTCGCACCGCACGGTCAGTACCACCCTGACGGTCGCCGCGGCCGTCCTGCTGCCGGCATCGGCGCTGATGGCGCTCAACGCCGACCTGGTGATCTCCCTGCTGGCACCCGGCTTCCCACCCGATGTCGCCGAGCAGGCGCAGCGGCTCACCCGGCTGATGTTGATCGCCACGGTCCTGGTGGCCGGCACCGACATCCTGGCCGCGGTGTGCCAGGCGCACGGGCGGTTCTTCTACTCCGGTGTGCAGGGCATCCCGTTCAACATCACGATGATCGTGTTCACCGTGGCATTGGGTTCACGCTGGGGCATCGACGCCCTGGCGGTGGGGTTCGTCGTCGGCAGCGGGCTGCGCCTGGCGGTGCAGCTGCCAGCGGTGCGGGCCGCCCGGTTGCGGCTGCGCCCGTCGTTGCACGTCCGCGAAAGCGGCTTCCGGGAAGTCGTCGCGCTGGTACCTGCGTTGCTGGTTGGCACCGCACTGGTCAACGTCAACACCCTGGTGGACCGCGCCGTCGGATCAGGTCAAGTGGCCGGCACCATCACCGCGCTGAACCTGGGCTGGCGGCTGGTCACGCTGGCCTACACGCTGCTGATCGTCACCCTGGTCGCGGCGTTGTACCCGGCGGTGGCCGCGCTGGCCGCCCCCGAACGCCGCGCAGAGCTACGCAGGCTGACCGGGCAAACCCTCGGTGCGGTGCTCGTGGTGTTGGCCCCAGCGGTGGCCGTTCTGCTGGCACTGACCGAACCGCTGGTGCGGGTGGCGTTCGGCCGGGGCGCCTTCGATGACACCGCGGTGCGGATGACCTCGACGGCAATCGGCTTCTTCGCGGTGGCCCTGGTGGGCATCGCGGTGGCCGAGGTGGCCTCCCGGGTCTTCTACTCCCTCGGCGACTCCCGCACCCCGGTGATGCTCGCGGTGATCGGGATGGCGATCAACGTGGTGGGTGACCTGACGCTGGGCCGGGCGATCGGGCTGCCCGGGTTGGCGGCGTCGACCACCGCGTCGTTCCTGGTGGTGGCGTCCGGTCAGGTGGTGGCGCTGCACGTCCGGCACAGTGCGGTGGATCTGGCGGTGCTGCGCCCTCGGGTGCTGCACGCCGGGCTGGCAGCGGTGGCGGTCACCGTGGTGCTGCGCGGGTTGGCGGGGCTGTGGCCGATGGCGGAGGGCACCCTCACCTCCGACCTTGCACTACTCGCAACGGCCGGTGTGCTCGCCGTGGCGGTGTACGTCGCCGCGCTGGCCGCCCAGCGCGGCCCGGAACTCGCCGAGGCCCGGGAGTTGGCGGTGCGACTGGCACGCCGGGCACGCCCGGGCACCTGAGATCAGGACGCCATCAGCCGGGCCGACTCCGGCGTGAGGTCAGTCGACCAACCCGGCCGGCGCAACGCCAACGCCGCCGACGGTGGCATACCTGCCTTGACCGCGAGCACCTGGTTGACGCCAACCCGCCGGCTCTCGAACGCCAGCGCCGAGCCGGCCAGGTAGAGCCGCCACACCCTGGCGCGTCCCGGCGAACTCAGCGCTACGGCCTGTGACCAGTGCCGCTCCAAGTTGGCTACCCAGGCCCGGCAGGTCAGCGCGTAGTGCTCGCGCAGCGCCTCAGTGTCGCGGACCTCGAACCCGGCGCCCTCCAGCACCGCCACATGGGTGGCCAGCGGCTGCAGCTCACCGTCGGGGAACACATAGCGGGTGAGGAACGACCGCGGGTCAGGCCGGTCCACTCCGGCTGCCGGACCACGGGCGATGGCGTGGTTGAGCAACCTGCCGCCGGGGCGCAGCAACGCGTACAGCCCGGCCGCGTAGGACGGCAGCTGGGCCAGCCCGACGTGCTCGGCCATGCCGATCGAGGAAATCGCGTCGTAGGGCCCGTCGGTGACGTCGCGGTAGTCCTGTAACCGGATCTCCACCACATCGTCCAGTCCGGCCGCGCTGACCCGGCGGCGCGCCGCCTGCGCCTGCTCTGCGGAGATGGTGACACCGACCACCCGCACCCCGTGCTCGGCGGCGGCGTGCATGGCCATCGACCCCCAGCCGCAGCCGACGTCGAGCAGGCGCATCCCCGGCCGCAGGCCCAGCTTGCGGCACACCAGCTCGAGCTTGGCCGCCTGGGCGTCCTCCAGGGTGGTGTCCGGGGTGTCGAAGTAGGCGCAGCTATACACCAGCGACTCCCCCAGCAGCAGGGCGTAGAAGTCGTTGCCCACGTCGTAGTGGTGGCTGATGGCGGCCCGGTCGCGGCGCCGCGAGTGCCGCGACCCGCGCAGGCGCGCCTCCTCCGCTGGGGGCGACGGCGGCAGCCCCACCACCCCCAGGCGCAGCAGCGGCCAGGCCAGCCGGACCAACACCCGCGGGTCCAGGCGCAGCTCGGGCCGCGCGGGCAGGTCGTCGGCAAAGCTCAGCGCGGCGTAGATGTCACCGTCGATGTCGAGGTCCCCACTGACGTAGGCGCGGGCCAGGCCCAGCTCACCCGGCGCGTAGATCAACCGGCGAAGCGCCCGGCGGCGCGCCACGACCAACGTCGGGGCCCCGGGGGCGGCGGTGGTGGCTGAGCCGTCCCAGCACCGCACCCCCAGGGGCAGTGGCGCCCCGAGCATGGTCCGGGCGATCGAGTCGACGACCTGCGCGGCCCGGTGAGCACTCACCCGCTCACCTTGGCACATCCGCGGGCGGGGTCAGAGCAGGCCACTGTCGCCCACGGTGACCACGGACAGGTTCCGCCCCTACGGCTGCGTCGCCCGGCCGCCCTCGTCGCGGTCGTCGCCACCCTGGCCGTCCCCTGCGGGTGCTGCCGCCGTGGTGGCCGCGGGCGGGCGGGGGCGTCCTTTCGGCGGCCCCGGACGGCGACCGGCGCGAGCACCGGGTTGAGGTGCGGGGCGCCGACCGGGGAGAAGAACTGCGCCATCAGCACGGCGGTGTCGGCGAGAACCCGCTGCGGGGAAACCCAGCTCTCCAGCACCACTCGGTCGGGGCGGATATGCACCATGGAGTGCCCGAAGTCGGCCCGCCAGTTGAAGTAGCGCAGGTTGGGGTTGGCCGCCTGCGCGGCAGCTTCGATGCCGAGCGTGGCGGGCAGAGCCGCCGTCCGATACTGCCGGTCGTAGTTCGCGGCGTCGGTGAAGGCGGCGCCTCGGCTGCCCCGGTTGGCGGCGAAGTACAGCTCCTCGGCGACGACGTCCTGCCCGCCAGGACGTCCCATCGCCGACGGCACCAACTCCACCCCCACCGCACCGAGCAGCCCGCGGCCGGTAGCCGGCTCGTAGTTGGGCAGCTGCGGATCCTCGACCAGGTCGTAGCCGAACCACCCGTGACTGTCACCGGAGAGCACCACGTTGTCCAGAATGTTGTGCTCCCGCAGGAACCGCAGCAGCCGGGAGCGTTCCGCCGGCTGGCCACCCCAGGCCACGGTGTAGATCTCGCCCTGCGGGGCGTTGGGGTCGATACCGAACTGGCGGCGGAAGGCGTCGGCGAAGGGCAGGTTGAACGCCCGCAGTTGGCCGAGGTTGACCTGGTTCACGATGTAGCGGAAGACCACGTTGCGTCGGCGGGTGTTCAGCAGGGTCCGCTCCAGCCAGGCCCATTGCACGTCGCCCAGCACCTGGCTGGTTTGGCCGACGCGCGCGGCGAAGCGCCGGACGTCGATGAGGATGATCTCGGCCAGCGCGCCGAACCGCAGGGTGCGATAGAACCACTGGGCGCCATCGCCTTGCGGCACCGGCACATTCGTGTCCGGTCCCGGCGAGGCGGTGAACTGCCCCGACCCGTCCGGTCGCACAGTGCGGATCGCGGTCCACTCGAAGATCACCTGGCGGGCCTGCGCGGCGGTGATTCCCGTGCCGGACGGCTGGGCCGGATCGTCGTCGTGCTGGTCGGGCATCACGGCGAAAGGCGCGGCGGCGTGTGCCCGCACCAGGTTGGCGTCGGCGTAGTACAGCGCGTACCGGCGGCGGCACTCGGCGACCGTCGCCCAGTCCTTGTTGTCGATGTCGTTGGCCCAGTCGCGCTGACCGGCCCAGAACCGCGACGCCGGGTGACCGCCGCTGTGGTCGTAGACGTGGTCGCCGGCATGGGTGACCAGGTCGAGGTCGTCGCGCTCGCCGATCCGCGCGTAGGCGTTGAAAACGTCCTGCCACCAGGTGGTGCAGGCCACATGTGCGACGGTCAGTTCGGTGATCCCGTCGGTCACAGTGGGTGCGGTTCGGGTGCGCCCGACCGGCGAGCGGTAGCCCAGTGCGGTGAAGGCGTAGTACAGCGTGCTGGCCGAGGGCAGCCGGTCGGCGTCTACCTTGACCGTCCAGTCGCGCGCAGCCGTCGTCGTCACGGTGCCCCGCCGGATGACGTCGGTGAGGCCGGGGTTGGGGGCGATCACCCACCCGACCGTCACCACGCGGATGCCCTGCGGATCGGTGACCACCGTGGCGTCCCAGCCGCGGGGGTCGGGGATGGTGATGCGGGTCCAGAGCACCACCCGGTCAGTGAGGGGGTCGCCACTCATGACGCCGTGCCCGAACGGCAGCAGGTCGGCTGCGACGGGATAGGTCCAACCAGCCGGTAGGGCGCGGTCGTACCCCGGCGCCGCCATTGCCGTGCCCGACAGGCCGACCGAGCCAGCTACACCCGCAACCGCGACCGTTTTCAGGAACGTTCGGCGATCCAGCGGCGGCGACGAGGACAAGCCCACTCCAAGGGGTCTGCGGGTACGACGTCGAAGTGTGCGCGGGTCGAGCATCTGCCAGGTGAACGGCTGGTGCGCCCGGGCGACCGTCAGACGGCCAAGGCCTGCTCAGGGCGGGCCGCGAGATCGGCGGATGCAGATGATGGAAGGCGGCCGCCGGGCTGGGCCACCGTGCCAGAAGATGGACACGCTTGAGCGGGCGTTGAAGATGGGCCGGGCGTGCTCGACCCATTGGCGCATCCCGTCGATGACCCAGTCAAACTCCGGAACTGTCAGCACCGTGCGTCGGCGGGGGTGGCGCCGCGGATGGCCTTGCCGTAGCGCACGTGCAGCAATCCGTAGGTGCCCCAATCCGCGACGCGCAGCGATCACGGCGTCGATTCGCTTGGGAAGTCTGGGGCCGTCGCGGCGATGCAGTGAGCTTCAAGCCAGTCGGCGATGGCGGCCAGATCCGCGTGGCCGGCCACAACATCAAGCATGAACCGCTCCCCCTGCTCCGCTGTCGCCTCGAGCCGCAGGCCATTGATCGCCAGGAACACCTTGGTGCTCAACCAGGCCAGCCGCTTGTTGCCGTCCACCAGGGCCTGGTTGTTGTCCACCGACTCACACAACGCGGCCGCCTTGAACCAGATCGACGGGACGCGTCATCACCGAACACGCTGGTGGCCGGCCGCCCGATCGCCGAGGCGAGCAGGCCGGGATCCCGCACCACGAAGCTCAGGCGCTCGACCTGGCGCAGGATGTCGTCGAAGGTGAGGTAGCGCGTCACCTACGTGGCGAGCCGCTCGAGCAACTCGGCGTCTTCGTCGCCGGCCTGATCAAACAGCTGGTCGAGCACGGCGGCGCGGCGATCAGCCGCGATGCGCGCCTGGATAGCCAGCACGGCGACCTCGTGCATCGACCGGTGCTCGCGCACGGCCTGCTCACGCAAGGCTTCGGTGTCATCCGGGCTCAGCTTCACGACGAACGCCATATCGAAATGATATCGCAACCGTACCGGGGGTGACGCCCAGAGTCCGCGGGGATCAGCCTGCGTGAGATGCCCACCGTCGAACGTGTGAGGAGTTCCGCACCGACGTGTGAGGTGTGCGTGCCCAGGTGTGAAGGGGGCTCGCTGGGTCGGTTCGGCGCGCTGACCTCCAGGTGGTCAAGGAGCGGCTCGGTCACCGCACCATCGCCACGACGGAGAAGTACCTGCACACGCTGCCCGACGCCGACGAGACGGCGCTCGCCGCGCTCGATCGGGTGGGGGTCGGGGCAAGCCGCGGGCGGTGTGAGGTGATTCCTTAGATCGACGGTTTGCCGGACCAGCCAACACCACCATTCCAGGAAAACCCGTCAGCCGAGCTCATCCATGGCAGTCAACAACTCCCCGACGAGGATCGCCACAGATCCCCTGATGGTGTCCGGGTCGGCGAGGTTGCCGACGCCGGTGCCGGCAAGGCTCGCGATGAGTCCTGCCGGATCTCGGCCGTCATGCTGCAGCGCTGAGGTGGCGGCTGACGTCACGGCGCCCGCCAGTGGATCTCGGGCAAGGTCTGCCAGTCGCCGCGCCATCGCGTCGGTCGAGGTCGCCTGCAGCAGGCGAAGTACGTCGAGGCCGTCTTTGGGCTGGTGCCGTGCGGGGTTCTCTCGCCTCTCCTCGATCTTGGTGACCTTGGCAACCAGCAGCGCCGCCGGCCCGGCGACACGAAGGCGAACCATCCGCGGGTCAGCGGCTTCGAACGCGACAATCTCGCGAAAGTCGTTGTCGACCAAGGCTGCCTCAAGACCCGTCGTACGTCGAGCTGCGCGGTCCCCGTGGATCGGTAGTCGCGCAGAACGGCGACTACTCCCACCACTCAGGGCCTCGGGAACCATGAGGTCGACTGCGACGCCGAAGCGCCCACGCCACGCACCCGGGTTGGCGGCAAGCTCAAAGCCTGCGGCTCGAAGGGCATCTTCGAGAGGCGGCTCATCCAGCAGCTTGGCCGGGAAGAGCGCAAGGTCCGCGTCGGTGGTAGTCGGCACGACGATCAGGTCGGCGTCGCCGGTGTGTAGGTAAACGGCTTGCGCACCAACGAGGACCAGCGCGTCCAAGTGCGGCCGCAGGGCGTGCAGGGCATCCAGCAGGACTGATCGGGCGAGCACGTATTCGGGCGGTGGCATCGATGTCATCGCAGCCACCCTTCGTCTTTCCCGGCCAGGGTTTCGATGAGCGAGGCACCCTCCTCGGGCGCCCGGCCCGGGCCAGTGAGCAGATCGATGACCACCTGGCACGGCGCCGCGTATGTGAGCCGATTCTTGACCTGCGCACCTCGGTAGACCACAGAGTCGAACGGCTCGACCAGGACGACGTTCGCTCCGCGATCCACGGGTCTTAGTTGCAGGGTCTCGGCGGCGTCGGTGGCATCAGGCACGTAGATGGTGAGCAGTGCCAGGGGCGCGACGGCGACTGTGCCCCGCGGCAGGTAGGGACGGGTCGCGGCCTCGGCGGTGATGGCGTAGGCGCCCTTGTACTTGCGGAGGCGGCTGAGCACCTGGTCGATCCCTCGCGCCGCCAACATCGGCACTGCCTGGTTGGACGAGGTAAGACCGTAGTCCGCACTCCAGCGCCGAACGAGCGAGAGCTTCCGCACATCGACGACCCGGCCGTCCTCGTTGCGCGAGATCAGATCCTCGCGCACGAGAAGCTCGAGCACCCGTGAGCTCGTCGCAGCTCCGACGTCGGCCACCTCCGCAATTGCCCTCACCCCGAGTGGAAGCTTCTCGTCTAGTAGGGCCCGTACGACGCGAGCGGCCCCCGGACCCTTGAGCGACTTGAGCCGCCGGTCCTCGGCGTCAGTGAAAGGACTCCGGTTGGCGCCGATGCGATCGATGAAGACGCTCGGCCGATCCAGCCGCAGCCGCAGGTTGCCGGTCGAGTCGAACCAGCCCGTCCCGGCGTCCTCCAGAAGTTCGCGCACACGTGGTGAGAGGTAAGGCGCCGTGACGAGTAGGGCGGCCTCCTCCTCGTCGCGGAAGGACTCCAGCTGGCCTACGGCGCGAGGCACATCGCGAGGTTCCACCACGCGCTTGGCTTCGACAAAGACCTTTCCGGTCGTTCCGTCAGGGGCGGCAAGCGCGAGCACGGCGTCTGCCCGGGTGGGTCCGGTGGCCGCGGCCTCTAAAGCTGACGTGAGCGACCATGGAGCGGGCAGGGCTGCACTGAGCGCTGCGGCCAGGGCTCGCAGCAACTCCGTTTCGCGAATTGCGTTGTTCCGCACCACGTGGAACACGTTACATTGCGGAGCACCGTTAGGTAATCGCCATCCCGTCGCGCGCGACACCTCGGGCCGTGGACGCCGACACGTCTATGTCTCTGGGATCTACGCCGTTCCTTCAAGTGCGGTTGCGACGGCCTCGAACTCGACCAGCGCGGCAGTCAGATCTTCCACGATCTCCCGCGCGATGATCTCCGGCGCTGGCAGGTTGTCGAGGTCCTCGAGCGACTCGTCGCGGAGCCAGGTGATGTCGAGGTTGACCTTGTCGCGTGCGATCAGCTCGTCGTGGCCGAAGGATCGGAACCGCTCGCTCTCCACCCGATCGCCGCGGTAGCACTCGACGAACTCCTGCAGGTGCTCGCGGCGCAGCGGGTTCTGCTTCAGCGTGAAGTGCTGGTTGGTCCGCAGGTCATAGACCCACAGCCGCTCGGTCCACGCCGCCTCGCGCGCTGGCTTCTTGGCGAAGAACAGCACGTTGGCCTTCACGCCCTGGGCGTAGAAGATCCCCGTCGGCAGCCGCAGCAACGTGTGCACATCGAAGTCGGCGAGCAGGCGCCGCCGCAGCGTCTCCCCGACCCCGCCCTCGAAGAGCACGTTGTCCGGGACGACGACCGCCGCGCGACCGTTGATGTCGAGGATCGTCGCGATGTGCTGCACGAAGTTCAGCTGCTTGTTCGCCGTTGTGACCACGAAGTCGGGGCGCTCGATCTCCCGGTCCTCGCGCGCCTCCCGGCCGTCGGCACCGACCATGGTGATCGAGGACTTCCGGCCGAAGGGCGGGTTGGACAGCACGACGGACCAGCGCTCGCCCGGGTCGGCGATCAGCGAGTCCTTGACGTCGATGAGGCTCGGCCCGTTCGGGGTTCCGATGCCGTGCAGCAGCAGGTTCATCGCCGCCAGCCGTGCGGTCCCGTCCACCAGTTCCGTCCCTCGCACGAAGCCGTCGCGCAGGTGGGCTCGCTGGTCGGGATTGAGATTCTCGGCGTCGCGTGAAGCATGTTCGTGGGCGACGAGGAGGAAGCCGCCCGTGCCGGCAGCCGGGTCGACCACCGTGTCGCCGGCCGTGGGGTCGATGCAGTCGACGATGGCCTGGATCAGCGGTCGAGGCGTGAAGTACTGCCCAGCACCGGACTTGATGTCCTCAGCGCCCTTGCTCAGCAACTCCTCGTACGCGTCACCCTTGATGTCCACGCCGGCCGCCGACCAGTTCTCCTTGTCAATCAGGTCCACAATCAGCCGCTTGAGCTTCGCGGGGTCCTGGATGCGGTTCTGCGCCTTGCGGAACACCACCCCGAGCGTCCCCGGCTGGCGGGCGAGCCGGTCGAGGATGTGCCGGTAGGTCACCTCCAGCTCATCGCCGTCGTTGTCCAGCAGCCGCTGCCACGAGCACTCCGGCGGCACGATCCGCTCCGGCCTCAGCGGCCGGCTCTCCCGCTCGTGCGCCATCTTCAAGAACAGCAGGTAGGTCAGTTGCTCGGTGTACTCGATCGTCGAGACCCCGTCGTCGCGCAGCACGTTGCAGTACGACCACAGCTTGTCGACCAGTCGTCTCGCGTCAGACACCTACCAGCTCCGCTCATCGAACAGCTTCATCAGGTTGCGCTTGGGCTTGTGGGTCGCGCGCAGCTTCCCGACGTACGGCGCGAAGTCGGCCTCGCGCTCCGCCGCGATGAGCAAGCGTCGCACCCGCACGATGAGATCGACCGCCTCGGCGTACGCCTGGTTGTTCTTGGCGTCGATGACCCGCTCGATCTCGCCCTGCCAGATCGGGATCGCCTCCAGCGGGTGCTCCCCCTCACGTCGACGGGCCAGCTCGAGCCACAGATCTCGCCGGCACCCGGCCGAGCTGGCTTCGGCCCAGGCCAGCTCGACCTCACCGTCATGGAGGAGCACCTCGACAAGCGTGGAGCCGTCGGGTCTTACCGCCCACTGACTCGCGCGCCCGCGAGCGGGCTTGCGAGTGCCCTGCGCGATGCGCTCCCGCAGCAACGTGATCGCCCTGTCGTGCCAGTCCGGCCACAGGCCGGCTCGCGTCGCATGCTCCGCGAGCTGCCGGTAGGTGCGCAACGAGGGCGCGGCGTCGTAGGCGTCCCACGCAACCCGTACGGCGTCCGCGCCGCGACCGGCCCGGTGGTACTCCTCGGCAGCAGCGTCGAGCAGCCGAGAGTCCGACCCGCCGCGCAGCGCCAGCCCCTTCTCCGCCCACGCGAGCGCATCGTCGTACCGGCCCGCCTTGCGGTAGAGCTCGGCAAGGCGGACGAACTGGTAGGCCGAGGACTGATCGCGGGCAAGCACCTCCGCCACAGCATCAACATCGCCGGTCAGCTCGGCGAGGGTCTCCATGATCTGCGTGATCCGGAACCGCCGGGACGAGTAGCTGCGCTCCTCCTGCCCCGGTCCGAGCGGTGGCAGCCCATCCCACTCCGCCTGCGCGAGCCGCCGGTACTCGGCAATGCCCTCAGCCCCCAAGACCTCGGCGTAGGTGGCAGCGGCATCGTGGAAGACGTCGAGATCACCGGAGTGCCGCTCCCGCTCGAACAGGGTGCGGGCCAGTGCGACGGGCTCCGGCTTGGCCGCCGCGCAGGCGTCACGGTGCAGCTCCTGCAGGCGTTCGGCGATGCCGGACATGTAGCCGTCGGAGTCATCGACGTAGCCCAGCGCGTCCTCGGCCCGGTCGATGGCGTGTTCAGCCAAGGTGATGACCGCCTCCGCGTGACCGTCGTCGAGCAGCTCCCGCAACGAGTCCAGGGCCGAGTCGATCCCGCTCGCGTAGGCGTACATGCCTCGGTAGTCGACGTAGTCGCGCACGATGAACGCCTCATCGAGGGCGTGCCGGAAGACCGCGATCGGCGGGGGTCCCGCCGTGGCTCGCGAGGCGGACATCCGCAGCCTCGAGTCGAAAGCATCGTCCTCGGCCGCCCGCTCGACGAGCAGCTCCACCAGCTCGTCGTGGCCCAGACCGGCCAGGTAGGTGCGGATGTCGATAACGGCCTCGGCCCGCTGGCCTGGATCAGCCACGGCATCGGTCACGACGAGCGCCACTGCGACGGCGTGCTTGCAGAACCTGCCCTCCACCCCGACCGGGCACGAGCAGTCGAACGCCGCCTGCCCCTCGTCGAGCCACAACTTCACCCGGTACGACGACGAACCACTTACCTTCGCCTTCACACTCGACTCGGTTTCCGTCCGCTTGCCCACTCGGCCGTTGGCCGCGTAGAGCAGCCCGCGCTCGAACGAGCGTCGATCGGCCATCGCCTCAACCGGTCGGCGAGCGAACGCTTTACGGAACTCGCGTCCGGGGAGCTCGGCGCCGGTCACGTCAGCCGACCCGAGAATGCAGCGGAGAGCAGGGATCGGCGGAGGCCGGCCGAACGCGACCTCGCGGCTGCGGTCTCAACGCCTAGGTGCGCGAGAGCCGAGAGTTGCTCGTCCGCCTGACTCACTAGCTCCGCCTGCACGCGCATCGGAGGGATCGGAAACTCGATGGGCTTCAGCCTTGCCGCAGACAAGTGGGCGATGTTCGTCGTGATTCGTGACTCCCTGGTGAACCGACCCGCGTGCATGTGCCGGCGAAATACCAACAGCGCGAACTCGGGGAGCACCTCCTCGCTGGCTTGGAAGCGAAGAAGGCTGTTGGTGAAAGCGACTTCGGAGGGGCGGCCCCTGTAGAGCGCGGGACGGCCCAACAACTCGGGGGTCTGCCCTTCGTTGAGGAGAACGTCGCCCGGCAGCAACCTGAACCGGTCGAACGTGTCTCCCGACCAGTGCATTTCGTAGAGGCTGCGAGTGTCGATCCTGTCCTCAAACACGTTCGCAACCCGGAGATATGGCCTCATGTTGGGACCCGTGTGCCAGTCAGGGTGGCGCTGCCGACCCAAGTCGACCTTTCCCGCCTGTTCGACCGTCGATGTCTCCCAATCCGCTGGGTAGTCAGCGACTTCCGGGATCAAATTCAGGAGCACGCTCTTGTGGAGGGCCTTGAGGCGGCGCTCCGCGTTGCGGATCCCAGCTTCACCGGCGTCGATGCGGGAAAGGTGATCTTCGAGGACCTCCACGATGCGCCGCTGCTCGGTCAGCGGCGCAAGCGGGATCGGGATGCTCGTCATCGCGGACTTCGTGAGCTTGAGGCGGGTGGTCCCGTTGGCGAAGCCGCGATAGTCGGCCCAGTTCAGGTAGTACATCAGGAAGCGTCGCTCCACGAGATCGACTCGAGCGCGCAGAACGTGCGCGTGGTTGTTCACCCATGCCGGCCCGTCGATGGCGTACGCCTTCGACTTCGCCGGGTCGAAGAACTGGATTCCGTCCTCACCCAGCAGTAATAGAGCCTCATCGAAGAGAGGCTTGTCGATCCAGCCAACCTGCCCCGACGCACCGTAGTACGGCACGTCGCCGGATCGCGTGGCCCGCTCCTTCGCACTGACCGGAACTCTCCTGTGATCAAGCACATCGACTAGCTGACCCAGGGGCCGAGGAGCCCAGGGACCTGCCATCATGCGGTCAGCTCCGCGTTGAGCTGCTCCAGGTACGTAGCCGCCTCGGCCCCGAGGTCGCGGACGACACCATCGATGCCTCCGCGTTCGGTGAACGGTGCGTTGTCCAATTCGTCGGCGGTCACACCGGCAGACGTAGCGATGACGTCGGCGATGCGGTCGAGCCACCAGCGCTGTTGCTCGGTAAACACCGCACCAGCCTGGGCCGGCTGCGCGAGCCAGCCGGCGTACCTCTCCTCGACCTCGCTGGCCCGGGCGCCCGACCCTTCGTGTCGGATCGCGCGCGGCACAAGCACGGCGCCGAGAGGCCACGTGGAGAGGAGCATGGCGTCAGTTTCCCGCATGCCACCGCCAAGCGGCCCGCGCCTACCACCGTGTTGGCCGCTGACTGCCGGGGCGAGGTCTTGTCGGACCCATCTGAGATCCTTCACGAGTGGACTCACTTGATCTTCTGCTGGCGGTCGTCAGGGACGAACGCGCCTCGCAGCTCAGCCATTTCGACGCGCTCACTCGAAGGCGGGCATCGTCCTCGGCTTCGCGGGAGCGTTGATCGCGCTATCGACCAACGCGAGCCCGGGCTACCGGATCGGAGCCATCATCCAACTGGCCCTCGCAGCCCTCATGGCAGCAGCCTCCTTCTTCCCGAGGAAGATGTCGGCACTCGATGTTGGCGAGCTCCGAAAGTACCTGAGTGGCGCGGAGGAGTCGACGAAACTCACGTTGCACGACACCCAGGTCGAGATAATCCGCCAGGGAGCGTCAGCACTTCACCTCAAGTCCGTGCTGTTGAAGGCGTCCATCGCTCTGCTTGGCATGGCGGCGGTTACCCTGGCTCTAGGAGTCATCGTCGGAGGTGCACATGGCTGATAGCAAACCGCCGCCCGAGGCCGCACAGCCGGCCAAGATTCCCCCGCCGCCGCCACCTCAGCCAGACCCTCAGTTGATCACCTACATCGAGAGGGGGCAGCGGCCCGGGCCAATGAAAGGGGCCCGCTGACCGCTTACGCCGTCAGCGTCCTGGTGAGTTCCGCCAGACAGGTCGCGGCCTCAGCACCCAGGTCCCGGATGGCGCCACCGACTCGCGCGGGCTCGGTGAAGGATGCCTTGCCGAGGACTTCCGTGCCTCATCGGTCATGCCTCCTCCGGGGCAGGCAACTCGTTATCCAGCGTCGCTTGGCCGAAGAGGAAGGGCTCGCGGACGTCGACGCCCTCGACAGTTTGGCCGATCGGGAAGTCCTTCTTGTCCCAGGTCATCAGTGCGTCGCATGAAGCGCGGATCGCGGACGCCAAGTGGATCGCATCAGCCCCGCGCAGCCGATGCGCCCGTGACACCCGCCGGGCATCACGCGCAACGACGAGATCGACGTCGACCCACTGGATGAATCCGTGCTCGAAGAAGGCGCTCACCTTCTGATCAACCGCCGTTTGGTCTACCGCGGCCCGGACCTCACCGTGGCCGCAGACCTCGGCATACAGCAGTGTGCTGGCGACGACTACGAAGCGCTTGTCCTGGCCGCCACGGAGTAGCCCTCGCGCGATGTCGAGCCGACCCGCCTCGCCCTTGATGAGACCGAGGTAGACATCAGCGTCGAGGTAAAGGCGCTTGTAATCAGGCACCACGAACCGATCGTAGATACTCGTCGGTCGACTGATCGCGCGTGTACCACGGGGCGATGCCGGCAAGCTCGTCCACCGACGGCGCGCCGGGTTCGTCAGGCAGCGTCTCTACGCGATCCATTTCCACACGAAGCACCTGACCGCGTCGGTTTCGAGTCACTTCCCCGAGAGCCCGTACGCGATGGCCGAGAGCCTCCTTCATGACATCGAAGAGGCTGTCAGGGAACTTGCAGCGGACCGCGCGTCTCGTCCCCTCGTCATACAAGCTCACGACCTGAGCACCTCGCCGGAGGTTGATCACGTCGAGAATGCCCGCGACTGAACCCAGCGTGCGTTCTGAGCCCTGCACGGAGGCCTTGGCGTTCTCTACAACCGCCTCGGAGACATGCTCTGTTCTGGCGTCGAAGTCACCAGACCTCGGGAGATGGAAACTAACGCCACTCACGCCAGGCTGACGCGTCTGCTTTCCGAGCTTAACGAGCCCTTCTGCGATGTCGGCTGAAAAGTATGGAGGCAGCTCCTGGCTCTCGCGGAGGCGGCCAACGCCCTCCAGGAGCCGCATATGGCTTTGCAAGTCTGGCGCGTCGGGCCGCCGCAATGTCGCCACCGCGCTTGAAGTGCGAAGGTCGGCTATCAGCCAACGGCCGGGAGGCTTCGAGGGGCGGCGCTCAGCACGCTCGAGTTGATCCAGAAGGTCCAGGCTTACTCGCAGAACCTCAAGGAAGGCGTGCGCGGGAATCGAGCCAGCCTCCCCCTCCACCAGAACATCGAGCGTCGGCTCCATGGGGCACCTCCTGCCAACTATCGTCGTCGCCGCATATGACAGTTTGCCAGCAGAGCTGATGGCTACGCTGTGAACTCCGCGCAGCAGGCGTGAGGAAGAAGGCTACCGGTCGGCGCATGGCATCCGCGAGGTGTCGCAGTTGGGAAAGGGTCGGCTTGGCGACGCCGTCCTCCCACGCATCTGCGACGGCGGGCTTCACACCGGCGAACCACGCCACATCCGCTGTGGTCAGGCCGGCGTCCTCACGTGCCCAGCGCAGCACGACCGGGGTCACCGGAGCATCGGGTGTACGGGCCACGGGCTCAGTGTCGTCAACAGGTCAGGCGCGCAAGCAAGCATCGCCGCCGGTGCACGGTTGTGTCGGACCCGGCGGTCACCCGCGTGGACGCGGGCACTGGACACGGCCTGCATGTTTAGTCATACTTCTGACCATGTCTGAGCTGATGCCGCTCGCCGCCGTCAAGTCCCACTTGTCCGAGCTGGTGGGCCGAGTGCAGCGCGAGCACGAGCGGGTCACCGTGACGGTGCACGGTCGGCCGTCGGCTGTGCTGCTCGCCCTGGACGACCTGGAGGCGTTGGAAGAGACCATCGCAGTGCTCTCTGACAGTGAGGCCCTACGGCAGCTGGCTGCCTCTGATGCCGAGCTGGCACGAGGTGAGGGCGAGGGCCTTGATGCCCTCAACGAGGCGATGCGTCGGCGCCAAGCCCACAGTTGAGCGGCGATGCGCGCTACACCCTGACGGTCTCCCCGACCGCCCGACGACAGCTCGCCGAGGTCCTGCCCGAGGTGGTCGCGTTCGCCGCGCACGAGTTCATCGTCGGGCCTTTGCTGGAGAACCCCCATCGGGTCGGCAAGCGCCTGGTCGCCCCACTGCAGGACAGGCACAGCGCCCGGCGTGGCACCTACAGCGTCATCTACCGCGTCGACGAGGTTCAGCATCTGGTCACGGCCGTCGCCGTCGTCAGGCGAGCCGACGCTTACCGCTCGTGAGGACGAGGTGCCTGCTCGGATCGACTGCTGGCCGGGCCGGCAGGGCTCGCTTTGACTTCTGCATGATCAGTGCACGGCGTCTTCGGCGTCATGCGGTCAGCTCTGCGTTGAGCTCCACTAGGTACGTAGCCGCCCCAGCCCCCAGGTCGCGGAGGGCACCGTCGACTCCCCCGCGTTCGGTGAACGGTGCGTTGTCCAGGTCGTCGGCGGTCACACCGGCAGACGTAGCGATGACGTCGGCGATGCGGTCGAGCCACCAGCGCTGTTGCTCGGTGAATGAGGCGCCGGCCTGGGCCTGCTGCGCGAGCCAGCCGGCGTACCTCTCCTCGACCTTGCTGGCGTAGGGAACGAGCTCGTCGTCGGTCCCGAGGGCAAAGCGGACGAGAGACACGAGATCGGTGACGGTGTGCCGGTCGGCATGACGAACCTTGTCGATTTCGATGGCCGCGTAGGCGGTCCAGATCAGGTCCAGTGTCCAGTTGTAGGGTGGTCGGTGGATGCGTTCGGCCAGCTCTCGCAGCTCAGTGAACGACACGCGAGCCGACCGCGGTTGGGAGTAGAGCAGCTGCAGAGCGGCGATCTCGTCGCGGTGCTCATCAAGGTAGGCCCGCCACGACTCGACGACGGACTGTGCCCGCTCGACATCGACGACGCCGCGTGCATCGAGCAGGACGTCGACGCTGACCTCGTCGATGACCTGATCGTGGCTCGCCCGCAGCTCCAGGATCCGCTGTCGCAGCGCGGGGTTGGCCGCCAGCGGACGGACCGCAGCATCGAGCAGCTGTTGCACCGCAGCTGATGCATCGACAACACCGTCGACCATGGGCGCGATTGCGATCGCGTGCGCCTGGACGTCGGAGTCGACGGCCGCAACCAGCTCGCGAACGACGCCCTTCAGCGCGCAGCCAGCGACCGTGTCCAGCTCCTCCCGCTCTGCCGGGGTGAGCTGCAGCTCAAGCTTGGCCAGCCGGGAGGCCAGCGTGGCGGTCTCGTCCTCCGTCAAGGTGAGACTGGCTGCCTTGTCGAGCAGCTTCTTCAGCGAGACGCCCTTGGCGCGCTCCAACGGGCAGGCGTCGACGTAGTCGTGCTCGGTCACCCCGATCGCGTCGACGAGGACGAACCTGGTCTTGGTCTCCGCGTCGGGGGTGACGGACTGGAAGTCGGCGTTGCTGATCGTGCGGGCGCCACGGCCCTTCATCTGCTCGAAGTACGACGCCGAGCGCACGTCACGCAGGAAGAACACGCACTCCAGCGGCTTCACGTCCGTACCCGTCGCGATCATGTCGACGGTGACCGCGATGCGCAGGCTGGGCGAGGTGCGGAACTGCTGCAGCAGGCCTTTGGGGTCGCGCGCCGAGTAGGTGATCTTCGCGGCGAAGTCGTTGCCCTTGCCGAAGACTTCACGGGCCAGGGTGAGAACTTCCTCGGCGTGGTTGTCGTCCTTGGCGAAGATCAGCGTCTTGGGCACCGTCGAGCGACCGGGGAAGATCTCGGTGAACAGCCGGTCGCGGAAGGTCTCCAGCACGAGGCGGATCTGCGAACGCGAAGTCACGGCCCGGTCCAGTTGGGTGGCGGTGTAGGACAGGTCGTCGTCGAGGGTCTCGTAGCGCTCCCGACGGGTACGCCGGTCCCGCACCGGCACGATCGTGCCGGCGTCGACGGTCGATCCCTGGTCGGTGATCTGCGTCTGGATGCGGTACACATCGAAGTCGACGTTGACGTTGTCGGCGACGGACTGGGCGTAGGTGTACTCCGAGACGAGGTTTTGCTGGAAGAAGCCGAACGTTTGCTTCACCGGGGTCGCGGTGAGCCCGACGACGTGCGCGTCGAAGTACTCCAGCACCCCGCGCCAGACCCCGTAGATCGAGCGGTGCGCCTCATCGACGATGACCAGGTCGAAGGCCTCCGGCGGCATCTGCGCGTTGTAGATCACCTCGACCGGGGCGTCGGGCGTGTAGTCGTCGATGCCCGGGTCATCGACGTCGGCGACCTGCTGGCCGCGCAGCGCGGCATAGACCCGCTGGATCGTGGAAATGACCACGTGGGAGGAGCCAACCATCCCCGCGCTGGTGAGCTTGTCCACGTTGTAGAGCTCGGTGAACCTGCGGCCGTCGTCGGGGGTGGCGTAGTTCTGGAACTCTCGGAGCGTCTGGTCACCCAGGTTGTTGCGGTCGACGAGGAAGAGAACGCGGCGGAACCCACCGTGCTTGAGCAGCCGGTACGACGACGTCACCGCAGTGAACGTCTTCCCGGCGCCCGTGGCCATCTGCACCAAGGACCGGTCGAAGCGCTGCTCGGCCAGGCTGCGTTCGATCCCGGTGACGGCCTCGATCTGCGCCGGACGCAGGCCGGTGGTGATCAGGGCGGGCATCCAGTTGACCTTCGCCCGCCACGTGGGAGTCTTTGGCTCCGCCTCGGCGTCTCGCAGGACCAGCGCCAACGTCTCCGGCCTCGGGAAGGCGAACACCCGCCGCGCCCGCGCCCCAGGGTCGAACCCGTTGGTCAGGTGCGTCTCCGAGCCCGAGGCCTCGAACACGAACGGCAGCCGGCCCTCCACGGTCAGGGCCCTGAGCCGCACCTCGGGCGGCAGTCCCTCGGCGTACATCGCGGACTGCCACTCCACCCCGGACAGCGGCGTGCCCTCGGGCTTGGCCTCGATCACGCCGACGGCGCGCTGATCGACGTAGAGCAGATAGTCGGCTCGCCCGTGCCCGGGCTTCATGATCGTCTCGCGGACGGCGACACCCGGGCCGGCGAACAGGTTGAGACCCTTGCGGTCCTGGACTTCCCAACCCGCCTCGGCGAGCTGGCGGTCGATGAGCACGCGAGCGCGTTGCTCCGCCGCCAGCTGCGCATTGTCCACGGATCTGAACCTATCGGGTGGTTGCTCCACGAGGGCAGCTCGACAGCACCTGGGCTGAGCTCGATGTACTGATCAACAGCGGCCAGGTGATCGAGTCTCGCAACCTGGGCGAAGCACGGCTGAAGGAGATCCGGCTGCTGCTCGACGACGGGAAGTTGCCGGTGCACCTCGCGTAGGTCGTGAACGAGCGAGAACAGCTGCTGAGCTACCGGACCGTCTACGTCCCGGATGCGCGGAGGTGCACAGCTGGGGGGTAGCAGTCATAGGGCGCCCACGCGTCGCGCACGGCGACACCGGTGAAATAGGGAACGATCCTGGCGACGTCCATGCCTTTGCGGCCCCGGTTGGAATGGACGCTCAGGCGCGTTGTGCGGGTTGATCGGCGTGTCGGTGCGGGACGTGTGGGTGCCCCTGCGCAGGCTGGTGATTGCGAAGATCGCCGACCTGTGAGGGGCCCTGTCATGGTGCCTGTCGAGGAGTTGTTCGTCCACTGCTGCGTCCTTGTCGATGACCTCATCAACACTGGTGCGGTGGTGATCCCGCCCCGTCCCGGTCCGGCACCGGCCTGCACGGACGCCGAGATCATCGCGATCGTGCTGGTCAGACACATGTTGGGTCGGCGCAGCGAGTCCGGGTTCCTCGCCGAGATCCGCCGCGAATGGCCCCCGTTGTTCCCCTCGTTGCCCCACCCCAGTGAGGTCAACCGCCGCGCCCGTTGGCTCTCCGGGGCCTATGAGGAGCAGATCCGCCACGTCATGGTGGGTGCGGTCCCAGCCGACGACTGGGGCCAGATCGACACCTCAGCGTTGCCGGTCAAACACCCCAGCCGGGTCCGTGGCCCAGATTCCTGGACCGGACCCCACGAGTTGAGCGCCCGCTTCGGTCGCGACGCCGCGCACGGTGAGTGGTTCTACGGGTTCCGACTCGCGGTACGCACCGACCTGGGCTCGCGGCTGGTCCGGTCCTGGGCGATCGTGCCCGCCGCGGTGAACGAACGCGACCTCGTCCCGGGCCTCATCGAGGGCGCCGAGCACCTCACCGGCCTACTCAACGACAAAGGCTTCAACGGCCACGCACTCACCGAATCCCTTGCTGCCCAGCAGATCACGAACCTCGTGCCACCGACAAAGGCCGAACGACACACCATGCCACGAACTCTGCAGACGATCATCGCGCAATGGCGCAACCGCGTCGAGACCACCTTCCGCGAACTCACCGACACCATGGAACTCGCCCGACACGGCGCTCACACCTTCCACGGCCTACTCACCCGCACCGCCGCCACCATCACCGCCCACAGCCTCACCCGGACCGCGCTACCAGCAGCCTGAACCCACAACGCGTCTCAGATGGGTGAACGCAGCGGTGGGGGCCGAGTGTGACCAGAAAATGGTGCCCTCGACCCGGAGCCCGGTCTCGTCGAAATGGCCGGCGTAGGCGGCGGCGACCTCCATGGCGACCCAGTCCATGAACCCGTCCAGCCCGGCACGGTCGCTGCCCCAACCTTTTGGGGGGCACCGGCCGGGGTAGCCCCGCAGCCGCGGCAACACACCGGTTCGTGACAGATCACCTCATCCGGGCCGGCCACGTTATTCAACGCGCGCCACCCCGCCCGGGCTGCCCACCAGGTTTACGACCCGACTTGCCCCGCCAATGCTCAACTCGCTGGCGCGGGTCGCATGGGCTTTGGAGTCAGCGAGCTCGTCGAGCGTGGACAGGTCCGCGAGCCACTCCCCTGCATTGGGGTCCACCCACGACGTCACCGCGCCCGCGGCGTCGAGGTCCCGCAACAGGTTGCGGCGGTGGATCGGCTTGTGGTACGCTGCACGGTTACGGACGAGCAGTAGGTTCTTCAGATCACGATCGACCTGCGGCTGCTGCTGCTGCAGTCTGTCGGCGGGTCCCGCAGTAAACGCCCGAAGAGCGCCGGTGTCCAGAGCGCCGCGAGGTAACGGGAGGCGGCCAGGTATCGCCAGAAGCCCAACGTCAGCTCGGCGACGACCTTGCCGTGAACGTCGGGCTGACTGCCGAACCAGCTGGCGCGCACGCGCGCCTTCCGGATGTCGGCTCGCCCGCGCTGGTCCAGCGACGCGCGGTCGAACCATGATGACCAACCGCGGTCCTCAGCCATCTCTTGCAGCACACGGTCCATGGCGTTACGCACGACGACCTCGACCATCCCCGTCGTGTGCATGGCGGCGCCCGAGGCCGACATGTTCCACTCGTAGAGCGCGAACGCCGCCGGCAGATCCTCGCAGCTCGATCGAAGGGAAGGAGCCGAGTCGCTCGGCAGTGAGAAGCTGTCTGAGAGCGCCGTAGTCGCGGGCGGGCTGCCGCTCGCCGGCGTCTCCGCTCGCGTTGGCCATGGCTCGTACTCTCGTATAGAGCCGTGCGCAAAGTCCCCGGAACGATCACTGGCCTTGGCCACATCGCTGGGGTTTCGCCTTGAGGCGAGCCTACAGAGGTGTCCGACGTCGCCCGGTTTGACGTCGGCGAGCGGAAGACGGTCGATGCCGAACGCTGTGCGCGGGTGCCCGTCCTGATTCGACACTATGGGAGCTATGCCGGATGTCAACGACGAACTTGAGAGCCTGAGGCGCGAAAACGCACGCCTGCGCAAGTTGCTGAAGTTGACGGACGCCCAGGCAGAGCCAGCGCGCGGTACGCAGTCCGCTTGGTCCGACAGATCGCCCGGTCCGGTGGACGCGAATTCATCACCGCAGGCGAAGGTGCAGTTTGTGGCCACATGATCAAATCTGGAATGCTTTTAGGCTCGGAGGACCACGTCCTCCGAGCCCAAAATCTGTAGCGGGGGAGTCTTTGAACCTGCGACCTCTGGGCAAGATCGGAGGCCTGTCCCGGACTACGTCAGAACTCGGATCCCCTTTGGGGGCCTCAAGTTGTAGAGGGGGTTCCCCAGTTGGCAGCTCCAACTGTATCGGAACGTATTGGAACAGTTGCCTGTCATTTCCGATCACATTTCGATGACGAGTCGGATCTGGCCTTGTCAGGTGCCGCAAGCTCGAGAATGCGGGCTCAGCCTGCCGTCACGCTCTCGGCCACCGCCCGCAGGAAAACGTCCGCACTGTCGACAATCAATCGGTCAATCCGGCGGTCGCTAGACCAGCGAGGTGCCCTGTAATGGTTGATAAAGTCATCGAGAGACTTACCGGGGAACGGATCAACCCACCATTCGTCAAGGGCATTGGTACTCAGTCCCCCGAGCCACGCGTTGACGTCCCGGTCCCGCATGCTGCACCCAACCCAAACCCATCGAACGGGGCGAGACTGCGACTCCTCGACGATGACATTCAGCGCTGCACGGACACTGTCGTGCAGGCCAGCAGCAGTCGTATCGATCGTGGCGATGAGAGAGCCAGCGTCCTCTATCGAGCCGTGAAGTTTCAGGACCGGGACGGGCTTGTTCGCATCGCCGCGAAGGTATGCACGAACGTCCTCGAGCCCCTCCCCAAACTGCGACGGCGTTGACAAGACCTGACATGGAACACCCAAGTCGACTTCAACCAAACGATCGAAGTTGACAGTTACGATGACCAGCTTGCCACGTAGCCTTGCCGCTAGTTCCCTGATGGCGGCTCGTCCCGCTCGGACGTACTCCAGTGCCTGCTCACAATCTGCAGTCAGTTCCTGAATGACGCGACACTCGCTTCGAGGTCGCGCGCCGAGGTCGGCGAAAGTCTCACGCAGCACCCGTTCCAGCGTCAGCGTGCCCACGAACTCAGCACGGGATTCGGTCTCACCAGGCAGGAATCGCTCCTGCTCGTGCAGCAAGTCAAACAGTGCGCCAGCTGCGACCTGAACGTCGCTCGCTCCCACGTATTCAGTCAGGGCGAGGTCGCGGTATGCGTTGCCGAGACGTATCCGTGACGACGCGGAAGCACCCGCGCCAAGGAATAGCACGAGGGGCCCGTCCCCGGCCTGACTTATGGCCTTAATTGCGTGGGCACGCGTCATCGGCGGACGCTCGATCAGCCGGTCCGGTAGCACGATGTACCGAATACCCGGCTGCCTGCCGTAGTCACTCTCCGGATTCACGTCCGCACCCAAGATCGGAACGATCGTTGTTGCCGAGCCCGAGATCCGGAGGTCTTCCGGGTCGATGGTGAGCATCTTCCACAGCAGTTCACGGCGATCAGGGTCGGTTGACGCTACGCCCGCAGCAATCACAACGAGATCGAATTGATCGTATGCACTGCTCGCGATCAGTGAGGCTGCACGGAGGATCAGTAGAAGTGATGGCTCGGGTACGTCTGCATCCACGGCGAGCCGAGCCGACACCTTGCCATGCTCCTCGGTCACGACAATCTGACCCGGGAGTGCGTGGCCGATCGCAGCTTGAAGCATTCCTTGCACGAGATCGAGACGGTCCTTGACGATTGGGCCAGGCGGGGACTCCCATCCCGTCGACGTATCGAGGTCAAAGAGCCGACCTCCGCTCCGCCCGGCGCCAGCTGACAGAAGGTCGACATCACGTTCTAGAGCTTGGTGGATGCATGGAATCAGCTCAGATTTGCCACTACTGTCGTGATTCTGATGGCCGACGATCTTGCTCAGTAGCCGCAGCCACGACGGATCACTCACCTCCAACCTCGGGCGCAGTGAGGCGACTCACGAGACGGCGAGTGATGGTCGGATCCTCAAACATCTGCTCCACGGCGACCAGTCGTCCACGAACTTCCCGATAGTCGGCGACCAGCCCGTTGATTGCTACGAAGCGGCTCTCAAGAGTCGCGGTCTTCGAAAGTCGACGTTCAAGCTCGGCCAGCAGCGCTGGCTCCTGCCCAGGGCGAACGAACATCAGCGTTTCCGCGTCGCGGCGCTCCCGGGCAACATACCTGCGGAGGAGACGGGAGACCTGCGTGAAGGCCCAGTGCTTTTGAAGCCCGCCCGACGTGTCAGGCACTCGTCCGCCGAGCTGCTGGCTGAACTTCGCGATCATCGGCAGCACGATGCTCCCAAGTTCCCGGTCCTGCCGATCATCGCTCGACATCCTCAGAGCTCTAGACTCACCGGTGGACCCATTCAGCAGAAGAAGCACGGCCGCGCCTAGGGGTGCAGCACTGAGGGGCCCGTCGAACTGCTTACGGATCCAAGTTCTATGCCACTTAGACCGTAACGCCACCGACTCATCGAACGCCGAAACCTGGATTTCGGTATCGATGACATTTGACTCAATCCGCTGGAGCTTCAGGAGGACGTCGAGAAGGATCCGTCCCTCCGGAGTGATCAGGGCGCATCCATCGACAGTCATGAGCACCTCGTCCGGAAGCCGCGCGGTGTGATCATCGGCGGGAGCCAAGACGGCGATGCGATCCTTCAATGCCTTGACCTTCGCGCCCGTGGCAAACAACGGTGCCATCAAATCGAGGTCGTGAGAAAGTTCCCCGACCCCCCGGTCCATCAGTGCCGTCCAACTGCGGATCAAAATCCGCGACCACGCGTCGCGACTGTCGGAGGGCAAGAACAGCGGCGCTCCGAACAGGGTTGCGGCGCTCATCCTGCGAATACCTCCGTGAAGTACCCGATTTCACGAATCGATCGAGCGCGCGATTCGAATAGGTCATGGAGGTCACCGGTGGTCTCGGCCAACTCGGCCTCGTAGTCGGCTTGGAGCGGTAGGACCACAAAAACCTGGTTCCTAAGTTCTTTCAGCTGGTCAGTGGTAAGCAGATTGGCCAAAGACCGGCGCCTGTCCGCCGCAATGAAGGCGCCGAATTCGTCAAGGAAGACAACGCGGTTCGCTTCCCTCGTCACGGCTACCTGCTGAAGCCTCGCCCGCATGAATCCGAAAGCTTGTTCGCCAGAAGAAAACACCGACAACGGCCTGGTTCGGACCTCGCCGGCGCCCGTGTGCCAGGTGATCGACTCCTCTTCCAGGTTCACTCGTGAGATCTCGCCCCCGTCGAAAAGGGCGTCGGCAATGGGCTGCGCCGACAGCAGATCAACCGCGTCGCGTTCAACGACCGCGTCGAGCGCGTCAACCAGTGGGCCCGCTTGCCCGTGACTACTACCGACACTCTCCAGGCCCTCGATTCGCTGAACCAGCTCGGTAGTTGCCGACTTGACGCTTTCGACGTGGTCGGCAAGACGCTGCCACGTGACATCGGACCAATCCTCTTTCCCAGCTTCGCAACCTTGATCCGCTCCAAAGGAGTCCGCGAGCGTGCCAACCCATCCAAATTCCGGATGGTTGAGCCACCGTCGCTTCAAGGCTTCGCGGTCAACCCGTCTCCGCACTGCGCGGTCCCCGAGTTCCCGGATCTGCGTTGCGAGCGCCTCGTCGCGCTGCGACAACTTTGCGTGTTCGATCTGGCTCGATGCAATGTACTGATTCAACTCGAAAACTGGCACCCCGTGAAGCCCAAGCAGCTCAGCGAAACGCTGCTCAGCATCTTCGGCGTCCGCACCGGAGAGACCCGCACGGCTCATTGCTCCGAGCTGCATGTTGAGGTTTCTAAGGCGAGCGCTGGCTTCATCGAGGTTTGCGCGGGCCAACTTGGCCGCGTCCCTTAGCTCGTCGTGGCCTGCGATCTTGGTTCCCAGGCTCCCGAGCTCCTCGTCAGCTTTCCGGGCGCTGGTGCGCGCTGCCCCGCGCTCGGCAAAAATTGCTTGAAGCTCGGTCAGTTCCGCGACACGACTATTCGCGTTCGCATAGTTGCCAGAGTGGTCACCATCGCCTTCGACGACACCGAGTGAGCTGCTCAGCTTGCCAACCGTGGCGTGCACGCCGTCGAGGACCGCGACCAAGAGTTCGCCGAGCCCACGGTCCAGCGCCGCGTCAAGCACCACCCGCAGCTCGTCCAGAACCTGATTTTCTTCGTAAGTGCGCCGGGCGCGGGCAGCTTCCCGGATCGCCTCGCGCTGGGACAAACGTGCAGCCGTGAGGGCCGTCGCCAACGCCGACGACGCCGGATCATCGAGTGTGTCCAGCCCAGGGTCGAGTCCGACCTCTCCGAGTCGATCGCTCAACCACTCCTGGCGGGCGGCTAAGCTGTCGAGTTTCTTACTGATCGCGCTGAGTTGCCGTTCGAGTTTTGCCGCGTTCTTTTGAGCCTGCGTGCCCTTCGTCAACGCCTCAACTGCAAATTCGTGGGCTCGCTCGGACTCCGCGAGTTGAAGCCGCGCCGCCTCGATCTTCGCCCGCACAAGACGTAGCTCCACTTCGGCGCCGCTGGACTTCCCGGCATCAAGGAGTGCCCGCAGCCCGGATGCTTCAGAGAGGTCGTTCAATCGCTTGCTGGCGGCTCCAAGATCGTCGGCGATCTCCGCCCGCTCCCGAGTCGCCGTCTCGCTGGCAACTCTGTCGTCTTCGGCTCGGCGCGGCGAAACGCGGTTGAGTTGCTCTGCGATCTCTCCGAACTCAGCTCGCTGCTCCTCGATCAAACCGAGCCTGCGCCTCGTTTCTCTGATAGACGCGACGAGGCCCTCCTTGCGCTGATGCAAGGTGTCGACGAGACGCTCGGTGCCGGCGACGTGAACCACATCAAACGCGCCGAACAGGTCGGCAACTGGCGCTGGCGAACCGTCCAGTTCCAGCTTGCCCAGCCACTCTCCAATCTGGCTCGTGGGGTCGTCCGGCCACTCATCGGGGGTGAGCACTAGTCGCGCCGCCGCCGAAGGGCCGTCCATTCCGTCGATCACCACTTGCGTTGGACCGATGAGACGCTTGAGGGAGCGCCAGGCCCCGGGGTCAGACATGAACGGTTGCTGGCCACTCGCCAAAGTGAGGACTCGGATCAAGGCCGACTTGCCCACACCATTCTTGCCCTCAAGTAGACATGGGCGAATTGAGGGCAGGTGCCCGATCAGCCTTAACCCGCCCGAGGCGTGTGACTCGACCCGGATCTCAATTGCCATGCGCGAGCCTCACTGCGGCGGCAAACAAGTCAAAGTCGAAGTCCGAGAGCGCCTGAAGTACAGCGGCCCCGCCGACAGGTGCCTCGGGTGTCGAGTCATTGTTCGGGGGGATGTCCGCCATCGCCCCACGACGATCCAACGAATGCGAGGCCGCTGCCTCCAACTCACGGAGCACCCTGAGTGCCTGGTCAACGTCGTGCATACTCCGTAGTCTACCGGCGCCGGATCCCGGGGACACGGCATCGCCTGGAAACATGGTGGTCTTCAGGCCTTCGACCGAAGGACCAGCAGTCGCTCGCTAAGAGGAACGCCGTGCCTGTCCGCGTTCGAGCTCCAACGATTTCCTCGGACACGGAGCGGAACGTCCTCAACAAGTTCGAATCCGGCTCCGATGGCGCACTCGCCAATCAGTGCCGGAGTGTCGACATAGACCCCATAGGGAGCACTGTCCCCGATTAGCCACAGCGCGGTAGATCCAGGGGCGAGGTAGTGCGACAGGTTCTGCAGGACACGATGGATTCCAACGAAGTAGGCAGGGATGACTTGGTCATACTCCTTTGTCCTGCCGTCCCGCGACTTGCGTGCCATTGCAAGTTCCTCGACGATCGGAGCGATTCGATCCGTGCCAGGCAGCCCCACAAGCTCGTCGAGCGCTGAGCGCTTTGCCTTCACTGAAGATTGTTGGGTAGTCGCAGTCAGCATGTCGGCGCGCACTTCCGTGCACATCTCACGCCAAGTTGTTGCCGCTCCCCAGAAGTACAACTCAAGGCGAGTCGCGTCGGCGTAGTCAAAGTTGTTCAGGTAGGGCGGGGAGGCTATGCAGGCAGCGCCGCGGCCTTCGAACGCCTCCCAACTCGCGGAACTCCTAGAGTCACCTACGACCACGTGGGCCGAGGTTTCTGTAGTTTGGACCGAGTCGATGTCATTCGCAATTACACTTGCCCGCTCGACGAAGCGAGTGAGGGCATCGGCGTAGCGGGCCTTGCGGGCCACGCCCGGTCGCTGGTACGGCCATCCAACCTTAACCTCAGCCACATCTCGCAGCGTCCCCAAGAGGGCCCACTTCATATAAGCAGCCACGTCGCGATCGGGGCTCGCTTCGACCGCACTTCGCAGGGCCACCAACTTTCGCAGGGTGTCAACAGAGAAACTCCGGACCACGAGGTCCGTTTCGGACTCGGTGTCGGTGTCGGTGTCGGCGTACCCCTCCTTCGCCACTTCGAGCACGTGTTGGGCGCCAATTCGTACTTCCTCCGCCTGCGCGAGGGGCCGCAGCTTCAGCTGCGCCAGCTCTGCAACAAGCGGGTGCGCTTCGATGCCAGCGAAGTCCAAACCTCTCGCACGAGCTGCGGTACCAGTGACACCCGAGCCGGCGAAGCAATCGACGATTGTTCCTTCCCCCAAGTCGAGACGATCCAGCAGCATCCCTACATAGTCACTCGCGAAGCCGGCGGGATACCTGAACCACCGGTCGAACGGTTCCCTCCCGCTCGTTCCATGGCTCCGGCCGCGGCCCGAAGCTGGCTTGATCGGCCAATTCGGAGTGCGACTCGGCGACACCGTCATGCCCCCATTTCACTACGGTGTGTCAAGCGACACCGCGGCGGTATCCTAGCCCCAGACATCTCCCTACCCGCCTGACCTGAGAACGCGGGGCTCGGCTGCCACGGTGCGCCCTCGCGGTCCGCAACGCGCTCCGAGATCGTCGCCACGGCCAACTCCGGCGGAAGCACCTCGGAGAACTTGAGGCTGGCGAGCGCGGCAGGTGAGACGGTGGGCAAAACGTTCACCCACCCCACCTGCTCCAGGGCAGCACTGAGCTTCTCGGCCGGCGTCCGTACCGCGAAGCCGGACACGGAAGTTGCCGGGGCGCTGGGCGTCATCGGCGATGCGGGGCAGCGCGGCGATGAGCGTCGCGTTGGCGCGGGCGCCGGCCCGCGTCCACTAGTGCAGGTTCGTCCTTCTCACGGAGAAGGACGAACCCTCGCGGCGAGACCTCGATCGTGTGGTCCGCCTGGATCTCCTCGAGTGCGTCCGTCGCGCGCCGGGAACTCGCGACCGTGGGGTCGTCTCCCAGGAGGACATCTCGTTCGGCGTGTGCGAGAGCGAAGCTCAACGGTGCGGCGTCGCCCATCCAGCGCATCCTGGCGTGCGCGTCAGCCGGTTCGACGTAGCAGCGCTGCCGCTTCCAGTCGATGTACGTGACCTCCCACGACCCTACTACGAGCACGATGACCCGCGGGCCTTCGACCTTTCGTGTGAGAACGATAGGGTCGACCTTACCAAGTTCCTGACGTCCGTGAATGACGTCGAACTCGGGGTTTGTCGCGAAGACCGAGACGAGGTACTTAGAACGTCCGGCAATTGATGGTTACTTGAGCCGGCGGGTGGTGGGCCGGGTGGCCCAGCGGTAGCGGGTGCGGGCTTCGTTGATGAGGCGGCGGATGACGGTGAGGGTGGCGGCGAGGTAGAGGTAGAACTCGACGGTGCTGCGGCGCTTCTCGGTGC